>OKSC01003195.1_pt1 | contig 12573 bp, 7 predicted proteins | sample 1601161 | NCBI WGS metagenome assembly OKSC01 (sample SAMEA3541552, study PRJEB24748) | human gut metagenome | biome: human gut; feature: human-associated habitat; material: faeces | place: China | collected 2012
ATCGAGAGTGCATTTTATAACCCTAAATCAAAGCCCAAGACTTGAGTGGGAATAAAAAATCCGTGATACTTGCGGCAAAAAAGCCCTAGGGAAATCACAACTTTTTGATTTGCCACAGCTGATTTGATAGCAAAATGATAGCAGCTCTTTTCAGCCAATTGTTCATTCCCATCAAAAGGGACAGGTGGCTTGCAGGTTGCTTTCCAATCCGATAATGAGCAAAATGCTCTGCTGAGTTTTTGAAACGAACTCGGCAGAGCATTTTTTGTTTGTCTTACAAAATGTCCTTGAACTTGGAAACCAAGTAATCGCTCATACTGAACTCCAATTAAAATCTTTTTTAAAGATTTTAATTGGAGTTCAGTATGAGATTGAAAAGGGACGCTTCTCTTTCCGGCTGACCGCCCCATACAGAGAGGAACGCCGCAGGGCGGCAAGCGAAGCGGCGAAAAACGAATAAAAGGGTTTTAGGGCTTCGTTGATTGTTGCGTTGGCAACCCCACCGCAATGGTAGTGCCCTTCTCCGAACTTTTCTCTACCCAAACGGAGCCGCCGTGGAGGTCGGCGATCTCCCATACCAGTGAGAGCCCCAGTCCTGCGCCACCGTATTCCCGGCTGCGAGACTTGTCCACCCGGAAGAAGGGCTGGAAGATACTGCGCTGATACACCTCCGGGATGCCGCAGCCGGTGTCTGAGACGCGGAGAAGGAGCTTTTTCGGCTCCTGCGCGACAGAAACCCGCACCGAGCCACCGGAATGGTTGTACTTGATGGCATTCTCAGCCAGGTTGAAGACCAGGCGGTAGATCAGCGCGTCGCTGCCGGTCATAACGCCGTCGCCCTCCGCCGTCAGCGTGACGCCGCGCTTTTCCGCCAGCGGCGCGAGATCCGTGAAGATCTCCTCGATCATGGGAGCGAGCTGAATCCGCTCGTTCCGCGCCACCTGCCGCAGATTGCTCATCTCCAGCAGAGTCTTGGTCATCCGGGTCAGCCGCTCCGTCTGCTCCCGCAGAAGGGCGAGAAACTCCGCCGTCTCCGGCCGCACGTCGGGATGCTCTGCGGAAAACAGCTCCAGCTGCGCCTGCATCAGCGCCAGCGGCGTGCGCAGCTCGTGGGCGGCGTTGCCGGTGAACTGCCGCTGGGCGGCAAAGGCTGCGTTCAGCCGCTCCAGCATCTGATTGAAGGAGCGGCTGAGCTGCGCAAACTCCGGAAGCACAGCTTCATCGATCTTCATATCCGCCAGGTTGTTCAGCTGCACCTTTTCCACCTGCGAGGCAAAGCTGCGCAGGGGCTTGAGGGCGTGGCCGCTGATGAAGTAGGCAAGAATGCCGCTGAGCAGCGTCACCACAGCCGTGATGTACCAGTTGGTGGTGCGAAAGCGTCCCTGCGCGCCATTGACAACAATCGTCAGATCTCCATCGGGCGCTATGAGCTGCGGATCAAAGCTCGCCATGCTTTCCTCATTCGGAAGCACATTGCCGCTGCCCTGCAACGTGTCCGCGATTGTGTCCATATAGTACACGCCGGAGGAACAGAGCAGCAGATTCATAGCCACGCAGGTGACGCCGATGAGCAGAACGGTCATCAGCGTGATACGCCACTGTAAAGAGATCCGCTTCATTCTTCGTTGCCCCCCATCAGATAGCCCTCGCCGATGCGGTTGCGGATGGGATCGTAGCCCAGCGCGGCGCGGAGCTTTTTCCGCAGGGCGGAAATATGTACCCGGATGGAGTTGCTGAAGCTGTCTACGCTGTTGTCCCAGACGTGGTCTATCAGCTCCTCCTGGCTCACCGGCCGCCCCTGATGCACCATCAGATATTCCAGAATGCCCGTCTCCTTGCGGGTCAGCGTCAGGGTCTGTCCGTTGACGCAGGCGGTGCGGGAGCGGGTGTCAAAGGCCAGGCCTCCGCAGGTCAATAGCACATCCTGCTGGGTGAACTGCCGCAGGGTCAGGCTGCGGATCCGCGCTTCCAGTTCTGCCAGGTGAAAGGGCTTGGCCAGATAGTCGTCGCCGCCTTTCTCGAGCCCTTTGATCTTGCTCTCGACCGAATCGCGCGCGCTGAGGACGATGATCGGCAGCCGCAGCCTGGCGGCCCGGATCTCTTCGATGACGGTGAGGCCGTCGAGTTTCGGCAGCATGATATCGACCACGGCGGCATCGAACGGCTCGCTTTTGGCCTTGAAAAGCCCGTCCAGCCCGTCCGCGGCGCAACAGGCCCGGAATCCGGCTTCATTCAATCCGCGGGATATGAAATCGGCGGTTTTGGCATCGTCTTCGATGATCAGGATTCTCATGTTCCCCTCCGATGATCTTGCTTTACCGGATAATATAGCCCGCTTTACGCCGCATGCTCTCCCTTTTGCTCGATTTTTATCGTATTTTTTTCGTGTTTTCCGCGCCAGGGGGCGTCATTCGGCGGCTTCCGGCCGGTAGCGCGGGGCGACGGGGGCGGCGCCGCGGAGCGCCGGCTCCGGGAAGAAGCCGCGTTCGGGGGTGTACCCGGTTTTCTGCGGGTACGGGTAGAGCGGGATATCGACCGTCTCTTCGCCATACTGCCGCTTCAGGCGGATTTCGCCGGGGCGGACGCCTTTTTCGCACCAGTTGACCAGCAGCGAAAACGGGTCCGTCACGCCGTTGATTCCGTGCTCCATGCCGGGCACCAGGTAATAGACGAAGAACTCCTGCAGCTTTTCCGGCGACCCGGCTTCGGCGGCGCAGCGCTCGTAATAGTCGAGCGTCGCGTGGTACGGGACGATCGAATCCGCCGTGCCGGAGAACATGACCAGCCTGCCGCCCCGCCGGGCGAATGCGGAGAGATCCGGATTTTCGGCGTTCAGCACGGGGCCGAGCTTTTTCGTGTAGGCGTCCATATCCGCATCGAAGTTGAGCTCCGCGAGCTCCTGTTCGAGGCCGAATGCCCAGCGGAACAAATAGAGGTGTCCGGTTGCGGCGAGAATGGAGCTGCCGACCGGGACGCCGTTGAAGATGCGTTCGCCGGCGGAGTTGACCGGACCGTTGAAGATTTTCCGCAGCATCCCGGCGTGTTCCGGGGTCAGCGAAGGGTCGTTTTTCATGGCCAGAGCGATCACGCCCTCGATCTCCTCCGGCGTGACGCGGGGATCGGAGACGGCTTTGCCGGCCAGCTGCGGGATTTCGCGCTGCGCCATGTATTCGATGCCGGAACGCATGATGCTCCGGTCCTGCTCCGGGGTCAGCGGGTGCCGCCGGACCAGCTGCCAGTTCCAGAGAAAATACGCATGCAGCGGCGTCCGGCAGTGGGCCGGGACATTGGCGACGATGCCGTCGTAGTCGTCCGGATAACGCTGCGCCTCCTGGAGCGCCTGCTGTCCTCCGGTCGAAGCGCCGACGAAATATGAGAAAGCGGGCGGCTTCCCGTAACAGCTTTGGATCAGCTGCCTGGCCGCCGTCGTCATCAGATGGGTGGCCCGGTAGCCGAAGTCCTTCCATACTTCAGGGTTGCCGACGCCGGAGTTGTCGTTCGGCGCGGTTCCCATATCAGTGGCGGCCACGGCGTATCCGCGCTTGATCCAGCCGATGAAGCCGGCCGGGTTGATCGAACCGGCGGCTCCGCCGTTGCCGAGGCCGACGAACCGGCCGTTCCACCGGCCGGCGTCGGGCAGCCAGACTTCGACGTTGATGTTCGACCCCTTCGCCGGCTGCAGCAGCAGTTTGACGATGGTGCGCGGCGGTATCCCGGTGATCGTGTTCCGGTTCGCATCGGTGAACTCCGATGCGTCGGTGTATACGGCCGACAGCACTTTGCCGTTCGGGACCGCACATTTCCTGACCGTGTCCAGCTGCCCCGAGGCGGCCATGCCGGAATCGAAGGCCGCCATCAGCCCGGACAGCAGCAGAAACGAAAAACGCTTCATTTTCACTCCATCTGATCGGTTTTTTCTTCCGGACGGCCGGATATGCCGCCGGAACTGCTTTCCGATTATGATAGCGCCGGTCCGGCCGTTTTGCAAGCCCCCTCCGCCGAATTTCGCATCGGACCGGCCGGAGAGACTTCCGCTCCGGTTCGATGCGGCGGTGCGTTTCTCCGATTCCGCTTTTCAGAAAAGAACTCCGGCGGTACGGTTTTCGAGTGAACCGCAGATGAGTGGAGGTGTCGATTATTTTTTGTTGATGACATATGGGAAATCGTCGTTTTGTTCGCATCGAATGCCGTTGTGGAAACCGTTGCCGGTCACATCGGTGCCGGCGGAAAATAATTTTTTCATCAATTTTCCCGGATTCCGGACGATATTGCCGGCCAAAGTCAGATTTCGGACATGGGCGGCCCAGACCAGAGCGCTGCAGTCCAAGCCGCCGATGGAACGATTCAAGCTTTGCTCCATCATGGGATTCATGAAAAGATTATTCTTTACCGTCACATTTTCGGAGGTTGTTATGATGACGTTCGGACCGTCATTATTCACAAAGCGGTTGTTTTCGATCAGAATATTCCGGTGTCCTCCCTGCGGCCGGTTCAGCGGGACGTAGCTGCCGGCGAAACTGTAAATATTCACCGCTCCGGCAAATTGAAAGAAATTCGCCCGGTTTACATCACGAAACACATTGTTGCGTATTGTCAGGTTTTCGACGTAAGGACCTTCGCTGAAGCTGTAAAATTCAGGCATTGCATCAATCGCTCCGCCGAGAATATTCTCAAACAGGCAGTTCTCGATAGTCCCCGAGCCCCGGATCAGACAACCGCGCCCCCGCTTGTTCCTGATTGTGCAGCCGCGAATGGCGAAACCATTGCCGCAGCGGCTGAGATTCACGGCATAGTTTCCCGGCTGAACCGGCGGTTTCCGGTCAAAGGTCAGCCGGTAGAGTTCCTTCTGGCCCGGGCCGGAGTAGGTGATGCTGCCGTGTTTATAAATTTCCCGGGGCTCCCGGTAATTCCTGAGACGTTCGATGGAGACGATTCCGGCGCTGCCGGTTTTTTGCAGGTCGAAGTCGAAGAAACCGATTTCATCTCCGGCTGCACAAGCGAAATGGGTAATCGCGGCGACCGCTGAGTTGCCGGAAACTTCAAGAATGAAATAATATAAGGCGCTGATATTGATTCCATCATCGTGGATGCCTTCGAACAGACAGTTTTCCAGAGTGGGGCCGCGCCGGGTATCGTAACTGATGAAGCCGTCTGCGGAGCCGGAAAGCAGGGGGCGCTGCGATGCACCTTCCGGAGGGCCGGCATATGTGACTTTATAGCTGTAGTAATTGCCGCCCTCTCCGCCGACTTCCAGAACTGCCGCTCCGATGGCATTTTTCAACGTTACATTGATGAATTTCATATTCCGGCAGCCTTCCACGGAAACCTCGTGACCCTCGATTCTGCGCCAGACGGCCAAGTCTCCGGACGATATGGTTTCCGGTTTGATTTGATCTTTTTCCATATGGAACCGCAGGATTTGCGGTGTATGTGTTTCCACGGATCTGATATGTGCCATTCTGGCATTCTTTTTCAGTTGCCGCGTTACCGGATCGTAAAAATTAAGGATGGGAGTTTTGTAACCATCCGCAATTTCCGTCGGGTAATGATCGTGCACCTGCACGTCGATGGTATCGCCGTCGGGAGAGATCGAAATAATTTTTCCCTGCGAAAACGGCGTTGTTTTGTTGATGAGCGTTACATTGCGGAACGTTATGTCGCTGCAGTCTTGAAAGGCGATTCCGCTTTTATACTCCGTTTCGAAAATGAAAACAGAACCGGAAGCATCGATTTCGAGGTTATGCAGTTCTTTGAAAGTCAGGTGTTTCGGCGCGTGTGACGGGGCTCTGAGGTGATAGATTCCTTCGGGAATCTTCAGCCGGGTTACTCCCTGCTGTGCCGCATCGGAAACCATTTGCTGAATTTTGACCGTGTCGGGTGAGCCGTAAAACTCCGGACTTTCCGGATCATGCATTTGCAATATCTCGGGAGTCAGGACGACGGTTTCGTTTTCCTGGAATACCGCATTTCGCGCTTCTGCGCCGATGCGATAAGTCAATTTGAGGATTTTTTTGATGCCCGGGGCCGGATCGCCGAATGTCTGGTGATCAGCAGGGAAACTTTTGGTTTCGGTTGTGAGTCGGTGACAGATGATTTCCCGAACATCGGCCCATTGGCGGCCGGAGCCATATTCGGCTTTGATGATTTCCACGTCACCGGCAGAAATAACGGCGGCCGGCAGGCTCAGAAGGAACAGTATTTTTTTCAACATGGCTTATTGACCTTTCCCATTGCGCAAAGAGTATCAGTTGCTGTCGCCAGTCCTGACCAGATCGGAATTGTACCAGACCAGAAGGGCATATGGAGCACTTCTCAGTTCCCGGCCGGAATGCAATTGGGCATGACCGTCGGAAAAGGCGACGGCACTGCGGCCGGAATGCGTCTCGGTAACTGCAGCAGTGTCCCAGACGGCATCGAATTGGAACCGGGAGACGCCATATCCGGTTTCCGCTTTCTGGGCATCGGCGAAGACGGGCGTATCTGCCGGTGCTTTCATTCGTTTTGTATTCAGAAGATACCATTCATTGTGTTCGATATATTGATTTATGATGTAGTTGCCTAACCGCTTCAGACGATCTCCCGTCGGCACTGCACTGTATTCCATGGCATAAGTGCTGCTCCAGTGAAAGGCGCCGGGATCAGTGGCATAGGCAGCCGCCGGCGTATAATTGTTTGCCGACGGACATTGCATGACGGATTTTGGCAGGTAGCCGTTTCCATCGACAGTATAATTCCCGGTTGAATCCGTTGAGTTGGAGAGTATTGCAGACCAGAGGCCATAGGTTCCGTCCGACGATTGCCTGTAACCGATGTAGAACCCGGCGTGATCGTTTGAATATTGAATCTGTCCCAGCATTGCCTGCTTTTTGTTGTTGACGCATGCGATTGCCCGGCTTTTTTCCCGCGCCCGGTTCAGCGCGGGCAGCAGCATTCCGGCGAGAATGGCGATGATGGCGATCACTACCAGCAATTCGATCAGGGTGAATTTCGATCGGTTCATGATTTCTGTCTCCACATTGCGGTTGTTGTCTTTTCGATGGAAAAGCGATTTAACTGGTATAATTATACCGGATGTACACAGATTAAACAAACTGTGTTATTTTGATTTTGAGATATCATCCGAAAAAAAGAAATTCAACCGGAAATTTACAGGTGGCAGCATACTTTCATTGACAATTCTCCGTGACACAGTATTGTAAGAACTGTTTCAGAAACGAGCGGAGGGAGCGGAAGCCGTGTCACGTGATATTCAGCATCGGGCGGATCGCCTGTACGAAACGCTGCAGTCGGAGCTGGACTGTTTTGTCGTGTCGCAGCGTTTTTTCTCGATCCGCGAGCTGATCCGCCGGCACCGGGTATCGCGGCGGATCGTCGAGAAGGTGCTCGCAAGGCTTGAGAAAGAGGAGCAGATCAGGATCGAACCGGCCAGAGGAATCTTCGTCTGCGAGCGCAGGCGCAATACGCGCATCATCACGTCGGTCCATTACGACTGGCCGGCGGAGTATCTGCAGAAGCTCGATACGGCGATCGAGAAAGAGGTGAAGGCGCATCCGGGGTGGGTATTTTCCCGCGCTTTCTTCAGCCCGGATTCCGAAATCCGCTTTGTGGAATTCCTGAAGAAGGTGCATGGGGACGCGATTTTGCTGATTCTGCCGTTTTTCCGCCTGGGGCAGCAGGAGATCGCGGAGATTCTGGGACTGCCGACCCCGATGATTTTCCTGGGCAACGATATTCTGTGCGAAGGCGTCAATGCGATCGATTCTCTCCCGGAGGAGGCCGGCATGCGGGCGGCGGAGTGCCTGCTCCGCAATGGACATCGTCGGATCGCGCTGATTCTCTCGGAGCCGCAGAGCGTCGGTTCCTGGCGGCGGAACGATGCATTCCTCGCCTACCTCCGGCTGCACGGGGTTTCCCCGCGGATCATTGACTGCGAGGTCCGCAGCGGGGAAGCCTCCTGCGCCAAGACGCATGACCGGATGACGGCATACCTCAGGAGGTACGGGGCGGATTTCTCCGGCTGTTTCGCCACCAGCGACTACTCCGCGTTCGGTGTGGTGAGCGCCTGCCGGGAGTGCGGTTACGGAGTTCCGGAGGAGATCAGCGTCATCGGAGCCGGCAACATTGCCAGCGCGGCCTGTTTTTTCCCGCCGCTCACCACGATCGCGGACGATCTGCCGGGCAGCGTCCGCGCCATCCGCGAGGGCCTTGAGGAGCTGTTCTGCGGCGGGCGCTTCGGAATCCGGACCGTACCGGCGGGCCTGATCGAACGCCAATCCGTCCGCAACCTTGCCGAACGGTAAGAGTTGCCGCCGGGGGCGGCGGCGCAGGAAGCTGCGTTGTGATTTGCGAGCCGTTCTGCGGCGAGGTCGCCTGAGTTGGTGAATACGGGGGAGGCAAGATCGGAAGGAGCGGTTTTTCAGGATCCGTGCATTGAGGTTGTCTGTCAGGAGATCGATTGTTCCATCGCCTGATCTTCCGCCAGTTGATTCTGAATATACGCTGTTATTGCGCGTGCATCCGCCCCTGCCGTATTGACATAGTAACCTCGACACTGGAAATGCCGATTCTCATATTGGTACTTCAGGTTTGCAGGACGATCAAAGATCATCAAGGAATCTTTTCCTTTCAAGTATCTCATGAATTGCGGTACACTCAAATTCGGCGGAATATTTATTAACTATCGGACAACGATATTTGGGCGCAGACACAATATGTTATTTGCATTTTCACGTTGTGTGTGATAATTTGCTAATTTTCATTTGAAGCTCCGTTCTCTGGATTGTGATCGATGAATTGCAATTCTATAACACGGAGTTTCTTCTCTTGCCTTGAAGTTGAAGCTGTTCGGTTACATACCGGCACAGCCGGCAGTTTTTTGCGCTTAAGCAATATGAAAAAGCTGCTCCGGTTTTCCGGAGCGTTGCTTTTTACTGTTGCCGGGGAGCTGGGGAGAGCGTCCAGACGGTCAAGCCTGTGAGGCTTTCCGTGGCCGGGGCGGGACGGACGAGTGAGTAAGCGAATGCCGCCGCCAGCATCACCAGATTGCAGATGGGGCCGGCCATATAGATGTGGATGTTCCAGCGCAGCGGTTCCGGCAGCCAGCCGAAGTAGTTCAGGATGTTATAGAAGCTGAAAAGCAGCGCTGCGTACATCCCGAAGAGAATCGCCCGGTTGCCGATCCGCGTCGTGAAAAAGCCGAGCATGAAGGGCATCAGCCCCGCTGAGCAGAGCAGCGCCCCGAGGATGTTGCCGAGGTCGTAAACACTTTCGCGCGGAATCTGCGAGATTCCCCATGCGCCGGCGATCATTACGATCCCGGCGACGCCGGAGGCCAGCTTGGCGTTGACCAGTTCAAAGCGGTCGTTTGCCTTATGGCGGATCAGCCGCAGGCAGTCCACGGTCCAGATGGTTGAAATCGCGTTGATCGAACCGGAAAGCGAACTCATCGCCGCCGCAAGACACGCCGCTATGATTATACCGCCGATGCCCGGCCAGATTCGGGTCAGGATGAAGTGAGGAAACACGTCATCCGGCTTCATCCGGGCGACCGCAGCGGAGGGAAATGCCTGATAGAAAGCGAAAAGGCAGGTCCCCATGAACAGAAAGAGCAGCCAGGTCGGCACGCACATGAATGCGCACACCAGCGTCGCCTTGCGCGCTTCGCGTATCGTCGGGGCGGCGATGTAACGCTGCACCACCGTCTGATTGCAGGAGAACTCGGAGAGGGCGCTGAAAATTCCGATCAGTCCCATCACCACGATAGTACGTTCGTCGAAACTGAATTCCATCGGACCGAGGCTGAATTTGTCGTACTGCATGCCGATGTCGAAAATCTGGGGAAGGCCGCCGGGCATCTGGAACACCACCGCCAGAATGCAGACCAGCGCGCCTCCGAGCAGGATCAGTGTTTGCACCACATCGGTCCAGATCACCGCCTCGATGCCGCCGAATACCGTGTAGAAACAGGTGATCACTCCGAAAAGCAGGATTGCCGTCCCTTCGCCGATGTGGAGCAGTTCTGAGAGCGGCAGCACCACCAGATAGAGGATCAGTGCCAGCCGCAGCAACTGTCCCAGCATGGAGTAAATCGCCGCATAGAGCCGGATGCCGGTGCCGTACCGTCCCTCCAGATATTCGTAAGCCGTGGTGATGCGGCTGCGGCGAAAGAACGGGATGAAGAGCCATACCGCGATCAGCGCCACGACCGGCAGCGCGAGATTCGGCGTGAACCAGCGGTAGTCCAGCACATACGCGGCGGCGGGCAGCGCCAGGAACGTGATCGAACTGATCGCGTTCCCGACCATTGAGATTCCGAGCGCCCAGCCCGGGATCCGGCGCCCGCCGAGGAAATACGCCTCGGTGTTGCTGTTGCGTTTCATGAAGTAGACGCCCATGCCCGCCATCGCGAGCAAATAGAGGACGACTACGCAGAGGTTGGCGATCGTTGCGGTGTTCACTTGCGTTTCCCCTGCATCAGTGTTTGGTCCACTCGCCGACCTTGACCGGCTTGAGCTGGCTGCGGTAGAGATAGTAGACCTTGCCGTCCTCCGCGCCGACGAGCAGGTCCTCTTTGCCGTCGCCGTCGAGGTCGGTCGGGAAGAGCGAACTGTTGTGGTTGCCGAAGGCATACCAGTCGCCGTCCGGCTTCTTCAGTGCATACAGGGTGCCGAAGTGCGGCTTTTCATTGGTGCCGGTATTCGGGAAACAGCAGAGCGTGGCGTCGCGGGGCTGCTCCGTTCCCTTCGGCCAGACCTCGCGGTAGGCATTGGCGAGATGGCCCCACAGGATGTCCCATCTGCCGTCTCCGTCCCAGTCGGTGACGGCGAATTTCGCGCGTCCCCAGAGCTGGTTCACGCCGCTGACCGAAAGCGGTTTGCCGGAGCCGTCGGTCAGGCGCACGATTTCGGCGATCTTCGCGGAACCCTTCTTTTCGGGAATCGCGACTGACAAATAACCGTCGAAGTCGAGGAAGAGCAGTACCGGCATATTTTTATTCGCATAGTTGTATTTTGCCGGAACGATCGCCGGACGGCTGCGCATTGCAGTGACGAGCTTTTGACCGCGATAGGTGAAAAATTCGGATTTCACCTGATACGGGTCTGCCGCTGCGTGCCGATAGAGTTTGAGTTCGCCCTTGATATCGTTGGTGATGATGTCGTTGCAGCCGTCGCCGTCCCAGTCGCCGAGTGTCGGCTGCAGATATCCCCACTGCCGTTCGGCGGGGCCCTGGATGGAGCCGGTCATCCCGGCCCGGTGGCGGACGGGGTTGCCGTTTTCGCGCAAATGCCGCGGAGTGCTGTAGACCAGCGGATCGGCGGTGCCGGGCCAGCAGATCAAATAGCCGGAGGCATCGCCGGTGATCAGATCCGGGTATTCGTCGCCGTCCCAGTCGCCGCGCGCGGGAGTCACCAGCGATTCGGCCTGCAGGCTGCCGCCCTGCTGCAGAACGGCGGCTTCGGTGAAATTGCCGGGGTTCGTGCCCTTATAGATGGTGATCCGGCCGGTGTTGCCTCCGGCGATCAATTCCTCGCACCCGTCGCCGTCGATATCGGCGGCGCGCATGCTGCAGATGATGTAGTTGGTCGGCATTTCCGGAGAGGCCAGCAGCGGGCGGGAGTCATAGGCGCGGATTGTGCCGTTTTCCGTTTTGATGCGGACGCAGTAGAGCTTGTCCACGTCGCAGGCGATCGCGAGGAAGCGTTCGCTGCCGATGTTCAGCACGGCCGGGGCGGAGGGGAACAGCAGGGCCTTCACCTGAAGCGGGGTTTCAGGATGATGGGTGCCGTAGAAAATCTGCTGCGGTTTGCCGAAATTCAGTCCTCCGGGAGCGGCCTGCCCGCGCGCCCAGAAGAAGTAGTGGATGCTCTCGCGTCCGAGCCAGTTGCCGGTGATATCGTAACCGCGCCCGGGGCCGGAGTTCCGGTAGCTGCGCCCATCCCAGATGGGGGTGCGGTCGGGAATGCTGTTCAGGAAGGCGTCGTGCGGCTGGGTGCTGAATACCAGGTCGGGAATGCCGTCGCCGTCGAGGTCGCCGATATCCCAGATGGCGGCGGAGCGGTTGCCGATTTCACCCGGATAGAATTTCCCGCCGACCGTTACCGGCGTTGCGGCGTTGAAAACCGGCGCTCCCGGTTTGCCGCTGTTGCGGTAATAGATCAACTGGCCGCCGAGCGGCGTATTCGCGCCGTAGGCGATCAGGTCGAACAGGCCGTCTTTTCGGAGGATGGTTTTAAACTCGCGTCCGCTGAGGGCGATATCCTCGCCGGAGTCGAAGACCGGGCTGCCGTTTTCGGTGCGGTTCAAATTGCGGTGGAGTTTGAGCTGATGCCCGAAGAAATAATGCCCGGTTGGGTCGCTCTGGCCGGAGAGCAGCAGGTCGCGCGTTCCGGGGCCATTCCACGGCACGACTTCGGCAGTCTGCGTGATCGGGCCGGTGATCGGTTCGACGGCGTCGTCGGCGATTTTGAGCTGCGCATAGGCGGGGAGCGCCTTTTCATGCTTCCACGGGATTTGCGAACCGCCCCAGTTCTTACAGAAATCGGCGAACATCTCCTCGCGGTTCAGTGCCTTTTC
>OKSC01003198.1_pt1 | contig 12566 bp, 6 predicted proteins | sample 1601161 | NCBI WGS metagenome assembly OKSC01 (sample SAMEA3541552, study PRJEB24748) | human gut metagenome | biome: human gut; feature: human-associated habitat; material: faeces | place: China | collected 2012
TCAACGACGGGCTCGGCAGCCTTGACGGCCTTCTCGACGACGGGCTTCGCAGCCTCGACGGTTTTCTCAACGACGGGCTCGGCAGCCTTGACGGCCTTCTCGACGACGGGCTTCGCAGCCTTGACAGCCTTCTCAGCGGCAGGCTTGGCAGCCTTGACGGCCTTCTCAGCGGCAGGCTTGGCAGCCTTGACGGCCTTCTCGACGACAGGCTCAGCAGCCTTGACGACCTCGGTGGCGGCCTTCTCGGCTGCGGCCTTGGCCTTAACGGTGGTGGCCTTCACGCTGGTCTTGGGCTTGCGGGTGACCTCGTTGATGGTCCAGAACTGGTTGTCACCGTTGACGTCAGCCCAGATCTGCAGCACGGTGCCGTTCTCGGTAGCCATGCCGGGGTCCAGCAGCTTGCCGGCCAGGTTGGACTTGATCTTGACGCGGCCATCGTTGGTAGGCTCCACGACCCACAGCTGGCTGGATGCCTGGGCACCCTCCCACTGGTGGACGCGGGTGCCGTCGCTGACGCCGCCCATGTCCAGATCCATCATCTTGCCGGTGAAGCGGTTCTGGATGCGGTAAACGCCGTCGCCTGCTGCGACGAAGTTCCACTGCTGCCACTCAAAGTTGGCGTTGTCCATCAGCTGGATCTTCGCGCCATTGTCAATGTTATAGTCAGCGACCTCAACGACCTTGCCGTTGGCGGCGCTGATGGTATAGAACTTACCCTCGGTAAGTACGGTCTGTGCAATCTTCTTCGGTGCCATATTTGTTCCTCCTATAGGTATATCATGTATATTATGCGGCAAATCTTGTTTGTAGTTTCCCTCATGCCGCGTGGTCAAACACCGCTTTTTGCGTGTCTACGTATCCTATTATAACCACTTTTTTCCTTCCCGTCAACTTTTTGGCGCTGTTGCGGCATTTTGCACAAAAACCGCCGGGACGGCAGATGCTATCCCGGCAGTTTTGATTGATTTTATGCCGTTTTGCGGCTTTTTTCGACTTCTCTGCGTTTAAGAGTTCTCGGAAAAGTTGCCGGTGTACAGGCGGTAATAGCGGCCCTTCTGGGCAATCAGCTCGTCGTGGGTGCCGCGCTCAATGATACGGCCCTGCTCCAGCACCATGATGCAGTCCGAGTTGCGCACGGTGGACAAGCGGTGGGCAATGACGAAGGTCGTGCGGCCATACATCAGGCCGTCCATGCCGTCCTGCACAAGCTTCTCGGTGCGGGTGTCGATGGAGGACGTTGCCTCGTCCAGGATCAGCACCGGCGGGTCTGCGACAGCCGCGCGGGCAATCGCCAGCAGCTGGCGCTGGCCCTGGCTCAGATTCGTGCCGTCGCCGGTCAGCATCGTGTTGTAGCCGTCTGGCAGATGCTTGATGAAGGTATCCGCATTTGCGAGCTTCGCGGCGGCCATGCACTCCTCATCGGTGGCGGTCAGGCGGCCATAACGGATGTTCTCCATGACCGTGCCGGTGAACAGGTGGGTATCCTGCAGGACGATGCCCAGAGAGGAGCGCAGCGCGTCCTTCTCAATGGACTTGATGTCGTGGCCGTCGTACAGGATCCGGCCCTTCTGGATGTCGTAGAAGCGGTTGATAAGGTTCGTGATCGTCGTCTTGCCCGCGCCGGTGGAGCCGACAAAGGCGATCTTCTGCCCCGGACGGCCATACAGGTTGATGTCATGCAGGACGATCTTCTTCTCGTCGTAGCCGAAGTCCACATCCTTAAAGACGATGTCGCCCTCCAGCTTGGTGTACCGGGGCTTGCCGTCGGCATCCATGCGTTTCCACGCCCACATGCCGGTGGACTCGTTCGTTTCGGTGACAGTATCGTCCGCTTCGTACTTGGCGTGGACCAGGGTGATGTCGCCCTCGTTGACCTCGGGCTTTTCATCCAGCAGTGCAAAGATACGCGCACCGCCGGCCAGCGCCATAACGACGGAGTTCAGCTGCATGGAGATCTGGCTGATGGGCTGGTTGAACTGGCGGGTCAGCACAAGGAAGCTGGCGAGGCCGCCCAGCGTAAAGCCGCCGAAGCCGTTGATAGCCAGCGCACCGCCGAGGATGGCGCAGAACACGTAGGACAGGTTGCCCAGCTGGCCGTTGACGGGCATTGCTACCAGCGAATAGGAGTTTGCCTTGTCGGCGCTGTGGAACAGCTCATCGTTGAGCCTGTCGAACTCCTCAATGGCAATTTCCTCATGGCAAAAGACCTTGATGACCTTCTGGCCGTTCATCATTTCCTCAATGTAGCCATTGACCTTGCCCAGCTCCTGCTGCTGCTTGATGAAGTATTTGCCGGAGTTGCCGGTCAGGTACTTCGTCGCCAGCAGCATGACGCCGACCATCGCGAGGGCCAGCACCGTCAGGGGGACGCTCAGATAGAGCATCGAGGCCAGCACGCCGACGAGGGTCACAACCGTGTTGACGAGCTGCGGCAGGCTCTGGCTGATCATCTGGCGCAGCGTGTCAATGTCGTTCGTGTAGACCGACATAATGTCGCCGTGGGCGTGGGTGTCAAAGTATTTGATGGGCAGCGTCTGCATGTGGGTGAACATCTCGTCACGCAGGTCCTTCAGCGTGCCCTGGGTGATCCTTGCCATCAGGCGGTTCTGCACAAAGACAGCAGCGATGCCGACGCAGTAGATGACTGCCACGCGCAGGATAGCCGCGGCTAGGCCGCTGAAGTCCGTGCTGCCCGCCTTGAGCAGCGGCAGAATGTAGCTGTCGATCAGCGTCTGGGAGAACATGACGCCCTGCAGCTGGGAGAACACAGCCAGCAGAATGCAGCAGAGCACCACAATGACCTGTGCCTTATAGCGGCTCATGACATAGGCGAGGATGCGCTTGAACACCTTGCCGGGGTTTTCGACCTTGGGGCGGGGGCCATTGCTGCGCCCGCCGGGGCCGACCTTTACGACTTTAGGCTGCTGTGCCATTATGCCTCCCCTCCCTTCTCATCAAAGTCGCCGGAACCTTTGGTCTGGCTGTTGTAGACATCCTGGTAGATGGCATTTGTTTTCAGCAGGTTGGCCGGGGTGTCAAAGCCGCTGACCCTGCCGTTGTCGAGCACGAGGACCTTGTCCGCATTTTCCACGGAGGAAATGCGCTGGGCGATGATGAACACCGTCGTGCCGGGGATTTTTTCCGCAAACGAATGGCGGATCTTTGCGTCCGTCGCGGTATCGACGGCGGAGGTGGAGTCGTCCAGGATCAGGATGCGGGGCTTTTTCAGCAGTGCGCGGGCAATGCAGAGGCGCTGCTTCTGGCCGCCGGAGACGTTGTTGCCGCCCTGCTCGATGTGGGTCTGGTACTTGTCGGGGAAGCGCTCGATAAATTCATCGGCGCAGGCCTGCTTGCAGGCGTCCTCGATCTCGGCGTCGGTGGCGTCGGGGTTGCCCCAGCGCAGGTTCTCGGCAATCGTGCCGCTGAACAGCTCGTTCTTCTGCAGCACCATGGCGACGTTGTTGCGCAGGGTGTCGAGGTCATATCTGCGCACATCAACGCCGCCGATGGTCACGCTGCCCTCGGTCACGTCGTACAGACGCGGCAGCAGCTGCACAAGGCTGGACTTAGCCGAACCGGTGCCGCCAATGATGCCGATGGTCTCGCCGGACTTGATGTCGAGGTCAATGTCCTCGAGGGCCTTCTCGCCATCCTTTTTATAGGCAAAGCTGACGTGGTCGAACTTGACGGAGCCGTCCCTGACCTCCATAACAGGGTCCTCACCGTTCGTCAGGTCGGACTGCTCGTCCAGCACCTCGGCCACGCGCTTGGCGGAGGCTACAGACATCGTGATCATGACGAACACCATGGACAGCATCATCAGGCTCATAAGGATGTTCATGCAGTAGCTCAGCATGCTCATCAGGTCGCCGGTGGTGAAGGTCGTTGCGCCGGAGCTGACGATGAGCTGGGCACCGATCCAGGAGATGAGCAGGATGCAGCTGTAGACGGTCAGCTGCATGAGCGGGGCGTTCCAGGCCAGGATCAGCTCGGCACGCATCAGCAGATTGCGCACATTCTCGCTGGCCTTGCGGAACTTCTCGCCCTCAAACTTCTCGCGCACATAGGCCTTGACAACGCGGATGGCGGAGACATTCTCCTGCACGCTCTCGTTCAGGTCGTCGTACTTGCGGAATGCCTCGCCGAAGTACTTGGTGGCGCGGCTCATAATAAAGGCGAGCGCGCAGCCCAGCAGGATGACGGCGATCAAATAGATGTTTGCCAGCCGACGGTTGATCGTGTAGGACATGATCAGCGCCACGATCATGCTGGCGGGCGCACGCACCGACATGCGCAGCAGCATCTGGTAGGCGTTCTGGATGTTGGTGACGTCGGTGGTCATGCGGGTGACCAGGCCCGCGGTGGAGTACTTGTCAATGTTGGCAAAGCTGAAGGTCTGGATGTTGCGGAACATGCCGCGGCGCAGGTTGCGGGCAAAGCCCGTGGCCGCGTGGGAGCCGGCTACCGCGCCCAGAATGCCGAACAGCAGGCCGAACAGCGCCGCGACGACCATCTGTGCGCCGACGGTGTAGATGACCTGCATATTGCCCGGCGTGACGCCGTTGTCAATGATGGAGGCCATCAGCTTCGGGATGATCATTTCCATGATGACCTCCGCGATCATAAGGATCGGCGTCAGCACGGAGACCAGGCGGAAGCCCTTGGTTTCACGTCCGAGTGTTTTTAACAATTGGTATTTCCCCTCTCTTGGTTGGTATTTTCCTCTTGCAGGATGTGCTGTGCGTTGCGCAGGGTCTGCTCCAGCACAGCGCGGGCCGCGGCGGCCTGCTGCGGGTCAATGCCGCTTTGCAGGTCATCCTCAAACCGCGCAATGCTTGCCTCGATCTGCTTGTGACAGGCGCGGCCCTTCTCTGTGGCGATAAGGCGCTTTAAGCGGGCGTCTTTCGCCACGGCACTGCGGGTGATGAAGCCATCCTGCTCCATGCCCTGCAGCATGGCGGTGACGCTGGAGCGGCGAATGTTGAACCACTGCTCAATGTCGCGCTGGTAGACGTCGCGGCCCTGGCGCTCGGCACGGACGATGTCGCCCAGCACCATGCCGCGCACGCCCGACAGCTCCGAGCTGACTTCGGCATTGATGCGGGCATCCAGCGCACGGCGGATGAGCCGCGAGGTCTGGTTCAGCAGTGCGCCGAAGTGGGCATCCGCGCAGCAGCCGCAGTCACAATGCGATGATTCGTGCATTTCTTCCCTCCTTTACGATTTTCGGGTCCAAGAAGTTAGATTTCGAATTGTTCGTTGTCTAACTGTTCGTTTGCGTACTTTACCAGTATAACACCGGATCGGGGAATGTCAAGAGGGACGGCGCGGAGTTTTTTGTATAGTGCAACGGCAAACGGGCAGAGCCCCGTCACGCTGCGCTTTCCCGATTCAACGTAGGGGCGGATTCCATATCCGCCCGTGCCCGGCTGTCTTCATTCGCCGCTTTCCCTCTCCACCCCCAGATACGGCAGCACCTTTCCCAGTACCTCGGCGCACACCGGCCCGGAGAGCGCGCCGCCGCTCGTCGTCCAGCTGTGGGGCTCATCCAGGCAGACCAGCACAGCGACCTTGGGGTCGTCGATGGGCGCAACGGAGACAAAGCTCGCAATGCGCGCACCCTCGTTGGCGCTGTCCAGCTTTTGGCTCGTGCCGCTCTTGCCGCCGATGCGGTAGCCCGCCAGCGCGGCCTGCTTACCCGTGCCGCCTGTAACGACACCCTCCATCAGGCGGCACATCGTGGCGGAGGTCTCCTCGCTGATGACGCGGCGCTTCACCGTCGGCTGCACTTCCTTCACAACAGTGCCGTCAGGCGCCGTGATTTTCGCCACAACGTAGGGCTGCATCAGCTCGCCGCCGTTTACCACCGCACAGACCGCCGTGAGCATCTGCAGGTAGCTGACCTTGCTGCTCTGCCCGAACGAGCAGCTCGCCAGCTCCACCGGGCCCATCCGGTCCGCCGTGTAGTATTCGCTGCGCCTGACCTCGCCCGGCAGGTCGATGCCCGTGGCCTCCCGCAGGCCGAAGGCCGCAAAGTAATCGCAGAAGCGTTCTTTTCCAAGCCGCGCACCGATCTGGATAAAGCAGGGGTTGCAGCTGACAGCCAGCCCCCGGGCGAAGGTCTCGGTGCCGTGGATATGCCCGTTTGCACAGCGGAACCGCGTGCCTGCGACGGTTATTTTACCCGCGCAGGTGAAATAGTCCGTGGCCTTACACGCCCCGGAGTCCAGCGCCGCCGACGCCGTGATGAGCTTGAACACGCTGCCCGGCTCATACAGGTCACTGATGGCCTTGTTGCGCCACTGTGCCTGCTGGGCCTTTTGCAGCGCGGCGCTGCGCTCCTCGCCGGTCAGGGCATTCACAGCGTCGCGGACTTCTTTATTTATAAGGGTCCGCGGCGCGTTCGGGTCGTAGTCAGGCTGGCAGGACATCGCCAGCACGGCCCCGGTGTGGACATCCATCACGATGCCGACGCCGCGCTCGGCTACATGATGCTCCGTCACAGCGGCGGACAGTGCGCTTTCGAGCCAGTGCTGAATGTTCGCGTCGATGGTCAGCGTCAGCGTGCTGCCGGGCACGGCGTCCACCAGCGTCTGGTAGTGGGTCGGCATATCGTAGCCCCAGGCGTTCTTGGCGGTCAGGATGCGCCCGTTCTGCCCGGTCAATTCGTCGTTGTAACGCAGTTCCAGCCCCCACAGGCCCGCGTTGTCCACGTCGGTAAAGCCTAAAATGCCGCCCATAAAATCCCCCTGCGGGTAGACACGGCGGGTGTCCTGCCGAATTTGTATGCCGTCCACACCGTTCGCCCGGCACCAGTCCCGCACAGCGTCGGCCATCGTCTTATCCACGCGGCGGCGCAGCAGGCAGTCGTTGGAGGTTCGCTGGCTGAATTTGGCCAGCGTATCGGCGTAGTCCAGCTCTAAAATTTCGCTCAACGCCCGCGCAGCCGGTTCTACGGCGTCGTCGGCCATCTCCCGCGGGGCAGCGCGGATGGTCCAGCAGGTCTCGCTGGCGGCCAGCAGCGTACCGTCGGCGGAATAGATCTCCCCGCGGGCGGCGGGCAGCGTGGCCCCGCGCAGCTGCTGGTCGGCGGCGCGTGCCGCGTAACCGCCGGGGTCGCGCAGCATCAGCACAAACAGCCGCACCGTCAGCCCGCCCAGACACCCCACCGCCAGCACCGCCGCCAAAAGCCGCATGCGCAGGCGCATTTTTGTATTCTGCTGCGGCGTGATCGGACGCATAGCTCCTGCCCCCTTCCCCATAGAACAGCCTATGAGTGTTCCACTGTCAAAATGCCGAATTATCGCCGGAAAATTCTCTGTATTGTCGATTGACCGTTTAGACACATAAGGTGTATACTGTTAATAGCAGATTTTGACATTTAATTGTCAAAGCCCGAGAGAGCTATTTTAAAGGAGGCAAACCCTATGGCTAGATTTACTTTACCCCGTGACCTTTACCACGGCCCCCACGCGCTGGAAGCGTTGAAAACGCTGCCCGGCAAGCGCGCCATGATCTGCGTCGGCGGCGGTTCGATGAAGCGCTTCGGCTTCCTGGACCGCGCCGAGACCTACTTAAAAGAGGCCGGCATGGAGGTAGAGCTGTTTGAAGGCATCGAGCCCGACCCGTCGGTGGAGACGGTCATGAAGGGTGCTGCCGCCATGGAAAAGTTCCAGCCCGACTGGATCGTCGCAATCGGCGGCGGCTCCCCCATCGACGCAGCCAAGGCCATGTGGATCAAGTACGAGTACCCCGACATCACGTTTGAGGATATGTGCAAGGTGTTCGGCATCCCGCCGCTGCGCCGCAAGGCCCACTTCTGCGCCATCTCCTCCACCTCCGGTACGGCCACCGAGGTCACGGCCTTCTCGATCATCACCGATTACCAGAAGGGCATCAAGTACCCCATCGCCGACTTTGAGATCACGCCCGATGTCGCCATCGTTGACCCCGAGCTGGCCCACACGATGCCCAAGAAGCTCGTCGCCCACACCGGCATGGACGCCATGACCCACGCCATCGAGGCCTACGTCTCCACCGCGAACTGCGACTTTACCGACCCGCTGGCCCTGCACGCCATCGAGATGATCCAGGCAGATCTGGTCGGCAGCTACAACGGCGATATGGATAAGCGCGACGCGATGCACAATGCCCAGTGCCTGGCCGGTATGGCGTTCTCGAACGCGCTGCTCGGCATCGTACACAGCATGGCCCACAAGACCGGCGCGGCGTTTGCCGATTACGGCGCACACATCATCCACGGCGCAGCCAACGCCATGTACCTGCCCAAGGTCATCGCCTACAACGCGAAGGATCCCACCGCCAAGGCACGCTACGGCGTCATTGCCGACAAGATGCACCTGGGCGGCGAGAACGACGACGAGAAGGTCGCGCTGCTCATCCAGTATCTGCGCGGCATGAACGACGATCTGAACATCCCGCACTGCATCGGCCACTACGGCCCCGACTCCTACCCCGCCGAGCAGGGCTTTGTCCCCGAGAACGTATTCCTCGAGAGACTGCCCGAGATTGCAAAGAACGCGATTGCCGATGCCTGCACCGGCTCCAACCCGCGCCAGCCGACCCAGGAGGAGATGGAAAAGCTGCTGAAGTGCTGCTACTACGACACCGAGGTCGACTTCTAACCACCGCTCCTCTGCGGCTCCTGCAAGCCGCCGCATGATCTGCCCCAGCCACTAGCTTTTGTGGCTGGGGCTTTTTGCCGCCGCAAAAGTGGGCAAAATCCTTGCGATTTGATTTTTGCGGATTTTTGCTGTACAGGGCGCAGCTACAGCGTTCGCGGGCATTTTTTGTACAAGTGTCAAATCCTTGATTTCGCATAGATTTTGCTGTATACTAATGGTAAAATCCAAGTAAAAGAGGATGGTAGTTTACCATGACAGCCACTGCAAAGTCACAAGGTCCCCTGTTTACCAGGCGGGCGCTGTTCGCCCTGATCTGGCCCCTGCTGCTGGAGCAGACATTAAGCGTCACGATGGGCATGGCCGACACGCTGATGGTCGCCGGTGTGGGTGAGGCCGCTGTCTCCAGCGTATCGCTCGTGGACAGCCTGAATATTTTGATTATTCAGATTTTGTCCGCGCTGGCTACCGGTGGTGCGGTCATTGCCAGCCAGTATCTGGGCCGCCGGGATGAGGAAAACGCCAGCCGCAGCGCCGCCCAGCTGTACAGCGTGCTGGGCATCTCTACGGTTGCGGTGGGTGTTGTCTGTATGCTGCTCTCCCGCCTGATCCTTCGGATAGTGTTCGGCAGCATTGACGAGGATGTCATGCGGTTTGCGCAGCAGTACTTCCTTATCAGTGCGGTGTCCTACCCCTTCATCGGCCTGTACAACGGCGGCGCGGCGCTGTTCCGTGCGCAGGGCAACAGCCGCATCAGTATGCTGGCCAGCCTTGTCATGAACGTCATCAACATTGCGGGCAACGCGCTGCTGATCTACGGTTTCGGCATGGGCGTTATCGGCGCGGCGCTGGCCACGCTGATCGGGCGTGTGTTCGCCGCGGTGTTCATCCTGTGGCAGAACCAGGACCTGCACAATCCCCTGCGCGTGCAGCGCTTCGCTGACCTGCGGCCCCGGCGCAGGCCCATCATGCAGATTTTGTCCATCGGCATCCCGTCGGGTCTGGAAAACGGCATGTTCCAGATCGGCAAGCTGTGTGTCAGCAGCCTGACGTCTACCTTAGGCACCTCGGCCATCGCGGCCAATGCCGTGGCAAACTCGGTCTCGACGCTGGCGAACATCCCCGGCAACACGATGAGCCTTGCCACGATCCCGGTCATCGGGCAGTGCCTTGGCGCAGGCGAGAAAAAGCAGGCGCAGCGTTATTCCGTCACGCTGCTGGGCATCGCCATCACGGGGCTGGCCGTCACGAACGCGGCACTGTTCTTCCTGATGCCCGAGGTCGTGACCTGGTTCAACCTCTCGGCGGAGGCATCCGCCATGTGTACCCACGTGGTCCACTGGTTCAACCTGTTCAGCATCTTCTTCTGGGCGACGAGCTTTACCCTGCCCAACGCCCTGCGCGCGGGCGGCGACGCCAAGTTTACGATGTCGGTCAGCATCGTCAGCATGTGGCTGTTCCGCGTGATTCTGAGCTATATCTTCGTTCTGCAGTTCCACTTAGGACTGACCGGCGTCTGGTTCGGTATGTTCATCGACTGGATCTGCCGCAGCCTGTGTTTCCTTGTGCGGTTTGCCCGCGGGAAATGGATGGAGCATAAGGTGATATAACAGGCATCATCAAAAAGCGCGTTATAGATGGGGCTTTGCTCTACCCGTGTCCGTTTATCTAGCAAAAAGTTTTCCCTGCGAGACGATACATTGGTAAGCTAGCGAGTGGAACAAGCCCCAGTCTTACGCATTTACACCAAAACGGTATTCTTACCCGCAAAAATTGGCCTTTGACACACCGATACGCACTCTCATAAAATAAACAGTCCCCGCCATTTCAGCGGGGACTGTTCTGTTGCAGGGATGAACATTTTTGAAGTAGTAAATCAATACAATTAAAGTGTCCTAGATATATCAGAGAAAAACCACCTCATATTCATCAAAACAGGATAAAAAATTCACAATGATATTTTTTAGATTTTTTTCAGCTTTCTTATAAATTTCCTTGTTTTCGGCATCCTCAAGGCCTTTTTGCTGAACGATTTTAATAAGTTCTTGATACTGAGAAAATGTAATAGGGTTAAGAATGCTATTTTTTTCTGTACATTCTATACTATCCCAATATACATGATTGTCAAGAAGCTGTGCCGATGGAATGGCTATATAGATTTTGTGACTATCATTATCTACCGTTGGGGACAATTCGCTAATGGGGTAACCAACTTTTACGACACCTGTACAGGTAATATAAATTGCATTCCCTGTTCCTGGAATTTTAATATTATCCAGAATATTTCGCGCTTCTTCTTCTGATTCCGAAACCGTATACTCCGCCGCATAAGTAGCAAGTTCTCCTATTTTAAGGAGCTTTGTTTTAACTTCTTGAGTGGTAATCGTTCTAGTCTCTGTTTCACCGGGCAAACGCAAATCTGCTTTCAAATTTGGTTCTACTGTTTCTTGCGCAGATGAAGATTCATGCATATAAGATACTCTTCCTAAGCAAAATCCGCTAAAAAGAGTCAAAAGAAACACCAGAAAGCACGAGGAAGCAACTTTTAACGTTTGGGAAAGTTCCTTCATACATCCTCCTTAAATCAAAGCCACGCAGTTACTAAAACGAGTGCATAAAAAAGCACAACAATAGCTGCTATACCAGCTAAAATCAAAAAAATACGATTTTTCATTTTACAAATCCTCCTCCGTTTAGTCAAAGTGTAATTTGGGGATGCCGTTTCCCGACTTGCAAATATATTATACATAATTAGGCCGAAAACAACTAGACTAAAAACAGAAAAATATCGCACTATATTTTGTTTCAAACAGAAAAAAATGCCAGAGATTTCTCTGTAAAAAGCAAAGTTCAATAAATTTCTGTTTATTACCCCTGCTTTTATCAAGAAGTTCCTCTTTTTACAAAAAAATTTCCCTGCCCATCCCGGACAGGGAAATTTCTATTTTATGGCCATACGGCGTGAAGCTTACTCCACCATATACTCAAAATCAATACGGCCCAGCGCCACATCGGCGGCCGCGACCCGGATCTTCATGGAAGAACCCAGCATCCAGCTCTTGCCGGTCAGCGGGTCCAGCATGCTGACGCCGTCGATGACCTGCGGTTCACCCTTGCAGAGCTGCGCGGCGGGGACAAAGCCCTCCACCGTGTTGTCCAGCTCGACAAAGACGCCGCGCGGCGTGATGCCGGCCACCGTGCCGGTGTAGACCTCACCGAGATGGTTGTGCATGTACTCGGCCTTGTACAGGTCCTCGACATCGCGCTCAATGCGCACGGCGGCGACCTCCTGCTTGCTGGACTTCTCGCTGGCCTGCTGGGCAAACTCGTTGAAGTCGCGCTGCAGCTGGCTGGCGGAGACTCCGTTCAGCATCTCGGTCAAAATACGATGAATCGCCAAATCGGGGTAGCGGCGGATGGGGCTGGTGAAGTGGGCGTAGTCCGCCAGCACCAGACCGTAGTGGCCCAGGGGCTGCGGGGCGTAGCGGGCCTTCTGCATGCTGCGCAGAATGCCGGTGTGGACGGGGATCTGGATGGGCTGGCCGCGGGTCTCGTCCAGCAGGGCCGCCAGCTCGAGCTGCGTCGGGATGGGGTTCTTGAACTTGGCGTTCAGGCCGCAGGCCAACAGCGTGGCGGACAGCTTCTCCATCTTCTCGGCGTCTGGGGCCTCGTGCACGCGGTAGACGAACGGGGCCTTGTTCGTGCGGCCCGCGTTGGCGGCGCACTGGTTCGCCAGCAGCATGAACTCCTCGATCATGCACTCGGACGTGCCGCGGTCACGCTTGACAATGTCGATGCAGCGTCCGTTCTCGTCCATGACGAGCTTAGCCTCGTTGGACTCGATATCCATGCCGCCGCGGGCCTTGCGCAGGACCAGGCGCTTGCGGTACAGCTCGTCCATCGTGGGCAGCTGGTCAAGCACGG
>OKSC01003203.1_pt1 | contig 12551 bp, 15 predicted proteins | sample 1601161 | NCBI WGS metagenome assembly OKSC01 (sample SAMEA3541552, study PRJEB24748) | human gut metagenome | biome: human gut; feature: human-associated habitat; material: faeces | place: China | collected 2012
GCGTTTTCGCAAGACGTGCGGCAAGGGACTTCACCGCCTGATCCACCATATCGTCCGCGATACCCTTCCCGAACACCTTGGCAAGCGGCTTCGCCGCGTTGCTCAGGCCCTCGGTCAGCACGGAGATCGCACCGGCCGCCATACCGTACCCTGTCTGCTGTTCGTGCGATGCGCCCTCCTGCCGCGCCTCCTGTGACGCGCCGCCGGCGCTACGAAGCGCCATTGGAAGCATCGCCCCGCCGGTCGGCAGGCCGAGGAGGATATCCGCGCCAAGCTGCATTCCGCCGACGCCCGCATCGACCGCAAGGGAGCCCGCCTTGCCGAGTCCCTGTTTTGCCTCCTGCACGTCCCGCGCGCCGCCCACGGCAAGCCGGTCCGCCGTCTCATACAGCTTCGCCGCCGTCTTTTCGTTCTCGCCCTCCGCCCCGTAGGCCCTGCGGTAGGCGTCCGCCTTCTTCTCCATGCCCTCGATCATGCTCCGGGCACTCTCACGGTCCGCCTCGCTGGCGTCTGGATCATTCAGTAGCGCTTTCTGCACCGCGATCTCACGCTCCAGGTCGTCAAGCTCCTCCGCCGCTTCCGACCTCATCCGCTTCGTCGTGCCGGTCTGCCCCAGTCCCGCGAGGTTGGCATAGCTGGAGGCGTACTGCTTTCCCGCACCCGATGCCATTCTTTTCAGCCGCCCGCCAAACGTCGGCGTGTCAGCCTTACCGCCGCTGCGTGAAGTGTCCTCTGTGGTCGTTCTCACCGTTTCCTCCGCTGTTTTCAGCGGTCTGTATTCCGCGCTCTTCCGCATTGCGGCAACAGACCGGGGCGCGGTCTGCGTCCCAGTCTGTTCCTGCTTCGAGGCTTCGATCATGCGGTCGAGCGCTCCGGTCGTCGTCCTTTCCTGCCGCTTTCCGGCAAGCATATTGTCAAGCGCTCCCATTGTAACCTCCTCAATATCCGAATGTTGCCGCAATCATGTTGCCCTGCTCCTGCGTGATCCTCCCGAGGGCGATCCAGCTCTGCAGGATCTCCGCGAGCCTCTGCACGGACGCTCCGCCCTCGGCAAGACGGTTCGCCTCGTTCAGCCACGTCGCAAAATTCCTGTCCTGCGCCGCGAGCTGTTCCGCCTCCGAGGGAGCGGTTCTACCGCTGTAGCCATAGGCTCCCAGCACCGTCTCCATTGGCATACCATAGTAGCTTTCGAGGATCTGCCGCACGTTGTCACTGCTGTCACCGCCAAGAGCAGCTACAAGCGCAACTTCCGCCGATGCCGCGCTCGGCTTGCTGGGCGTGGTCGTCCTGCCGGAGCTCTTCGCCGCGGCCTTCTGCGCGGCCACCGCCGCCACCATCGCCTGCGCGTCCGCCTTGCTGATGCCGGCGCTCTCCAGCAGCTCGTCGCTCGCCATGCTTCCGCTCTGCAGCAGCTGCATCGCCGTCTTATAGGCGTAGGCTCTTGCGTTGTCCGCATCCTCCCGCTCGTATGCCGTGTTCTGCGCATTCTGCTGGTCGTAGCGGTCCATCAGGTCGCGCAGCACATCGGCATAGCTGTCCGTGCGCTCCTTGGCATTCGCCGCCGCGAGTTCGGCATTGGCAATGTCGCCCGTCAGCTCGGCGTCCGTGATCGCGCGGTCAAGGTCCCCGAGGGCGCCGATGCGCCCCTGCTCGCCCTGCCGCAGGGCGTCGCTGTAGCTCGTGTCCAGCCCGAGCAGCGTGCTCTCCGCCGCGCCGCCGGTCTTTCCCTGTGCCGCGAGCTGCTGGCCGATGTTCTTCTGCGACTTCATTTTGTTCAGATAAAGCTGGCGGAACATATTTGCATAGCTCGTCTCCGTATCCCGCTTCTGATCCTGCAGACTCCCGACCGCCTTTTGCACGTTGGCACGGTTCGCCTCCTGCTGCGCGGCCAAAGCCTGCGCATACGAGCCCTGCTCTCCATAAAGCTGCTGCAGCTCACGCCGGAGCGCTTCCAGCTCCTCCGATGCATTGTTCCCCTGCTTGCCGATCGTGTAGGTCTGCCCATTCTTTGTGATGGTCGTGCTGCCGTCCTTGTTCTTCAGCCACACACTTCCGTCCGAGCCGATGATCTTACTCCCCGCGGTCGCGTTTTTGACAAAGCCGATTCCCCGTTCGCTGCCGACCGGATACTCTCCGCCGCCCGGCGAGTAGCCGATGATGTCGGTGCTTCCCCCGCCGGTGAAACCACCACCGGAGCCGCCGCCGGAACCTCCGCTGGAAGTCCCGGCATACCCGCTGCCTCTTGTGCCGTCCGCATACGTCGGGTAGATCAGCTCACCGTCTGCGTCTACGCGCGGATAAACGTTAGCAAGGTCCTCTCGCGCCGCGCCATTGCGGACGTTGATTGCGCTCACAGCGTAACCGTTTTCGTCGTATGTAATGGCGTAACCGTTCTTCTGCACGGTTTTCCCGGCCCAGCGCATATCGCGCGACAGGTCGGCGCCGGAGTAGGAGCCCTTCGTGCCCTTTGCGTAGGGCGTGGTGTCCTTGTAATTCGAGTTTGGCGCGCTGCCATCCTCACGGACCCATCCGATCTGTGTCGGGCTCTCCGTATCATAATAATAGGCTTTTCCGGTCTTTTGCGTGTATCCGCCGCCCGAACCACCGGAGCTGCCGCCGGAGGAACCTCCGCCGGAATTTCCGTACTTCTGCTCGGCGGAGTTCAGCTCCTTCATCTGGCTCTTCGCCCACTCGGCGTTGCCCCCGCCGCCGGAGATGAGATTGCTGAGATATTTCCGCTCGTTGGCGTAGTTTGTCTTTTCGTTGTAGGCCATGCTCACTTCACTCCTTTATGATCCGCTGAATGTATGCCGTGATGTACTCTCCCCACGCCCTTTGCGTCGAGGGGCCGAACGAGTTATCCACATCCAGCTCATAGCCGCAGGCGTTGAGAAGCTCTTGCAGCTTCCCGACCGCCGCGCCCTTGTCGCCGCGCGTAAGCACGATCTTATCCGCGGGGTATTTCGGCACGCCGAAGCCGCGAATATACCGCCCGTTGACGGGGAGGATGCGGTACGCACACTCGTGGCGGCTTCCCTTGTTGCCCTCGAACACCGTGATTTTCTGTCTGTCGCAGGCGGTCACGATGCCCGTGTGGTTGGGCGCGCCGGTGCAGTCCGTAAGGGCGTAGTCCTTGCGGTCGTTCCAGTGGTAGAAGACCTGTTCGCCGACCGTTGGGATGTGCGCGTCGTTCTCGACCCATTGGCCGCGCGCCTGATACCAGCGCATTTGCTCGCCGCAACTGCACTCGATGGGAATGACCTCCGTCAGGCCGCAGAGGATCGCCGCCGCGGACACCATCGCCGCGCAGTAGTCGTCGGTGTAGGTCAGCTTGTGGCCGCGCGGATGGGGCAGGAAGCTGTTGTATGCGTCCACGATCTGCTTATGCACCGCGTCGCCGCGCACAGCGCCCTTCCACGCGGTTAATATCTCAAGAAACCTCTTCATTTTTCTTGTTCTTCTCGGTCTGGGTGCCGAAGTAGAAGGCGATGATGGTCGTGAAGATCGTCAGAAACTCCGTCCCGCTGATGCTGCCGCGCAGGGCAAGCACCGAGAAAACCGCCGTGAGCGCGATGGTCACGATGCTCTTGACCGTGAGAAGATTTGCAATTCGATTTTGCATTTTTGCCTCCTTTATAGAAACCGCACGGCATAGAACTGCCGCGTCTGTGTGTTGATCTTGCTGCACGCGCCGTTGATGGCGGCGATGTGCCCGCCGTCGAGCATGACGGCGTGGGTGAGCTTGAGCTTGTCCCGACAAAAGGCGTTGACCTGCTGCGCGGTCATGTTCTTGCAGTAGACGCCGTAGAGCAGCCCGCCCTTGTAGCCGAGGACGGTGTGGTTGGTCTTGCGCAGCACGTCGGCGTATGCGCCCGTAAAGCCCTCAGCCGCAGGGGCATAGCGGTCGAGCAGGCCAAGCCCGCCGACCGCCCACACGACGTCTCCCAGCGCCGCCGCCGAGGACACGCGGGCAATGCGCACCGCGCCGCCCGCGGTCTTGTAGAGCACGCTCTCGGGCGTCGGGTAGTGGCAGCTCATGCCGCGCACGACCTTGCCGCCGCGCACAAGAATGCTGCACGGCTGACCCTGCCAAGAAAAGCTCCCCGAGATCGCATTCTTCGGCAGCGGCCCGCTCATGTTGACAGGATCGATGTCCCGCGCGAGGATGCAGGGCTGGCCGTACAGCTCGACGTTGAGGGGCCAGCAGTCCGCGCCGAGCTTGGCGGCGATGTCGCTCAAGGTCTGGTTGCCGATCCAGCCGTTGTCCAGCGCCCCGACGGAGCGCTGGATGGCCTTTATCATGCGTACCTCTTCCGAGGTGGAGCCGACCACATCTTTCATGCCGGCGGCTCCTCGTCGCTCCCAAGGAGCTTGTCGCCTGCGGCGTCCACGGCGTTCTTTCCCGCCGCCAGCAGCTTCACCAGCCACGGCGGCACCTTTGCGCCCATATTTACGCCGTGTTCGGCCAGACTGCCCAACTCCCCAATGATGTACCACACAACGACCAGCGGGCCGAGAAGCGTCGTATACTCAAACGGAAGCTTCACACCCGGCAGGTGCTCCAGCATCATGCCAATCAGCCAGTCGGCGACCAGCGCAATGCAGACGATAACGATCATGCCGCCCTTGTGCCACGCGCCTTCACGCAGCTTCGCGCTGCTCCACTCCCCGCGGTGCGCCGCTGCGGCAGAGCCAACCAGCCAATCCGCCAGCATCAGCCCGATCCACACGATCAGCAGCCAGCCGAACCAGCCCCAAAAGGCCGTCAGCATCGCCACCGCCGCCGTGATCCACGCCTTGATCGCCGTCAAAGTATTGTTCTCCATCGTTTTGTCCTTTCTGCACGAAGCCACATCGGACCTCGCGCGGTAGTATTACTAATCGTATTAGAGCGGGGATCAAGCCCCGCTCTGCTCACTTGTTCAGCTCCGCGAGCTTTTCCGCGATGTCCTCGGGAATGGCGCAGGTCGTCATCTTGACGCAGTAGCCGTCCTCGTCGTAGGTGAGCTTGTAGCAGGGGGCGACATATCCCTCCGTGCCGGCGCGGGAAAGGTCGCGCGCCATGACGGGCTGCACGATGCTGTTCTTGACGCCCGAGTTTTCGCTCATGCCCGCGGGGATGTCCGTGACCTCGATGGGTCTGCCGTCGGATGCGATTCTCTTGTAAGTAGCCATAGTTTTGTTCTCCTTTTCTTTGTTCAAAATTTATTTATCATCGGCGTATTTCTCGCCGGTGATCTCCTTGATGCTGCCCGCCTTGCAACGGTCGATAGGTTCATAGGCGTTCTCTCTTTCCGGCGGCGCGAAAAAAGCCGCCTTGTCAATTTGCCGCATTCGGGCGGCTATTTTAGTATTTTCTCCGCAGCCAGCGTCCTGCGCTCTTGAGGTTTTTCGCCAGCTTTCGGAATATTGCCATAAGCCAGAGCTGCGCGCTCTGCCCGTTTGCGGAAAGCCGCTCCAGCTCTCGCAGCATTTGCCCCCTGTGCCGCTTTGCACGGATGATCGTCAGCGGCGGCATCGGCGCTTTATCCGGCTCGTACGGCTTGCGCGGGCTGCTTTGCCCTTTGCACGGCGGTGCCGGTCTGCGTTCCTGCGGCACAACGGCATCCTGCTCCTGCAGTTCCCGGTAAATGCTATAAGCCAGCTCGTCGAGGCCGTCCATGCCGCGCAGCGTCGTCGGCTGAAAGCCGGTCATCGCTCCGATGTTGCGCAGCGCTCTGCGGATTGTGCGCAGCACCGTCGCCTTATCCACACCGATGAGCGAAGCGACCTCCCGCAGCGACAGCCACTCACCGTAGTATAGATACAGATAAGCAGCCTGCCGCGGCGTTATCGCCGAAAGAAGGAGATTTGCCGTTTCGCGGTCGGCGAGGTCAAGCTCTGTCTGTCCGCTTAAAGCCGCCTGCGCCATTGTCAGCTCGACCTCCTCCCGCACGGCTTTCTTTGCGCGGGAGAGAGTACGGGAAACCGTGCTCTTCCCGATGCCGAGCCGTTCGGCGATCTCCGTCACGGATGCGCCGTCGCGGTTCAGCTCAAGGACCTTGCGCTGCCGTTCTGTCAATGCTTCAAGCCCCCGTTGTGCCGCCGAAAGCATCTGCTTTCTTCCGGCCTCGATCTCATCATCGAGCGAATTGTCCGCCTGCTCCCAAGAGAGAAATTGCGCGCGGTCTCCGAGGGACATTTCGCCGCCGTTCTCTGCCTGCGCGGCCATCGACACCGTTCTCGCTCGCGGCGCTTTGGCTCTGCGCGGGGCAATGGCGTGAAGCATCGCTTGGACATTCGCCAATTCCTCGCGCAGCATTTCGATCTCCAGCTCGTCCGCACCGTTATCGCGTGCTTCAGCGATCTGCGCAAGCAGCTCACTGTGCCGCCGGCGGAGAGCGTCGATTTTCTCGCTCATCGTCGTCTCCTCAATTCGTTAATGGCTGATGCGTTCAGCCCTCCCAGTCTGCCCAGCCGTCCATGTAGACCTTGATCACACCGTCCACGCGGTAGAAGGCGTTGTTGATGAGCGGCACGCCCTCCGTATATTCGATGGGATTGTCGGCGCTCGTGCCGACCGGATTTGCCTGCTCGACGTAATCCTTTCGGACGTCCACGTCGTTGACGGTGAAGATCCTCCAGTCAAAGCCGAGCTTGTCGCTCTGCTCCGTGCGCTGCGTGATGCCGCCGGCGGCCCGCACGAGCTTTCCGTCCGTGATCGCGCCCTTAATGGCGTTGAGCTTTTCAGTTTGCATCATAGGTGGCCTCCAGTTCCGCCAGCTGCGCGTTGGCAGCGGCAAGGTTTTCTTCGCTCTCGGTGAGCTGTGTATTCTTCTCGGCGACAGTGGCGGTCAGGCTCTCGATCTGCGCCTGATACGGCGTGACATCGCCCCAATACTGCTTGTCTGCTTTGATGATCACCTTGATGCTCTGCGTGTTCATGTCGTACTGGATCGTCTTCACGGTGAAGGCGTAGCCCTCCGGCAGCGGACAGGCGGGGCAGTCCGTGCGAATCTGCTCGACCGTGACATTCTTCCAGTCGATGGCCTCGACCGATTCGAGCGTATTTTCCGAATAGCACCGCTCGAATGTGACGTGGTACTCGCTCGATAATGCAAAGACGTTGCCGACGCGATGACCATTGATCTTGTACTTGACGCCGTAATAGCTGTTTCCTGTTTTCATGCTCCTGCCTCCTGTGCAAAGTTATCGCTTTCCGCGCTTGTGCTTCGGCTCCCATATCCCGACACCGAAGCGGGGATAATCATAATATCGGGTCAGGACCGCTGCGGCCTCCCGCAGGTCTCGCCGCATCGCGCCCAGATGTCCGGTATCTATGCCGGCTTCCCGGCATTCGCGAATTTTAATGCTGATCTGCGCTGCCGTGCGCCGATACTCCACAGCAAGGTCCTCGAGACCAGCCTCGCCCTGCTCGATCACACCGGCGCGCCGCAGGGTCTCCGTAAGGCGTTCTCCGCGCTCGGCGTGTACGACTGGCTTGTACGGCAGCTTATAGCGCACATCGTTCTCCGCGAAAATGATCTTTGATGGCCGCGGAATGTTCCGTCGGTCGAAGGTCGTGATGCAAATGACGCCGCGCTCACAGTCGATCTTCACCTGTGCGTCCGGACCGCCGTCCCGAAAGCGGACGGTCAGCTCCGCCTCTCTGTATGCCCTCATCGCCTCACCCCGCAAAAACGATCTTACCGGCAAACTTCGTGTCGCTCATGAGCTTAAAGGCTCCCGTCGCCGCCGTGTATTCAACGTCCAGCTCAAGCACGGCCCATGTGTTTTTCGCATATTTGCCGTCGCTGCAAAGGGAGTAGGCATCAAAGGTGAAGTCCGCGCTGCTTCTCTTGTGCGAGGTCTTCGGAATCGTGAGCGTGAACGGTTCGTCGTCGCCCGTCCAGTCATTTGCCGTAAAGAAAACGGTCACGCTGCCGGGCGATTTCCTGTTCCACGCTGTCCGCTCCTCTTTCGTGATGTGCTTGGTGCTATCGCTGATGTGACCTGGGACCTGCGCAAGCGCGACGTTAAAGTCGGCTTCCGTACCGGCAAAACCGCCGTCCTTTGCGCTCTGATAAGCGCTCTTGCCCGCCGCGCCATCTGCGCCGGCGGGTCCGGTCGGGCCTTGCGGTCCCTGTTCGCCCGGCACACCCTGCGGACCCTGCGGGCCTTCCGGACCGGTGTCACCCTTCGGCCCTGCCGGACCCTCGGGGCCAGTTGCGCCCGTCGCGCCGGTCTCGCCGGTATCGCCTTTCTCGCCCTGCGGGCCCTGCTCACCCTGCGGGCCTTGAAGTCCCTGCGGACCTTGCTCACCCTGCGGGCCGGTTGCACCGGTTGCACCGGTATCGCCTTTTTCACCGGGGTCGCCCTTTTCGCCGGGGTCGCCCTTCGGGCCTTGGATGCCCTGCTCGCCCTGTGGGCCCTGCACCCCCTGTTCACCCTGCGGGCCTTGGATGCCCTGTACGCCCTGCGGACCGCGGGGACCCTGCGGCCCCTGCAATGCGCCGATGCTCGTCCATGCCTCATTGCTCTCGGACCAGATGTAGAGCTCACCGTTTGCGCTTACCTGATAAGCGCCCTCTGCGCCGGTGGGGAAAGCGGTCTGTAAGGCGGCGAGCGTCGGGTAGACGTCCTCGATCTCGAACGACCGACCGTCCGTGCCCTTGTCACCCTTCGGGCCCTGAATGCCCTGCGGGCCCTGCGCGCCGGTGGGACCCTGAATACCCTGGTCGCCCTTCGGGCCCTGTACGCCCTGCGGGCCCTGCGCGCCGGTCGCGCCTTTCTCGCCCTTCGCACCGGTATCGCCCTTGTCACCCTTGGCTCCGGCCTCGCCGCGAGGCCCCTGCGGGCCCATCACACCGGCGGGCCCCTGCTCGCCCTGGATGCCCTGCTTGCCGGTCTTGCCCTGTGGTCCCTCTGCGCCCTGTTCTCCCTGGTCGCCCTTGGAGGCGATAAGCAGCCAGTGGGCACCCTCCACGCCTCCGGCCACGTCCAGCTCCGGGGCCACGCCCTTGCACGCTGCCTTGCAGATGTAGGAGCTGCCCAGCCTGCTCACCTTCTGGAGGGGCAGATAGGTCTTTGCGCTGTCATAGGCTTCCCACACCTTCACGGCCTCCTCGGCCTGCTCCAGCGCCTCGATGGCGTTTCCCACCAGGGTGCTCACCTGGGGTACAATGCCGTCGATCTGGGTCTGGAGCTGCTGCGCCTGGGTGGGCGTCGGCTCTTTCGGCGTGGTGTAGGCGTCGTTCGGCTTCACCAGCAGATGGTCCGTCACCGTGATGGCAACGGCGGTGGGGTCGCTCTCCCGGAAGCCCTCAATGGTAAAGCTGCACCAGCCCTCCAGGGCCAGCGGCTCCGCCGGAATGGCCGTGTCGAAGGTCAGCGGGTCCTTCTTTGCCACCAGGTCCTCCACGCTGTTGTACAGCAGCACCGCCACGGGGCTTTCGCCCAGGGCGTTGCGCCAGATGATGCGCTTGGAGAACGCCTCCCAGTCATCGCTCATAACGATGTGCAGGCCGGTCACATTGGCCTCGCCCTGCACGCCCGCGTTCTTGCTGTCCTTGCGGACAAATTCACCGGTCACGGTCACATTGATGGTCCTGTCCATAGGGGGTCTACCTCCTTTCTGTATGATAAAAGGCGCGGCGGGGCAGAAGGGTCGGTCCCTCCATACCTCGCCGCGCCGTGTCGCAGCCGCTTTTAGGGTCTCGCGGTGTGCCTGTTCAGTTAGATGTTGCGGGCCTTGGCCTCGGCAGCGTAGGCGCTGCTCTCGCGCTCAATGAGGTTTGCGGTGGCGTTGTCCTGGGCCATGCTCTGCTCCAGGACCTCCGCCACATAGGCGGGCACCTGCACGGTCTCGCCGCGCTTGATCTGGAAGCTGCGGCCATTGACGGCCACAAAAACGTCATCCTTGTACTTGTCGTTGTCCTTGAACAGACGGATGGGCACAAGGTCGTTCGGCTTGGGCGCGGCGGGGGCGGTCTCTTTTGCCGCCTCCAGGGTCTCCTTGGCTTTGGCCTGGGCCTCTGCCACAATGGCAGCAGCTTCCGCCTTGGCCTTGGCGATGATGTCCTCCGCCTCGGCGGCGGGGGTAGCCTGCGTGGTGGCCTGCTGCTCATTGGCAGCAGCTTCTTTCTTGGCAGCCATAGTGTAAATACCTCCTGTTGGTCAGAATGTGGGGCCGCCCGCCGTAAAGCAGGCGGCCCCGGTGATTAGCTGTTGAAGGTGGAGCAGGTCTCGATGCGGACCATGTACGCCTCCACCAGGCGCTCGGCCACCTTGGTGGCTTTCCAGCCTGCGGTGGCGCGCTGGTCCAGGGGGTCGGCAGTACCGGCAGAGCCGAGCTGCTTCACGATGTGCTGGAGACCGCCGCCGGTGATCTCGGTCACGCCGTAGGCGTCCGCACCCAGAATGAGGGTGGAGTACACGTCACGGGCGGATGCCTTGGGGGTGACGGTGCCGCTGGAGGTGGTGCCGGTCTCGTAGTCCTTGCCCGCGTGGGTAAAGACCTTGGCCTCGCTGGTCTCCACGAAGCGGACGCCCTCGATGCGTCCGATCTCGCCCTCGTAGATGCCGTCGGGGTCGGAGTAGGTCTTGACGTTCACCCACTTGGGGTCACTCATAAGGTCGTAGGAGCAATCCGGGTGGATGATGCCCGCGTAGTAGCCGTTGATCTTGGGCGCGTTCATCACCTTGAGGTAACGGACAGCGCGGCGCACGGCGTCCACGGTCAGGTAGTGGTTCTGGCTGTCGGTGGTGCTGCCGCCGCACAGGTTGGCGCGGCTGTCCACCTGGCCCTCGGCGTACTGCACGTTGGTGCCGCCGTTCAGCACCTCGCGGGTGATGGTGTCCAGGGTACGGCCTGCCTGGCTGCCCAGCAGCTTGGTGGCCTGCACCAGGTTGTTGTCGATGGCGGAAAGCAGCAGCATATCGGACAGCTCGATGAAGCCGCCGTACTGCGCCACAGTCGCGGTGATGACGCCCATGTTGAGCTTCTGACCTTCGGGGGTCACACCTTCGGTCAGGGCCGTGGTGGCCTTGGGCAGGGGGTCATACTTGCGGAACTCAATGGTCTTACCGCCATTCTTGGGGATGGGGTGCTTCTGTCCGAACTGGTCATGGACCAGCAGCGGCTCCGCCATATCAATGAGATAGTCGGAGTAGAAGGTTTTCATCTCGCCGGAAAGGTTGTTCCCGGTGGTTGCGCTGGTCGTCTTGTTGATGACTGCATCAAACAGGTTCAGCACGACAGGCAGCAGAATGAATTTGCGGATGGTGTTCATGTTAAAATCTCCCTTCTGGGGAGAGGCTTAAAACTCGATGTGCTCTCCCCGTGCAGCTCTGCGGATGATCTCCGCGCGGTCTCTCTTGGACAGCTTGGAAACGTCATCCTTCACGATAAATGCACCCTGGGAGGTCGTGCCGTTTTCCTGGGGCCTTGCGCCCTTGGCGCGGATGCCATCCACCACCTGCTTCTCCGTGGCCTTGGCCTGCATAGCGGCCACGCCCGCCTTGATCTGGTCCATGTGGACCACTTCATAAGCGTGCTGGACGGGAACGCCCGCCCGGAGCATGGAGAGGAACTGGGGGTTTTTGACCTCCGCGTTGAGGTCGAAGCTGGGGTACAGCCCCTTGACCTGTTCGGCCTCGCCGTACCACTGCTGGAGCTGCTGCTGCGCCCGCTGGTCGTTCTGCCGCTGGCGCTGCTGGCGCAAAAGCGCCTCGTTCTCCCGCTGGAGCTTCTGGAACTGCTTGTACTGCTCAACGGACATCCCCGCCTCCTCGGCGGCCTCGGACCAGTATGCGTCATCGTTTTCGATGGCCTGAGACAGCTTGCCCATGTCGCCGTCGCCGATCTGGTAGCGCTGCATCAGCATATCAATGACAGGCTGATACTGGCCCACCTGCTGCTCCAGGTTTCGGGTCTCCCGGAAGCGCCGGTCGATGATGCGCTGGGTCTCCTCGGTGTAGATGTCCTTGTACTCACCGTTCACAAGGTCCTGGAAAGCCCTGCGTTTGGCCTCCAGAGTATTGGACGTGGTGCTCGCGTCCGGTTTGTTGTCGCTCCCGGCGTCGGAGGACCGCTGCTGTCCCTCCGGGTCTCCGCCCTCGCCAGCCTCCGCCGGTTTGGCCTGCTTCCCGAAGATGACATTCTGGTATTCGCCCGATTTTCCCCGCCGGGTGGATGCGGGGGATGCCTGGGTCTCGCCCTGTGTGCCGGGTGCTCCGTCGCCAGAGGCCGCCGCCCCTGCGCCTGCTCCGCCTGCGGCACCGCCGCCTTGGCGTGACGGGCTTTGAACGCGTCATATTCCGCTTCATTTTCAAACAGAGGGGGCTGGGAGCGGTAGGTCTCCGACATGCCGCGCTGCTCCAACAGTTCCGCCGTTTTCAGCAGGTCCCACGATTCCTCGGCGTAAAACGCCGCGCCCAGAGCCACAAACAGCAAGCTATTCTCCGGACAAGTTCCGGTGACGCCCAAAGTCTCGTCGAAGCTCTGCCGCAGACACTTGGAAAAGGTCAGCGGCCCGCCCAGATACAGGATATTGCCCTTGATGGGGCGGCCC
>OKSC01003207.1_pt1 | contig 12537 bp, 10 predicted proteins | sample 1601161 | NCBI WGS metagenome assembly OKSC01 (sample SAMEA3541552, study PRJEB24748) | human gut metagenome | biome: human gut; feature: human-associated habitat; material: faeces | place: China | collected 2012
CAGAGACTTCGCGGAGGCTTTTGATACGATTTGCGCGCGGTACCGCGAAATTGCGCAGGAGCTGGAGCTGACGGTCGATCTGGACGGGTATCTGGACGAGGTGAGCCGCAACATCCAGCTCGGCGCGGGCGCGGACGCAGACCTCCCCGATGCGCTCCGCCGCCAAAGCGGGCAGATCGGCGCCGAAGCGGGCGAAGAACAGAGCGTCGTCCTCCAGCAGCCGCAGCGCGTAGAAGCGGCTCTGCTCCCGCGCGAACGGCGCGAGTGCCGGCTCCAGCACGCGCACCGCGCGCTCGACCGCGCGGGGATATTCGACCGCCGTCTCTCTCCGCCGAGGCTTTTCGCGGACGGCGGCGGCCAGCGCCGCGTGCAGTTCGTCCAGCCCCTCTCCGCAGCTCGCTGCCGTGCCGACGACCGGCACGCCGAGCGCGCGGGAGAGCGCGGGCAGGTCGAGCACGATGCCCTTCTTCGCCGCTTCGTCCAACAGATTCACGCACACGACCGCGGGAATGTCCGCCGCCTCGAGCGTTTGCAGCACGAGGTTCAGGCTGCGCTCCAGACAGGTCGCATCCGCCAAAATGAGCACGGCCTCCGCCTCGCCGGAGCAGAGATAGTCCCGCGCGATCTCCTCCTCGGCGGAGTTGGGGAACAGCGAGTACGTCCCCGGCAGATCGACGAGCGTGAAATGCTCGCCGCCGTATGTAAGATCGCCGCGCGCCGCGGCGACGGTTTTCCCCGGCCAGTTGCCCGTGTGCTGCCGCAGCCCGGTAAGGGCGTTGAACACGGTGGATTTGCCCACGTTCGGGTTTCCCGCCAGAGCAATGATATGCGCCTCGTTCGGCATGGGGCGATCCCTCCTGAAAAATCAAAGCATTTCGATCTGCACGCCGCCCGCGTCCTCGCGCCGCAGCGCGATGACCGCGCCGCGCACACCGTAGGCGACCGGGTCGCTCCACGGGGAAACGTGCAGGGCGCGGACGCACGAGCCCGGCACGAAGCCGAGGTCGAGCATCCGGCGGCGCTGTGCACCGGTGGAGCGCAGCGCCGTCACTACGGCGCTCGCGCCGACCGGCAGCGCGTCAAGTGTCATCTGCATCGGGGCCACTTCCTCTCCCTTTGTCAGGGTATGCGCGAGGCCGTGCGGTGGTGCGGAGCCAAAAAACAGCTGCCCCGAAGGGCAGCCGTCCGGCATGGTCTGTTTGATTGTCTGTCGGGGCGCTACACCTGAGGGTCCCAGGAGATGCTGTTTTCCCCGACGCGGATGTCTGTGGCAAGGCAGATGCTGCGGCTCTCCGCCCCGTTCGTCACGGTGGCAGAAAGCGTAACGCCGCCGTACCGCGGAACATTCAAAAGCCGCACGGTGCAGATGCCGCCGTCCGTCGTCGTTTCAACGGAGATCAGCCCGTTGTTGTCCGGCGCGCAGCTCGCCGACCACTCGTAGCCCTCGCCGCTGACGCTGGGGACGAAACGGAATACCAACGCGATACCATCGATGTCGAGCGTCAGACCGCTGATGGTAATCGTGTCCGGCAGGGGTGCGGGCGTCGTTATTTCATTGCTCGGTGCCTTGCTGTTTTGGAGTGAACGGTATCCCGACAGCATGGTCAGCACGCCGCAAATCAGCACCAGTATGCCTACGACATAGCGCAGAGATCTGTTCTGCTTTGCGATCCTCCGGATCTCCTCCGCAAAGGCTTCTCTCTCGGCAGCATCCCCCGCGAAAGCCGTTGCGGGTACCTCGCCGCACAAAGCAGCCGGCTCGCGGCCGCACAGCTCGTCCGTGCTCACGCCCAGCTCGTCGGCGAGCGCCGCGAGCTTATAGAGGTCGGGGAGCGATTCCCCTGTCTCCCACTTGCTCACCGCCTGCCGCGAGATGTTCAGCCTTGCCGCCAGCTCCTCCTGCGTCATACCGCGCGCCTTGCGCGCACGGATCAGATTTTCCTGAAAGCTCACCGCCGCTCTCCTTTCTGTTTTCTGTCCTCATCGTAGCGCATTCTGCGGTGGCAGGCAAGAAAAGCTCTCGGGATTTGCGCAACGGACGGTTGCATCAGCCGTTTTTCGCGGCCCTTTCGGCGCGTTTGAGCTTGTAGAGCTCCTCGACGGCGAGCCGCGTCTTGGCGACCACATCGCCCTTCCCCTGCGGGAAGCAGTAGTAGAGCACGTCGCGGTCGCCGATGCAGATCATGTCGCCCAGCTCATACCAGAAGTAGTCAGCGTAGAGACTGTAGCTGGTCTCGGGCTTCTGCGTGAAGTCCAGTTTTCCGCCGCAGCCCGTGAGGCGGAAGCCGTTTGCATCGTGGCGCAGGCGGCCCTCGCCGACGCGGCAGATCTGCCGGAAGTTGACCATCACGCAGATGCTCACCGGAGCGTCGAGCAGATAGCTGCCCTGCTCCAGCTCCTCGCGCACGCACGCGCGTTCCCACGCATACCAGTCGGGAACATGGGTGAATTTCGCCTCGGCGTTTTCGCATTCCAGCGCGCCCAGCTCCGTCAGGCGGTAGCGCACGCCGCAGTCGCGGCAGATAAGCTCCGTGCCGCGGCCCTCCGTTTCGCCCTCGGTGCCGCAGTGCGGGCATTTGTAGAGCACGCGGTTGAGACCGTCGGCGCGGAACGGCTCGTTCACGACGACGCCATTTTCCTGCTGCCAGCGGAAGTTATCAAAGGAAAATTCATCCGCGAGCAGCGCGTTGATCTCGTCCGCGCTCTTCTCCGCGGCCTCCTCGGGCGAGAGCAGATAGCGCAGTTCCGCGGAGACATTGACCCTGCGGTTCTGCAGTCCGTTGTAGAGCGGGTCGCGCGCGAACGCGCCGCAGGTACGCAGCAGCACGACCGGCACGCCGAGCGCCTTGACGCACTTGCCGAGGCTCTCCGGCAGCGGCGTGGCCGTGCCGTCGAAGCTGTAGCTCGCCTCGGGATAGAGGAGGATGGAGCTTTTGAGCTTCTTCACCGCGTAGAGCATATCGCGCACGAGCGCGGTGTCCGGCTGAAACTTCCGCGTGGGGATGCAGCCGAGTGCGCGCATCAGTCCCGCCTTGCCCACAAAGCCGTCCGACGTGCAGACGATGTTGAAGGGGCGCGGGTAGAGCACCGCCGCAGCGATCTTCAGGTCCAAAAAGCAGGAGTGATTCATCAGAACGAGACAGGGCTCGTCAGGGCCGAGCCGCTCCATGCCCACGCGGTCACAGCGAAAATGCGTCGCGCGCAGGTCAGGCGCGGACAGCGCGCGCAGGAGCGCGCGGAACAGCATGGACGGACGGCGCGGCAGCGTGTGCTTTTCTCTCGGCTGCGCGAGCGCCTGCTCGTAGGGCATATCCACGACCTTGATCTTCATGGCGGACCTCCTGCAAGGGGATTTATATTTCCTCAACAGGATACCATGAACAAGGGCGCAATGCAATCCAAAATCAGGCGCGGGCGAGAACGTGGCTGCGGTCGAGCACCGCGTAGACCGCGATGCCGGCGGCAATGCCGAACACGCCCTGCACGAGGTTGCCGGGAATGGACGCCGCCGCGGCCAGACCCTTGCCGAGCCACAGGCTCGCATAGCCGAAGTAGCCGAGGACCATGATGATCTCCGCCGCCGCGCCGCCGATGAGCTGCGCCGCCAGCTTGCCGCTGCGCTCCCGCATGGCCTCAAAAATATACGCCGCAGCAACCGCCATCGTGAACTTGATGACGAGCGTGCCGGGGGCATAGTGCGGATAGCTCAGCAGGTCGGCGAGCATCGAGCCGAGGCCCGCCGCCGCGCCGCCGTACCACGGCCCCAGCACCCACGCTGAGAGCAGCACGGCGCAGTCGCCGAGGTTGACGTAGCCCTGCATGGGCGAGGGCACCTGGATGACCATCGTCATCACGGTGCAGAGGGCGGCGAACAGCGCCGCGAGGACCAGCTTACGCAATTTCATATCCGTCATGAAAATCATCTCCAAAAAAGTCTTGCATTTCTGCTTGGTCTGTATTTTAATCAGAATTGGACTTAATAAAAGCATCAAATCAATATATTTTCATAGAACCAGATTGGAGATGCCCATGCTCACCTACGATCTTGACCGGCGCGGCAAGCTCGCGCGCTACGATTATCTTTACCGCTGCATCCGTGAGGACATTCTCGCGGGCCGCCTGACGGCGGGCGAAAAGCTGCCGAGCAAGCGCTCACTTGCAAGCCATCTGCAAACGGCGGTCATCACGGTGCAGAACGCCTATGCCCAGCTCGAGGCGGAGGGCTATCTCTACACGCGCGAGAAGCGCGGCTACTACGTCGCCGACGTGGAGCGGCACCCCGCCGCGCCCGGGCGCGCCCCGGCCCGGAGCGCGCCGCAGCCGCAGCGTTCGTGGCTGCTCGATCTCAGCTCCGGCAGCAGCGGGACGGAGGACTTTCCCTTTTCCGTGTGGGCAAAGCTCATGCGCCGCGTGCTGAGCGAGGAGGGCGAGGCACTGCTGCGCGCCACGCCGCCGAACGGCGCGGACGCGCTGCGCAGGGCCATCGCGCAGCATCTCTACCGCTTCCGCGGCATCTCCGCCGCGCCGGAGCAGATCGTCGTCGGCGCGGGCACGGAGTACCTCTATAACCTCATCGTCCAGCTGCTCGGGCGCGAGGCCGTCTACGGCGTGGAGGACCCCGGCTACTCCAAGGCCGCGCGCATCTACGCGCTCGGCGGCGCAAGGACTTCGCCCGTGCTTGTGGATGAGGGCGGCGTGAGCCTGAGATCTCTGGAAATGAGCGGCGCACAGATCCTGCACACCTCGCCGAACCACCAATTCCCCACCGGCGCGGTGACGCCCATCGGCCGCCGGCAAAGCCTGCTGCGCTGGGCGGAGGCGCGGGAGGGCCGCTATATCATCGAGGACGATTACGACAGCGAGTTCCGCTTCACGCTGCGCCCCATCCCCACGCTGCAAAGCATCGACCGCGCGGGGCGCGTGATCTATGTCAACACCTTCTCGCGCACGCTCGCGCCCTCGCTGCGCATCAGCTATATGGTGCTGCCCAAGAGTCTGACCGAGCGCTACCGCGCGCAGCTCGGCTTCTACTCCTCCACTGTGCCGGCGATGGAGCAGCACACGCTTGCGCGCTTTTTGGACGAGGGGTATTTTGAAGCGCACATCAACCGGATGCGCAAGTCCTACCGCGCGCAGCGCGACGCGGTCATCGACACCATTCTGCAAAGCCCGCTCGGCGAGCACTGCCGGGTGTCCGGTGAGGACGCGGGACTGCACTTCCTTCTGACGATCGACACGAAATGCACCGACCATGTGCTGCGTGCCGACGCCGAGGGGCGCGGCGTGCGGCTCTCCTTCCTCTCGGATTTTGCCCTGCGTCCCGGCTCCGCGCCGCAGCACACGCTGGTCATCCATTACCCCGGCATCGACCTTGGACGGCTTCGCTCGGCGCTGTCCATTCTGGAGGCGCTGCTGTATTTCCGCGACTGGAAATACAAGGGCAGAAAATGAACTCCGTGTAAACATTTCTATAATCCGCTAAAATATTTATATAAATCTATTGACAAAAGTTTTCACTGTGCTATGATACGGTATAGCAAGGAAAACCCCGGTAAGGAGGCGCATGATGAAAAAGAATCTATACAGCCTGACGCTCTCGGACGAGGTGGTGCGGGAGGTCGACGCGCTGGCGCATCGGCTGGGTACGAACCGCTCGGCGCTGGTGAACCGCATCCTGTCCGAGTACGTCTCCGTCCCCACGCCGGAGCGCAGGATCAACGATATTTTCGAGGCCATCGAGGCGCTCGTTTCCCCCTCGCGCGAGCTGGTGCCGTTTTTCGCGCCGAACTCGCAGTCCATGTCGCTCAAATCGAGCCTCGCCTACAAGTACCGTCCGACGGTCAAGTATGAGGTCGATCTCGGCGGCGGCGAGGATACGCTGGGCACGCTCAACGTCGTGTTCCGCACGCAGTCGGCGGAGCTGATCGCCGCGCTGACGGACTTCTTCCGTCTGTGGGCGCGTATCGAGAATGCCTGTCTCGCGCCGGCGCTCGGCGGCACGATCGCCTGTTCGCTCTACGACGGGCGCTTCGTCCGTCCGCTCGCCATGCCGCGCGGACACGCCCGCTCGGCGGAGGACATCGCCGGCGCCATCAGCGCCTATGTGCAGCTCTTCGACCGCCTGCTCAAGGGCTATCTGAGCGGCGATCTGAGCGCCAAGGACGTGGAGCTGGCCTACCGCGGCGACCTGCGGGGCCGCGGGCTTCTGATTTAAGCGATTCGCAGTTTTGTCAATAGAGGTGAATTTATATGAACGCTGAAAAATATACCCAGAAAACGCTGGACGCCGTCAAGACCGCGCAGAGCATGGCGCAGGAAAACGGCAACCAATATCTGACCCCCGAGCATCTGCTCTATGCCCTTGTCGATCAGGACGGCGGACTCATCGCGTCGCTCTTCGGCAAGATGGGCGTGGACTGCGACGGCCTGCTCTCCGAGCTGGACACGCTGATCCGGCGTCTGCCGAAGGTCTCCGGCGGCAGCGGCGAGGTGTACGCCTCACCGGAGACCGGCAAAATTCTGAACCTTGCCGAAAAGACCGCCGAGAAGCTGCACGACGATTATATCTCCGTCGAGCACCTGATGCTTGCTATCTTCTCCGAGGGAACGAGCGACGTCAAGCAGTTGCTCCAGAGCCACGGCATCACGCGCAGCCGCTTTACCGACGAGCTGAGCAAGGTCAAAACCGCTCCCGTGACCTCGGACAATCCCGAGGAGACCTACGACGCGCTCAAGAAATACGGCACCGACCTTGTCGAGCGCGCCCGCAGCAAGGAGCTTGACCCCGTCATCGGCCGCGACGCGGAGATCCGCAACGTCATCCGCATCCTGTCGCGTAAAACCAAGAACAACCCTGTGCTCATCGGCGAGCCGGGCGTCGGCAAGACCGCCATCGCCGAGGGTCTTGCCCAGCGTATCGTGCGCGGCGACGTGCCCGAGGGGCTGAAGGACCGCACCATCTTCTCGCTCGACATGGGCGCGCTCATCGCGGGCGCGAAGTACCGCGGCGAGTTCGAGGAACGCCTGAAGGCCGTTCTGAACGAGGTCAAGAAGTCTGAGGGGAAGATCATCCTCTTCATCGACGAGCTGCACACCATCGTCGGCGCGGGCAAGACCGAGGGCAGCATGGACGCGGGCAATCTTTTGAAGCCCCTGCTCGCCCGCGGCGAGCTGCACTGCATCGGCGCGACCACGCTTGACGAGTACCGCCAGTACATCGAAAAGGATGCCGCGCTCGAGCGCCGCTTCCAGCCCGTACAGGTCGATGAGCCGACGGTGGAGGACACCATCTCCATCCTGCGCGGACTCAAGGAGCGTTATGAAATTTACCACGGCGTGCGCATCCACGACAACGCGCTCGTCGCCGCCGCGACGCTGTCCGCGCGCTATATCACCGACCGTTTCCTGCCCGACAAGGCCATCGACCTCGTGGATGAGGCCTGCGCGATGATCCGCACGGAGATCGACTCCATGCCCGCTGAGCTGGACGATCTGCGCCGCAAGATCATGCAGCAGGAGATCGAGGAAATGGCCCTCAAGAAGGAGGACGACCAGCTCTCCCGCGACCGTTTGGAGGAATTGAAGAAGGAGCTTGCCGACGAGAAGGAGCAGTTCAACGCCATGAAGTCCCGCTGGGAGGCGGAGAAAAACGGCGTGGAGAGCGTCAAGAAGCTCAAGAGCGAGATCGAGCAGATGCACGGCGACATCGAGCGGGCACAGGCAAATCTCGAGTACGAGAAAGCCGCGAAGCTCAAGTATTCCGATCTGCCCGCGCTTGAAAAGCAGCTCAAGGACGCTGAGGCTGCGGCCGAGAAGCACAATAGCGACAACTCCATGGTGCATGACACCGTGACCGAGAACGAGATCGCCGACATCGTCGGCAAGTGGACGGGCATCCCCGTCAGCCGTCTGATGGAGGGCGAGCGCGAAAAGCTGCTGCGCCTCGACGAGATCATTCACAAGCGCGTGGTCGGGCAGGACGAGGCCGTCCGCCTCGTGACCGAGGCCATCCAGCGCTCGCGCGCGGGCATCGCCGACCCGAACCGCCCCATCGGCAGCTTCCTCTTCCTCGGCCCCACGGGCGTGGGCAAGACGGAGCTGGCGAAGTCCCTCGCGGACTGCCTGTTCGACGACGAGCACAACCTCGTGCGCATCGACATGACCGAGTATATGGAGAAGTTCTCCGTCTCGCGTCTCATCGGCGCGCCTCCGGGATACGTCGGCTACGACGAGGGCGGTCAGCTGACCGAGGCCGTGCGCCGCAAGCCGTACAGCGTCGTGCTGTTTGACGAGGTCGAAAAGGCGCACCCGGATGTCTTCAACATCCTGCTGCAGATCCTCGACGACGGACGCATCACCGATTCGCAGGGCCGCACGGTGGACTTCAAGAACACCATCATCATCCTGACCTCGAACCTCGGCTCGGCCGAGCTGCTTGACGGCATCCAACCGGACGGCAGCATTGCCGAGAGCGCGCGCAATGCCGTCATGGGCGAGCTGCGCCGCGCGTTCCGTCCGGAGTTCCTCAACCGGCTGGATGAGATCATCCTGTTCAAGCCGCTGACGAAGGAAAATCTGAACGGCATCATTGAAATTCTGATGCAGGGTCTGCGCAAGCGCATGGCGGACAAGACGCTCAAGCTCGACGTCACCGACGCGGCGAAGAGCCTCATCATCGAGCGCGGCTTCGATCCGATCTACGGCGCACGCCCGCTCAAGCGCTACCTCCAGAGCGCGGCGGAGACGCTGATCGCGAAAGAGATCCTGCGCGGCGACCTGCCCGCCGGCAGCACGCTCGTGCTCGACGCGGAAAACGGCGAGCTGACCTGCCGCAAGAAGTAAAAAGAGCAGCAAAAAAGCACCGCGAAAGCGGTGCTTTTCTGTTACTCTGCGTCGAAATCGGGATAGCCGTTCTTGAGCTCCTCGTTGTAGATGGCGCGCTCGCCGCCGATGAATTTGGGGCGCACACGCGCCGCCAGCACGATGGCCTGCCCGATATGATCCTGCTTGAGCCGCACGGGAACGGCGACCTTCTTGAGGTGCATCCCGATGAGCGTGCCGCCGATGTCCAGTCCCGCGTCGGCGCGGATCTCCTCGAGCGCGACGGGGTGACGGAAGCTCTCATAGGCAGCGGTCGCAAACGAGCTGCCCGCCTTCGGCTGCGGCAGAACGTTGACGATCTCCGCGTTCGGCACCGCCTCGTGCTCCACGATCAGCGCGCGGTTCAAATGCTCGCAGCACTGCGCCGCGAGATAAACGCCCCTCGGCGCGAATACGCTCTGCAGCCCGCGGAAGATGGCCTGCGCCGCCTCCGGCGTAGACCAGCTGCCGACCTGATGGCCGACGACCTCGCTCGTCGAGCAGCCGATCACCACGATCTGCCCGCGGTGCAGGCGCGCCGCCTCGACCAGCTCCTGCGCGGCATTTGCCGCCTCGCGCTCGACCTCGGCGAGCAGCGCGTGGTTTTCCACTTCATGTACCGTTCCTGCCATATAAAAGCACCTCTTTCATTGTCTGTTGTGTTCTGCCGCCGCGATCTTGTCCCTCGTCTCCCGACGGATCTCCTCGCGCAGCCGCTTGAGATAATCGGAAAACGCCACGTTTTCGTCGGCGTAGGTCAGATTCAGTTCATACTCGCGCGGCAGCCACGTTGCAATATCGGACTCGTTGTGCTGGATGACCGCCTCGAGCTTGTCGAGCGCCTTGTAGAGCCTGGCCTCGTCCGTCTCCAGCGCGTCCATCTCGGCGTAGAGCGTCTTCAGCTCCACGCTGTACGGCGCGGGAAGCGACGCGACCCAGGTCTCCAGCGCCGAGCGCTCGCGCTCCTCGTCGCCGCCGGACTTGAGAAAGCTCGGGATATCGCCGGTAAAGCACTCGCCGAGGTCGTGGATCAGGCACATCCGGATCACCCTGTCCATGTCCAGCGCGGGAAACTCGTCGCGCAGGAAAAGCGCCGTCAGCGCCAGCCGCCAGCTGTGCTCGGCCACGCTCTCGCGCCGTCCGCCGGAGGTGTAGCAATGCCTTGTCTCGTCCTTCAGGCGCTCCGCCGTGTGCAGCACGCGCAGCAGCTCCTTTGCCTCCATACCGTTCTCCTCCGTTCCGCAGCGTTCCTTACGGGCAGTATAGCACGGCGCGGACGGTTTGAAAAGCCCCCGCGAAAAAAATCGCGCGGTGCGTCCCTTGCATTTTCCCCGCCGCTCGGGTACAATAAACGCAGCTGCGGAAAAGGAGGTCACGCCATGTCGCAGGTCACGAAGCGGGCGCTGGAGGCTTCGCTGAAGCATCTGCTGCTGCAAAAGCCGCTCAACAAGATCACCATCAACGACATCGCCGAAGACTGCGGCATCAACCGCATGACCTTTTATTACCACTTCAAGGACATTTACGACCTTGTTGAGTGGTGCTGCGAGGAGGACGCGAGCCGCGCCCTCGCGGGCAAAAAGACCTACGAAACGTGGCAGCAGGGACTGCTGCTGATTTTCGAGGCCGTGCAAGACAACAAGCCCTTTATCCTCAATGTCTACCGCTCCGTCAGCCGCGAGCAGGTGGAAAACTACCTCTACCGCATCACCTACGACCTGCTCGAGGGCGTGGTCGAGGAGCAGGCGCAGGGCATGAGCGTGCGGCAGGAGGACAAGGCCTTTATTGCCACGCTCTACAAATATATGTTCGTCGGTCTCATGCTCGACTGGATCAAAAGCGACATGAAGGGCGACCCCGCGCTCATCGTGGAGCGGCTCGAGCAGGTCATCCACGGCAGCGTTTCCGCCGCGCTCGGGCGGCTGCGGACGGACAAGCCGGTTTTATCAAACCAGGCAGAATGATAAAATTTTATACAGTTCCGCGCCCCGTGATAAGTTTTTTATCACGGGGCGTTTTCTGCTGATTGTTCTTTTTTCAAAAGCGCGGTATGCTTTCCCCATCAAAAGGAAAACCTACCGTCGCTCGGCTCCCAAGGTCGAACGTGTTTTGTGAGCCGGCGGCCGAAGCAGAAAGATCGAAAGGAGAAATGATCCATGTATTATTCCAGCGGCAACTATGAAGCCTTTGCCCGCCCCAAAAAGCCCGAGGGCGTGGACAACAAATCCGCCTACATCGTCGGCAGCGGCCTGGCGGCCCTGACCGCCGCGTGCTATCTCGTCCGCGACGGACAGATGAAGGGCGAGCGCGTGCATATCCTTGAGAAAGGCCCCACCGCAGGCGGCGCCTGCGACGGCTGGAAATTTGAGAACATCGGCTACGTCATGCGCGGCGGCCGCGAGATGGACAACCATTTCGAGGTCATGTGGGACCTGTTCCGCTCCATCCCCTCCATCGAGACCGAGGGCGTGAGCGTGCTCGACGAGTACTACTGGCTCAACAAGGAAGACCCCAACTACTCCCTCTGCCGCGCGACCGTCAACCGCGGTCAGGACGCGCACACCGACGGCAAGTTCGACATCTCCGACAAGGGCGCGATGGAGATCATGAAGCTCTTCTTCACCCCCAATGAGGACTTACAGGATAAGCGCATCACCGACTTCTTCGACGACGAGGTGTTCCACTCCAACTTCTGGCTCTACTGGCGCACGATGTTCGCCTTTGAGAACTGGCACAGCGCGCTGGAGATGAAGCTCTATATCCAGCGCTATATCCACCACATCGGCGGACTGCCCGACTTCACGGCGCTGCGCTTCACGAAGTACAACCAGTATGAGTCCATGATCCTGCCGATGGTCAAGTACCTCGAGGGCTTCGGCGTGCAGTTCCACTTCGGCGTGCAGGTGACGAACGTGGAGTTCGACTGCAAGAGCGGCCGCAAGGTCGCCAAGCGCATCGACATTCTTGAAAACGGCGCGGCGAGCGCCATCGACCTCACCGAGAACGACCTTGTGTTCATCACCAACGGCGGCTGTGTGGAAAACTCCTCGATGGGCAGCCAGAACACCCCCGCGCCCTACAACACCGAGATCAAGGAGGGCGGCGGCTGGGATATGTGGCGCAAGATCGCCGCGCAGGACCCCGCCTTCGGCCACCCCGACAAGTTCTGCTACGATCCCGAGCAGACCAACTGGATGAGCGCCACCGTCGAAACGCTCGACCAGCGTATCATCCCCTATATCACCAAGATCTGCAAGCGCGACCCGTTCTCCGGCAAGGTCGTCACCGGCGGCATCGTGACCGTGAAGGATTCCTCCTGGCTCATGAGCTGGACCATCAACCGTCAGCCGCAGTTCCGCTCTCAGCCCAAGGACCACTGCCTCGTGTGGGTCTATTCCCTCTTCACCGACAAGCCCGGCGACTTCGTCAAGAAGCCCATGCGTGAGTGCACCGGCAAGGAGATCTGCATGGAGTGGCTCTACCACCTCGGCGTGCCCGTGGAGCAGATCGAGGATATGGCGGAGAACAGCGCCAACACCGTGCCGGTCATGATGCCGTATATCGACGCCTTCTTCATGCCGCGCGCCTACGGCGACCGTCCGAAGGTCGTGCCCGACGGAGCCGTGAACTTCGCCTTCCTCGGCCAGTTTGCCGAGACCCCGCGCGACACCATCTTCA
>OKSC01003209.1_pt1 | contig 12530 bp, 14 predicted proteins | sample 1601161 | NCBI WGS metagenome assembly OKSC01 (sample SAMEA3541552, study PRJEB24748) | human gut metagenome | biome: human gut; feature: human-associated habitat; material: faeces | place: China | collected 2012
CGCAATCTAAAAGGCGGCGAGCGAAACCGCGGCAGGTTCGAGTCCTGTCACACTACAGCGGAATCTTGAAAGGAGATTTGAATATCTATGGGAATTGAAAGTGCTGTATTCTTTCTGTTTTTTGCGGCTGTCTTTATACTGTTTTTCTTTGCTGTTGCAGGGGCGGCGCTGTTTTTCAGACGGTTCAATGAGAATACAAAATATATAGAATCAAATATTCGCCTCGCGCGGGATAAGGGGGAGTACAGCTACTGGGTGAGAGAGCTGCAGTGCCATTACCTCTGCCTGATTCCGTTTGTGGGAAGAAGAAACGTATCAAGGGTATATCGGTTTATTTTCCGCAAGCCCAATCGGGACAATAATAAGGAATACTGCAGGGGAATATACCGCATTTTAGCGCCTTCGATCGTTGGAATAGGAATTTGCACGGTTTGTCTTTGCGGGGCAAGCTGGGCTTGGTTTAATGCGTCTGTAGGCAGCACAATGCAGACGATAAAAACCCCGACCTATCAATTTGAACCAATTATTGTAAAAAGTAATGAATCCGCTTTAACTGCAAATGACGGCGCTTATACACTTGCCGCCGATACGGAATATACCGTAGAAATTAAAACAACCGGAACGGTGGGCGCCACGGGCTACTGCACTTTGGTTATCAACGACAGCGACAAGCGTAATACCGTACAGATTTCCGCAGGGGATACCTTCACCTTCACAATTCGGGCAAATGAAGCTGCAAGCATAAAGCTTACAGGTAATTGGGGAACAAGCTCGAATGAAGGCGAGCGTATAGCAAACGGTGCCGAAATTTCAATAGGTGAGCCGAAAAATTCCAATGAAACCAAAACCGAAAACAATGCCAAACCCGCCGCACCGGTAATTTCGGAGAGCAAGACGGAAGCTGTTACCGACAACAAGTCGGAAAGCAGGGAAGAGAGCAGCGACGCCGGCAAGACGGAATCCGTAACGGAGGAAGCATCGCAGAGCCAAAGCTCGGGGGAGACTTCATCATCGGCAGAAACCGAATCCGATAAGATACCCGAGTAAGCCCGGGATTTTGGATATCTACCGTCTACTGTTTAAACAGTAGGGGTAGTCAAAGGGCACAAGCGTGAGCTTGTGTTCTTTGACTGCCCGAAATATAAAAAATTTCGGCATGCCGAAAAACAGGGGGGAACTCTTTATGAAAACTGCACAATCGGCAAAAATCATCAGGGGAGTTACTGCTCACTTCACATTGGCTGATTTGGCCAATCATGTGAAGAATGAAAAACACCGTAAGTAACACCTCTGTTTTTCTGTCGGTAAAGCGGAGCGTGTCCGTGTATTCAATGCTGTTATTGCGAAACAATTTACATTAATAAAAATTAACAGCTTACTGACAGATTAAAAGAGGCTGTCGCGTTGTATTAAGACGCGACAGCCCTTTTTCCTTAAAGGTTTGATAATTTGTTTTAGCGGCAATATAGCCGCTTTTTTGTTTATATTATAACTCCGCGTTTGCAGGCGGCTTTGCACTTGCCGCAGCCCGTGCAGAGGGAACGGTCTATAACCGCAAGATTATCAATGACCTTAACGGCGCCGCTCTCGCACGCCCTTTCGCACATTTTGCAGGCAATGCAGGAAACAGAGCAGTTTTTAACCACAGGCGCGCCCTTTTCCTTATTTGAGCAGGCAACCCTTACCTCAGCCGATTTCGGAAGTACAGATATAAGCGCTTTAGGACATACCGAAACGCATTTGCCGCACCCCACGCAAATATCACCGCAAACGACGGGTCTGCCGTTTTCAAGGGTTATAGCCCCAAAGGGACATGCCGCGGCGCAATCACCGAAGCCGAGACAGCCGAACGAGCATTCAAGCGGACCGGATTGAAGGGCAGCCGCGGCGGCACAGCTTTGCATGCCGCTGTAAGCATATTTAAGCTTGGTGTTTTCGCGCGTGCCCTTGCAGGCTATAAAGGCGATTTTAGGCTCGTTTACAACCTCAACGCCCAGTATTTCAGCCAGAGCAGCCGCGGCAGCGGCGCCTCCCGGCGCGCATTTATCGGGGGAGGCCTCTCCTGCAGCTACCGCCGCGGCGTAGCCGTCGCAGCCCGAAAAGCCGCAGGCACCGCAGTTGGCACCCGGCAGAGCCTCGCGGATTTTCTCCTGCTTTTCGTCCACCGGCACTGCCATAAACTTTGAGGCGAGGGAGAGCCCTACCCCTGCAATAAGACCTATTATGCCGACAATTATAACGGGTAAAAGTATTTCCATTTTTTAACCCCCTATTCCGGCAAAGCCTAAAAAGGAAAGCGACACAAGCGCAGCCGCAACAAGCGTTATGGGCAGTCCCTTTAAAAATTCGGGTATATCGGCGGTTTCAAGCCTTTCGCGCACGCCTGAAAACAGCAGCATTGCAAGCATAAAGCCGAGTCCCGCGCCGAGCGCGTTCACAAGCGACTGCACAAAGCCCAGCTCGTTTGTAATGTTAAGCATTGTAATACCCAAAACCGCGCAGTTTGTGGTTATAAGGGGCAAATAAATGCCGAGCGCGTTGTATATCGGTTTTATATATCGCTTTAAAACTATTTCGATAAACTGAACTATCGCCGCAATAACGAGAATAAACACTATTGTTTCAAGGTAAGTGTAATTCGGCGAAAGTATAAAGTGGTAAATAGGCCAGGTAACGGCGGTGGAAACCACCATTACAAGCGTTACGGCAATGCTCATTGAAAGGGCGGTATCGGTCTTTTTGGAAACGCCTAAAAACGGGCAGATACCGAGGAATTTTGAAAGCACCATATTATTGGTGAGTATAGCCGCCAAAAGAATTGACGCTATGGAGGTTGCGCTATTCATTTACTTCCGCCTCCCTTTCGCCGTTTTTGCCGCATATGCCTTTAGATGGGCAGCTTTCGCACCCTAAATGCTCTACCGGCTTTTTGCCGTTTTTCTTTGCGAGCGCGTTGGACGCCGCTACCAGCATTCCGAAAACGAAAAATCCGCCGGGCGGCAGCAAAAATATTATCATCGGGCTTATAAAGCGGGAGGTAAGCGGCAGCGAGAAAAGCGAACCCGCGCCCAAAAGCTCGCGTATTGCGCCCATAAGGGTTAAAACGGCGGTAAAGCCTACGCCCATTCCGAGACCGTCAAGCACGCTCGGAAGCACCGAATTTTTAGATGCAAACATTTCGGCACGTGCGAGAATGATACAGTTTACAACTATAAGCGGCAGATATATTCCGAGGGATTTATCAATTTCGGGTAAAAACGCCTTTACAAGCATTTGAACAACGCTTACAAACCCCGCTATAATGGTTATAAACGCGGGTATGCGCACCTTATCGGGAATAATATTGCGCAGCAGCGAAATTGCCAGGTTCGAGCATACAAGCACAAGCGTTGCCGAAAGACCCATACCTATGCCGTTTATTGCGGCGGTGGTGACCGCCAATGTCGGGCAGGTGCCCAGCACCAGCCGCAGGGTCGGGTTTTCTTTAATGAGCCCGTTTGTAAAATAGCCCAAATATTTATTCTTCATCTGCGGTCGCCTCCTTTACCTTTTCAAAATCATCGAGCGCCTTATTTACCGCGCGGGTCACGGCGGTTGAGGTTATTGTGGCACCCGTTACGGCGTCAACCTCATTGTTTTCCGCCTTTGCACCGTTTTTAAGCACGGAAACTCCCTTTTTAAGCCCGATATACTGCGAAAAAAAGCTTTCCTTTGCGGCATTTTGACCAAGTCCCGGGGTCTCGCCCGAAACATCGAGTATCGCAACGCCCGCAACCGTGCCGTCGGGCTTTATTGCGGTCATTACCGAAACATCGCCGCCGTAGCCCTTTGAGCTTTCGGTGAATATGTAGGCGGCGGTTTTTCCGCCATTTATTGCGGCGTAGTAGGTTATTTCTCCGTTTTCACACTCTTCAAAATTGTCTGCGTCGATCAGGCTTTGCATATTTTTTTTACTGTTAGCCGCTTCAAGCTCGGCTATTTTTTTAACCGTTACCTTATTTGTTACGCTTAATGCCAGCGGAATTATAATGCAAATTGCAAGCAGAACGCCCACCGGCTTTATAATATCCTCGCGGTTTTTCTTTATCGCTTCAATAAATTTACTCACTCTTCGCCGCCTCCTTAACTTTTTCAAAGCCGAACGGCTTCGAAAGTGTGAAACGGTTTATATGCGGCACTAAAATATTCATAAGCAAAATTGAATATGAAACGCCCTCGGGAAGTGAACCGAATTTTCTTATAACGAAAGTTATAATTCCGCAGCCCACGGCGAAAACCGCCTTGCCGAGTGGGGTTGTGGGACTTGTGGTGTAGTCGGTCGCCATAAACACAGCGCCCAGAATAAGTCCGCCGCCGAAGACGGAAAGCATAACACTTTCACCCGAAATCAGTGAAAGCAGCGCCACCGTGCCGATAAAGCAAACAGGAATTATAGGTGTTATGACCCTGCGTATAACAAGATACAGCCCGCCGACTATCAGCAAAAATGCCGAGGTTTCGCCTATCGAGCCTGCGTGCATACCGAAAAACAGCGTTTTAAACGAAAGCGGACCCGCAGTGCCTGCTAAAGGCGTGGCGGAGGTCACCGCGTCGGAAACAGGCTCTGTAAACCGCGTCATTGAGGCAGGGAAGGAGACAAGCAGTATTATTCTCGCGGCAATGGCGGGATTTGCAAAGTTATGCCCCAAGCCGCCGAACATCTGCTTTACTACGATTATCGCCGCCGCGCTGCCTATTGCCGCCTGCCAAAGCGGCAGTGTGGGCGGCAGGTTCATACCGAGCAGCAGCCCTGTTACGACTGCCGACATATCCTTTATTGTATTCGGCTTTTTCAAAGCCTTGTTCCATAAAAATTCACATAGCACCGCCACACTAACGCTTGTTATTAAAACCGCAAGGGCGCGCAGTCCGAAAAGAATACAGCCGTAGGTGGCGGCAGGCGCCAAGGCTATTACCACATCCGACATAATGCCGCGTGTAGTATCGGGTCTTTTTATATGCGGGGAGGATGCAACCGTTAAGAGCTCCTTCATTTCGCCGTCCGCCTCCTTAATTCAGCCTTTGCAAGCCTCATGCTTTGCGTAAGCGGTCTGTGCGCGGGACATACAAACGCGCAGCTGCCGCATTCCATACAGTAATTAACATTAAGATCATCAAGTCGGTCATAAAGCTTGCTGTCCAGCGCCGCTTCAACATTTGCGGGGTAAAGCCGCATAGGACATGCGCCCGCGCAGCGGTCGCAGTGTATGCAGGGGGTAGTATCGGGCGCTGTTCTTTCTTCCATAACAATAATGGCGTTGTTGCGCTTTTCAATAACCGCGTCGGTGTTGCATACATCTATTCCCATCATGGGGCCGCCCATCATTATTTCCGCCGCCGTATCGCTCACGCCGCCGGCAAATTCCAAAACATCTTTAATGGTTGTGCCTATGGGTACCAGCACATTTTTAGGCTCTTTAACCGCCGTGCCGTCCACCGTTATACGCTTTGAAACAAGCGGCACTCCGGTGGTTATAAACCTGTAAAGCGCGGCAACGCTTGTTATATTCATAACAATGCACCCGACATCACTCGGCAGCTTACCGAGCGGCACTTTTCTTCCCGTTGCCGAATAAATTATTACCTTTTCCGCTCCCTGCGGGTAGCTTGTGGGCAGCTTCATAAGCTTTACGGTATCGTCGGTATCACGCTTATCGGCGGCAATGGTGTAAAGCTTTGTAATAGCCTTTTCCTTGTTGCTTTCAATGCAGATTATTACTTTTTCAACGCCCAGCTTTTCTTTAAGCAGGTAGACGCCCTCTATAACGTCGTTATAGTTTTCGATGCACTCGCGGTAGTCGCTTGTTATGTATGGCTCGCACTCCGCACCGTTTATTATAAGGGTATCGATTTTTACTCCGTCCTTAATGCTCAGCTTAACGCCGGTGGGGAAGCCCGCGCCTCCGAGTCCCACAAGTCCGCACGCGGCGGCAGCGGCGGCTACATCCTCGCGCGTTTTCACTTCAAAGGGCTGAAGCTCGGGGTCGGGAGTCTGCTCACCGTCCGATTCGATTGTTACATATGTAACGCTGCGCCCGTTTGCGTTTTCCGTCCCTATGGCGCTTACCGTTCCCGAAACGCTTGAATGCACCGGTGCGCTTACAAAGCCGCCAGCCTTGCCAATAAGCGTTCCCACGCACACCTTATCTCCTACAGCCACAACCGGCTCAGCCGGTGCGCCTATGTGCTGGAGCATGGGTATTTTAACAATCTTAGGCGGCGGCATTATAACGGTTTCGCTTTCCGCCGTGCCCTTCAGGTGCGGCAGCAGTGTCCCGCCGTGTATCCTGCCTACAGGGCGCAGTATTTTTTCCTTTTTTTCCATACTGATGCTCACTTTCAATACAGGTTTATTTTATACTATTTTACAGTATCGCATTACTTTTTTCAAGCTTTATTATTATCTTTGAGGATATTGCACAGACAAAAAAGGTCAAAAGAGGCATGGTATAATTCAAAAACTACGGCAGCTCCTGCCGTTGGTAAAGAAATGATTAATGAAAAAGAAACCCGAAAGCCCTCGAAAATAAAGGGCTTTCGGGTAAGCGGCGACTACTCCCACTCGCCCTCTACAAAATCATCTTAAACAAGTTTGATTGGGTGATTTAGCAGGGGCTATCTACATTATTTGAATTATCGGATGCATATTGGCTATCCGATTTTTTGTTGCCATGGTGTTGCCACGAAAGCACAGAAATCTATTGCTTTTTCAGTTGCTTTCTTAATGTTTCAGGGAGGATTTGGTTTAACTCTTGCCTGGAGAAAAACTGCGATTCATTTTCTTTCAAAGCCTTTTGAGCCAAAGAGTAACTTTTATTATCAGTCAATGGCGCCGAAGCATAAACTTTGGCTACACGTTCTTGAAGATCATTCCGTCTGCTTACAATATCTTCTCTTGATAGTGTAAGAAAATCTGTAAGTAACGACAGATATTCTTCTCTGAGTAACCACAATTTATTTGAGGTATCTAAGTGCAGTTTGTGAACAGCAGATAAATCTGTGTCTTTGAAATAAGCAGTTAATACTAACAGAAAAGTCGAGCAAATACCACCTACCCAAGTGAGCAAGATTTGATTGGTAATCAACGTACCTATAAAACCACCAGTTGACACCGCAGAAAGGATCAGTTGAATCCATTTTAATGCCGTATACTTTTTATGCAATCTTCCGGCATGGATTACTTGGGTGGTATAAGTATATACAACTTTTCCGTAAGCTTCTTCGATTTGATTATAGAGGGTAGTATCACAAGGTCGGGAATTTGCTTCCATAAATTTCCTTCCATTCTGCGTTTGCACTTGATGGGTATTTAGTCTCATCCGCAATAGCTTCTAATGCCTTTTCGTATGATGCTTTTGCCTTGGATTGAAAAGAGCCAAAACAAGTGATGTATCTGTCACTTCCCATCACTTGCCAACGATACTGGGATGTTGGTCTCTCAGATACATATTTGAGAAAGTCTCTTGTCATCCAATCATAATACACATACGATTTGTCTCGGTATTCCCAAGTAGAAATGAAGTTGTAACTCAATATATCCAACAAAATCCCACTGATATCTACGTCATTTTTGTCCCTCCACGCTCGGGACATTTTACACAACCTTTTCAGGTTTGAATTACATTGGCCGTTCATTGACTGAATCTCAGCAATCTCTGCTCTGGGATTAGTAACCTTCCACAAACCGCCGTTGTTAGAATTTGCAAATGTGTAACTACTATCATCTTTATTGATAAAAGCAGGTAAAACCTCAAAATTTATACCATCTGAAAATGGAATACTAATAATTTGCCCATCTGCTTTCAAGTGGGTAACCGAGTATGTTTTCTCTATGACCTTTTTCACTTCTTGAAGTAAAGCAGATTGTCCGTTGGATGTATATGCATTGAATTTCTCATATGTTGAATACGGAAGTTGTACCAACATATCTATGTCACTGGTAAAAATCTCAGTATCACGACCATATGAACCAACATACAAACTGTGAGAAGAATCAGAAGATGTTCCCCAATAATCAATGTTGATTCTCTTGGTAATAGAATGATATCTATTGCTAATTTTACTCAGATTGTCGTCTGAAAATCTGAGGTTTTTACAAAACCGTTCAAAAGCTGCAGCCACAGTAAAAGCCATATATAGTAAACACCTTCTCTCTATTTCTATTATGCCAATAATTCAGCTAAACGTGGGCACTTAACATAAGATAGTTCTTTGGGCTCGATTTTTTTCAAACCTCCACCATACACTCGGCCTTCACTTTCAAGATCACTGGCAGTAATGTTACTCAAAGCGATCCAAACCTCATGTAATATATCTGGTGCCTGAGTAATTGCTTCTTGGAGAATATTTTTAGGATATAACATTAAATAAGAATTCGTAGCAATTGCGCTTGTATGATTCAAAATAAAACGAAAAGGTGCAGCGTGTTCATCATTTCCTCTGCCCATATAGGAACATAAGAATGGCGTTGCCGATCTATTTTCTTGGTAATACCAAACCTTGCGATTTTTACAAAGATACTTTTGAGCAGTAGTATCGAGACCACTACTCAAATAATTCCAGATAGACGGATGATTCTTTTTTATTTCATCTTCCGGGAGTGTACAGCTAAGCAAGAAATACTGTGTGTCTAAGCGGGGATTCCCATATTTATCACTAAACACTTCATTGCATTTTAAATAACGAGGGCTTGGCAGAATCGGTGTAAAGAAGCTCATGTCGAGATTTAGTTCTTCAATTTCTTCTTTAGACAAAATAAAGAAATCATTATCACCAGTTGCCAATCCACGCTTAATAGTGAAAAAGTCACCCAATGTCGGAGTATGCGTATTCAGAAGTTGCTCATCATTGGTTGGGAAATGAGTCCATTTTCTGCTTTTTCTCAAGGTGTTTCTATCTACATTTCGATAAGCTTCTGGTCTTTCAAGTGTACCACCATAAGAAAATTCGACATTATAATTATTTTCCATGGTCTCGTTTTTAAACCAAACTACACACGAAGAAACCAAAGCATCGTCAAATTTACAGTTCTCAGGATTATATCTATGCACTCTAAGTAAATGAACTTTGTTTAGAAGGTACTCTTTCAGTTTACCGCCATAATTAACATCCATAAACTCACTTGGAATAAGCCATCCACATATTGCATCTGGAGCAAGCCATTTGTGTGCGGACAAAATAAAATAACAATATAGTCCTGCAAGACCTGAAAGCGATAAGCCTGTTTCTCTTTGTGTCATAGCCGAAAGCTTTGACTTTTGTTCTTTGTCAATGTAATGGTGGCGCACATACGGAGGATTACTAACCAAAAGGTTTATCTTTTCAAAGGATTCAATTTCAGTAAAATCGCCGCTTACTAAATTTACATTTGTGTGACCCCAAAGTTCATTAGCGGCATCATAGAAAGCTTTGTCTACTTCAACCCCAATTGCGGTGTTTATGATTTTATCGTGTTTGTCACACTCTGATAAAAGAACTGAATAAAACGCTCCCGTGCCAAACGCAGGCTCCAAAAAAGAGATTTCCTTTTTGTCCTGCAATGCTAAACCAAATGACATTATTTCTTGAGCCAATTCATAGGGAGTTGCAAACTGACCAAACCGTCTACGACTTTCAATGCTTTTACTATTATCAATCGCCGTTTGTAATTGCATCCTTCTGGATTCTATTAAGTTCAAATCCCTAATTGCTCCAAATCGTTTATTCTGTGTTCCCATATCCAATCAATTCCTTCTGCTGCTTCATAGCCTAAATATCCCGAATCAAAGTAACCACATAAAAACAAACTATACGATACATTGCCATATGTATTTTTTAATTGCTGCATTTTAGTAGCTTCTTCTTTACGGCGTTTGTTTACGTTGGTAAAATCTCCGGCTGATTTCGCTTCAATAAGGAGAGGAAAATCTCCAGCTTGTGCCGATTTAGTAAGAATAACCACATCGACAGGAATGTTGATTCGATCTTCCGAACCTTCAGCAACTAATACAGGCACATTAGTATGGAACGAAAAAGTTCCTGGTATCATTTCGTTATACTTCGTCCCGGCATTGGCTTCTGCATAACCTCTATCTTGCAAGAACTGTGTTATTGCTGCAAGCTGACGTTTCTCTTGAGCATTTCTAATAATCGGATCAGCTACCGCACCACACAATCTGTCTGCAACAACAGTCGCAGATCTCTGAACCTCTTGTTCAGTTGGTTCACGCATTTCTGGTAGCCAAACAAATATATCCGGATCTGCCATCCTATTGATAGTTCTGGCTATTTTTGAAAGTTCGTCGGACAATCTATCTGCAGCCATTCGAGGAGACACACGAGGATTATCTGCATCTTCCATATTTTCAACCAAGCTTTTAGTTACTCCAGCTAAGCCAACAAGACGATCTCTTGCAATAGGAGGGCAAGTGGACATTCTTAATATTGGCAAGACCTCTGGGTGATTTTTTAATAATTCGACCGATATATTCCTCAGATAACTCGTATCAATCAGAGCACGTTCTACACTGCTTGCTGTCGTTACACGTGTTTCTCTAAATGCCCTGGGAGCAAATTCCATAAACCAACTATTATACAAATCCACAGATTGCAAAATGTCGTTTTTCCAAAGATCAGGTTTATCTCTATTAATGCTCATATAATCTCTCCTCAAATCACATCTTTTGTTAATTCCATAATATCTCCTATATCACACTGCAATGCTGTACAGATTTTTACCAACACATCTGTAGTGACATTTTCGTTTTTTCCTAACTTCGCCATCGAAGCGTGACTAATACCTGCCGCAGCGCACAGGTCTTTCTTCTTCATATCTTTATCAATTAGCAGTTTCCAAAGCTTCTTATAACTAACCGCCATACTTATCAACTCCAATAGTAATTCTCATAGTTCAAAAAATGCTGATAAAAATTCTGCGTTCGCTGCTTTTAAGAATAGTATAGCATAGATGTGCTCGCTTTTCAAGATGATAATTACAAGTTTTTCCTATTCGGCGGCAATTCTGCAGATACTCTCTCGCCTATCGTTTTGATAAGGTAGCCTTATTATGGGAATGGCTAATTGCTGTGGCGGCAGGGATTTCTCCCTGCCGCTTCTGCGCTTATGCTGTGTAAATTAGTTCGGTATTTACCATCTCCATCGCCCTATGCCGGATGTTATTCATCCTGCCGACCCACTCCATCTGATTGGCGGCTTTCAGCGCCTCCGTGACACCTTCCGCCTCGGCCATCTGCTTTAACCAGCCGAGAGAATAGTTCCTCCGCCTGTCGATCGATGTCGGCAAGATAACCATTCAGCTTGCCGCTGGTGAGCAGGGTCGCATAGCTTGCCCGGCGATGCTCCTTCAGGTAACGCCGGTGGCGCTGTCCCCACACGCCGATGGGCTGCTGTTCTTCTTCGGGCAGCTTCAGATCGGGGAGAAGATAATCCCCGACCTGCGTATAAGTACCGCCCATTTCCTCAAAAATCGTCTTTGCCATTGTCTGTTCCTACCTTTCAAAATTTGTATTTCTGCGCCTTGTGCGCTGGGTTTGCTTTCGCTGCTGCTCCATATCTTTTGCCTGTGCAATCAGATTGTCGATCTGCCGGCTGCCAAGGACCTTCCGCAGGGAGCGGAAAGCCTTCAACTCTGAACGCAGGGCTTCATTTTCTCCTTTGAGCCGGTCGTTGGTTGCGGTCAGATGTTCATTCTCTCGGTAGAGCCGCCCGTTGGTGTTATTCAGCCGGTGGTAGCTGTCTATCGCCTTGTAATAGCGACAAAACACCTCTCGGATAATCTCTTTCAGCTTTTTAATCAACGGGTCAACGAACCGCTGCTTGTAGGTCTTGGCAGTCATAAGAGTAGGTGGGTCGGGGAGCTGAAATTCTGTATCCGTTTCAATCCGCTGCTCCAACCGCTCAATGGAATGTGCCCCCTGATCGAAGTTGTCGATCCGATTCTGCACCGTTTCCAGCTCATCTTGCTTTTCGGCCAGTGTGGTATCCAGTGCAGCGATTTCTTTCTCCCGTTCCTGCTTCTTGTAGTCCAGAATGGAGAGGTGCTTTTCGTGGGTGCCTTTCTGCTCCCACTGGATGTCATACCGTTCCATCACGGCAGCCAACTGCTCCTTTTCGGACTGTACCCATTGCGCCCATTCGGTAGCGCCTCGTGTGCCGCCCTTGAAGCCTTGCGCCGCCAGCGCCTGCTTCAGCGACACACGGGTATCAAGCCCTCGCTTGCTCCCGGTGGTAAACGGCACAAAGTCAATGTGGATGTGTGGCGTGGCCTCGTCCATATGGAGGTGTGCCGAGAATACCCGGAGGTTGGGATTGCGCTCCTGAAAGCCCTGATAATATTCGTCCAGTACCTGCCGAGCCAATTCTGCGTATTCGCCGGTAGCGCTCATATCCTCCTTGTTCCCAATTTGCAAAATGATCTCGTGAAAAGGCTTTTCCTGATTGCCGGAGCGGATTTTCTCATAGTAGTTTGGAATGCGCCGGTCGCTTCGGGTCTG
>OKSC01003221.1_pt1 | contig 12495 bp, 10 predicted proteins | sample 1601161 | NCBI WGS metagenome assembly OKSC01 (sample SAMEA3541552, study PRJEB24748) | human gut metagenome | biome: human gut; feature: human-associated habitat; material: faeces | place: China | collected 2012
CTTGGCATCGGTAAAAGCACCCTTCACATGACCGAAGAGTTCGCTCTCGAAAAGGGTTTCCGTAATGGCTCCCATATCCACAGGCAGCATTTTCTTTCCACATCTTGTGGATAAACGATGTATCTCGTTGGCTAACACCTCTTTACCCGTTCCGTTTTCGCCCGTAATGAGGATGTTTGCATCGGTTGCAGCAACCTTTTCCACAATACTTCTTAAATTGTTCATAACTTCGCTATCTCCCCAATACATAGCGCTTTGCGCATCTTTTCCACCAGGTTTTCCACCTTTCCTGTTGATAACGTTATCCACAGCCCTGTTCTTATCCCTAGCCTCTACCAGCGTGCGGATCATCTTCTCGTTTTCAAAAGGCTTCACGATGAAGTCGGCGGCACCTTCCTTGATGCCTGTTACGGCAAGTTGGATGTCGGCGTAGGCGGTAAAGAGCACCACTTCGGTTTTCGGGCTGAGGCTCTTGATTTCCCTGAGCCAGTACAATCCCTCGTTTCCCGAATTGATTCCGCTGGAGAAGTTCATGTCGAGCAGCACCACGTCGGGATGCTCCGCTCTCAGTTTGGCTGGGATGGAGTTAGGGTTGGCGATGGTGATGATGCCATCGAATATGGGTTCCAGCAGCATCCTCACCGTAGTAAGAATATTGCGGTTGTCATCAACAATCAATATCGTTCCTTGTTTCTTAATCATGGTGCAAAGTTACGAAATATCATAGAAAAGTAGTAATGTTTGTCTAATAATTAGACGAAAAAATGCCGATAATGGCGCCAAAAGTCGCTTTTCCGGCAGCTTTTGGCATCTTTATCGGCATTTATTTATTCCAAATTCTGATTCCTGATGAGGAATTACTTATTCCAAAAGAGGAGTTACAGCTCTATCGGAACCACTATCTTTATGCTGAAGTTGCGGCCCATATTGTAAACGCCTCTTCTGCCTGTAACCTGGTTTACGTCAAGATACTTCAGACGGCTCAGGTGGTTCTGGTAAGCACGGTTGGTAAGGTTCTCGCCCGAAAGATAGAGCGAGAGAATGCGCTTGCCATGGAGCTTCACGTCGGTACCGGCATACATATTTAATAAGGTGTACGATGGCGTTGCGGTCTCCGTATCGTTGGCTGCGAAATAATGGTTCTGGCGGAGATTGCAATCCATCTGTAGCTTTACGAAGAGATGGTCGAAAGTCTTGCCGTCGCAGACAAACTCATATCTTACATCCGAAACCCAGCGAGGGGCTGGGGTGAATGGCAGATACTTTGATTTGGATGGCTGATGCAACTGCACGGAGTTGACATACGAGAAAGTATTGCCGAAGTGCAGACGCTCTACAGGATGGATGTCGATGCTCGCCTCACCACCCAGAATGCGGGCGTCGCCCGATGTAAACTGATAGGCAGGCGTGTCGTCGATGAGGATAGGCTGATTGTTCTCATCAGCCAACTTCTCGCTGTAGATGTAATGGTTAATGCGATTGGCAAACAGCGAGAGTTCTGCCGAAATAATAGGCGAAGAATAGTCTAAACCAAGGTCGAATTGCCAGCTGTTCTCAGGCTTCAGTCCGGTATTTCCCAATTCGTATCGCTGGGTTCCCTCGTGCACACCATTCGATGATAATTCGCTGATGTTTGGAGCACGGAATCCTCTTGCCAGGTTCAGCTTCAGATTGAAATCGGGCAGGATTTCATAAGCTAATCCGATGCTTCCGGTTACTCCTTCAAAGCTGCGCTTAAAGGCCTGGAAGCGGAAAGAATCCGCCTCGCTGTGCAGATGGCGATGATCGTATCTGATGCCGCCGCTCAGGTTCAGTTTGCCTATCTCCTTGCTCACCGTGGCAAATACACCATAATCGAAGAGATGATAGGCTGGAATCAGAAATTCAGAACCTTTATTGATCGACTGCTGCCACATGCCGTTGATGCCCGTAGAGAACTTCCATCCATTCATTTCCGGCGAGAGATAATGCAGGTCGTAATTCATGGTATGGAGCATGAAATCGAGTCCGCATTCCTTCGGATTCTCTTCCTCCTCAAACTCCTGACGGCGGTTCTGCTGATAACCCAGGAGGAACTTCAGATTGCCGTCGCCCAGGAACCAGGAATTATCAAGTACAGCCTTGTAATGATGAATCTGCTGATAAGGCATCGGCTTGCCGTAACTCTTGGCATCGTAGCCTTCCGGAATTTCCAGTTCGCCCGTTTTCTCATCTCTTTCTCCCTCTACGATGCCCGGAGTGAGATGATAATAATCGAGTGTGAGATGCGAATGCCCCTGGCGATAGTTCCAGCCTAGAAGCTGCGAGAATGCCTGCTCTCTGAGTGATGAACCGAATACATAACCATCGTATTTATTCTTGTAGGCATGCGCCATCTTTCCGCTGTAGCGGGTGTTCCATACAAATCCGCCCTGGTTGCCGGCAAAGTTGAGCGAATAATCAAAAAGTCCGTTGTTGGTTTGATAACCCGTTGAGAAATTTGCTCTCATGTCGCCCTTGGCAAGGGTAGGAGCGGAGTGGAAGATGAGGACGCCTGCCATCGCATCCGATCCATACATGAGACTTGCCGGACCTTTCAGAATCTCTACGGAATGAACCGAAGCGGGGTCGATTTCTATTCCGTGTTCATCGCCCCATTGCTGTCCTTCCTGTCTTATTCCATCGTTTACCACTACCACGCGGTTATAGCCCAGGCCACGGATTACGGGCTTTGAAATTCCGCTTCCCGTGGTAATCTGCGAAACGCCTGGCTGGTGGGCGATGGCGTCGATGATGTTGGTAGAAGGTTGCATTTCGAGCTGGCGGGCAGAAACGAAGGAGATAGGTGCCGGCGATTGCTTCAGTTTCTGGCTGCCCGTCAAGCCTGTTACCACCACTTCGCTCAGTTTCACGCCCGATTCCGTCAGCGGCTGGTGTCTGGTAGAATCGTTTGCCTCTTCTTCATAAATGTTTGCGTCCTTCTTATCATGATTTGTTCTGTTTATAGCCATAGCTGGGGCTGTTGCCGACGAGCATAGACTCATCAGCAATATTGCTTTCAATATTGTTCTCATTATGTTATTAATTACCTTATTATGTTATTTTTTCAATTATTTATAAAAACTGATAATAAGGTGGAGCACGGGTAGATTTTACCCCCTTCGCCCTGCACAAGCAAGGAGAGCAGAAGGCACGGCGAGGGGAGAGATGGAGCACGGCGATGGCAACCCAAACCACGAGGGATGGAGCCAGATAAGGTGTGCTTTGCAATTGGCAGAGCACACAGTCGTGCATGGTATTCTGCAGGGCTGTCAGATGGCCGTCGTGATGAACATGATGGGCGCAATCGGCACAATAGAAATCAGCATGAGTTACCTGCGCTTCACCATGATGGTGAAACGTAACGGCCAGCAGCATCGGAAGGTAAACCAATAGCAGCAGCCAGGAAATTCTGATTCTCTTATGCGTTATCCTCTGCATTTATTTACAGTCTATGATGATATTTCTAATAATTTGCTTGTCTATACAGAAATATTTTAAAGTATACTTTGCAAAAATACGAAAATATTTCTAACTATACTTCGAAATAATCCAGGAAAACGGCTTGTTTAAGGAAAATTAATGTTTTTCCTATGATTTTCTGTTACTAAGGTGAAAAGCAAATGGATTGAGCTTGCCTTCTAGAGAAAAGGGGATTTCCCTGGGGGCTGCGTTCCTATTAGCTTGCTCCGGTTGGCTGCGTTCCGGTTGTTCCAGTTGTTCCAATTAATTTTGAGTGGGTTTATATCTTTTGCTTGTCCTTTTTCTTTGCTTCTTTATATTATATAACTTATTAATTATTAATTAATTATATATAAATATATAATATATATATAAGAATAAAAGAAAAAGAGGGGGTACTTGAAAAATAACTGAGACAACTGAGACTGAGATTTTTGAAGCCTTTAGCAGAATTAAGGAACAATTCTAACTCTCTAAAAGGCAGATGCTTATAAGATTGCCGCCTGCCCGTCTCTGTTTATGTTTTTCTTCTCGTAATCAGAAAAAAGAAAATATTTCTTCCAAAAAAGGGGCGTTTTTCGGGATTTTATTCGTATTTTTGCCCTGTCGTTTGATACGATTTCAACAACAAACAATTCAAAACCTAAAAAAATAGTTGGATTATGAACATATTTAAAAAGCTATTTGGTGGCCAAAAGACTACTGAGGAAGTGAAACAGGAGAAGGAAAAAGACTTCGACATGGTGAAATATGATGGTGTTCGTGCTCTCCGCATGCATCAATTTGACCTTGCAGCCAAGTCTTTGGAACACGCTCTGCAGCTGAATGCCGATGATTTGGAATGCCGCGACTATCTCTCGCAGGCTTACATCTCGCTTGGCGACATGCAGAAGGCTTACGCCCAGTTGCAGAAAATCTCGGAGGCACAGTCCGATAACATAGCAGTATTGCTGCGTATGGCGGATGTGGCGTATATGATGGAGGATTATATCGCCATGACGGATGTGTGCGACAAGGCTCTGCAGCTGGATGCTGAGAATGTAGAGACGTATTTCTTCTATGCCAGAGCCTGCAGAGGGCTGGGCGATGCACCCCGTGCCGTGTCTATGCTGACTGAGGCGATAGGCAAGCGTGAGGATTTCTATGCCGCCCGATTGCTTCGTGGTAGCATCCTGTTGGATCAGGCTCAGCTTTCCGAGGCAGAACTCGATGCAACTTTCCTCTATGAGCATATTCCGGGCAACGAGGATGTGCTGTTGCTGAAGGCTCGTGTAGAGAAGGCGCAGGGAAAGATGGAGGAGGCTGAACAGACCTACGGTAAGGTGATGGAGGTAAATCCTTTCTCTATTGATGCGTATCGCGAGCGCAGCGAGGTTCGCAGAAGTCTGGGTGATAGTGCCGGTGCTGCCGAGGATGAGGCTGCTGCCAAGAAAATGAAATGCAGCAGATGGACCCCTATAAGGTTTTCCATAACGAATACTGAATAATAGAATTTCATCTTTCTAACTGGAAAAAAATATTTTCCCAGTTAGAAAGATTATTTTTTATAACTACAAGTCGTCGCTCTATCTGATACCATTATCTCTATCGCTATTGTTCAGCTTACGGCTGCCTGTATGGTATTTGCGGCCATGGCTGAAGTTGAAGCTGGCAGTAAAGACAAGCATGTTGCCCTGGTCAGCAAGGCGTACCTTGTTCTTCTGCTGCACATATTTGTTGAAAAGTTCATCCTTATACACGCAGCCATGAGGATAGAATACGAATAATCCGAGAACGCCAAACTGCCAGTTCTTATAACTGTAGGTTACGGCAAGATTGGAGGTTGGCTCTCCGCCGTTTGTCTTTTCTCCCCAAAAACTCTTTTCCACCTTATAGGCACCATAGCCAATGTTCCAATTGCCCGTCATGTACCGAATTTCTGCTCCATAACTGAAGTAATTGAACTCGTGGGAATAATCCAAACCCTTTGTCTTGACATTCTGATACTCGCACATAAGGTTCAAATCCAGATGATCCTTGATGAGGTGAACTTCAGGAGTCAACAGCAGGTGCTTGTAATCATGACTCTTCTGATTCTCCGGTTTGCTCACAAAGAGATAAGAGCCATCCTCTCGCTTTTCGGGCAAGATAGAAGTAGCTATAGGCTTGTCGTAATACGTCCAGTTTCCCTCCAGGTACACAGACATCAGCGGAATGTTCCAGGAAGCCGACAAGGTATTGTTGTAGCCGGTAAATGGCTTCAGACCGCTATTGCCGTCACGCGCCTCAAAGCTGTTGGAATATTGGCGCAACTCGCTCAAGTCGGAAAGGCTTGGGATGTCTGACGTGATTTTGCTGCTCCATTTAAAACTCAGATGGTCGCTAGCCTTTGCCTGTAAAGTTACCTGTGGTCGAAACAGCCATTTGCTGTATCCGTTCTCCCCCTGATGGATGGAAGACCTGGTTGCGCCAACTCCCACCTGATAACTGAACCACTTCTGCTGTCCCTGTAGCTGGGTGAAAAGATAGAGATTGCTGTACTTCAATTCCGTATCAGCATTACTGCTTCCCACATAGATGTTATCTGTGTGGCTGATATTATATTGCCCACCTACCGATAAAGCCATCTGTTTCCAGTTCTTGCTGTATGTTCCTTCACCAATAAGAGAGCGCTTTCTACCAGTTGCATCATAACTGTAATCGGTCAGCGGAGCGTTCTTTACAGATTCATCCGGCGATTTGTTGAACGTATATTCCCTCATACGATATTGGTAATCTGTTCCGATGTAAGTACCCACCAGGTTCAGAGCCAGGTTCTGGTCATGGGGCATGTTGAGCGAATAATAAATGTCCAGAGATGGAATCTGCTCCAGCATTTTTCTGTTGTTCAGCAGATACTGGTCCGCCTTGCCGCTTTCCTGATAAAGCTGGTTCATGCCTCTCACAGGACTGTTGTGATTGTAGAAATTCAACCGTACATTCAATGTATATTTGTCTGGCTCACTAAGATTATAACCCAACTGTACATTATTGGTGGTGTATAGGAACGGAGAATCATAACCTAAATAATTGCGATGTAGAGTTTCTCCTGTGGGCAGATGATAAGTACCGAGACTCTCATAGCTTCGTTCCTCTACCGAGCGATAGGAGAAACTGTAGTTGATGCTGAATTCCGATTTCTTCACATTGTATTTGAAATAACCGTCGCTATTATTGAAACCTGCCTTGGTGCCTTGCATCGTAGAAACTCCACCCACATAACCGGCATAGCGTCGGCGGACCTGGTAGTTGATGACTGCATCCAGATTGCTGTCTCCATATTTGAGTCCTGGAACATTGATAAATTCCACCTTTGTAACTTCATCCGGCTGCAAAGCCAATACATCTTGCATGCTAGCCTTGACATCGTTGATGCGTATTTGCACATCTCCGCCCTTTAATGACTGAACTTTGCGTTCTGCTCGATTTACGATAATGGTAGGCAAAGACAAGTTGTCCAACAGATCATAACCATTGGAAGCCGTTTTCACCTGCTCTTTTGTAGGGAAGATGATTTGTCTATCTACTTTTTCTACAACCCTTGCGGCTTCAACGGTCACACCTTTCAACAGGTATGAATTCGCCTGCATCTTCACATTTCCGATGCGGGCAATAGGTACCAGCTTGCAAATGGTCTTATAGCCTACAAAAGAAACCTTCATGAGGGCCTGCTTCTGCTGGCAGGGGATGACGAAATCGCCATTGGCGTTGCTCACGCCTCCACAGAGAAAGGAGGAATCCTTCGGGTTGAGCAGCTGGATATTGGCGAATTCTACAGGAAGATTGTGATTGTCTATCAGTCTGCCTATCAGCTTGCGCTCGCTCTTGCGTATGCATTCTACCGTGATGAGGCTGTCGCCCACGGTCATCTGCATCGGATAGAAACCGATTACCTTGCGGATGGCATCGGGAATATTGGCTGTCTTCACGTTCTGGGTAACTGTGAAGTCTTCCAGTTCGTTGTAGATGAAGCTGATTTTATAGCGCTTGGAAGCCTTGTCGAGGTCGATGAGGACGTCCGACATGCTGCGGTCGTGATAGTTGCGCTGGATGTGCTGTGCGCTCATCGCCAGGGCGAACGTGCACAGCAGGAATATGATGGCTGAAAATCTTCTCATAATGATGTTGCTTTTTATTTGTTATTTTACAATCAGTTCGTTTTGTTGCAATTCGATGTTTACATTCTCGAATTGGTTCAGTTCTTTTACGATGTTCTCGATGCTCGAATGACTGTTCCATTCGTAATAGAGGCGGAGGGTCTTGTCCTCGTTATTCTCAAACTTTACTTGTAAATCATAATAAGAAGCAATTTCAGAAAGCATCTTCTCGAAAGCCACATTCTCGAAAGTCTTGTGAATGGCTGGCTTTTCTGGTTTCGGATGAGTCAGGGAATCCTTTGCTGCTACCTGCTTTGCGGAATCTGATTTTATGACTTCCGGATGAGTATCTGCGGTTACCTGGGTTGTTTCCTGGCTGCGCTTGATGTAAGTATGGATTGCGGCAAAGGCAATACCCGAAATCAAGACAAAGCCGGCGATGGATGCTGCCAGTTTACGCCAGGAAGTTATAGGATGAGTTGCTTCTTCCTGAAGTTGATGCTCCTGGTTGAATTTCTCCCATTCCTCATCTATATTAGGAGAAGAGTTACCCAGAGAAGAGTTAGAAGAAAGAGCATCATCAGGCGAATGAGAAATAGAAGCCTGAGTGTTTAAATTCTGCTGAAGGAGTGCAGAATCCACTTCCACCATCGTCTGATAGAGTTTTCGGCATTCCTCATCCTGCAATATTTCACGAATCTCCTCATCAGAATACTTCTCCTGATGGTCGATGATATCCAGTATTTTTTCAAACTTGTCCATAATAAATCTGCTAAGGGTTAAACTTTTGCTTTAATTTTCTGATGCCTTGCGCCAGATGCTTATAAACTGCCACTTCGCTGATGCCCAATTCCGTAGCAATCTCCCGATATTTCAGTTTCTGCCGAAAGCGGAGATCGAGTACTTTGCGGGTTTGTGGCGTGAGTTCTGTATCCATATAAGCCAGAATTGCCTCGTACTTTTCGGTCTCCCTGTCTATTTCGGCAATCGTCGCTTCCAGGGGAGCAATCGAAGGCGAAGTATCGGCTTTCAGAAGATGGTGAACCCGGTCTTTCATCTTCTGTCGGCTCAACAGGTTGAGGCATTTATGGCGCACACACACCAGAAGGTAGCTCCCGGCGTTGGCGGAAGGCAGGGGCGGTTCGCTGGCTATTGTCTCGTTATCAAGACCCAGTTGAGTCTTTCCGTCGAGCACATCGGCAAAGACTTCACTCACCACATCCTTGCTGGCTGCATCATCCTTCAGAAGTACCCTGGCCAATTGGTACATCCTCAGATAATGCTGCCGGAAGAGCTGTTCTATCGTTTCTTTGTTTATTTGCATTACTTTATTTTCTTTTCTTTTGCCTATATTACAATCGAATTTTCATTTTCCTAACCCTTAGTAGAATATTTTTTAATGCAAATTTTTTAAACGTCAAAAATACCCTATCGGACTTGCTCCTTCTTCAGATGCTTATAAAGCCACAGGAAGGCGGGAATGAGGAAGAGATCTGCCATGACCCACGCTACAGGGTCGCCGAAGCAGACTCCCGTCCACGCCAGGGCTGGCACCAGCCAGAGACTCACACCGCATCTCGCTATCATTTCCATTACGCCACTCAGCATCGAGAGATTGCTGTAACCCAACCCCTGGATGCTGTAGCGCAGGATGGTGAGCAAGCCCAGACAAGGATAGAAATAGTTGGCGATGCGCATAAACTGGGCAGCATAAGTCACTACTTCCGCCTCGCCCTTATCCACGAAGAGCATCATCATCTCGTCGGCAAACGGATAGATGAGCAGGAAGGTGAAGACGAAATAAACCACCATCATCCTGATGGAAGCCCTTACGCCCTGACCGATTCTATCCAACTTCCTGGCTCCCAGGTTCTGACCGCAATAGGTAGCCATCGCCACTCCGATGTTCTCGAATACGCAGGTAAAGAGATATTTGATGCGCATAGAGGCAGTAAATGCAGCCACATAAACCGTTCCCAGAGCGTTGTTCGCACTCTGGAGCATGATGAGACCAATGGCGGTAATCGAGAACTGCAGACCCATCGGAACGCCGTTGTTCAGCAGAATGCTTACCTTCTTGTTATCAAATTTCCTTTCCTCACCCTTCGGAATCAGAATCTGCATTTTCTTCTTGATAAACCAGATACAGAGTAGCACGGAGATTCCCTGCGAGAGCCAGGTAGCGATGCCTGCACCCTCTACGCCCAGTCCCATGCCGAGAATCAGAATGCCATCTAGAATAATGTTGATAACGGAAGCTGTAATGAGGAAATAGAAAGGCTGCTTCGAGTTGCCCAAAGCACGAATCTGACCGGAGAGCAGGTTGTAGGCGATGGTAAAAGGAATCGCCGCAAACTGCAGCATCAGGAAGATGTAGGCATCATCGAACACCTCCTTCGGCGTATTCACCAGATGCAGAATCTTTCCGCAGAAGATGCAGGAAAGAAAGGTGATGACCACGGCAAACACCACGGCGATGCGGATGCTGTTGCTTACGTAAGCCCGCATCTTGGCATAATCCCTGGCGCCGAAAGCCTGGGCGACAGGGATGGCAAAACCGGCACAGGAACCGTTGCAGAAGCCCATGATGAGAAACATGATGGAGCTGGATGCGCCAACAGCCGCAAGAGCTCCCACGCCAATCCATCTTCCCACGATGGCGGCATCGATGATGAGATACATCTGCTGAAGGAGGTAGCCTAGAATCAGCGGAATAGCAAATTTGATGATGGCTCGCAAGGGCGAGCCCTCCGTCATGTCATTAGTAGACTTTGAGTTTTGAGTTTTGACCATTGAACTTTATGATTAGTTTTTGTTATCCTAAAAATATAAGGAGGATGCACTCTTTATTTGAGTGCATCTCCAATCTTCTGTTTGATTTGTGCCATTTTGTTGCGGCGCTCAATGGAGAAGGTATCTCCGTGGGCTTCCACATAATCGAAGAGCATGAAAGCCTTGTTCAGAAGTTCGTCTCTTGTGGGCTGTCCCACCATATCTGCCTCGTGATAATAGAGTTCGGCAAGCATGTCCATCTTGGAGAGTCGCTTCTCCTCGTCGTCGATTCCTGCCATCGCCTTCATCACATCCTCGATGGTGGCGATGCTGTAGAAGGCGTAAGGACCTACGTATTGATTGTAGAGTTCCTTAATCTTCTCACGTCTCACCTCCACCTCTTTCTTTTCGAGCATTCTTTCGAGTGCCGCCATAAACTCGCGAATCAACCGCTGTATGTAGTCTCGTTGTAGCATATTTTTTTATTTTGTTGTTATTGTTGCGTTATCTAATAGACTCATTGGTATTGCCATGACTAAGGCAAAGTTCAGGGAGTATTGTGAGAAGAGTTCCTAGAAACTCTCCTCTACCCCGTACAATGGAACATTCTTCATCCACTCTTGCTCCTTGTATGGCGACATGGAGAAGCGGATGGCTCGCAAGTCGGGATGGGCGTCAAAGAAGGCGCGAAGTGACTTGGAACGCAGGTTCTCTTCCGCTTTTACCTCTATCGGAGTTATCACCCCTTGGTGCTGGGCAAGGAAGTCTATCTCCAAGCGAGCGTCTTCCCTACTATAATAATAGGTGTAAATGTCCTGTTGACATAATAGCTGGGTAAGGACGTAGTTTTCCGTGAACGCCCCCTTGCTCTCCGTCATGGCTTTGTTGGAGATGAGCATTTGGGCAGGTTCCATCTCGCTCAGCGCACCCAGGAGGCCGACATCCAGGAGAAACAGCTTGAAGGCATTGAGGTCTTCGTAAAACTTCAAAGGCATTCCAACTTCTCTTACTCGGGAAATGCGATAGGTGAGACCTGCATCCACCAGCCATTGTATTGCCATCTCAAAATCCTTGGCTCGTGCTCCGCTTCTCACCGCTCCATAGATGAACTTCTTGTTTTCCTTAGCAAGCTGGGAAGGGATGGATTGCCAAACCATGCTGATGCGAGTGGCTTCATTTGGGCTGACATGCTTCGACATGTCACTACGATAAATGGTGAGAATGTTGTTCTGAACCTGTCTGACGAGAGTTGCATCGTTAGTTGCAAGATAAGTTTTCACAGCCTCAGGCATTCCCCCTACAAAATAATATTCTCTTAATATCTTGATGAGTTTGTCATGAAGTAATGTGATGGTCTTCCAGTCTTTACTTTTCAATATGTTCAGCAACTGTTCTTCGTCTTTTGCCATAAGAAACTCTTCGAAAGACATAGGGTAGAGTCGAATGATATCAACCTTTCCCACTGGGGCGGATTCTCCTTGGTGCATGGCAACGCCTAAAAGTGAACCTGCTACAGCCACATGGTATTCTGGTGCGTTTTCACAGAAATACTTCAGCGAGGAAAGTCCCTTGTGAAGTTCTTGTATTTCATCCAGAATAATAAGCGTTTTGCCAGGGATTATAGGCTGTTTGCTAATGGCTCCGATAACCATTAGGACTCGCTTCATATCATAATCTTCTGCAAATATGTTGGCAATCTCAGAGTTTCCATCACAGTTGATGTAGGCAACGTGGTCATATTCCTGTTTCCCAAACTCCTGGAGGATATAAGTCTTGCCTACTTGTCTTGCTCCTGATAAGATTAAGGGCTTTCTGTAAAGGCTCTCTTTCCATGCTTTTAATTGTTCTATGATCGTTCTTTTCATCCTTACATACATTTTGAAGTTGTTAATGATGTTAATGACTTGCTGTTATGATGTTTAAACAGCTCTGTCGGTTGCAAAGATACACTTTTTTACACGATCTTCCAAATGTTTACAACACTTTTTTACACGAACTTTCATTGCATGCATACACTTTTTTACACGAACTTTCCTCGTATACTTGCATTTTTTTACACGAACTGTCTTATACGTTGTAGCAGTTCCCCAAAGTGGACACAAAAAATGATTATTAATTATTTATATTT
>OKSC01003223.1_pt1 | contig 12473 bp, 8 predicted proteins | sample 1601161 | NCBI WGS metagenome assembly OKSC01 (sample SAMEA3541552, study PRJEB24748) | human gut metagenome | biome: human gut; feature: human-associated habitat; material: faeces | place: China | collected 2012
AAGTGGAGCGAAATACCATATAAGTGGATTTAACCATGCAGGAAGATCAAGAGATCTTTGATGGAGAGATTTGGATCTCAGATCATAAAATACAGTATGTCGGACCGGAGAATAAAGAAGAAGCGGCAAAGATCACATGGGAGAGACAGATTGATGCAAAAGGGAATCTGATCATGCCTGGATTTAAGAATGCCCATACACATTCCGCGATGACATTTTTAAGATCTCATGCAGATGATATGCCGCTGCTTTCCTGGTTAAATGATCAGGTGTTCCCATATGAAGCTAAGTTAACACCGGATGATATCTATCATTTATCCAAACTTGCCATCATGGAATATTTAACAAGCGGGATCACCGCCAATGCGGATATGTATCTGACACCAGATACGATGATCCAGGCATCTGAGGATTGTGGTTTTCGGACGACTGTTATTGGAGCAGTGAATGATTTTACCCAGTCTGTGAAAGAAGTAGAGAATTGGTATGAGAAGTACCATAAAGAAGATGGAATTACCAGTTATGAACTGGGGTTCCATGCAGAATATACAACCAAGAGAGAAATCTTAGAAGGCATCTCAGAGCTTTCTAAGAAGTACCATGCACCTATCTATACCCATAACTCAGAAAGTGCCTCAGAAGTGGCACAGTGCATCGAGAGGACAGGCATGACACCGACGGTATATATGGAACAGCTAGGACTGTTTGAATATGGAGGTGGGTTGTATCACTGCGTTCATATGAGCGAAGAAGATCTTGATATCGTAAAGAGACATCAGATTTCTGTGATCACCAACCCAGCCTCGAATCTAAAATTAGCAAGCGGGATCGCTCCGATCGAGGAGATGTTAAAACGAAATATTGATCTGGCGATCGGAACGGATGGACCTGCAAGCAATAACTGTCTTGATATGTTTCGCGAGATGTTTCTTGTCACAGCACTTGCCAAATACCGGGAAAATGATGCGAGTGCAGTTGATGCAGCAGAGGTATTAAAGATGGCAACAACAGGCGGTGCAAAAGCAATGAATCTTTCAGACTGTGATGTGTTAGTCAAAGGAAAGCAGGCAGATCTTATAATGATCGACCTGCATCAGCCAAATATGCAGCCAATCCACAATATCAGAAAGAATCTGGTATACAGTGGAAGTAAGCAGAATGTCAAGATGACAATGGTCGCAGGAAAGATTCTGTATGAAGATGGCGAATTCTTTATTGGAACAGATGCGGCTCACATTTATGAAAAAGCGAATGAGATCACGCAGAGGATCATGAGCGAGATCTGAATTTAATCAATACAATCTTCTGCATGGTTTAGTGCAGCAGCGATATTTGGACAGAAATGTTCTTTCCCAACAAGCTCGATAAATCCAGCTTTCTTCATAACCTTCATTGGCTGTTCATTGACATGAGAAAATACGATCGTAATTCCTTTTTTCTCACAAGTATCAACGAGATCTTTTAATGCATTTAATGCTGTGCTGTCAAGTGCAGGAACACTTCGCATACGCAGGATCAGACATTTAGTGAAATCTTTTACAACGATATGCTCGATCGCATCAGAAGCACCAAAGAATAAAGGTCCTGTGATTTCATAAACACGGATCGCTAAAGGAAGCCGTGCTAGATGATCATCAATTTCAGGTGTATCATCATCGACATAGACCCAGCTGTCAACATGGGTTTCCTCACTCATGCGTTTGATAAACAGCAGACATGCAATGACCATACCGATTTCAATCGCAACGACAAGATCGAAGACAACGGTTAAAATGAACGTGACGATCAACACGATGATATCGCTTTTTGGAGCAGTTTTTAACATATGTACAAAAGTTCTCCACTGACACATATTATAAGCAACGATAAAAAGGATGGCCGCGATCGTAGGCATTGGGATCATACCTGCAAATGGCATTAAAACGACTAATACGATGACCAAAGTAATGGAATGAACCATACCAGCAACCGGAGTGCGGCCTCCATTTTTGATATTGGCAGCAGTTCTTGCGATCGCTCCAGTTGCAGGAATACCTCCAAATAGGGCAGAAGCGATATTTCCAAGCCCTTGTGCAACTAATTCTGTATCAGAACGATGTTTGCCGTTGATCATTCCATCAGCAACAACGCAGGATAACAGAGATTCAATGGCAGCAAGTACCGCAATGGTAAATGCATTTGGAATCGCTGATTTCACCATAGAAAATTTGACTGCAGGTATATGGAATGATGGCAGATCATTTGTGATCGTATAGAGGTTTCCAATCGTTGAAACATGGAGTGGTAGAAATTTTACCATAAGAATACCAATGACCACAGCGATCAATGATCCAGGAATTCTTTTAAAAATATATGGACTGATGATCAGGATGGCAAGACTGACTCCGCCAACGATCAGGGCATCAACATGGAAAGATAAAAATCCAAGGGCAAATGCATTTAGTTTTTCCATTGTTTCAATTGGTTTTAAACCATTTGGATAAGTAACACCAAAGAAATCTTTTAACTGTCCGATGACGATCGTAACAGCGATCCCGGAAGTGAATCCCGTGGTGATCGTATAAGGAATAAATTTGATCAGACTTCCAAAGTGGCAAAGTCCCATAAGGATCAAGAAGATACCAGCAAGGATCGTGGAGATCACAAGACCGTCAAGCCCGTCTTTTGCAACGATTCCGGCAACAATGGTTGCAAAAGCAGCGGTTGGTCCGGCAATTTGTACGCTGCTGCCACCGAAAGCAGAGATCACAAAGCCAGCAACGATCGCAGTAAAGATACCTGCTTGTGGTCCAACACCAGAAGCAAGTGCTAAGGCAATGGATAAAGGAAGAGCTATGATCGCAACGATGATCCCAGCGGTAACATCTTTGACAAATTGTGATCGGCCATAGGATTTCAGTGTGGTTAGTAACATAGGTTTGATTTGGTTCATGTAAAGTTTGTATCCTTTCTTTTCTAGTTTTTCAAGCTGTAGTGTATACAAGTATAGCATGCTGAGATAGTGTTAAGAAATAAAAAGATGAAATGTTTTCAAGAATATACAAACAAATCATTATATCAAAAAAAGGGGCTGTCGCATTAAAGCGACAATCTTTTTTGCAAAAAAGAATAAGAGCCGGGCTTCGCAAAGCCCGGCTCTTGGTGTAAGATTTAAATATGAATAAAAACAAAATCTTACAGAAAGATTATACCTTATCTTCTCTGTACTATCAAATCAAACTTCCACTGGATCTTGAAATTTTAATCCCAGCAGATGATCCGGTCCGCCTACTGAGTGCTTTTGTGGAGGGAATGGAACTCAGCGATCTTTATAAAACCTATGGAAAGATAAAGAAAAATCAGGCGTCCCCAAGACAACTGTTTAAGATTATCATTTATGCCAGTATGAATCGAATCTATTCTAGCAGAGATATTGAAACTGCATGTCACAGAGATATCAATTTCATGTATCTTTTGGAAGGAAAACCTGTTCCAGATCATGCAACGATCGCTCGTTTTATCTCTCTGCATTTTTCAAAGTGTTCCAAAAATACTCTGGCTGAAGTAAGCGATATTCTTTTAGAAATCGGGGAGATTTCTGGAAAGAGTGTTTTTATCGATGGAACCAAACTTGAATCTGTTGCGAATAAATATACTTTTGTATGGAAAAGATCAGTCACAAAAAACTGTCAGAAACTGTTTGAAAAGATCTCAGACCTGATCCGTGAATGCGAAGTACTTTATGGGATTCAGATCGTTTATCATGATCAGATCTCTCTGCATACTTTAAAAAGGATGAGAAAGAAACTTTATCGGATAAAAAAACAAGAGGATATTTCATTTGTTCATGGAAAAGGAAAACGTAAAACACCATTACAGCGGTCGATAGAAACATTGGAATCATATATTCAAAAACTAAAAGAATATATAAAAAAGATCCATTTATGTGGAACCCGGAACAGTTATTCAAAAACAGATCCTGATGCAACATTTATGCGTATGAAAGAAGATGCCATGATGAATGGACAGTTAAAGCCTGCATATAATCTACAGCATGGTGTCGATTCAGAATATATCACATGGATCGATATCAGTGCCAAACCAACAGATACTGGAACACTGATCCCATTTCTAAAAGATATGGAAAAACATCTTTCCTTTCGATATCAGGAGATTGTTGCAGATGCAGGATATGAAAGTGAAGAGAATTATCTGTTTTTAGAGAAAAATGGGCAGTCATCTTTTATCAAACCCATGAATTATGAGATTTCAAAAACACGAAAATATAAAAAAGATATCGGGAAAATGGAAAACATGGAATATGATCCTGAAAAAGACAGTTATCGTTGTCAAAACAGGAAAATGCTAACAGTCCAATATCAGAGAAAACAAAAGACAGCAACTGGATATCTCCGGACGGAGACTGTTTATCAATGCCATGAATGTAAAGGATGTCCGTTCAAAGAAAAGTGTATCAAGGGGAATAACTGTAAGACTCCGATGGAAAAAAGAGAAAAAAGACTCTATGTATCAAAAGTGATGAAACAAAAACGGGAAGAAAATGTAAAAAGGATCATCAGCGAATATGGTAACCAGTTGAGGATGAACCGAAGTATACAGGCAGAAGGCTCATTTGCGAACGTAAAAGAAGATATGAATTTTCGAAGATATCTTTATAGAGGGAAAGAAAATGTGACTGCACAAAGTGTGATCCTTGCAATCGGATATAATATAAATAAGCTACATCATAAGATACAGAATGGCCGAACAGGACAACATCTGTTTGCGTTAAAGAAATAAGAATTTTTGAAAGTTCAAAATATAATTGCTAATTTTCTTCTAAATATTTAGAAGGTATATTAAAGTACGCTATTTTTAAATTTTTATAAGTATAATGATTAGCGTTTGTTAAAAAACGTTAAAAAGATGCTGCCGCATCTATGATTTATTTAATCATTAATGCGACAGCCCCATGATTTATTTAGTGTATGCTTTATAAGTTATTTCCTTGTGTTTCATTACATATTTATGCCTACTGTGCATTTACATGTTTCGCCTGATCTGAGTTATAAACTTCCTCATCAACAAGTCCTTCTGTCGCTGCTGTGATAACGGCTGCTGTTGCTGCTCCTGTTACGTTTGCCATTGTTCTTGCCATGTCAACGATCGTTGAGATTGGTGCGAATACGACAACTAATTCGATTGGTAATCCAAGTGCTGCAAATACGGCTGTTGATGTAATGGTTGCTGTTCCTGGAACTCCGACTGTTCCTACGGATACAACTAATGTAATCAGGATTAAGAATGCATACTGTGCAATTCCATAATGGTATCCTAACATATGAACACTGAATACCGCTGTTAATGCTGGCCAGATTCCTGCACATGCTGGCATTCCAACATTGGCTCCAAGACCTGCCGTAAATGATGCTACATCTCCATCAACTCCAAGTGCTTCTTTTAACTGTCTTAATGTAACCGGGATCGTACCAACACTGCTCTGTGTCGTAAATGCTACATACTGAGCTGGTGCGATTCCTTTAAAGAATTTAACAGGACTTAATTTTGCTACAAATTTAATTAATAATCCTTCTACTCCAAATGCCTGAACTGCACATAAGATATAAGATAATACTAATGTACTTAATAATGGCAGCAATTCCGTGACACTGCTTCTTCCAACGGCTCTTGCCAAGAAAGATAATACTGCATATGGTGTAAATCCAATGATCCAGTCAATTGCCTGTCCGATCACCTGATTCCCTGCATCAATAAATGCTTTAAATGGTTTTACGGATTCATTTTCTTTGGAAATTGCATTGTAAGATAATGCAATGATGATTGCAAATACGACGATCGGAATGATCTGTCCTTCACTCCAGTTTGTTGCGAAGTTGCTTGGGAATAAGTTTACGATCGTATCAACAACAGATGGAACTTCAACTTTCTGATATCCATCAGCTACTTTGTAAGCAAATCCATCACCGACTTTTAAGATGACTGCTGCGATCACTGTAATCGTACTTGCGATCGCTGTATTTAAGATCAGATAAAAGATTGACTTTCCACCGATCTTCTTTAAATGAATAGATTCACTTAGATTTGTGATACTTGCGATGATACTAAATAACAGCATTGGTACAACAAGTGCTGTCAATACATTGGTATAGATACGTCCGAAAATCTCAACATATGTAAAATGATTTCCAAATCCCAGACCAACTGCGATTCCAAAGAACGTTGCTAACAATGTTAAAAGTCCGAAGTCTACGCCTTTCTTATAATCCAAATAATAGATAACCGCAAACAAAACAACTGTAACTGCTAGTGCGGCAAAATCTGTTGTGTTAATGCTCATTTTGTTACACATCCTCTCTTATAGTTTTTCGTTTTCATAGTTTTCCAATAGGAATTATTCGTATGATAGCATTTCCTAGTAATACTGTCAAGAATATTTGATGCTTCTTTTTTTATACAATTGTAATTTGTAGGTAGTGTTGCATGTATGAGTCAGAAAGAAGATAAGAAGAAATATTTATAAGAAAAAAGGATGACACTCCGCATTTTTGAAAGCGTTTTTTACAAATCGCTGATCCGCGCCTGTTCCTTCGATAACTGATATGTAATGACTTTTGTCAATAGTAAATTAACAGAAATCACAACAAATTTTTATTTTATTGTTTCTGAAGACATCCAGAAAGAGTTCCGATGTATCAGTTCCCGGCATTGGCCACTCTGATATACGTGGATTGGTTACCGACAGGTCAATGGTCCGCCGCGAACTCTAGCTGTCTCACTGGCGTGGATCACAGATATTACTGCGCCAACAGAGTTATCTCGTAGATAGTTCAAACCTAAACATATTCGAAACTCTTTCGGGATGCCTTCAGTTGCAACTTTAATTACAGGCTGGATGATGTATGCGGCAGAGGCCGGCTTACATCATCTTGATTATCATTTCTAGCACATCGATCAGTATGTCAAGACTACGCAGTACCGCCTTTGGCGGCTTGGTCTTGATATAGTGATCGATGTGCTATATTTATATCAGTAAATATTATCTGTCATCATTCCCCATATGAAACAAGCAAGCTCTCTTGCAACTGCTATTTTTGCAATATTATATTTTTTACCATCTTTCAGAACCATCTGGTAATAACGCCGTCTCAGACGTTCATTTGCCCTGTCTGCATAATTGATTATCTGCGGTGAATTTCCCGCCTGTCGTGATCTTAAGACTCTTGATTTATATCCGATCTTTCCTCGGGTATAACTTTGTGCGGATTCTACCAGCAGTCTGCGTACATGGGTGTTCCCTGCTTTCGTAATGCCAAGTCCGTTTCTGTCATCACCGCTGGAATGCTGTCCAGGTACTAGTCCAAGATACCCTGCAAACTTTCGTGCAGATACAAAACGCTGAAAGTCTCCAACTTCAACAATTACAGATAACGCAGTATGTATCTTGATTCCTAGAAAACAGGTTAACTTACTGACAGATTCTTTATACTCTTCTTTGGATGCTAGTTCTTCAATCCTCTGATCCAGACGGTTTAGTTTATCTGTCAGAATTGTATAAGTCAGCAGATATTCATCCAGGATCTCTTTGTAAAGCCCTGTTGGTTTTAATGATCTCAGCCATTTCACATGTTTTGCTGTCCAGTTACCACTTCCATCATACTGATAACCCTGACGTAAACAGAAAGAAAGGATCTGTTGTTTGATCTTTTTCAATTCCGCTTTATGATCATCACGCATACGGATGAATTCTTTTGTCTGATTATCTGTTTCCGTTGGAATATGTACCGGACTGTAATTGTGCTGTGCCAAGGATCTGGCAATGATCTCCGCATCTCTTTTGTCTGTTTTGATCCGTCTTTTGCTTCGTTGTTCGAGCATTGTAGTTGGTGCAAGGATCACACATTCCACATTAAAATTTTCCAATTGATGATACAAAGAATACCCAAGGCATCCTGCTTCGTAGCCACACACAAATCTTGTATACTCTCCATATATAGTGCGAAGAAATGCAAGATATCTTAATACATTCTTGTAACTGGCTGGTGTTCTCTGGTAATGAGATGCCTTTTCATCTTCATATTTGCAAGAACAAAGAGTAAAACTTTCCTTATGAACGTCCATTCCTACGTAAACTGTGTTATAATTCATATAATGACCTCCAATTTGTATGCGGTAATCCCTGTTACCATTGTTAGTTTCCAATTCATAGTATACAGGTAAATCCACGATCCTACAAACTTGGGGGTCATTACATATTGTCTCACTTGCTGCGAGCCAAAATGCCCGCAGCTACGTTCAAACAATCGACCACAGGGCGCTGCGAATTTGTAAAAACGCATTCAAAAAGTGCTCATGTTGTCACCCTTTATGCTTATAAATAGTTCTTCTTATCTTCTTTCTGACTCATACAACGGAACGCTATTCAAATCACTACACAGTGTGTATGTTATACGGTATTGGTTGATAATTTTTGTATTTATTAACAGAAAGTAAAAGGGCTTCTACAACACCGATTTGTTGGAATGTTTATGAAGCATAATAACATTACTTTCTGTTTGAAATACAATAGAAAGTGTCCCACTTTTCCCTTTGGAAGCTACTTTGGATGTCTCTTTTTCATTTAATAAAAATATTTATAAAACTCAAAAAATATGAACATTATCATTTTTGTAACAAAACTTTTATTTTATGCGGGTTTTATCAATTGTTCAATGTATTAATTTTTGAGCATTAAAAATTTATGAACATTATTATTTTGTTTTTTAATATAATTAAATGGAATGGAATTATAATGTTCATTTTTTTAGATAACATCTTATAATGTGTCTATAATCACCGATGGACAAAAAAGCGGAACTAAGTTCCGCTTTCAGACTGTTTTCCCTCTCGATCACATCGGTTCTGTCTTTCGGGTCGCCATTGTGGGTTTTGCGATTGCCTTGCGGTAAATGAAAAGGGATATGATCGCGGTAATCGCTTCCGTGATCCAAAACGCATTCCAAACGCCAACTGCTCCGAAAAGCCTGCTAAGTAAAAACGCAACCGGAATGATGACCACCACGTATCGGCAAAGGGAAATCAGCAAGGAAGGAGTGCCTTTTCCAAGTCCCTCCAATGCGCCGGAAGATGTAACGGAAACCGCCGAGACGATAAACCCAGCACCGATGATACGCAGGGCCGTTTCCCCGGCTTGAATCGTCGCTTCTGTGTGAGTAAACAGCTCCATAAGCTGGCCGGGGATCAGAAGGCATATCACTGTTCCAAGTACCATAATGATACCGCTCATGCACAAGACGATCTTATAAATCTGACTGACCCTTTTGTTCTCGCCCGCGCCGTAGTTATAGCCGATCAGGGGGCGCATTCCCTGCACAATGCCATTCGCCGGCAGATAGATGAAAGTCTGTAATTTGTAATAGATTCCCAAAACCAAAATATACACTTCGGAATATGCTGCTAAAATAGAATTGAGCGCCGAAATCAAAAGAGACGGAAGCGCAAGATTCAAGGTGGCAGGAATGCCGATTGAATATAGCTTCAATACCATTCCTTTGCCGGGCAGAATGTGCTGCATGCGAATATGTACGCGGATTGGCCGCACAAAATAAACGACCAGATAAATTGCCAGCGTCAGAGTTTGCCCGATACCGGTTGCCAGCGCAGCGCCTTCAATTCCCATTTCCGGGAATGGGCCATAGCCAAAAATCAGAACGGGGTCTAAGACAATGTTTGTGATGCACCCGCACATCAGGCTTATCATGGTTGTTTTCATGTTTCCTACTGCCTGGAATATTTTCTCGAATGTTACACCAACAATGATAATCAATGTAAAAGCGAACGCAACAACAGAATAGCGGACGCCAAGTTCAACCACTGTCTCGGATGAAGTGAACATTCCTAAAAAAGCCGGCATCATTGCGATACAGCAGACTGTCATGACAACGCCATGAATCACGGCAAGCACAAGTCCCTGCGTTGCAGCCTGATCCGCTTTCCTGTTATCTCTAGCGCCCAGATAGAAGGCGATGACTGCGTTGATTCCAACGCCAAATCCAATTCCGGCAGCATTGATAAAATTTTGAACCGGGTAAACCAGTGATAACGCCGTCATAGCTTCCTCGCTGATCTGCGCGACGAAAAAGCTGTCGATAATGTTGTATAGAGAATTAACCAGCATGGATAAAACCATAGGCAGGGTCATGGATAAAATCAGCGGCAATACCGGTTTTTCTTTCATAAATTTTTCGTCCATTTTAATTCCTCCTTAATTTGCGAACATAAAAATTTGTATTTATTTGTTTGTCATAAAAGCTTCCTTGTACATTTTTATTTACCTCCAACTATATCTTTATTATTATTTTGAATTCTCAATCTCATAAATAGAATGACTGCTGCAACAAACGCCAGTAATTCAGTAACTGGAAATGCAATCCAAATACCATTGATTAGTAATGCTTTTTCTAAAATCCACATAATAGGTATCAAAAAAAACATCTGTCTAAATATTTGTATCATAATGGGCAAACAGCCTTGTATTAATCCATTAATAGTCATAATAATTAACTGCTGTATTTTAAAGTATGCTCCAAAAAAAGCAATGCTCGTATCTGAATATGCGACTAAAAACAGATTTACAATCGTTACGGTAAAAGCGTTTAGGGCATTCATAATAAAAGAAGGCAGCCCTAAAATAATTATTTTTTATACAATGCTCCATTCAAACCGAAATCCAACTGTTTCAAGCGCTATTTTATGTTTTGCTTTTAAAAACATAAACAATGCCAAAACCATTGAAACAGAATATCCCAAAACTGTTGCCGTAGCAGCTCCTTTAATACCCATTGCCGGGAAAAAACCTATTCCAAAAATAAGAAGTGGGTCAAAAATGAAATTGGTTATAACACCTGTCAGTTGAAACAACATGGGTTCAATCATGTTTCCAGTTGCCTGTATCATTTTTTGAATAACGATATGAACCATGTTTGGTATCTGCATAAAAGAACAAACACCCATATACTCCATACACAAAGTATAAATATCGTTATTTTCAGTAAACGATTTGAAGTATGGGGATATAATTAGTAATACCGTTATATTTAAAATAATGCCAACCAAAAAGGAAAGGATCAGTCAAAGAGTAACCGTTTTATTTGCTTCTTCTTGTTCACGTTTTCCGAGATGTCCCGCAATTAGGACATTTATACCAACCCCAATCCAAATAGATAACGCATTCATTAATGTTGTGATCGGAAAAGACAGAGAAACAGCCGTTAATGCGTTCTCGCTTAACCGGGCGACAAAAGCACTGTCTAACAAATTGTATGAATATTGAAGAAACATGGAAAATAATGGCGGTAATGACATTTCAAAAATCAGCTTTCCAACTGGCATAACTTCCATTTTATTATCAGCCATCATATATCCTTCCAAATTTAAAGAACATTTTCTAAATTATAACAACAAAAAAGCCACACAGTTATCAAAATGATAGCCGTGTGGCAAAAAGATGACATAAGCAATCCGGAAAAGTCCACTCAAAATTTTACAACAAAATATTATAAAGAATATTTTTTTATTTATCAATAATTTTTATTTTGAGTTTCCTCATTTATATTTTGGATGTAGCGCAGCTTTTCCTTAACATCCATGCAGTATGCCCCTTTTATGACCTGCAGACCAACAGCCTGTCTTTTTCGGTTACCAGCTTCGGAATTTCCTCCTTTACTTCTGTAAAGCTGTCAGAGTTCAAAATCAATACCGGTGTCACTACCGTGTATCCTGCTTCTTTGATCTTTTGGAAATCCACAATAGCAATCAAATCTCCCCTTTTGACCTTATCGCCTTGTTTCACTTTAATATCAAAATATTTTCCTTCCAGTTTTACAGTATCAAGTCCCATATGAATCATCACTTCTACCCCATCATTACTGGCAAAACCCACTGCGTGTTTTGTATCGGCTACCATAACGACTTCTCCGTCCACCGGTGCATATACTTCAGGCGCTTCCGGAATCACAGCGACACCCTGACCAAGAGCTCCTGATGAAAACACCTCATCTTCTACTTCACCCAGCAGAATCATTTTTCCTTTTAGTGGAGAGTAAACATCCTTTTCTCCCACAGTTTGTTCAGTCGAAGTCTTTTCTGCAGGATCTTCATCTTTATATCCGATCGTCCAAGTCAGAATCGCCGCCCCTACAAATGCTACCAGACAAGCTACAAGAAACATGACGAATCCTTTACCAGCCCAGCAGGGAAGCGTTAAAAGTCCCGGAATCGGCGCTCCAATCCCTGCTGCTCCGGAAAATGCTGCGATTACAGCACCAACTGCACCAGAGAACATTGCCATATAAAACGGCTTTTTATATTTCAAAGTAACACCATAGATCGCCGGTTCTGTGATTCCAAATATTCCGGATAAAGCGGCAGGGCCTGCAACTGATTTTACTTCCTGTTTTCTTGTTTTTAAAAATACG
>OKSC01003230.1_pt1 | contig 12444 bp, 8 predicted proteins | sample 1601161 | NCBI WGS metagenome assembly OKSC01 (sample SAMEA3541552, study PRJEB24748) | human gut metagenome | biome: human gut; feature: human-associated habitat; material: faeces | place: China | collected 2012
ATGAGCCCATCACCACCCTGTCCGGCGGTGTGCCGGTGCATGTGCCCTGCCGCCAGGAGGATGAGTTCCGCCTCAGGCCCGAGGCCCTGAAAGCTGCCATCACCCCCAAGACCAAGCTCCTTATCATGCCGTTCCCCAACAACCCCACCGGTGCGGTGATGGAGCGGGAGGATCTGGAAGCCATTGCGGAGGTCCTGCGGGATACCAACGTCATGGTGCTTTCGGATGAGATCTACGCCGAGCTGAACTACGGCCTGCGGCCCCATGTCTCCATTGCCACCCTGCCCGGCATGGCCGAGCGGACCATTGTGGTGAATGGTTTTTCCAAGAGCTATGCCATGACCGGCTGGCGCTTGGGCTATGCCTGCGGCCCGGCTCCCATCATCAAAATTATGACCAAGATCCACCAGAGCGCCATTATGAGCGCCCCCACCACCAGCCAGTATGCGGCCATCACCGCCCTGCGGGAGTGCGACGGTGAGATCGACAAGATGCGGGATGAGTACAACATGCGCCGCCGCCTGGTGGTGCACGGCTTTAACTCTATGGGCCTGACCTGCTTTGAGCCGCGGGGCGCGTTCTACGCCTTCCCCTGCATCAAGAGCACCGGTATGACCAGCCAGGAGTTCTGCACAAAGCTGCTGGAGCAGAAGCATGTCGCGCTGGTGCCCGGCGATGCCTTTGGCGCATCCGGCGAGGGCTACTGCCGTGTTTCCTATGCTTACAGCGTGGAGCACCTGACCGAGGCCATGAAGCGCATCCGGGAGTTCCTGAAAGAAAACGGCATCAACAGCGGAGAGCAGTGAGGAGGAAGAACGATGGCAAAACTGAACTGCGTGACCGTTCTGGCCCCGGCCAAACTGAATCTGGCGCTGGATGTGGTGGGCCTGCTGCCCAACGGCTACCATAACCTGGATATGACGATGCAGGCCATCACCCTGTACGAGCGGGTGGTGCTGCGCCGCAGCCAGAACCTGAGCCTGACCCTGCCGGGCAGCCCGGTGGCCGCCAACGATTCCAACACGGCCATCAAGGCGGCGCTGGCCTTCTTCCACTATACCGGCCTGCTGGCGGGTGTAGAGATCACCATTTACAAGAATGTGCCGGTGCGTGCCGGTATGGCGGGCGGCAGCGCCGATGCCGCCGGTGTGCTGGTGGGCCTGAACGTCCTTTACGGCGCAAAGCTCTCCATGAGCGAGCTCTGCGCGCTGGGGGCAAAGATCGGCGCGGATGTGCCCTTTGCCCTGATGGGCGGCACCTGCCGGGTGCAGGGCGTGGGCGATGTGATGAAAGCTCTGCCGCCCTGCCCGGACTGCTGGTTCACGGTGGTCATGCCCGATTACGGCGTTTCCACCCCGGAAGCCTTTGCCGCTTATGACAAAGTGGGCAGCAGCATCCACCCCGACTGCGAAGCCCAGGAAAAGGCGATCCGCGCCGAGGATCTGGCGGGTGTGTGTGCCGCAGCAGGCAACGCGCTGGAGGAATGCAGCGGTGCCAGAGACAACGAGGTTATCAAGACCGCGCTGAAAGAGAACGGCGCTGTCACTGCCCTGATGACCGGCAGCGGCGCGGCTGTGTTTGGCATCTTTGAGAGCGAAGAAGCTGCCCGAAGCGCCGCAGAGGCTGTCAGGGCGCAGTGGCCGCAGGTGTATGTGGCCCGGCCCGATCGGGGCGGCGCGCGGGTCATCAGCCCGAAGTGGATGCTGTAACATGCATAACCTCCTTTCCAATGGGGAAAACTGCCCAAAGGAAAGGAGGTCTTTTTGTGCAGACCTTTTATAAAGTGTGCCTGATCCTGATGATCATTGGCGGCATCAACTGGGGGCTTGTGGGCCTGTTCCAGTTTGACTTTGTGGGCTGGCTGCTGGGCGGCAGCAGCTCCATCTGGTCGCGCATCGTGTTTACGGTGGTGGGCGTGGCCGCTGTCTGCGGCATCCCGGGGCTGTTTGCAGAAGAACCGGAAGAATAAAAAACGGCTGCTGCACGGAAAAAATGTGCAGCAGCCGTTTTTTGTGGATCATTCAGTTATCCCAACCCACCAGATCGGGCAGGGTAAGGGTCTCGTCCGAGCAGTGGGGGTCTGCGGGGCCGTCGGTGGGGGCGGTGGCCTTTTCCACAGCCCGCACGATCTCGCTGATGGCGGCGCAGTCCTCGGGCAGGTCGGTCTGGCTGCGGCCCGAGTGGGTGAACAGGATCTTGCCCAGATGGCCCACCACCAGCGTCAGCGGCAGCAGCTGAGGGGCTTTGGTGTCGTAGTGGTAACCGGCATCTCTGGCGGCCTTGTAGATCTTCTGGGCCGCAAAGCTCCAGCTCAACAGGCCGCGGGTCTGCTCTACGCCCAGGTAGCCGTACAGCACGCCGGGGCCGTCGCAGATGACAGGAAAGGGGAAATCTGAGCCGTGGGTGGCCTTTGCCACCGCCTGCGCCGAGGAACGCACCACACAGACAAGCCGTGCCCCTTTGAGCTGGGGCAGCGTTTTCAGGTAACGGGTGATATATTCGCGGCTGACAGGGTGGTCGAACCCGGGCAGGAAGATCATGCACAGCGGATGCTCCCCCTCGCACAGGGCGTAAAAATCATTGCCCGGCACCGTGGGGGTGTCGTAGGTGAAACGGGGGATGCTCGTCCCCAACAGATGTTCGCTTTTCATACCGCAATGCACATCCTTTCCGCAAGAACCTCTCCGGCATCGCTGCACAATGCCGCCTTCCCTGCTGGGGTGCGGGGGCATCAGCGCCTGAGAGGTCATCCTATAAAAAAATCCACACACTGGCCTTGTGGCAGGCCAGCGGTGGATGCAATGCTATAAAAAGATCCCGCCCGGTCGTCTGCGGCAATCAAACCTACCCTTACGGACAGGTGGGTGCCCTGTCGCCGGATTCACGCTTCCTCATCGAACCTCCATGGTCGACCCATGGCGGGGAGGTCTGCAATCCGCCGGAGAACTCCGGGCTCCCGTTGAATGATTAGTAGGATCATATAAACCGCAACAAATCGCGCCGGGCAGGAAGTCTTGCCTGGGAATCTGTCTGTGCAGGGGAATTACTCGATCTCGAACTGGTCGCTCAGGCGCTGCTCAAACAGCTTGCTGACTTCCATCAGAGTCTCGTCATCCTCCACAACGTCCAGATATTCGCCCTCGCTGTCCTCGCCCACGCTCAGGATGACCAGCTGTGCGTCCTCGTTGACATCCTCTTCATCCTCTGCGTATTCGACAACTGCAAGGTAATGCACGCCCTTATGGTCCAGTGCATCGATCACTTCAAATGTGACCTCATTGCCGTCCTCATCCTCAAGAGTCATCAGATCGGGCTGATATTCCGCTTCGGTGTTCGGGTTCTTGATCTCTTCTGCCATAAGATACGTTCTCCTGTCTATCCAAACCCAATCAAAGGGATGGTACTCAAATAAAATTACGCACACAGCCCGGGATCTGCTGCGTTCCCGCCGTCCCTTGCTGTGCTTATAGTGTAGCGTTTTTTTGCCTGCTCGTCAAGATGTTTTTCGCACAGAAAATGCGCGACAAATTTTCACGCATTTCCCTCTCGCTTCCCGGGCAGAAATATGCTATACTGAATTCTGCGTATCTCCCGCGTGCGGGGGAACTGCTATCAGAATATGAACGGAGGAATCTGTTTATGAATAAGACCCGTGTCCGGCTGGCGGCGCTGCTGCTGGCCGTGAGTTTTGCACTGTCCGGCTGCAGCCTTGTGAAAAACATCGGCGGCAGCAGCGGAGCCGGAACAAAGACCATCACCCGCCCGGCGGTGGAATCGGCCGAGCTGCAGTTCACCCACCCGGCGGCGGGGGAACCCGTGGCGGTGTTCGATACCACGGCGGGCGTGTTCCGGGCGGTGCTCTTCCCGGAGCAGGCCCCGCAGGCCTACGATAACTTTGTGGGTCTGGTGCAGGCGGGCTACTATAACGGCCTGACCGTGACCCGTGTGGAGCAGGACTTTGTGGTGGAGGCCGGTCAGGGTGCTGACGGCAAGGGCACCACCATCTGGAACGGCAGCCGCTACCCGGCTGAGGCCACCGACAAGCTCCACCATTATTCCGGTGCCCTCTGCATGGCGGCGGACTCCTCCGGCCAGTGCGCCAGCGTCTTTTATATCATGTCCACTCTGCCCGGCGGGGATTCCGTCACCCAGGAACTCACTGACCAGATGAACAGTGCAGGTTACCGCGCTGAGGTCGTTTCGGCCTACCAGACCGTTGGCGGCGCACCCTACCTCGACTACACCGATACCGTGCTGGGCCAGGTGTACGAGGGGATGGACGTGGTGGACACCATCGCTCAGGCCGCCGTGGATGAGAACCAGAAGCCCACGGAAACGATCACCATCAACAGCGTCAGCATTGAGACATATCAGGCGCAGTAACAACTGAAAATGACAAAACCGGCTTTCCCGTGGCAGCAGGAAAGCCGGTTTTGTGCTGTTCTGGTTCAAATTTCGCCGGGGTGCTCCTTGCGCCAGGCGAGGTAATCCTCCAGAATGACCGTGGCGCTGACGGAATCCAGAATGGCTTTGCGGTGGGCACCAAAAGTCCCCACCTCGTCCAGGATATCGGCGGCTTCACAGGTGGACTGCCGCTCGTCCCACATCCGCACAGGCAGGCCGCTCCAGATCTGCAAAGTCTTGCCCAGCTTGCGGCTCTTCTCGGCGCGCTCGCCCTCGGTGCCGTCCATGTTGAGCGGTAGGCCCACCACAATGAGCTCTGCCTTCTGCTCCTGGGCAATGCGGCAGACCTCGGCGGCCACCTTGGGCCGGGCCTTCAGGGTGATCTGGGGGGTGATGGGCGTGGTCAGGAACTCGGTGGAGTCGCAGACCGCAAGCCCCGTGCGGCTGGCACCGTAATCAACTGCTAGAATCTTCATGGGGAGAGCCCCTCCTGTTTTGCTGTTTTTCCTCAGTTTACCACAGAATAGATTTTTCTTCAATTTTGCGGTACAATAAACTCAATTATTATCCATTGCGCAGGGCTGACCCGATATGCCAAAGGCTCTCCCTTCGGGAGAGCTGGCAAAGCCGCAGGCTTTGACTGAGAGGGTGAGCTCGTTATAGAAAGTGAGAAAAACAATGTTACAGCTACTTCTGGGCGGCTCCGGCAGCGGAAAAACAACGCTGCTGTACCAGCGCATCCGCGCCCGGGCCGAAAAAGGGGAAAAAAGCATCCTGCTGGTGCCGGAGCAATTCACTTCCAGCACCGAGGGCCGCATCTACCGTGAGCTGGGGGATGCCCTGTCCGGCATGGTGGAGAGTTTTTCTTTTACCAGTCTGGCAGAAAAGATCCTTTCCACCGAGGGCGGCGCGGCGGTACAGACCCTCTCTGATGCAGGCCGTGCCGTGCTGGTGCGCCGGGCACTGGAGGAGCTGCAGGACAATGTCCACTATTATCACCGCCACCGGCGCAGTGCGGCCTTTTGCCAGATGGCGGCTCAGACCATCGACGAGCTGAAGAGCGCGGGCCTTTCCGGCCAGCAGCTGGCACAGCTGGCCGGTGCCTGCGGAGCCGAGAGCGGTAAGCTCAGTGAGCTGGCCCTCATCTTTCAGGGCTACGAGACCCTGCTGGCCCGCAGCGGCATGGACCCCTCTGACCGGCTGGAGCTGGCCGGAGCCCGGCTGGAGGAAGCACTGGCCCGGCACAGCCTGCCGGAGTTTCTGCGGGACCGGGCGGTGTTCATTGATGAGTTCGATACCTTCAACGCGCCAAAAAAGCGGCTGCTGGGGGCCATGCTGGCGGCGCTGCCCAGCGTGACGGTGGCCCTCTGCGATGACGGAGCCCCCTTGCTGCCCGGTGACCTGAGCCTGTTCTCCGGGGCCAAGCAGGTGGCGGCGCAGCTGCGCCAGCTGGCCCGGAAAAACGGGGCGGAGGTGGCCGTTCCGCAGCTTTTGCGCAAGGATCTGCGCCACCGGAACGCCCCGGGCCTTGCCGCAGTGGCAGAGCTGCTGGAGACCGGCAGCTGCGCCGCAGATGCCCCGGCGGGCGAGGTGCGGCTCTTTGCCGCGCCCAGCCGGGAGGAGGAGGCCCGTGCCGCTGCCGGTGCCATCCGGCGGCTGATGCGGCAGGGCGTGCGGTGCGGAAAGATCGCTGTGGTCTGCCGCGATATCGCCAAGTATCGTGCCGCTGTCCGGTATGAGTTCCGGATGGCGGAGATCCCCCTGTACTGCGATGAACCCACCACCCCGGAATTCAGCGCCCCGGCCACGGCGGTGCGGGCCCTGCTGGAGATCGCCCGGGGAGCCGATTTAACCGAGAACCTGACCACCCTTGCCAAGACCGGCCTGTGTGCCCTGAGCGAGGAGCAGGTCTGCGCGCTGGAAAACTATGCTTACACCTGGGCCCCCACGGCGGCGGCCTGGCGGGAGAAGTTCGAGCGCAGCCCCAAGGGCTTTGGGGAACAGGAGCTGACCGAAGAGGACCTCCGCAACCGGGAGCGGGCAGAACATGCCCGTGCCCTGCTCGTGGGGGCTGTGGATGCATTCCGGGCCAAGGTGCGCGGAGTCAACGCCGAGGCCATCAGCCGGGCGGTGTATTTCTGCCTGAAAACGCTGGGGGCTGAGGAACAGCAGGCCGCTCAGGTAAAAGCCATCCGCGCGGGCCGGGGCATCCCGGCGGCGGAGGAAGCCGCCCGGGAGTGGAACGTGGTCATGGGGCTGCTGAACGAGATGGCCCATCTGCTGGGGGAGCAGACCGTGACTGTGGCCGAATACGAGGATCTGTTCGGGCTGCTGCTCCGCTCGTCCGACCTGGGGCACATCCCCCAGACCCTGGACGCGGTGGTGCTGGCCAGCGCAGGCAAGATGCGTCTGGACGCGCCGGACTATGTGTTCGTGCTGGGGCTGGCCGAGGGGGAATTCCCGGCCGCGCCCGGCGAGGTGGGTCTGCTGACCCACGCCGACCGCGATGCCCTGATGGCGCAGAAGATCGACCTGCCCGACTGCTTTGAGAACCGTGTGGTGCGTGAGCAGGTCTGCTTCTACAAGGCCCTGACCGCCCCTGCAAAGGGGCTGTGGCTCAGCTGGCCCAAGGGGCAGGGACAGACCCTCTGCGCTGCGCTGGAACCCCTCGTGGAAGCGCTGGCCCCCGCTGCCCCGGAGCTGGAACTGACGGACCTTGCGGCCACCCCTGCAGATGGGCTGGACTGTCTGGGCGGCGGCTGGCCCCTGACGGAGACCGAGCGTGCCAGCCTGACAGAGGCTCTGCACACCCCCGGCGAGACCGAGCCGCAGGGCCTTGCCCTGCTGCGCCGGATGGCCGACACGGCCCCCCGGCAGGTGCATGACCTGCCTGCGCTGGAAGCGCTGCTGGGGCGGAAGCTGCGCATTTCGCCCAGTCAGCTGGAAAAATATTATACCTGCCGCTACGGCTACTTTTTGCAGTATGTGCTGGGGCTCAGGCCCCGCCGCCGGGCCGAGCTTTCCGCCGACCAGAGCGGCACCCTGATGCACTGGGTGCTGCAGATGGCGTTGGACCCTCACCCCGGCCCGGACAACCCCATGGCGGCGCTGCAGCCCTTTATGGAGCTGGACGACGAGGCCATGGCGGGCCTTGCCGCGCTGCTGGTGGACGAGTACGCCAAACGCTATCTGCCCGAGGATACCGCCCGCTTTGCCTATCTGCTCTCCCGCCTGAAAAAGAGCATGACAAGCCTGCTGCTCTACCTGCGGGATGAGCAGCGGCAGTCCAGCTTCAAGCCTGTGGCCTGTGAGCTGAAGATCGGCCGGGGCGAGGATGCCGTGCCTGCCCAGGTGTATCACCTGTCGGACGGGCGCACCGTCCAGCTGGTGGGCACCGTGGATCGTGCCGACGAGTGGGTGGAGGAGGACGGCACCCGCTGGGTGCGGGTGGTGGACTACAAGACCGGCACCAAAAAGCTGGATCTGAAGGAGGTCTACTGCGGTCTGGACTGCCAGATGCTGCTCTACCTGTTCAGCCTGACCCGGGATAAAAGCGGCCGCTTTACGGGGGCGGAACCGGCAGGTGTGCTCTACCTGCTGGCCGACCCGGCCCCTGAGACCACCACCCGCGAAAAGGCGGCTCACAGTGTGGAATACAAGCTGGACGGTCTGGTGCGGGACGAGCAGAAGCTGTTCGATGCCATGGATGCCGGAGAGACCGGCAGATACCTGCCCTTCTCCTATTACAAAGGCGCGCCCAGCCCCTACCAGAAGGACAAGCGGGCAGACATCGCCAAGCTGAACCGCATCCAGCTGCATCTGGATGATCTTGTGACCCGGATGGGCCAGCAGCTCTATGAGGGGCAGATCGCCGCCGAGCCGCTGGTCACGGGCCGGAGCCCCTGCCAGTGGTGTGATTACGGCTTTGTCTGCTGCCACGAGACCGGCATCGGGGAGCGGGCGCTGGAAGCCCCCGCAAAGCCCTTTGAGGCTCCCGGGCAGCCCGAAGAGGGAGAGGAGGAACAGGCATGAGTGAACCCAAGTGGACCCCCGCCCAGCGGGCCGCCATCGAGGACCGGGGCGGCGCACTGCTGGTGAGCGCGGCGGCGGGCAGCGGCAAAACGGCTGTTCTGACCGAGCGGGCTGTCCGGCTCATCACCGACCCGGAGCATCCTGTGGATGCGGATCGTCTGCTCATCGTCACCTTTACCAATGCGGCGGCGGCCGAGCTGCGGGCCCGCATCGGGCAGGCGCTTCTGAAGCGCAGTCAGGCGGAACCCGGCAATGGCGCACTGCGCCGCCAGCGGATGCTGCTGCAGCGCGCACCCATCTGCACCATCGATGCCTTCTGTCTGGACCTGCTGCGCAAGCACTTTCAGGCGCTGGATATCCCGCCGGACTTTTCCCCCGCAGACCCCGGCAGTGTGGAGCTCCTGCGGGCCTCTGCCCTGAGCGAGACGCTGGAAAATGCCTACCGCGACCCGGATTTCTGCGCCTTTGCCGACCTCTACGGCAAGGGCCGCACCGACCGTGCGGCGGGGGAGACGATCCTGCATGTCTACGATTTCCTGCGCGCCCTGCCCGATTACGACAAAAAGCTGGACGAATTTCTGGCTCCGTGGCAGGAGGAAAATGGCTTTGCCGCCACCTGCTGGCATGATCTGCTGCTGGCCGAAGCTGCCCGCAGTGCCCGGGCGGCAGGGGAACTGTTCCGCGCCGCGCTGGCTGACTGCCCGGGCGACCGGGAGCAGGAGCTGGCCGATGCCGAGGAAAAGAAAACGCCCTCTGCCCGGGAAAAGGCAAAGAATGCCGTGCTGGAAAAATATACCGATGCACAGGAACGGCTGGACAAGGCTGCCGCCCTGCTGGGCAGGGTGGAACAGCTGGCTGTGGCGGGGGGATGGACCCCGCTTTACGATCTGCTGACCCCCTATGTGCTGGGCATGGAGGAACTGCCCGGCCTGAAAGGGATGAAAAAGCGGCTGAACGGCGAACACAAAAAAGTCATCCGCACCCGCGCCGATGAGGGCGCGGCCCTGTTTGCGCAGATCCTTGAGCTGACCCCATGCAGTGAGGAGGAGGCTGAGGCAGACCGCAGGGCCGCAGAGCCCCGCCTGCGGGCGCTGTTTGCGGCGGTGCGGGATTTCGATGCCCGGTTCTCGGCCAAAAAGCGGGACCGGAAGCTGCTGGAGTTCAGCGACTTTGAGCATCAGGCCCTCCGTCTGCTCCGTGACCCGGACGGCACCCCCACCGCGCTGTGCGGGGTCATCCGGCAGAACTATGCCGCCGTGATGGTGGATGAATATCAGGACACCAACGCCCTGCAGGATGCCTTGTACCGGTGCCTTGCATCCCCGGCGGGGGACGACCTCTTCCTGGTGGGAGATCTGAAGCAGAGCATCTACCGCTTCCGGCAGGCAGACCCCAGCATCTTCCGGGAAAAACTGGACAGCTGGCCCGCCCTGCCCGGCGGCGCAGCGCGGCCCCGCCCGGCAGAGGGAGCCCCCGGCACCGATGCCATGCTGGCGCTGGATGCCAACTTCCGCTCGGCTCCGCAGGTGGTGGAAGGGGTCAACTTCCTGTTTGAGCGGCTCATGTCCCCGGAACTCGGCGACACGGCCTACGGCGACGGCCAGCGGCTGGTCTGCGGGGCACCCGGGGAATACACGGGCAGCGTGGAGGCGCATTTCCTGCCCGATGACACCGCCGAAACGGACGCGAGCTGGATCGCCCGGCGCATCGAGGAGATGGTGCAGAGCGGCGAGCCGGTGCGGGACGGCAGTGCCACCCGCCCGGTGCAGTACGAGGACTGCTGCATCCTGCTGGCGGCGCGCATTGATTTTCCGGCCTATGTGGAAGCGTTGACCGCCCGGGGGATCCCGGTGTATGCGGATGCCCGCGAAAACCTGCTGGATGCTCCCCACATCCGGCCCCTCATCGCCCTGCTGAAGGTCATTGACAACCCGGCGCAGGATATCTATCTTGCCGCCGCCATGCTGGGCCCGCTGTTCGGTTTCACCGATGACGACCTTGTCCGCCTGCGGGCCAGAGCCGAAGAGATCCAGAAACAGCAGGGGGAAAACGCCCCCCAGCGCATCAGCCTCTACGGCGCGCTGCTGCTCACCGTGAACAGCGGGGAGGACACCTCTTTTACTGGAAAAGTCCGGGCGTTCTATGCCCGGCTGACCGAGCTGCGACGGATGGCCCGCAGTGCCCCGGCAGAACAGCTGCTGGAGGAAATCTTTGCTTCCACCGGTTATCTTGCCGCACTGGGCGTGATGGAAAACGGTGCCCGCCGCAGGGAGGATGCCCGGCGGTTTGCCTCCTTCTGCGCCGGGGCCGGTTCCGGCGGCATCTCGGCGCTGGTGCGGGCCATTGACGCTGCGGCGCTGGCAGGCTCCACGGGGCAGGATATCGTGCCCGGCGGCTCCCGCCCCGGCTGTGTGACCGTGATGACCATCCACCGCTCCAAGGGCCTGCAGTTCCCGGTGGTGTTCGTGGCCGACACGGCCCGTCGCTTCAATGCCGCCGATACCCGCCAGCCGGTGCTCCTGCATCGGATGTATGGGGCGGGCCTGCGCCTGCGCCCCGAGGAGGGCGAGGGCGCGTACAAGACGGCGGCTTACACGGCGCTCTCCAATGTCCACGCCGCCGAGATGCGCAGTGAGCAGATGCGCCTGCTCTATGTGGCGCTGACCCGCGCGCAGGATAAGCTTATCCTGACCGTGCCGCTGGGCATCGGAAAGACCTCCAACCCCTTTACCAGAGCGGCGGCCTTCCTTGAAGCAGGGGCGGGGCAGACACTCTGCCGGCAGGCGAACAGCTTTGCCGACTGGCTCCGCACGGCCCTGCTCGTCCACCCCAACGGCGGCCCTCTGCGCCGACTGGCCGAGGATCTGGAACTGCCCTTTGCGGATACCGGGAGCACCATCACCCTGACGGTGCAGCAGGCGCTGCCCGAAGGCGTGGAGCCGCCCGACCCGGAACTGGAGGAAAAGCCACTGGCCCAGGCAGACCCGGCCCTGACTGAGGCACTGCGGCAGGGCTTTGCCTGGCAGTACCCGGAGGCAGAGCTGGCCAGAGTGCCCGCCAAGGTCAGCGTGACCGGCATCGTCCACAAGGCAGAGCAGACCACGCTGGAGCGCCCGGGCTTTCTGGCAAAGGACGGCCTGACCGCCGCCGAGATGGGCACGGCCCTCCACGCCTTCCTGGAGCACGCCGATTTTGCGGCTCTTGCGGCGGCAAAGCAGGCGGGCACGCTGGAAACGGCGATCCCCGCCGAGCGTGACCGGCAGGTGGAAGCAAAGCTCACCGCGCCCGAAATTGCGGAGAAGCTGGATGCAAAGCGCATCCGCCGCTTTGTGGAGAGCGAAGCCTTTGCACGCATCTGTGCCGCGGATGAGGTACTGCGGGAGCTGGACTTTATCACGGCCCTGCCTGCCGCCGAGGTGCTGGCCGCTCAGGGGACTGCCCCCGCCGACAGCGCTGCCGTGGCACAGGCAAAGGTGCTGGTGCAGGGCATCGCTGACCTGGTGCTGGTGTTCCCGGATCACCTGGAGCTGCTGGATTACAAAACGGACCGCCGAAAATCCGAGGACGACTTCCTTGCCGCCTATCGCGCCCAGCTTGACCTCTATGCCCTTGCCATCAGCAAGCGCTTTGCCCCGAAACCGGTGACCTATAAGGGCATCTACTCGCTGGAGCTGGGGAAGCTGATCGAGGTCAAGTGATGCTCTGTACGAATATTTTATTGCAAAATCGCGTAAAAGTGCTTGACAGGGCTTTGTGGGTGTGGTAAACTGTTCCGGTAAAGAAAGCAGCTACGGCCTGTGCCGCGCTCGCCTTGTGGGGTCGGAATCCCCGGGCTATACCCAAACACGGTTCGATTCTTTGAACGAACTGCGCTTTTGTGTGAAATTTCGCGCGGCTGTCCTGCAAATGGGCGGCCGCGTTTTCTATGCCAAATATTGCAACACTATGGATTATTGTTTGGAGGTGCATTCATTATCGCTACCGCTGGAAAGTCGAAGGAACTGGAGA
>OKSC01003240.1_pt1 | contig 12425 bp, 8 predicted proteins | sample 1601161 | NCBI WGS metagenome assembly OKSC01 (sample SAMEA3541552, study PRJEB24748) | human gut metagenome | biome: human gut; feature: human-associated habitat; material: faeces | place: China | collected 2012
TGGTCGGCCGCCCGCTACCGGTATCACGATCACATTGCGGAGCGGTTCGCTTCGGCGTTCGCCGATACCGTCGGCAACTGGTGCGAACGCCACGGCATCCGTTTCTCCGGACACCTGCTGGAGGAACCGAGGCTGGAATCGCAGACCGCCGTCCTCGGCGATGTGATGCGCAGTTACCGCTCATTCCAGCTGCCCGGGGTTGACATGCTCTGCGACTGGGTCGAACTTTCCACTGTCAAGCAGGCGGCCAGCGCTTCCCGTCAATACGGCTGCGGCGGGGTTCTCTGCGAACTGGACGGCGTGACCGACTGGGACTTCAACTTTTCCGGTCACAAGGGCCACGGCGACTGGCAGGCCGCGCTCGGTGTCACCGTCCGGGTTCCCCACCTGGCATGGCTGTCGATGGCAGGCGAGGCAAAGCGCGACTATCCCGCCTCCATCAGCGAACAGTCACCGTGGTGGCGGAAGTATCCGGTGATCGCCGATCACTTCGCGCGTGTCAACACCGCAATGAGCCGCGGCCGCGCCCTCTGCCGCGTCGGAGTGATTCACCCGGTCGAATCTTATTGGCTGGTCTACGGCCCTCAGGATCAGACCGCCGGCGCCCGCCGTCAGGCCGAGCAGGATTTCAGTTCGCTGTGCCGCTGGATGCTTCACGGGCTGATCGATTTCGACTTCATCGCGGAGTCGCTGCTGCCGACGCAGAACCTCATGGAATCCGGCGCCGCTTTCAAAGTCGGACAGATGAGCTATGAAACCGTCGTCGTCCCGCCGGCGATCACGCTGCGCGGCACAACCCTCGACCGGCTCGAGGCGTTTGCCGACGCCGGAGGCGACCTGATCTTCGCCGGCCGGATTCCCGTCTGCTGCGACGCAGTGCTTTGCGACCGCGCCGCCCGGCTGGCCGCCCGCTGCCGCCGGATCGATTTCTCGGAAGCGGCGCTGCTCGAAGCGCTCCGGGAGCGCCGCGATGTCGAAGTCGTGCGCAGCGATGACGGTTTTCCCGCGTCCTCACTGCTTTATCAGTTGCGCGATGCCGGAAACGAACGTTTCCTTCTTCTGGTCAACACCGAACGTTTCGGCGAAACGTTCACCGGGCGGGTGCGCATTCGCGGCGGCTGGCAGCTGGAGTTTCTCGATACCGCCACCGGCGAACAGAAGCTGCTGGCCGCCGCTCATGAACACGGCTGGACGGTATTGGAATACGATTTCTATGCGCACGGCCATTTGCTGCTGCGTCTGACTCCGGCCGCGGCGAGCGTCGGAGGAGAGTTGCCGCGGCCTCCTTATGCCGATGCGGAGGTGGAGGCGCGGATTCTCGGTCGTCTGAACGGTTTCGCGCTGCCGGTCACGCTGGACGAACCGAACGTACTGGTGCTCGATCAGGCGCAATGGCGCACCGATGACGGCAACTGGGAGCCGGCGGAAGAGATTCTGCGGCTCGACAATCTTGTCCGGGCCAGATTCGGTCTGCGGCCGAAGAGCGGCCAGATCGTCCAGCCGTGGGTCAACCCGCCGGACGGCAAGACGTACGGCCGTCTGGAACTGCGTTACCCGATCGAATGTGCAGTCCCGGTAACCGGTACAATGCTCGCGCTGGAACAGCCTGAAAACACCGAACTGGAGCTTGACGGTCAGCCGCTGACCTTTGCGGACGCCGGATTCTGGACTGACCGCTCGGTCCGGAAAACCACGCTGCCTGAATTGACGGCGGGAATCCACACCTTGATTCTGCGCCGCGATTACCGTCTTGATACCGATATCGAACGAATCTATCTGCTCGGTGATTTCGGAGTGGAACTCGGCAGCGACCGGATGCGGCTCACAGCGCCGGCGCGTACCCTGCACTGGGGAGACGTCGCCTCGCAGGGGTTGCCGTTCTACTCCGGAAACCTGACCTATCACTGCAAGTTCACGCTGGCGGAAGCCGGCGCGACGGCTCTGCGCTTTCCTTCGCGCGGCACCCGGCTGGCGGAGGGACTCCGCAACAACGATGCGGCGCGCGAATGTGACTTCGCCGGTTTCCGGGCGACGGTGATCGGCGTATCGGTCGACGGCGGCGAGGAACAATCGGTGGCGTTCGCCCCGTTCCAGTGCGAACTCGGAACGCTTGCCGCCGGGGAGCATATGCTGGCAATCACCGTCTACGGCAGCCGCGTCAACAGCTTCGGCGCCCTCCACCTTTCCTGGCCGGTTCCGTGGATCGGACCGGAGGCGTGGCGTACCGAAGGCGACCGTTTCACGCGCGACTACCGGGTGCGGAAATTCGGCGTGACGATCGCTCCGCTGCTGGTCAAAGGCGCCGGAGCCTGAAAATGAAACTCTGCGGCGGCGCATCCGCCGAAGAAGCGGAACCCGCCGGAAGCAGCCGGGCCATCTCGATTGTCGAATTCAGATGGCCCGTCAGAAATGGAACATCCGTTCAGTCGCGGCAAAGTATCAATCACCCAGGCAAGTGATCAAGGAAATCGAAAAATGCCGTCTTGCCCGCAAAAAAGAGGTTTGATTCAGGTCTCAAGCCGGAGAAGAAAGATCGGGAAAACTCAAGCCGGAAAGGGGGCACAAGTCATGCCTCGGCGGAACGACACTCGAAGCGGGCGACGGCATCGGCGGGAATTGGCACGTTTCCTTTTTCGGCAGGGGTAAATTTCAAACCGGCTCCTCATTGTACCCGTACTGTTTCGGCATCATATCTCTTCAATGCCTATTTGTTTCAGGTATTGATACGTCCCGTCGTAAAACTCCGGCAGACGGGTGGCGTCATCGGGATTGCCTTCGGGAATGCAGAGCACCATGCCTTGACGCGCTCGCGTCAAAAGCACGCGATACGCGTTGATCTGATAGGCTTTGCGTTCCGGCGCGCGGATATTCTGCCACTTGTTTCCAGTAAAAGAATAATTACCCCATCTCGTTCCCTGCCAACGCAAATCGCCATCCCAAACCAAACACGTCCAGTCGAGTTCCAATCCCTGCACATCAAATTCCGAAGCGGCATCCTCCAGGAAAAGCGACGAACGAATATCCGTAATATCATCCAGGAACCAATGCACGGTATCGGGTTTACATCGCACGTCGATCGCCAGCGGCCGCAAGCGTTGGGCCTGTGACGAAACCACCATGCCGTAGCGCTCCGTGCCGCGTTTCTGCCGCCGCAGCCATGCTTTGGCCTGATCCAGCGAACGGGTCAGCACAATCGGATATTTTCCTTCCAGCATCCGAAACCGTTCTTGTGCTTCGGGAATATCGCCTTCCAACAGAAAATGAACAAAATTCGAAAGTTGTTCCGCCCGGAAGGAACGCATTGAGACCGCCAAATGTAAATCGCTGCTGCGTTCCAATCTGGAATTGGCTTGCAACAAATCTTCCAATTCGCCCTCGGCATACTCTTTTCCGGTCAACTCATCGGAGATAAACACATTCCAGTTGGGAAAGTTCGCATTGATCGCCCGCAACCACTCGCCGATTCCTGCCTCCCCTGTATTGATTTCCTGTCCGCCGCCGACCAGACAAACGATAACGCCCCAGTCTTCACGCAAATTCAGCGACCAGATCAAAAACTCCGGTTCTGACATCGGGAAATCATGAATGCCTTGTTTGCGGCTCAGCCAATTTGCCAACTGTTGTTTGGTCCATGCCCGCTGTGCTTCGTCAAAAATCGCCACATGCTCGACTTCGGAATATCCATCATCCTGATGCTTGGTGACTTTCGCCGGATCAATTTCCAATACCCCGTCGCGAATCGGCTTCTTGAGCTTGTTCAACGTCTCGTTACGGTAATGATGCACGATTTGAATAAAGGATTTGACATCGCGCCGAGCCGTGGTGAGATTGTAACGAACGCCCGGATTACGTTCCTCTTCCTGCCGCTTCTTGTCGCGCGCCAGGGCTTCGCTCAACACCGAAACCAGCGGCTGATTGCCGGAGAGATATACTGCAAGGCTCTTTTTCTCAAACTGCCGGACCGCGATATTCAACCCGACCAGTGTTTTTCCCGCGCCGGGAACGCCGGTAACAAAACAGATGGATTTCTCGTGATTGGCCTGCGAGTGTTCAATCACGCGCATGACAAATTCGCTGGTACGCTGTAAATTCTCGCCGGAAGCTTCGCTGCGAGTAATATCCTCGACGGAATGATTCAAATACAAGGAGCTTGCCGCCTGAATGATGGTCGGCGTCGGCATGTAGCGACTATACCCCCAATGACTCAAATCGGCGTGATTGCCATGTTCCTGTGTGATTTTGGCAATCACCTCACGAAGACCGCCGGCATTGCAGAGAATCGGCTCAAACACATGATCATCATAAAGACAAAATTCCTGCGTTGCAGAGGAATCCGGCGCTTCAGTGGCGATCAATACGGGAACAATGGTCAAGTCCCGACTGGCCTCATGGAAGTTTTTCAAATCGAGCGCATAATCCCAAACCTGCTCGGAATCCTGCCGGTAATAGACCTCCGCTCCGACCTTGAATTCCAGCGCAAAAACAATACCCTGAAGCAAAAGAACCACATCAATACGCTTCCCCAGTCGTGGAATGGAATATTCAAAAAGAATCTGTCCATCGGCCTTGTTTCGCAGAATCTCTTTGAGCATCTGAATCTCAAATTGCCACGCATTGCGTTGCAAATCCACGAGATCAAACGAATTTTCCGCCGCCAAAGCCCCGAGAATTTCATTCTCGGAACTCCCGACAAAATTCGTTATGCTATCTGCGTAGAAATATCGATTCACTGGTATTCGTCCTTATTCGTTCACGATTCCGCGGCCCTTCGGGTAGTTGGATCTTCCCCTGAAGTATTTGCCGGCATTCGCGCCACTTTTCGCCGGCCGGCAGCTCCTGCCTGCACCACACTCCGGACAAATTCGGTTCGACGGGCTGTTCTCTTTTCGATAATTTCCTTCACATGAGCAGCGTGAGCTTTTTTATTTTGAAATATATTGCTGATACAGCCGGAAATAATCGTATTTTACCTTTGACCGCCGGTTGCTTGAATATCCATGCGATCAAAAACGCGATACCGAAGATTACAAAGCTTTTATCATATCTTCCTCTCAATCAAAAATACAATTAGCCTTGACATAGTCTTTTATATGCTTTCTGAATAAGCTTTGCCATCAGAACTCGACGTTCTTTTAAGAATTCATTATACTCCATTGTATCGAACCCCTGCGGCAAAGCATGGTTTTCGCACATCAACTTAAAGTTATCTTCGCCAAGTTTTTGAATGAACTCATTGATATAATCTGCCGGTGGACGGTCGGAAATAGCAATATTGGTCTGATAGTCTAAATAGGTATAGTTTGCAATTTGATTACGTTCGCGATCTGAATCAATACCAATAGATGTCAAATAATTCTTTGGAAAAATATGATGCTTGTCGACAGCATTTTTGTTGCCGTGGGCTCCTGGAAGTAAAAACATTGCAAGATGACTTGTGCTGAACAACATAGGAATATTTAAAATATTTTGAGAAGCCAAATATGCATACCAATGAGGTGAAATCGCTGCCGACGACTCCAAATCTTTCGGCAAAGTGATTGCAAAGTAATCTTCCGTCAGGCGGGAATCAATCACAGAACTCAGGTAAGCCGCCAGCTCGTCTGCGTTTTTTAAAGTTTTCATATCAGCAAATAATTTTTCAGCATCTGTCTCTACTGACGAACTGAAATATGAGGTAACGCTTACCATAAAAAACCATCTTCTGAACAAAGAGCTTAACTTCTGATTTTCAAGATGGAATTCATATTTGGCAATTAAATAGAGAATATAACTAAATACAATTGAGTTATCGGCTGCAATCAATTTACTGCTGACATATCCGCCTTGTGCAATAATATTCAAAAAAGCATGCCAATTATTCAAATCGATGACAGTTGACAATGCCGCGCCGAATACAGCAAGATTTTCGTTACGCCGCTCTTCGGTAACAATGCCTGAATCCAAATCTTTTCCTCGCAATAACATATATGCGTATCTCAAGCGGGCGCGCTTAAATCCGACTCCAACAATCATACGAACCAAATGTACCGGTTCAACGATTAAAAGGTTGTTATAAGATGTTCCAGCGGCTGGAATATGAGACTTTTCACAGAAGGAATCAATTTTGTCCCGATCTTCTTTGGCATACACAGAGAGCAGAGTAAGAATGAAGTCGTTTTCATTCAGCTTCTGGCCCCCGGAATTCACCCGAACAAAAATTTCCGCAACCTCTTCTTCACTTGCGGAACGATAAATATCCAATACAGGAACCGGATATTTTTCCAATCCCAATAATTCATTCAATCGGTTTTCGATGAGATCCTCTTGTTCATCGGTTAAGATTGGAAGATTATTTTTTTCATAACTTTCATTCAGTCGCTTAATATAAGCCCTGCGGAGTCTGGACAGCGTATTTTGCTCTTTGGCCAGAAATACAACGCTGAGATCGGAAATCCACTCCGGATTGCGTTCATAAGCTACGCTCCAGTTTTCAAAACGATCAACTTCACGAAGCGGATTGTAACATATCTTGATATTGCGTTCTTTGAAATTCTTATCTTTAACTTTTATTCCATACATGGTTGCGACTAGCGCCGTTAACCGTTGCTGGCCATCAATAATAAGACTTTTGGGCGATTTTAATTCTTTATCATTGAGTCCGATATCTTCCATTTTGCTGGAATAGTTTTCGGGGGACTCCCACAGCATAATATACCCGATAGGGAACCCTTTGAGCATGGAATCATATAAATTTCTTACTTTTTCATTTGCCCATACAAATGGCCTCTGCAAATCCGGCAAGCCAATCCGGCCGAGCTTGATCTCTTTCAAGAGAAAATCCAGATCAATATTATGGGATTCAAAAATTTTATTTGCCATTAGTCATTTCTCATAAGTTAATAATCGCATCCTGAATGCACTGGCGGTCGTGCCAAATAGCGTCGAACCATTCTTTCAATTCCGCAATGTTTTCCGGTTCGTCAAAACCGGTACTCATAGCGTGCCGGATAGGGTTCACTAAACCAAGTCCGGAAGCAGTATACTGCTACGTTAAACGATTGCGCAATTTGCGTTCATCCGAATCGCCGACAAACGCCAGACGATCCAGGATATCCGCAGTTTATCAATGGACGGCAATACATTTTCGAGCATCTCAAGAGGAACGGAAAACAATGCGGTAATGACAGAAAAACAGGAATTCTGCGGCAACCCTGTTGAAAGCAGTTCCCCCGCCTTGAGTCGTTTATGATTGATCAACTGCATCATTGCCCTTGTATTTTCTCTCAATAACAGCCCTGGCCTCTGAACAGTTCTTGTCCACTCGGCTCATCCATTTCCGGGAAGTCTGCATTATTCCCCGGCCTTACCGGATTTGCCCCAGACATCGGCCTCATCTTTCTTGAACTTCCAGTAACGGCCGATACGGCGGCCTGGCATGCCTTTGCCTTCGGTCCATTTGTAAATGGTCTCGCGGCAAGCACCAAGGTATTCCGCGCTTTCTACCGATCTTCCATATTATGACCTCAGCTCATCCATATAAAAACATATTTCAGCGCACTACTATACTGCTAAAATATTGCACTTTATGGAAAATGCAAGCGTCTATATGGATTTGATAGTGATTTTTAGTAATTTTTAATTGATTCAAGAATTGTATGGGATGATTTAAAAATAAAGAAGGCCCATTCTCGGAAAAGGAAAGTCGCAGAAACAGCACAAAGAGATAACATACAAAAAAGCCGGTCACATGACCGGCATAATCTTTCAATGGTAGCGGGGAATGGAATCGAACCATTGACCTTCAGGTTATGAGCCTGACGAGCTGCCACTGCTCTACCCCGCGCTGTCGATATTACTAATATACCCCCGCAATTCGATTTTTCAAGCATGCAGGGGAGAAAGTTCAGGAAAATTTCATCAAAAATTATTAGATTAAACTAATAAACAGGTTGAAAAACAGTTGCCTCATGATATATTAAAGAGGATTGAAAGGAATCGTGTCTATGAGCAACAATGTCATTTCCAGCAGTCTGGAAGATTATCTCGAAGCGATTGCCGAGATCATCGAAAACAAAGGCCATGCCCATACCAAAGACATCGCCGAACGGCTGCGGGTGAAGATGCCGTCGGTAACGAATGCGCTTCAGGCGCTTTCGGCGCGCGGACTGATCAATTATCAATCGCACAGTCCGGTCGTATTGACCAGCCGGGGAGCGGAAATGGCCGCGGTGATCCGTCATCGGCATACGGTTTTGAAGGGCTTCTTTTCCGGCCTCCTGAAACTCGATTCAAAGAAGGCCGACGAGACGGCATGCCGGATCGAGCATGTGATCGGTGAAACCGTGCTTTCGCGCATCGTCCTTCTGGTCGAAGCGATCGCCGAACGCGAGGACTGCGCACCGCTGCGCGAATATCTCGCGACAACCATGCCGAAACTCAGCGCCGAGGCCGGAGAAGATGACGGAAATCTGATTCCGCTGAGCGAGCTGCCGGTCGGACAGCCGGCCGTGGTGGTGCGCGTCGACGAAAACCTGCGCGGCCTCAAGAAATTTGCGGATCTCGGACTCGTGCCCGGCACACTGCTGCAGCTGGAAGGACATGCGCCGTTCGGCGACCTGCTGCGCGTCAGAATCATGGGAAGCAGTCTGTCGCTGCGGGCCGGCGATGCCGCGTTCATCAGTGTCAAGCTCACGTAAAGCGGGCTTTTTTTATCAGGTTGTTTAGCTTCTTCTAATTATTGATTAAGGATATCTATTCCATGGAGAGCAAAGTTTTCAGAATCGCTCTTGCCGGTAATCCGAATTGCGGAAAGACCACCATATTCAACCGCCTGACCGGAACGCGGCAGCATGTCGGCAATTATCCCGGGGTGACGGTCGAGCGCAAGACCGGTTCGTGCCGGATCAATGATTTCCGGGTCGAGATCGTCGACCTGCCCGGAATCTACAGTTTATCCTCCTCTTCGCCGGAGGAGAAGGTCGCATTTCAGGAACTGCTCAAAGGCGACATCGACCTGATCCTGAACATCATCGATGCGGGAAACGCCCAGCGGAACATGTATCTGACCACGCAGCTGACCGAACTCGATATTCCGATGCTGCTGGCGTTCAACATGATCGACGATGCGGAAAAACAGGGGCTCGTTTTCGATTTCCAGAAGCTGGAGGGCTTTTTCGGTTCTCCGATCGTTCCCACGGTCGGCTCGACCGGGACCGGCCTCGAAGAACTGCGCCGGAAGATTTACGAGATCGGCCGGGACCCCTCCCCGCAGCGGCCGGTCAAACCGAAATACGGCCCGAAAACCGATGAGGCGATCCGGGCTCTGACCGCCGGAATCGAAGCGCTGAACCTGCCGGAGACAAAGCGGATTCCGGCCCGCTATTTCGCAATCAAGGTGCTTGAAGATGATCCCGAAATCTGCCTCCGCCCCGAATTCGCCGCGTTCTGCAGCGAGGCGGCGGAGTGGCGCAAACAGATTTCCGCCCGGAACGGCATGAACAGCCGCACGCTGATGGCCGACTTCCGGTACGGCGTCATCGCGGGCGCCTGCCGGGAGGCGATTACGATCAGCAACGACCGCCGCCGCCAGCTTTCGGATGTGATCGACAAATATGTCACGAACCGCTTTCTCGGCGTGCCGATTTTTCTGCTGATGATGTATCTCGTGTTCCAGTTCACCTTCGCTGTCGGACAGTACCCGATGGATTGGCTGGAAGCGTTCTTCGGCTGGCTCGGCAGAACGGTGAACGAGGTCTGGCCGGTCGGACAGGCCGAGTTCCTCCAGCGGCTGCTGGTCGAGGGGATCATCGGCGGCGTCGGCGGCGTACTGGTTTTCCTGCCGAACATTCTGCTGCTCTTCCTGTCCATCGCGATACTCGAAGGAACCGGCTACATGGCGCGGGCGGCCTTCATCATGGACGGCTTCATGCATAAGTTCGGGCTGCATGGGAAGAGCTTCATTCCGATGCTGCTCGGCTTCGGCTGCTCGGTTCCGGCCGTGATGGCGACGCGGACGATCGACAACGAGAGCGACCGCAAGACGACGATCATGGTCGTTCCCTTCATGAGCTGCGGTGCGCGGCTGCCGATCTACGCGATGCTGATTCCGGCCTTTTTCCCGGAGAAGTTTCAGGCGCTGACCATGTGGATCATCTACCTGATCGGCATTGTGGTCGCGCTCGGCTGCGCGCTCCTGCTGAAATCGACGATCTTCAAAGGCGAAGGGGAAGTGTTCGTCATGGAATTGCCGCCCTACCGCTGGCCGACGCTGCGCAGCATCCTGATCCTGATGTGGGAGAAAACGTCGATGTACCTGCACAAAGCCGGTACGCTGATTCTGCTTGCATCAATCCTTCTCTTCGTCATCAACACCTTTCCCGAGAAAAAAAGCTTCTCGGTTGATTATCCGGCAGAAATTGCGAAAGTCGAGCATTCCGTCGCTTCGGAAGAGGAGAAAGCCGGAGAACTCTCCCGGCTGAATGCCGAACAGAAAGGCGAGCTGCTTGAATATTCGATTGCCGGCCGCATCGGGAAAGGGCTCGAAGTGGTGATGAAGCCGCTCGGGTTCGACTGGAAGGTCAGCTCGGCATTGATCGGCGCATTCGCGGCGAAGGAGCTGTTCGTCGCCCAGCTCGGCATCCTCTACTCGGTCGAGGATGCCGAAAGCGAGGAGTCGACGCTGCAAAGCGCCCTGCAGAAAAATTACACGCCGCTGCAGGGTTTCTGCATCATGCTCTTCTGCCTGCTGACCGTGCCGTGCATTGCGACGATGGCGGTCGTGAGGCGCGAGGCGAATTCCTGGAAATTCATGTTCGCGCAGATTGCGCTGTATACCGTCATCGCCTATGTGGTCACGCTGGTGGTTTTCCAGGCCGGTTCGGTGCTCGATATCGGCACGAAACCGTTCCTGCCGCCGGTCCGGGAAACGGCGATCGTCCGGCAGGCCATGCCGGACGGAGGAATGCGATGACCGGCGAACGGTTCGAGGAGAAGTTCTCCGAGGTCGCCGCGCTGGTCCGGAGCAAGCTCGATTCGGCCAGCGGCTGCCACGATTACGATCATACGCGGCGGGTGCTGGCCAACGCGGTCCGGCTGGCGGAGCAGTTGCCGGAGGCGGATCTCCGGATCGTGCGGCTCGCCGCGCTTCTGCACGACGTGGCGCGCCCGGAGGAGATGGCGGCGGAAGGGAAGTTATGCCACGCCGAGCTCGGAGCGAAGCAGGTGATTCCGATCCTGGAAAAGGCCGGGTTCGAGCCGGAGCTGATCCGGCACGTCTCCGGCGCGGTACTGACGCACCGGTTCCGGGCGAAACGGATTCCGGCGACGCTCGAAGCGAAGATCGTTTATGACGCCGACAAACTCGATTCCCTCGGCGCGGTCGGAGTCGGCCGGGCATTCCTCTTTGCCGGACGTGTGCATGCGCGACTGCACAACACGGAAAGAGAAGCGGTCAACTCCCCCGCTTACAGCCGGGAGGACACCGCCTACCGCGAATATCTCGTCAAGCTCCGGCATCTGCCGGACGGCATGCTGACGGAGCCGGGACGGACGATCGCCCGGGAGCGTGCTGCGTTCATGGCCGAATTCTTCCGGCGGATGAATGCGGAAACCGGGCTTGACGCCAATATGCCTTCTTAGAGCTTATTCAGGGATAAGTTCTTAGCATTTATCTGCGGATGAAGCTCTCTCCGTCTGCGGAGAAAGAATGTTCGGGATTCTTCTCCGAAACGGAGCGCCTGCGTTATGCGGGAAATGCCCGTCAACGTTTCCGTGAAGTGTTTCCCGCTGTTTTTCTGGCTCCGCTTTTGACGGATCTTGCGCCGCTCTTCACTTTGGACTTCACCGCGGAGGCGGCTTTCTTCACCTTGCCTTTCACGGCTTTCATATCCGAACGGGCTTTTTTGTCGGCACGCCTGATATCTTTCTTGACTTCGACCGTGTCAGGCGTTTTTTTTTCCGCCGATTTCACTTCGCCGTTTTTCCCGTCTTCGTCTTCTTCCCCGCCGCCGTCGTCTTCTTCGTTGTCTTCGTCGCCCTCCTCTTCCTCGTCATCGTCCTCTTCTTCGCCCTCCCCTTCCTCCCCGTCTCCGTCGACGCCCCCTTTCCAGCCTTTCTTAAGCTCGTAGCCGGCGCTGCCGATGTATCTGGCGATTACCGGAATACGCTTGTAGCCGAAAAACAGAATCAACAGGATCACGGTCAGCAATAATGTAAAAGCGGTCATAATCATATCCTCCTCCCGATATTTATGAATGATCCCGCACAGCCGGGAATGACGCCGCCGGGCCGGGCGCATTTCACAGCGGCCCGGCCCGGCGCCGCAGGCGATCACCTGCGGCCCCGAAACCTTACTTCACAACAACGCGCTTGAAAGCAACGACTTCCTTGTCGCTGTCGCCGAAGACGGTCGCAGGCATGTTCTGAAGCACATCCTCCCAGGCTTCGCC
>OKSC01003244.1_pt1 | contig 12402 bp, 9 predicted proteins | sample 1601161 | NCBI WGS metagenome assembly OKSC01 (sample SAMEA3541552, study PRJEB24748) | human gut metagenome | biome: human gut; feature: human-associated habitat; material: faeces | place: China | collected 2012
TCAGCACCAGCAGAATCAGCGGATGCAGCGCAGCCACCGCGCCGAAAGCGGTGGCCACCCCCTTCCCGCCCTGGAACCGGAAATAGACCGGATACTCTTGTTCTGGATGTTTCTCTTATTGGTTCAGCAGAATTTTGTTTATGGAAAAGCGATGAAAAAGATCAGTTTATCCGGCAGACATCTGTCCCTGTCAAGGACGGGTGTTTAATTTTGACCCTTGCGCCGAATGCTATTTATTCGTTAACAAATACGGTAGGGCAAAAGAAAGGAAAGGCTATTCATCCTATTCCTGCAAAGTCAGAATTTCCTGCATATTATACAGAGAATTTTGAGTCGTATGAGAAAAATCGTATTACTCCGCGCTGGTTATCTGATCAGGGAGGAGCTTTTGAGGTTGTGAAGTTGCCGGATGGCAACCGAGTATTGCAACAGCAAATAACAGAATCGTTGATTTGTTGGGATCCTTGGGGAAAGAATAATCCGGAACCATATACGCAGGCCGGATCGTCGAACAGTAGTGATTATGTTGTATCTGCCGATTTTAAAATCGGAGAACAAGGGTGTGCTCGGATTTTCGGAGTAGTGTCATGGTTCGAAAGCAATACAGCTCCGCACGGCGTTGGATTAGAGATAACACATAGCGGGGAGTGGAAATTATCTATAAATCAAAAAGTTATAAAAGAGGGAGTTATAGAAATTGATCCTTCTGCATGGAATCATTTTGTTTTGGAATGTGGAATCTCTGAAGTCAGAGCCATAGTCAATAATTGTATATTGGCCGATATCCCGGCTGATCGTAATTATGTAAAAGGTTTTTTTGGAGTCGGATCTGATTGGAATAGAGTATGCTTTGATAATTTGCAGGTAAGGCCATTAAATGTGAATTGAATTTATTTATATGAGAAGGTCAAATTATGATAAATTCCCGGTAACAAATATAACGGGAGAGATATGGGTAGGAATAGAGGATATAATTTCGCAATTGCAGCGTGAAATTGTAAAAAAAGATTTTATATTAGTTGTGGATTGTTATGTCGGAGTTTCTTTGGATAAGTTGTATGAATGTTTAATAAATCTGCATCCTGATTTGTGTATAAATACGGAATGTCTGATGAAACCGGAAAATGAAGTTCGCGATATGACTTATCCGTATGTGACTGATGACGAATTGTTCGGATATAGAACAAGATTAAATATTTCCGATTTTTTTGATCATGAAAAAGTTTCGGCTTTCCGTAAACGGATTTCTTCTGAAAAAGGCATAAAAATTATTCTGGGGTGTGGAGCTTCTTGGATTTGCCCTGATGCTGATTTGTTGGTATATGGAGATATTGCACGTTGGGAGTTGCAACAGCGTTTTCGTCGTCATGAAATAAAAGCGTTAGGTGTGGATGTCCGAAACGAATCACCAGCCCGGCAATACAAGCGAGGGTATTTTTGTGATTGGCAGGTGTGTGATACCCTTAAAAAAAGTATATATGAGAAAGTCTGCTATTGGTTGGATATGAATATTCCACTGACTCCTAAGATGATAAGTAAAGATACTTTTATGCGGGGACTTGCCAAGACGATTGAGGGACCTTTCAGAGTTGTTCCGTTTTTTGATCCGGCCCCTTGGGGAGGTCAGTGGATGAAGGATGTTTGTGATTTAGATAAAAATGCCGATAATTTCGGTTGGTGTTTCGATTGTGTCCCAGAAGAGAATAGCTTGATGTTGCGAGTAAATGGTGTCGATTTTGAAATGCCTTCGGTGAATTTAGTTTATTTGAAAACCTCCGAATTGCTTGGAGAACCGGTTGAAGCTCGTTTCGGACAGGATTTTCCGATACGGTTTGATTTCTTAGATACTATAGGTGGGGGGAATCTCAGTTTACAAGTGCATCCGACAACTCAATATATACGGGATAGATTTAATATTCCTTACACTCAGGATGAAAGCTATTATTTGCTTGATGCCGAAGAGGGGGCATCTGTTTTTTTAGGAGTAAAAACGAATGTCAATAAAGAAAGCATGTTAGCTGATTTAAGAAGCGCCCAATCTGGAGAAACGATTTTTGATCCGCAACCCTATGTCAATTGTTTTCCGGCATTCAAACACGATCATTTTTTGATACCGGGAGGGACAGTACATTGTTCCGGAGCTGGTGCAATGGTTTTGGAGATAAGTTCTACCCCGAGTATATTTACTTTTAAACTGTGGGATTGGAAACGGTTAGGTTTGGATGGTAAACCTCGGCCGATAAATGTGGAACATGGTAGTCATGTAATAAATTGGAAAAGAGATACGGAATATGCTTTGAAATATCTGGTGAATTGTGTGGAGGTTGTTGCGGAGGGTGACGGATGGATAGAGGAAAAGACCGGACTGCATCCAAATGAATTTATTGAAACCCGTCGGCATTGGTTTGAAAGAACGGTAACACATTATACAAGGAATAGTGTCAACGTTTTGAATTTGGTGGAAGGAGATGAGGTTATTATAGAGAGTCCTGATGAACGATTTGAACCGTTTGTGCTTCATTATGCAGAAACGGTCATTGTCCCGGCTTCGGTCGAAACATACACGATAACGCCTTATGGTACAGCTTCGGGAAAACGTTGTGCTACTATAAAAGCTTTTGTTCGGTTAAATGCTTAAATGAAACGGTATGGGATATGTAAATGATAATAGAATAGTAATGACATTGGATGCCGGCGGAACGAATTTTGTTTTTTCGGCGATACAGGCCGGTGAGGAAATAATAGAACCTTTTTCTGTTTCGTCTTGTAGTTATGACCTGAAATCATGCTTGAACAGTTTGTCAAGTGGTTTCCGAAAAGTATGTTCTTTGTTGCCTCAAGATCCGGTTGCAATCAGCTTTGCTTTTCCCGGTCCTGCGGATTATGAAAATGGAGTAATCGGAGATTTGCCGAATTTCCCTTCTTTCAGGGGAGGTGTAGCACTAAAAGCTTTTCTTGAAGAAAAGTTTTGTATACCGGTGTATATTAACAACGATGGAAATTTGTTTGCATATGGAGAAGCGCTTGCCGGAGCATTGCCTTATGTAAATAGTTGTTTGGAGTCTGTGGGGAGTAATCGGCGTTATAAAAATTTATTAGGTATTACTTTCGGTACGGGGTTTGGAGCAGGAGTTGTGATAGATAAGGTCTTGCTATCGGGAGATAACGGTTGCGGTGGTGATGTATGGCTTGCTCGCAATGGTTGTTATCCGAACATGATAGCGGAGGAGAGTGTCAGTATTCGTGCTGTAAAACGGGTGTATGAACAGTTTGCCGGATTAGAGGATTCAGATTTGACTCCAAAAGATATTTTTGAAATAGCGGACGGAAAGATGGATGGTAATAAAAATGCCGCAGTGAAAAGTTTTCAGGAATTTGGTAAAGTTGCGGGAATGACTATTGCCGGAGCTTTGAATATAGTGGACGGAATTGTCGTTTTGGGAGGAGGAATTACAGGGGCGGTAAACTATTTTATGCCATCTTTGCTGGAGGAGTTGCGAGGAAATCTTTTCTCTTTTTCCGGAGATAGTTTCCCTGTTTTGCAAATGGATGTTTTTGACCTTTCGAACCAACAAGAGTTCGATTCTTTTTTATCGGATGAAGATGGGCTTATAAAAGTTCCTGATTCGGATAAATATGTTCCATATCGCAAAATCAAGAAAACAGGGATACTAGTATCGTCTTTAGGGACTAGTAAAGCTATTGCATTAGGTGCATATACATTTGCTCTGACACAACTTGACAAGAGTTAATATATCTGTTTGCATAATTTAGTAGGATATAAAGAGTTTCTTTGGGAATAGTTTCTATCTTTACAAATAGGAAGTAGTAATGAACTTTTATATAATTATATCCTATGTCCTCAATCGTTTTTTTCGGGGCAAAGCCCTATGATATAGCATCATTTGATGCAGCGAATAAGAATTTCGGGTTCGAAATTAAATATTATAAGGGAAACCTTAACATGGATAACTTGATATTGGCGAGGGGAGTCGATGTCGTTTGTATTTTTGTGAATGATAATGCTGATGCAGGAGTGGTCAAGGCTTTATCTGAAAACGGAACTAAATTATTAGCCTTGCGATGTGCGGGATATAATAATGTCGATTTAAAAGCTGCTCGGGAATATGGAATGAAGGTTGTAAGAGTTCCGGCTTATTCACCTCATGCCGTAGCTGAATATACATTAGCTTTAATGCTCACTTTGAATAGAAAGATACATCGGGCTTCGTGGCGTACCCGTGACGGTAATTTTTCTTTGCACGGATTGATGGGATTCGATATGTATAATAAGACTGCCGGAATTATCGGAACCGGAAAAATCGCTAAAATTTTGATTCGCATTTTGAGGGGATTCGGTATGAATGTTTTAGGATACGATCTGTATCCGGACAAAAAGTTTGCCGATGAGGTAGGAATGACCTATACTTCGTTGAATAAGCTGTATGCTGATTCGGATATAATCTCATTACATTGTCCGCTTACACCGGAAACAGATCACATGATTGATAAAAACGCCATATCTAAGATGAAAAAGGGGGTTATGGTTATTAATACTGGACGAGGCCGCTTGATCGATACGAACGATTTGATAGACGGGTTGAAAGAAAAAATTATTGGTTCTGCCGCATTGGATGTATATGAGGAAGAAAGCAATTATTTTTATATGGATCGTTCGGATTATATTATTGATGATGATGTGCTTGCCCGGTTGCTTTCATTTAATAATGTCATCGTAACTTCTCATCAAGCTTTTTTTACTCAAGAAGCTATGGCAAATATTGCAAACACGACGCTGCAGAATATTCGTGATTTTCGGACTGGATCAGAGTTACAAAATGAAGTTAAGACCGAGTTTTGATATTCGATTTTAATTGCATATCAGAATATAAAGATTTAAATAAGTTGCATAAGTTACCCACAGTATATACGGAATGAATAAAATTGAGCTGATTTTATTTATTCCGTAACTTTTTACACTATACACAATTATTAAGAATTCGAGCAGAATAATATTTATGAATCCGAGTAATGGATTTTGCATATAGAAGAAAAAAATACTCCATGTGAAATTAAAAATTAATTGCAGTATAAAGAGTCGTATCAGTGATTTTCGTCCGTAATGGGAGGAATTGAGTATAAGACCTAAAGAGATACCCATGCAGAGATAAAGTATAGCCCATGCGATCGGAAAGACCATATTAGGAGGTGTCAGGCTTGGTTTATTTAAGTAGGGATACCAGTTTAAAATAGAACTTTCTTGAATCTGTCCGGCTATAAATCCAATTAAGAAACAACACAGAATGGGTATAATAAATTTGTAAGCTTTTTTCATATATCGATAGATTTTGTTGATATAATAACACTTGTCCGTATTCTTTTGTTGAATCAAATTGAAACTAAGAACCTGTATAGATTTTGCATGGATCAGTTTTGAGAGTCTTTTTCGAGAATGTTTTTCTGTTTTTGTTCATCGGATATTTCGTTGTTTCCTTTGTAAAATAAGAAAATATACTCAAAAGTTTTCTGGAAATATCAAAGGTCGGATATGATCTAAAAAACTACCATTCGATTTCTGATATTCCTTTACTCTTAAAATATTGATTAGCTTTACTGAAATGTTTGCATCCGAAAAATCCTCGGTCTGCAGACAAAGGAGAGGGATGTGCGGCTGTTAAAACACAGTGTCGGTTACGGTCGATAAATGCACCTTTTCTCTGGGCATAAGAGCCCCAAAGCATAAAAACGATGTTTTCTTTCTCATCGTTTAGTATTTTAATGACAGCGTCGGTAAATTCTTCCCACCCCTTTCCTCTATGTGATCCGGCTTGATGAGCCCTGACCGTAAGAATAGCATTGATGAGTAATACTCCTTGATCGGCCCACCGTTCTAAACGCCCGGATTTAGGCATAGGTTTACCCAAGTCGTTTTCGATTTCTTTGAATATGTTAAGAAGAGAGGGTGGAAAGGGAACTCCATCGAGTACGGAAAAACAGAGCCCGTAATATTGTCCCGGTTCATGATATGGATCTTGGCCGATAATGACTACCTTTACCTTGTCGAAAGGGCAGGTGTTAAATGCGTGAAAGATAAATTTCCCAGGAGGATAAATCGTATGTTTAGAATATTCTTCTTTTACAAAATTTGTCAGATTATAGAAATATGGTTTGTCAAATTCTGGTTGTAGTCGTCTTTTCCAACTGTCTCCTATATTTACTTCCATGTATTCGATATTTTTGAAATCAGGTTTTAAATATAGTCAAATTCGATATATATTTTAAATTTATTATACGAAAACTTGTTCTAATTAAATGTGTCTTATAATTGAGAAAGTTTCAGGTTAACTATTAAAAGGGTTAATGGGGCAGTCCTTTACGGAAGTGCCCCATTGTTTTATAATTAGCCTTTTATTTGAACTGTAGATTTTCGATAGGCTGTTTAAGTGTTTGGTCTAATGGATGTGATTGGTAAGAAATTGTATTGAAATTTATATCTTTAAGATCGATACAGCGAATATTGTTATTGTAAGCGGTTTTGTAATATACTTTCTTTTGTGTCAGGTCGATGGCGGAAGTCCATTGTGTTGCACTGGGAATATTCGGAGCTTTTCCTGATGCAAATTCAACACCGATAGGAATATCGAAGTTATTAAGGATGTGAAAACATTGTAGTATCGTTTCGTCTGATGTATTTTGCTGGGGAGCTGTAGCTTTGTAAAAGGCTATCCTGACGAAACGGGAAGGAGGGGTAATGTCTCCAGGTATACCCAAGAAACCGGAGCCCGCACCGAACGGAAATATCGTGACATTTCCGATCTTTTGAACAGGAGCATTGCCCGGGAAAAGGTTGACGTAATTATTCAGATTGGTAACCTGCCATTTAAAGTCAGGGGAGTTTGTCAATACACCTACTTGGTTTTCGTAAAAACAAGGTTTCCCGTTTTCAAATTCAAGCACGACTTGTCTGCCGGAAGCTTCTCCTATACGCCAATGTACAGTTGAAGATGCCCCCTCTTTATCTAAGGAAACGATCCGTACTTGTTCAATGGCTTTTTTTACTTCATCGATAGTCGAAAAATTGGATAATATCCATGAGACGAATTGTAAATCGGATAATGTACGGCTGTTTTGTTTCTGGTCATATTCTGGATACTTTCCGTAATGAGGGAAATAAAATAGTCCGGCTGATAAGCCGGCTTCATTTAGACCTTCGGCAATAAATTCTTTTTGGATGATTGCAAGTCCGACTACGCCATATTTGGATTTAAATTTTAACCCGTTTATACCCGTTGGAGTATATGATGTCTGATTTAGATTACGGGGTATAATTACATATTCACTTGGTAAAAAGCTATCTCCCCACTCGATGGTTCGAGCTTGTACATATCCGCCGTCTTTGGCAAAAAAGGAAATTCCTGTACAGGCAAGAGCAGATGAAAGCCCGATGAGGAATAATGCAAAAGTTAAATAAAGTATTTTCATAATTCTTATGTGTTTATATATTAAAAACATTTATTTCGCTGATATGTTTTGGGAAAATTGAAAAAATAAAGATGATATCCTGAATGTTGATAATTATACCATATTTTTATCATTTTGAAAACTTACTTAGAAAAATAGTAATTTTTTTCTAAGTAGGATATGTTTTATACCTCTTTAATTTTAAAACATTCTTATAATTTTGTTTTTCATGTTTATTTATTATGATTTAAGTGCAATGTTGGTATAAATAATGGTCAGAAGGTTAACTGTATTTTTGTTATTTGTATTTGTTTTTATTAGAGTAATTGAAGCACAGTCGATTATTGGAACATTGGTGGATGATGATACGCAACAACCGATAGAGGGGGCGACTATTCTTTTGCAAGCGGCAGATTCTGCTTATATAGGAACGTCGGTGTCAGGTACAGACGGAGTATTTATTTTAAATAATTATGTGAAAGAGTATTGTTTGGTAATACAGCATTTTTCGTACCAGACAAAACGGGTACTAAATAAAGGGATGATTGTAGATACTATTCGACTTATTCCGAAAGATTATGTTTTAGATGAAATTGTAATAAAGTCGGGACGTCCTTTTGTAAGAGTTAAGGATGGACATTTGGAGTATAATTTATCTGTTTTTCCGGGGAGTAGAATGGCTACTAATGCTTATGAAGCATTAGTAAAACTTCCGGGAATACAGGAGAACAAAGGCGTATTAGCATTGGCCGGAGCTGAAAAACTGACTATAATCTTAAATGGAAAACCCTCAACAATGAATGTTGGGCAGATAGAGACTTTTTTACGTAATACTCCGGTGAATCGTGTAGAAAAAGTTGAGGTAATGTATAGTGCTCCCCCCGAGTATCATGTAAAAGGAGCAGTGTTAAATGTAGTCATGAAACGTTCTGATAATTATTTTTTTCAGGGAGAAATTTGTGGTGATTATAAAAATCAATATTTCAATAGCGGTGGAATGAATGGAAATTTTCGTTTATCTATATCTAAAGCGATTTTAGATGTAATGTATAGTGCGGAAAATAACAAAAGTATGGAATATATGGATCTCTATTCTAAGCATACTTTGTTAGGGCAGATATATAATATTGAACAGAATGAACAACTTCGTAGTAAATATTGGAATCATAATTTAAGAACTGCGTTTGAGTATGATTTTAATGAGGAAAGTCATGTCAGTATATCATATACAGGCAATTATGTCCCTTTTCGACATAATAATAGTTTGACAACCGGAAATTATCAAATTGGGAATGTAGATAAATATATAAATACGAGGATGCATAATGTGACAGTGCGGTATAAGTCAGAATTTGGTCTTGATATAGGAGGAGACTATACTTATTATCATTCTGATAATAATCAGAATTTGAGAGCAAATTTTCAGAATGGAGAACAAGATTATTTTGACATGAAAAGCGGACAAAGGGTTGATCGGTATTCTATTTATGCAGATCAGAAACATCGGTTAACAAGGAATTGGGAACTTGGTTATGGCGCTTCTTTTCAATTTGTTAGAGATAAAGATTTTCAAATTTACAATCAGGTCGTAGGAGATATTTATACTCAAAATACGAGCTCTGATTTGAAAGAAACAACAACAAATTTTTATGTATCGATGAATAAGAAAAGTAAGACCGGAGCTTCATTTTTTGTTTCTGCTACAGGAGAGTATTATACGATAAGTAATTATCATAAATGGGCTATATATCCTCAAGCTTCGTTTTCATATTCTAGAAGCTTGAGTCATATGTTTCAATTATCTCTATCTACTAATAAAACTTATCCGAGTTATTGGAATATGCAATCTTCCGTTAATCATTTGAATGGATATACCGAATTGCACGGGACTCCGGGACTAAAGCCTATGACGGCTTATTGTTTGAATGGAAATTATGTTTTGAAACAAAAATATATATTTGGCATGTTTTTCGTACACTCTTCTGATTATTTTACACAAACGGCTTATCAATCGACAAAACGTCTTGTATTGATTTACAAAAATACTAATTGGAATTATATGAGATTATGGGGCATGAATGTAATACTTCCATTCAAATCTGGAAATTGGCTGGATTCTCATTTTACTCTTACAACTATGCAAATGCGTCAACGTTGTGATAATTTTTTTGATATTCCTTTTGATCGAAAAAAATGGATATTTAATGCTGTGTTGGATAATACATTCAAAGTGAGTCGGGAACTGTCTTTTGAATTAATAGGGAATGTGCAAACGCCGGTTATACAAGGAACATTTGATATTGGAATGTGTTATGATCTTGCGATTGGGATGAAATGGAGTTTTGCGAAAGATAAAATCACTTTGTCAGTTCGTTGTAATGATATATTTAATACAGGAGTTCCGAAAATGAAAGTCCGATTTGCAGGTCAATATTTAAATATGAATGGGGACTATTATTCAAGATCTGTTACAATACATTTAGCATATCGTTTTGGAGGTTATAAGAAAAGAGGAATAAAGAGTGTCGATACTTCGAGATTCGGATTTTAAACTTTTGGATGAAAAGTTATATTATTTGATTTTATAAGGAAAAAGAATATTTTTAAATAATGATAAAAATATTACAATATAAATTAATATTTAGGTTGTAATCTAAGTAAATTTAGGGTATAAAAAAGAGAGCTACAAGATATAACTCTCTTTTTCAGTGGTGCCACCAGGAATCGAACCGGGGACACAAGGATTTTCAGTCCTTTGCTCTACCAACTGAGCTATGGCACCATCGTTTTTGCGTGTGCAAAGATATAAATAATTTTATATTTGCACAACATTTTGTCGGCTATATTTTAATTTTCTTTGCTGAGAGAGTTCCAGCCTTGAGCTTTTAATTCTATCTCAGCACCGTCTCTGGTAATCATATAAGCCCCAAGGGAAGGTGCTGTAATATGACCTATAATACGAATACCCGGAAGAGCTGAAATGTCATCATGTTTAGCCAGCGGTACGGTAAATAGCAGTTCATAATCCTCTCCACCATTAAGAGCCGCAGTGATAAGACTCATATTGAATTCTTCCGCCATAACGGCTGTTTGGTAATCTATGGGGATTCGTTCCTCATAAATACGACATCCGGTATTACTTTGTCTACATATATGCAATAATTCGGAAGAGAGTCCGTCCGAAATATCCATCATTGCTGTTGGTACAATATTCCGTTTTGCTAGTTCTTCGATAATATCTTTACGAGCTTCCGGTTTTAATTGTCTCTCGAGGAGGTACTCTCTACCTTCAAAAGCAGGTTGAAAATTTTTTTCTCCAGCAAAAACCTTTTTTTCACGTTCGAGCAATTGTAACCCCATATAAGCAGCACCTAGATCTCCACTTACGCAGATCAAGTCATTTTCTCTGGCTCCATTCCTATATACAATCTTTTCTTTATTTGCTTCACCTATACAAGTAATGCTAATTGCCAACCCGGTGAGAGAAGCGGAAGTATCTCCTCCGATCAGATCTACATGGTAAACATCACAAGCAAGTTGAATACCGGCATATAGTTGTTCTAAATCTTCGACCGAGAAACGTTTTGAAATGCCTAAGGAAACAGTAATTTGTTTCGGCTGTCCATTCATTGCATAAATGTCTGAAAAATTAACAACGGCTGACTTATATCCTAAATGTTTTAAAGGAACATAAGTTAAGTCGAAGTGGATACCTTCAAGTAGCAGATCGGTTGTTACTAATACTTGTTTTTCTTTATAGTCGAGTACGGCAGCGTCATCCCCGATACCTTTTAGTGTAGAGTTGTTTTTTACTTCTACATGTTTGGTTAAATGGTCGATAAGTCCAAATTCACCAAGAGATGCTATTTCTGTACGTTTAAATTCTTCCATTTTATTTAATTGGGTTAGCAAAATGCGGAGTCTTTATCTGTAAAGTACTCCGCATTTTGTCAAATATATCTTTTAGAACTGTTCTACGAGTTCTTTCATTATTAATGTCATTTTAGGTTGAGCCAGGGCTGCGGCTTTTTGAACTTCTTCGTGAGAAGCTTTTTCTACAATACCTTCGACTCCGAGGTCGGTGATGACTGATATTGCAAAGACTTCCATATCACTATGACGGGCAACGATTACTTCAGGAACAGTAGACATTCCAACGGCATCACCACCTATGATTTTGAAATACTTGTATTCTGCAGGAGTTTCGAAGGTAGGCCCTTGTGTCCCTACATATACGCCCTGTTGTAAATATATGTTGTTTTTTTCTGCGATCTCAAAAGCTTTTTTAATGAGTCGTTTAGAATAAGCTTCACTCATATCTGGGAATCGAGGACCGAGCTCATTATAATTTTTCCCATGCAACGGATGTTCCGGGAATAAGTTAATATGATCACGTATCACCATTAGGTCTCCTACTTTAAAAGTAGGGTTCATTCCTCCGGCAGCATTTGAAACGAATAGAGTTTTTACACCTAATTGTTTCATGACGCGCACCGGGAAAGTCACCTGCTGCATCGTGTAGCCCTCGTAGTAGTGGAAGCGGCCCTGCATGGCGACGACCCGGCGGCCTTCGATCTCTCCGAAGATCATGCGGCCCTTGTGGCCCTCGACCGTCGAAACGGGGAATCCGGGAACGTCCTTGTATTCGATGATGAACCGGGCGTCGATCTTATCGGCGAAATCGCCCAGTCCGGTTCCGAGTATGATCCCCACTTCGGGCGCGAAATCCTCGGTCCGGGTTCTGACGAAAGCGGCGGTTTTCTTAATTTCCTCTAACATCTTCTTCCAGTTTTTGCAGAAAATCCGTCGCCGAATCCTCTATGAATGAAATATTTATCGGTAAATAGTATATCCCGCGCTGTATCTCTTCGGGGATCTTCGCGCGGTTGGTCAGTTTTACGGCATCCTTTTCCGTAGTCACGATGACCGCCCCGGGGAACC
>OKSC01003245.1_pt1 | contig 12401 bp, 8 predicted proteins | sample 1601161 | NCBI WGS metagenome assembly OKSC01 (sample SAMEA3541552, study PRJEB24748) | human gut metagenome | biome: human gut; feature: human-associated habitat; material: faeces | place: China | collected 2012
CCCACAAGTAGAGTCAGAGTCTACCGCACTACCACTATGCAAATCCCCAATATTCGATTCTGTCAGCCGCGCCGTGCGTTGCTGACAAGGGATATTATACACGCCAGAGGGCTGCTTGTCAACCATTTTTTCAGTTTTTCTGTAAAAGTTTTTACAGCAGCTTTCCGTTGCACACAGGCTTGTAAATTTTTGGTTTTTCTCTTGACAGCACTCCCCTTTCGGAATACTCTAATACTATAAAGAGGTAGGACCCCGGTCAGCCCGGCTCCCTTTGCCGGACCGTTCGGCTTTGCCTGAATGATAACGAAAGAGGGTATTTGAATGAAAAAACGTGTTGGTATCCTGACTTCCGGCGGCGATTGTCCGGGCCTGAACGCCACCATCCGCGGCGTTGCAAAAGCACTGTACGCCCGCATGGGAGATAACGTGGAGATCGTGGGCATCGCCAACGGTTACAGCGGCCTGATCAACGGCGACTACCGTGAAATGAACGAGGACGACTTCCGCGGCATCCTGACCTTGGGCGGCACCATTCTGGGCACCAAGCGCACCCCCTTCAAGCTGATGCGTGTGGTGGAGGACGACAACATTGATAAGGTCGCCGCCATGAAAAAGACCTACAAAGCGGCAAAGCTGGACTGCCTGCTGTGTCTGGGCGGCAACGGCACCCACAAGACCGCCAACCTGCTTTCGCAGGAGGGGCTGAACATCATCGGCCTGCCCAAGACCATTGACAACGACATCTACGGCACCGATGTGACCTTCGGTTTCCACACCGCCGTGGACATCGCCACTGACGTCATCGACCGCATCCACACCACCGCCGGCAGCCACAGCCGCGTGATGTGCATTGAGATCATGGGCAACAAGGCCGGCTGGCTTACCCTGTACTCCGGCATTGCCGGCGGTGCGGACATCATCCTGCTGCCCGAGCTGCCCTACGATATCGACCGCGTATGCGAGGCCGTGGAGCGCCGCGCCAAGAAGGGTTCCAACTTCTCCATCCTTGCCGTGGCCGAGGGTGCCATCAACACCGAGGAAGCCCGCATGAAGCGCAAGGACTGGATGGCCAAGCGTGCCGAGGCAGGCCTTGGCACCACCGCCACCAACCGCATTGCACAGGCCGTGCAGAAAAAGACCGGCATGGAGACCCGCGTGTGCATCCCGGGTCATATGCAGCGCGGCGGCAGCCCCAGCGCCTACGACCGTGTGCTGGCCACCCAGTTCGGCAGCTATGCCGCACAGCTGGTGGAGGTGGAGCGCTACGGCGTGACCGTGGCCATGGTGAACCGCCGGGTGACCGAGAACCGTCTGGCGGACATTGCTGGTAAGACCCGCAATGTACCCGAAAACTGCGAGCTGCTGAGCGTGGCACGCCGCATGGGTGTGTGTCTGGGCTGATTTTTTCTTATTGATATGTTCAGGACACCGGAGCAGCACTGTTGCCCCGGTGTCTTATTTTTACAGGCAAAGGACGGCATTTTTCCTGAAAGCTGTTGCCGCCACTCTGGCTGAGTAAGCTGCTGCTTTAGGGCAAAAATCAACGCAAACAAAAATCGGGCAGACCGTGGTCTGTCCGATTTTTGCATTTCATGCTTCCTCAGCGGTCGGTCACATCATGCCGGGTGGGCGAGCCTTCGGCAAAGGCGGCGGCGCTTTCCAGCACGCCGCGCACCATGCTCTTTACGTCCTCGTAGGTGTAGAAGGCTGTGTGGTCGGTCAGGATCACGTTGGGCATGGCGCGCAGAGCAGCCAGCTCCGGATTGGGGATCACATCGCCCATGCGGTCGTAGTAGTACAGGCCGTTCTCGTTTTCCAGCACGTCCAGACCGGCAGCACCCACCTGCCCGCTTTCCAACGCAGCCAGCAGAGCGTCGCTGTCGATCAGCTTGCCGCGGGCGGTGTTCACGATGGTCACGCCGGGCTTCATCTTGGCAAAGGCCTCGGCGTTGAGCAGGTGGTGGTTCTCCTCGGTAGCGTTGGTGTGCAAGGTGATAACATCGCTCTCGGCAAGCAGGGTCTCCAGCGGCACATACTTTGCGATCTTCTTCACCTCGTCGTTCTGGTACAGGTCGTAAGCCAGCAGCTCGCAGCCAAAACCGGACAGGTGCTTCAGCACGGTCTGCCCGATGCGCCCCGTGCCGATAACGCCCACGGTGCAGTTGGAGATATCACGGCCGATCTTGCCCTTCAGGGAGTAGTCCTGCAGCTCGCCCCGCTTGAGGATGTGCCCCGCCTTGCGCAGGCTCATCAGCATCAGCATAATGGCAAAGTTCGCCACGCCATTGGGGGGATAATCCACGTTGGACACCTTCATGCCCAGCTCCCGGGCCTTTTCCAGATCCACATGGTCGTAGCCGATGGAGCGGCAGCAGACCGCCTTTACCCCAAGGTCGTGAAAGCGCTGCAGCATGGGTGCGCTCATATCACAGGGGGTCAGCGATACCGCATCGTAGCCTGCGGCCAGCTGAGCGTTCTCCATGGTAGGATACGCCTCGGTATAGCCGTACTCGATGCCCCGCTGCTTTGCCAGATCCTCCAAGATGCCCTGTTCATCGTAGGGGCGCAGAGTATAGAAAAACACTTTGACTGCCATAAAATTCTCCTCCTGGTCCTTTTTCACCGGAATGCGTGCCTGTGCGGCGCGCCCTGCACCGCGCGCCTGCACCTTTATAAGTATGCCTTTATTGTAGCACGTTTACAGCCCGCGGACCGCTTTTTTAAGGTGAATTTTGTTCATTTTGTTGTTGAAGCTGTGCTTTCTGTCCCAAGTGCGCAAAAAAGGTTGTCAAAACAGAAAAAACAGGGTATGATAGAAGCTGGATCGCAAAACTGTGATCCTTCAATATTGCTAAAGGAGTGTGCTTTATTATGCGCGCCTATGAACGACTGCTTGATTACGTCAGGGTCTACACCACCTCGGACCCGGAGTCCGGCACCCATCCTTCCGCTGCGCGGGAGTTTGATCTGGCTCACAAGCTGGTGGAGGAGCTGAAGGCTCTGGGCGTGGAGGACGCCCGGGTGGACGAGCACTGCTACGTCTACGGTTCCCTGCCCGCCACCCCCGGCTGCGAGGAAAAGCCCGCGCTGGGTCTGATCGCCCACATGGACACCGCCCCGGATGCCAGCGGCGAGAACGTGAACCCCATCCTGCACGAGAACTATGACGGCGGCGATGTGGTGCTGCCCGCCACCGGCAAGGTGATGAAGGTCTCCGCCTTCCCCTTCCTTGCCTCCATGAAGGGCGAGACCCTCATCACCACCGACGGCACCACCCTGCTGGGTGCAGACGATAAGGCCGGTGTGGCTGAGATCATGACCGCGGTGGAGACCGTTATCCGCGAGGGCCGCCCCCACGGCAAGCTGTGCATCGGCTTCACTCCGGACGAGGAGATCGGTGAGGGTGCCGACCTGTTCGATATCCCCGGCTTTGGCGCAGACTTTGCCTACACGGTGGACGGCGGCGATGCCGGCGACATCGAGTACGAGAACTTCAACGCCGCTGCCGCCACCGTGACCATCCACGGCTTCTCGGTACACCCCGGCTCTGCCAAGGACACCATGATCAACGCCTCTAACGTTGCCATGGAGTTCCACGGTGCCCTGCCTGTGATGGCACGTCCCGAGACCACCGAGGGGCGTCAGGGCTTCTACCACCTGTGCCAGATGTACGGCGATGTCACCACCGCAAAGCTGGGCTACATCCTGCGCGACCACGATGCCGCCAAGCTGCAGTTCAAAAAGGACAATATGCAGGACATTGCCGATTACCTGAACGGCAAGTACGGCGCAGGCACCGTGGAAGTAGAGATCAAGGACAGCTACCGCAATATGCTGGAAAAGATCAAGCCCCACTTCCACCTCATCGAGACTGCCCGCAAGGCTGTACGCATGGCCGGTCTGGAGCCGGTGGAGGTGCCCGTGCGCGGCGGCACCGATGGCGCTACCCTGAGCTGGAACGGTCTGCCCTGCCCCAATCTGGGCACCGGCGGCTTCAACTTCCACGGCGTGTGCGAGTGCACCACCGTGGAGCGGATGGACCGCTGCACCGAGATCGTGCTGAACATCATTTCCCTGTACGCAGAGTAATTTTATTTTTTGATACAACAAAGCAGGGGCTGCAAAGTCCCCTGTAAAAAACAATGCCGGGCAACCTTCGGGCTGCCCGGCATTGCTCTTTTTAAAACCATTTTTCGGCAAACGAGCCGGTCAAACGGCAGCAAAAAACACCATCTGCAACAAACTGCAACTCCGCTCTCGAAAATTTGTGCGATACATCAAATTCTTCTTTCTTTTTTTAGCCAAACCACCACTTACCCCCCCCCGTATAAATATTGTATAATATGGATAGACGATTCTCGCAAAAAATGCAGCGTGTTGCCGCAAAGTCTGTACGGGCGGCTGCGCAATGCGCCAAAAGAAAGGAATGTTCCTTATGCCTAGACGATTTTCCTTAAAGGCCCGGCTTTTGAGCCTGTTGCTCTCAGCTGCCATGGTGCTGATGTTCCTTCCCGCATCCGCTTTTGCGGCTGATGACGAGCAGGTGCGTGTCGGCGACACATGGCTGGGCAGTGCCATGCGCGTTGTGCCTTGCGGCGATGGCACTGCCGCGTATGACCCCGACACCAAGACCCTGACCCTGACGAATGTCACGATCAACTGCGACGACACTACCGCCATCTTTAATAAGACCGATGGTCTTACCATTAAGCTGGTAGGTGAAAACAGCATCAACTCCGGCAAACAGACCGGTATTCTGAGTATGCAGGGATGCGGCCTTCTGACCCTGACCGGTGAAGAAGGCAGCCTGAACATCACCGCTGCTGGTCATGCTATTTACGCCAACACAGGCAGTCTGCTCATCAAGGACACCACCGTTAAGGTGTCCAGCGATATTCTTGCGGTCTGCGCCGATTTAGGCATCGAGATCAGCAACAGTACTATTGAATCCGCTAGCACCGACGGCAACGCCATCTATGCGCCCGGCGATTTGACGATTGAGAATTCGAACGTCACCACCTCCAACGACAACAAGAACGATGATGGATATCCCGCCATCTGGTCCGACGGCGATATCACTATCAACGGCGGTCAGCTGAAGTCCACCTGTGCCGGTGGCAAAGCCCTTGGTGCCGACGGCAGTCTGCTCGTCAAGGACACCACCGTTAAGGTGTCCAGCGATGTTCTTGCGGTCTACGCCAATTTAGGCATCGAGATCAGCGGCAGTACCTTTGAATCCAGTTCCACCGATAGCAATGCTATCTGGACGCCCGGCGATCTGAAGATCGAGAATTCGAATGTCACCACCAACAATGCCGGGAAATTTCCCGTCATCTGGTCCGACCGCAATATCACTATCAACGGCGGTCAGCTGAAATCCACCTGTACCGGTAACGATGCCCTCGGTGCCGCTGGCACCCTTAGCATCACCGACTGCACCGTGGAAAACAAGGGTGGTTCCGCACTGTATTCGCAGGGCAAAATGACCCTGACCGGCGGCAGCATTACCGCCGATGCCGAGTATAATGCCATTATAAGCAACAGCGCTATGACCATTACCAACGCTACGGTCAAGGCTACCGCGCAGCGCTACAATGCCCTGCGTGCATCCGATGTTATGAAGATCGACGGAGGCAGGGTGGAAGCGACCACCGTACTCCATGATGATGATGTGGAGCCATACGCGATCCACATGCAGCCTATGGACGATGGCAATAACGGTCGTATGGAGATCGGCGGCGGTGTCGAACTCTATGTGAAGGGTGTTAATGGCATCTCTGTCGGCGAGGGAGCCACGATTGCGGACGCTCACATCTTCATTGATAGCGAGGACTGTTCTATTGATATGCCGGTCAAGTTTGCAGACGGCTATGACATTGCCCGCGCGCTCGGCGGTGACTCCAAGGAAAATGCGAAACCTTTTGATTGGTACAGCATGAGCCTTGAACCGTTCACACCGAATCAGCCCGGCACATACCGCTATCTGGAGCTGCTCTCCGGTGCCAAGCACACCCTGCGCGTGACCAATGGCATGATCTCGGAGCTGAACGGCAAGCCGTACACCGGCAGCGAAGTCGAAATCCCCGCTGGCAGCCCCGTGACCCTGACCCTGACCGTGAATGAGGACGCCTTTACCGCAGGCGAGGTGTTTAGCAGCTGGACCCTGTCCCCCACGCCCAGAGATCTGCAGATCGATGGCAACGTTATCACCTTCACCATGCCCGCAGAAGATGTTGAGATCCGTGCAACAGGCGATATTCCTCCGGAGCCCACCCCCGATGCGGAAGTCAGCCCGCTGTTCGGTCTTGCTTTGGGCGCTGTCGGCGGCACACTCGTTGGTCTGACCTTCTATGCCGCCCATGAGCTCGGCATCACCCAGATCCTCAGAGAGACCCTGCCTGCAGGTGCAGCCATCCCCGCTAACCGCGGCGAACTGGCTCTGCTGCTGTGGAATGCAGCCGATAAGCCGGAGCCCAAAAATCAGCCCGCCTTTACCGACGTTTCCGACCCTGAAACTGCCAAGGCAGCACAGTGGGCTATCGAAGCCGGTCTGATGGAAACCGAAAGCAGCGGTAAATTTGCTCCCGCAAAGCGCGTTACCCGCCTGAAGGTTTTCAGAACATGGAAGGCTGCAAAGCATTAAGACAGTGTACATTTAAATCTTACTAAAGCCTGACCCCTGCCCCCGGAGAGCGCCTCCGGGGGCTTTTTGCGTGCAGCAGCGTTTATCCCCTTGTGAAGAGCGCGGTCTGTCTCAGCGGATGGCGGGGCTTTGCCCCGGACAAGCTCCGCAGACGCTCCGTCAGTCCTGAAAATCAAAGTATAACCTTTCCTTACCAAAAAAACAGGCGGCTGCACAAATCACAGTGCAGCCGCCGCTTTTTCATTTAACCTACGTTGATATGCCCCACCGGCATGATCTTGCGCTTGTTGTCGTCCGGTTTGGCGGTCAGGCTCATGGCAAAGGCCACCGGGCCCACACGGCCTATGAACATGACCAGCATATACAGGATCTTTGCTCCGTTGTTCAGCTGGCTGGTCACGCCCACGGAAAGACCCACCGTACCAAAGGCCGAGCAGGACTCGAAGATGGCATCCACCACGGACACGGCGTCCGAGGTGTTGTAATACACCACGATGGCCGATCCAATCGCTGCCGCCGTGCCCAGCACGATAATGGTCAGGGCGCGGTAGACGGTCTTGGACTCGATATGATGGTCCGCGATCACGCAATCGTCGCGCCCCTGCGCCACGCTGCGGATGGTCAGGATGATGACCGCAAAGGTTGTCACCTTCACGCCGCCGCCGGTAGAGCCGGGCGCTGCGCCGATGAATTGCAGCACGCTCATGAGCAGCTTGCTCAGGGTGCCGCAGGAGGCCAAGTCCACGGTGTTCATGCCAGCGGTACGGGTGGATACCGACTGGAACAGCGAAGCCATCACCTTGCCGGGCACCGACAGCCCGCCCAGTGTGGCAGGGTTGTTCCATTCCATCAGTCCCAGCCCCAGCGCGCCGCCCAGCCACAGGATCACCGAGAAGGACAGCACCACCTTGGCGTGCAGGGACAGACGGCGTTTCTGGTACCACTGGCACAGCTCCACCCAGACCATAAAGCCCAGACCGCCGGAGATGATCATGAACATGATCACCGCCTGCACATAGTAGTTGTTGACATAGGGTGCCAGCGAGGAGTACGCCCCGAACCGTCCGAACAGGTCAAAGCCCGCATTGCAGAAGGCCGAAATGGCGGTGAATACACTGATCCAGACGCCCTCCAGCCCGAACTGCGGCACAAAGGCGAACAGCAGCAGCAGAATGCCGATGCCTTCAAACATCGCTGCCAGCCCCACCACGATCTTCAGCACACTTTTGGCCTGATCGTAGCCGTCCGCCGAAACGCTTTCGCCCAGCAACCGCAGATCCCGGAAGCCCATGCGCCGACGCATGGCCAGCGCAAAAAAGCTGGTAAGGGTAACAAGACCAAGGCCGCCCACCTGAATGAGCAGCAGCACCACTGCCTGCCCGAACCATGTGAACTGCGTCCACGTATCCCGCACCACCAGACCTGTGACGCAGGTGGCGCTGGTGGCTGTGAACATGGCGTTGAGTACATCCAGCCGCCCGTGCCTGCTAGCAATGGGCAGGGTGAGCAGCAGCGTGCCCAGCGCGATAACAGCAATAAAGCTGACGCAGATGATCTGGGTCGGGGTGCTCAGTCCCAGCTTTCTCCGCCGAACCGACCTCTGGTGCCGCAGCTTTTTGCGGATATTTTTTATCTTTTCCATAGCATCCTCCCTGCGCAGCACACAGCCGCTTTGCATTCCTTTATAGCATACACCATTTTGCCCGCAGGTTCAACTTGATTTTGCAGCCCGGTTGCGGTATTATAATATGGTACTGTATTTTTGGGAGCTTTCCTGTGCCCCAAGGATGCAGAACTGTGTCTCCGTAGCTCAGCTGGATAGAGCGTCCGCCTCCTAAGCGGAAGGCCGTGTGTTCGAATCACATCGGGGACGCCAGTGCAAAAACCAAGCCCGGAAGGTCTGTGAACCCTCCGGGCTTGGTTTTTTTATTGAAAGCGCCGCCGCAGCGCTCACACCAGCTTTGCCCCGGCGTGGGGCAGGCTTTCTGCGCCAAGGCTTTGCAGCTTTTGGGGCAGGGCGGCAAGGTCGCCGCCGGTATAGTACCAGCCCGCAGCCAGTGCTGCCAGTGCCAGCAGCAAAAGCACCACCAGTGCCTTGCCCAGCCGGTGATGCTTCGGGCGTGGCGATGCAGACTGTTCCGCCGCAAGGGCGGCAGGGGTCAGGGCTGCATCCGGCACAGCTCTGCCGTAGGGCTGCCAGTTTGTGCCCCCAGCCTGCGGCAGACCGCAGGCGGCGCGGCGCAGCATATCCAGCAGCCATAGCCCGAGGTTCTCGTCCGGCGGCACGCACCGCAGCCAGCAGCCCTTTTTGCCGCCCACCAGCAGCAGACGGCTTTGGGGCAGCTCCGCACAGCCCGCTACCAGCGCGGCACTGGTCATCCGCTGCATGGCCTGCACCCGCGCCAGTGTGCGGGCCGGCTCTGCCTGCGGGGCTTTGCGCAGCTTCCGACTGAGCCGGGCGGTGAGCGCGGTATTGGCGTAGCTCATGGCACCAAAATCGAACACCTTTTCCGCGCCGGAAAGGTTTTCCAACCGGCTTTCCAGCAGCATCCCGGCGGCGGCATCGCTGCACACCAAAAGCTTGCGGTGCTGTTCCAGCGCCTGCACTGCGGCAGCGGCAAGGGTCTGCTCCCCTTCCCCGTACAGCGCTGGGGCAAGGCTTGTCCGCAACTGCTGTACCGCCCGGTGCAGCTGCTGCGGGGTGCTGCTTTGCAGCGCCACCAGCGTTTCCGCACCCCGGCTGCGGCAGTGCACCGTGCCCTGCCAAGTGTCCGGCAGGGCTTCCACAGCCTTTTGCACGGTCTGCTCCGGCGCACCGAACAGCCGCAGCACGCAGCCCGCCGGGCACTTTTCTTCTTTTGTCATGACGCATCCCCCCTGCGGCCGCAGGGGCCGCCCTTACTCTGCCCGCAGGGTCTCGTCCAAGGCGGTCAGGGCGGATGGGTCATGCTGCGCGCTCTCGGCCAGCACCTGCGTACCGGCAGGGGTCTTGCCCTGTGCCAGCCGCAGCGCCAGTTCTAGCGCAGTCTGCGCGGCGCGGGCGCGGATGAGCGCACGGTCCGGGCGGGAGACGAACAACTTCTTCACATAGACCCTGTCTCCCCGGGCAGCGCCCAGATACACCGTGCCCACAGGCCGGACGGCATCGCCGCCGCCGGGGCCCGCCAGACCGGTAACGCTGACCGCGATATCCGCACCGGCGGCTTTTGCCGCGCCCAGCGCCATCTGCGCCGCCACGGGAGCCGACACCACATTATATTGCGCAATGACCGCCGGGTCCACCCCGACAAGCTTCGCCTTGGCCTGCTCCCAGTAGGTCACAAAGCCGTAGCCGAACACCTCGCTTGCGCCGGACACGTTGGTCAGGCGCTGAGCGATCATGCCGCCGGTGCAGCTTTCGGCGGTGGCAACGGTCAGGCCGTTGGCCTGCAGCGTGTGCACCACCGTCTCTTCCAGTCCGGCGACATCCTCATCATACACCGCATCGCCCAGCAGATCATAGAACTTTTTGGCGTAGGCGCGGCACATGGTCTGCGCCTCGGCGTCGTTCTGCGCCCTGGCGGTGATGCGGATCTCGCACTCGCCGGTCTTACAGTAGATGGCAGCGGTGGGGTTCGGATTTTCCAGCAGCGGACGCACCCGATATTCCAGATTGCTCTCGCCGCCCAGTACCCGCAGCGTCAGGCTGTGCAGGGCGCAGCTCTGCCGCGCCAGCAGCAGCGGGCGTACGCTTTCCTCCCACATGGCCTTCATCTCATGGGGCACGCCGGGCATCAGCACGGCACAGTGATCGTCCTGCTCGAACCATGCACCCGGCGCGGTGCCGTGGTGGTTGACTACCTTATGCCCGAGCACCGGCACCATGGCCTGCTTGCGGTTGTTGGGGGTGGTCTCGCGCCCGGTGCGGGTAAAGAAATCTACGATCTTCTGCCACTCCTCCGGGTCAAAGGTAAGGGTGTCGCCAAAGCAGGCAGCCACCGTCTCCTTGGTCAGGTCGTCTGCCGTGGGGCCCAGCCCGCCGGTGAACACCAGCAGGTCGCACCGCTGCTTTGCCTCGTTGACAAAATCTGCCAGACGGCCATGGTTATCGCCGATGGTGCTCTGCCGCCGGACGGTGATGCCCAGCGCGGCCAGCTCCCGGCTGAGATACTGGGCATTGGTGTTAAGAATGTTGCCGAGCAGCAGCTCGGTACCCACACTGATGATCTCTGCTGTCATGGACAAATCAACCCTCGAATTCTACCTGATCGGTGATACGCACCCGGATGCGCTCGGTCTGCTCTGCAGCTTCGGCTTCCAGCGCGGCAAGGCCGGGCATGGCGGCTTCGGCGGCAAGGATCTCCTCCAGCTCAGGGCGGATCTTCGGGTGCGGCGGGGTGAAGATGGTGCAGCAGTCCTCGTAGGGCAGGATGCTGGTCTCAAAGGTATTGATATGGCGAGAAATCTCGATGATCTCGGTCTTGTCCATACCGATGAGCGGGCGCAGGATGGGCAGATCCTGTGCGGCATCGGTGCACTGTAAAGCCTTGACGGTCTGGCTTGCCACCTGTGCCAGACTTTCGCCGGTGACCAGCGCCTCGCACCCCTGCTTTTTAGCGATAACGTTTGCGATGCGCATCATGCTGCGGCGCATCAGCACCGTGAACAGCACATCCGGGGCGTTATCCCGGATGTACTCCTGGGGTTTGGTGTAGGGCACCACGAACAGGTTGGCGCTGCCGGTATACACGGTGATGAGCTGTGCCAGAGCCTTTACTTTTAGTTTTGCACGCTCAGAAGTATACGGAGGGGACGCAAAATGAATGTGATCCAGTGCCAGACCGCGCTTTGCCATACGATAGGCTGCCACCGGGCTGTCGATGCCGCCGGAGAGCATATTCAGGGCACGGCCACTGGTGCCCACAGGCAGACCGCCCTCGCCCTGTATTTTCGGGCCGTGAATATACGCACCGTAATCGCGAATCTCCACGATGACCTTGAACTGCGGGTTATGCACATCCACCTTCAGGTAGTTGTGCTTGCCCAGCAGGTAAGCGCCCAGTTCCCGCATCAGTTCCGGGCTGGTCATGGGGTAGGTCTTATCGGCGCGGCGGGCCTCCACCTTGAAGGTACGGATGCCGTGCAGCGCGCTGCCCAGATAATCCTCGGCGGTCTGGCAGATGGTATCAAAATCCTTTTCGCACACCACGGCGCGGCTGAGCGCGGCAAGGCCGAACACCTTGCTGACCCGCTCAAAGGCCAGGTCCATATCCACGTCCTCTTCCTCGGGCTCCATATAAAAGGTGGACTGGGTGCAGTACACCTTGAACTTGCCCACCGTCTTAAGGCGGTAGCGCAGGATCTTCATCATGGCTGCTTCAAACTGGTTGCGGTTGAGGCCTTTCAGGGACATTTCGCCCTGATAGCCCATAATAATTTCCTTCATAAATGTTGCATCTCCTGATGTGGGATTTATAATGGCCTCCGCTTTCGCTCTGGCCATATTCAGCGGATGAATTATTTTTATCTGTGAGTGGAAAATGACTGCGGTCATTTTCCATTCACTCTTTCACAAATCGGGGTCGTGCAGGCAAACTACATTTCCCCTTAAAACAGCTGACGGCTTTCTCTTCGGACACGAGTTCGGGTTGCGGCACCCAGCATCCGCATCGTACCTTGGGCGGCACTTGCGTCTTGCTGGCCGCTGCCCCAACAGCAACTCTCTGTTTCCGCCGCTGGCGGCGGTCGTTGCTGTTGCAAGCCATTCCATCGCCCGCCC
>OKSC01003251.1_pt1 | contig 12375 bp, 8 predicted proteins | sample 1601161 | NCBI WGS metagenome assembly OKSC01 (sample SAMEA3541552, study PRJEB24748) | human gut metagenome | biome: human gut; feature: human-associated habitat; material: faeces | place: China | collected 2012
CAGGAGGCGACCTTCAAGCTTCAGAGCGGATACGCGCCGTACCGCGCGATCTGGAAGCATATCATGAATGTTTCCTTAAAAGATTTAAAGAGAAACTACGCAAACCTTGACGTGGATTTCGACCTGTGGAAAGGTGAGAGCGACGCGCAGCCGTATATCCCGGGCCTGATCAAGGACCTCCAGGATAAAGGACTTGCATATGAGAGCCAGGGTGCCCTCGTTGTTGATATCGCCGAGCCGACCGATACCAAGGAGCTTCCGCCGTGTATCGTGAGAAAATCTGACGGCGCGGCCCTCTACGCGACTTCCGACCTTGCGACCATCGTTGAGAGAGAAGAAGATTTCAAGCCGGATCACTATATCTACGTAGTGGACAAGCGTCAGGAACTCCACTTTACACAGGTCTTCCGTGTCGCAAAGAAGGCAGGGATCGTTCCGGCAGACCGGAAGATGGATTTTGTCGGCTTCGGTACTATGAATGGAAAGGACGGAAAGCCGTTTAAGACGAGAGAAGGCGGCGTTATGCGTCTTGAGAACCTGATCGCAGATATCGACGAGGCGGCTTACAACCGTATCATGGAGAATCGTACCGTTTCTGAGGATGAGGCGAAAAAAACGGCTGAGATCGTAGGTCTCGCTGCTTTAAAATACGGCGATCTCTCCAATCAGGCGACAAAGGATTATGTCTTCGATATCGACAGATTTACTTCTTTCGAGGGAAATACAGGTCCGTATGTTCTCTACACGATCGCGAGAATCAACTCCATCTTAAAGAAATACAGTGATACCTGTGAAAATACAGAGAGCGGCGAGATCCTTCCATCGTCTGCTGAGCCGGTGATCGCGCTGATGGCGACGGAGATGATCTCGCCGACGCTGCCCTGCATCATCATTGCCGGGTTGTAGCAGAACGCGAAGGGCACCATGAAGCCGGCGAAGCCGAGCTTGCAGGCCTCGACCGCCGTGGTCATCGGGTTGGTCTTGGCGATGCCGGCGCCGGCATAGGCCGCGAGGGCGACCGGCGGGGTGATGGCGGACAGGCACGCGAAGTAGAACACGAACAGGTGCGCCGTCAGCGGGGCAAGGCCGAGCTTGATGAGGGACGGAGCGAGGATGGACGCCGCGATAACATAGGCCGCGGTGGTGGGCAGGCCCATACCGAGGACGATGCAGGTGATGGCGGTGAAGAGCAGGGACGGGAACAGCAGGCCGTGCGCCGCCTGGATCATCATATCGCCGAAGATGACGCCGATGCCGGTGATGGAGACCATGCCGACGACGATACCGGCGCAGGCGCAGCCGATGACGATGGACATGGCGCTGAAACCGGACTTGACCATGGCGCTGGGGATGGTCTTGAGGGTGAAGCGCTTCTTCTTATCGAAGAGCATGACCACGGGCACCGCGCAGGTCGCCCACAGGGCGGAGTAGAGCGGAGAATACTGCGCGACAAGCAGGCAGTAGAGCAGGACCGCGATGATGAGCAGGTAGATCCAGCCGTCCTTCATGACCTCGCGGCTCTTGGGAATATCCTTGGGGTCCATGAGCGTGACGTGCGCGATCTCCGTCTGGGACATAACGGCGACGGCGCAGCCCCAGTAATAGAGCAGCGCGGGAATGACCGCCGCGATGACGATGGCGATGTACTTCTGCTCGGTGAACGCGACCATCAGGAACGCGCCGGAGCCCATGACAGGGGGCAGGATCTGACCGCCGGTGGAGGCAACGGCCTCAACGCCGCCGGCGAACTGGGGCTTGTAGCCGCGGGACTTCATCAGAGGAATGGTGAACGTGCCGGTGCCGACGACGTTGGCGACGGCGGAGCCGTTGATGGAGCCCATCAGGCCGGAGGCGACGACCGCGCTGAGCGCGGGGCCGGACTTGATCTTACCGGTGAGGGAAATGGCGATGTCGTTGATGAAGTCGGAGCAGCCCGAGGCCTCAAGGAACGCGCCGAACATAACGAACATGAAGATGACCGTGGCGGAAACGCTCATGGTCGTGCCGAACAGACCGTCCAGGTCGGTAGCGAGGAACTTGCAGATACGCTCGAGGGAATAGCCGCGGTGCGCGATGGCCATGGGCAGATTCGGACCGGCGAGCGCATAGGCGATGAAGATGAGCGCGAGGACCGGCATGATGTAGCCGAGGGTGCGGCGGGCGCACTCGAGGACGATGATGACGAGGCAGGCGCCCGCGAAGGTCGCCATCCAGGTCGTCTTGCTCAGGCGCTCGGTGAGGTGATGGACCTCGTCCTGCGCCATCCAGACGGAGACCCATGTGAGGACGACGAGGATCATATCAAACGTGCGGCAGGCGGCGCGGAAGGCCTTGCTGCCGGCGAATTTATCCTTGAAAACGTGCTTGTAAAGGGGCTGGGTGAGCAGGATCAGCGTGAGGGCGAAGCCCAGATGCACGCCGCGCTGCACGGAGTAGTCGAACAGGCCGAAAAAGCCGGTGTAAATATGGAAGGAGGTCATCAGGAAGGCGACGACGGAGGCCATCATAATGAACTTGTCGCCCTTACCCTCTTCGAGAGTTCTCGCTGCTGCCAGTTCGCTGTCAAGCGAGGCGACGTCGATCTCTTTGATTTCTTTCTTATCGGACATAAACGCATCCTTTCTGTTAAGTGGGGGGTCTTAACGAAACCTTAATGAAAAGGGGGAGCCGGAGTTGGGATGTCCCAACTCCGGCCAAAAAATGCTTTTCGCAGGGACGGTCAGATCGTCCTTTTGATCAAGTTTTCAGAATTCCTCGATTAGATGAGGCCCTGCTCGCTGTAGTACTTCTGGGCGCCGTCGTGCAGAGGAATGGGCATCTGGGTGCAGAGGAAGCTGGGATCGGTCATGTCCTTGAGCAGGGCGTTACCGGCAGCCAACTCCTCGGTGTGCTCGTTCATGGCCTTGCACAGATCGTAGACGAGATCCGCGTCCATATCGGCGGTGACGATGATGAGGCACTTGACGCCGAAGGTGTTAGTGGTCTCGGTCTGGCCGGTGTAGGTGCCGGCGGGGATGGTGGTCTGGATGTAGGCAGCGTTGCCCGCGAGGACCTTGTCGATCTCCTCCTGGGTCATGTCGAGGACCTGGATCTCCTTGGTGGCAGCGAGGTTCAGCTGACCGCCGATGGGCAGGCCGGCGAAGCCGAAGGCCGCGTCGAGGATGCCGTCGCCGACGGAGTCGGCGCCGTCGCCGAGACCGAGGTTCTCAAGGCTGGTGTTGTCCTTGGTGATGTCCATCGCTGCGAAGGCGGCGAGGGTGGCGTTCTCGGTCGCGGAGGCCGCGGGGCCGACGGCAACGCGCTTGCCGAGCAGGTCATGGATGTAGGTCAGGCCGGAGCTCTTGAGCGCCACGCCGCTGAGCACGGAGGTGTAGACCGCGCCGATGACACGCAGGTTGTCCAGCTTGCCGATGTCGGCGAACTTGCCGGTGCCGTTGTAGGCGTTGAGAACGACGTCGGAGGTGGCAACCGCGACGTCGACCTCACCGGTGGAGACGTCCTGGCAGTTCTGGAAGGAACCGGTGGAGGTCTGGGTATTGCACTTCACACCCTGGACGTTGTTCGTCCAGACCTGGGAGACCGCAGCGCCGGCGGGGTACATGGAGCCGCCGGTGTCGGCGGTGCCGAAGGTCATAATGACGTTGCCGCGGGCGGGCTTATCGCCGTCGCTGGAGGCGTCACCGTCGGAGGCAGGCTGCTTCTCGCCGCAGGCGACCAGAGCGAAAACCATTGCCAGTGCGAGGATCAGAGACAATACTTTTTTCATGCTGATATCTTCCTTTCAAAAATTTATATACCCGGCTTGCGCCGAATACGACAAAAAAGTTAAATTCTCTGTTCCGGCTCGGAACAGAGAAAAGACCACACGGTCTTTTTCGCGTACGCCGCACCCTCGTGCGGTATGTTTGGTACGTTCACAGCTTATTCATTTTTTATGGACGGATTATAATTCATTCATCCTCGTCTTGTCAAGTCTTTCACAAGCATATTTTCCTGTTTTTTCGATGAAATTTTCTGGTCATTGTCATTCCGCACAGAAATGCTTCTTTCTTTTTGTGCTATTAGACACTTTCTTCTTTTGTTTTTTCAGCAAAATTCAAATTTCGCCGTAAAAACTTCATATTCTGCCGCATTTTCGCGCCCGTGCTCCCCCTGTATCTGGGGCGTTCAGGAGATGTTTTCCGCCGTAAGGACTCCGTTAAGCGCGCGCAGCCGTTTTCGTGAGAGCGGCGGATCACACGCAAAATGCTTTTGTATGAATATTCATTCTTCTATACATCAATATTTTGCCGTTTTCTTCTTGTTATCTGCTATATCCCACCAAATCAGCAGGTTTTATTATACGCTATTACGATAGCATAGTCAATCGTAAACATCACTTTTTTGGAATTTTAGGATATCTGCACAGCATTTTTCGCCGTTTTTTGACACATCCTTGACATGATCCGTCCGCAGACAGGTCCCATCCCCCAAAGAGTTGCATTATTTCATGCGATGGGTTATAATTCAGGTGATATTTTCCGTGCAAGGAGGAAACGCGATGAAAGCTAAGGTATATTTCTCCCGTGAGATCACGCCCGAGAAGGTCGTGGCGCTTTACCGTGCCGTGGGCTGCGAGCTGCCGGGCAAGGTCGCCGTGAAGCTGCACTCCGGTGAGCAGGGCAACCAGAACTTTTTGGGTCCCGACTTCTGGCGGCCGATGATCGAGGCCGTGCATGGCACGGTGGTCGAGTGCAACACCGCCTACGAGGGCGAGCGCAACACCACCGAGAAGCACCGCCGCACGATGATCAAGCACGGCTGGAGCACGAACTTCGACGTGGATATTCTTGACGCCGAGGGTCCCGATCTGGAGCTTGCCGTTCCGAACGGCAGGAGTATTCAGAAGAACTTTGTCGGCAAGGACATTGCCAACTACGATTCCATGCTCGTCCTCTCCCACTTCAAGGGGCATCCGATGGGCGGCTTCGGCGGCGCGCTCAAGCAGCTCTCCATCGGCTGCGCGTCCTCCTACGGCAAGGCCTACATCCACGGCGCCGGCGAGCCCGAAAAGATCGGGACCGCCGACCACGACAGCTTCCTCGACGCGATGGCGGACGCCGCCTCGTCCGTGGCGGAATATTTCAAGGACAAGACCGTTTTCATCAACGTTATGAAGAATATGTCCGTGGACTGCGACTGCTGCGCCGTGGCTGAGGACCCGTGCATGGCGGACATCGGCATCCTTGCCTCGCTCGACCCCATCGCGGTCGATCAGGCCTGTCTCGATTTGGTCTACGTCTCCGACGATCCGGGCCGCGACCACCTCGTAGAGCGCATTGAGAGCCTCAATGGTGTCCGCACGGTCGAATCCGCGGCGGCGCTGGGCTTCGGCACACGGGAATACGAGCTCGTGGAGCTGTAACATAAAACGCCATAAGGGAAAAGCACGGGGCTCCCCGTGCTTTTCCCTTGTACATTATAATAGGTATGGGTCACAGGAACTTATCCAGCTCGCGCTCGACCTCGGGCAGCTTCTTCGGCGAGGGATGCTCGACGCGATAGCCGTCCTTGATGACCATGGAGAGCGTGCGCAGGGCCGAGAGATCCGCGAGCGGATCCTTCGCGCAGACGATCAGGTCCGCTGCCTTGCCCGCCTCGATGGAGCCGGTCTCGCCGTCGATGCCGGCAAGCCGCGCGTTGAGCCGCGTCGCGGTGTGGAGCGCGAAGGCCGGCGTCACGCCGCAGTATTTCACGAAGTAGCACAGCTCGCGCCACATATCGTAGTGCGTGATATAGGGGCAGCCGGTGTCCGTGCCGAGGCCGACCGGAATGCCGTTTGCCAGATTTTCCCGCGCCATGGCGATGATGCCGTCAAAGACAACCTTGCCGTTCTCCTGCTGCTCGTAGGTCGCATGGGAGACGCTGCGGTCAAAGAGCGCGTAGGGCAGCGCGGGCGAGAGCGTCGCGACCTGGAACGCGCCCTTCTCCTTGTAGAGCGCGGTGATCGCCGCGTCCGGCTGCGCGCCGTGCTCGATGGAGTCCACGCCGTTTTCCAGCGCCACACGCACACCCTCGGGGCTTTCGACGTGCGCGGCGACCTTCATGCCAAGCGCGTGCGCCTTATCGCAGGCCGCCTTCACCAGTGCGGGCTGCATCCGCAGCACGCCCGGCTCGCCGACGACCTCAGCATCAAGCACGCCGCCGGTGATCATGAGCTTGATGAGGTCCGGCTTCTCCGCCGCGATCCGCTCCACATAAGCCGCGGCCTCCTCCGCTGTCTTTGCTTCGTAGGCAAGGGAGCCGGCCATGTGCCCGCCGGGCACGGAGACCGCCATATTGGACGCCACCACGCGCGGGCTGAGGATCTTTCCCTGCGCGGCCAGGTCGCGGATGATCGTGTCGAAGTCCGCCACGCCGCCGACCGTGCGGATGGTCGTCACGCCGCTGAGAAGCTCCGTCTTCGCGTAGCCCTCGCACAGCTTCACGCCGATGCGGCGCGTGAGCGCGTTGGCGGTGATGAGCTTCATGAGCTTCTTCGGGTCGCTCGCCTTTTTCTTCGGCTTGCCGGAGGCGGGCAGATGAACGTGCAGGTTGATAAGCCCCGGCAGCACATACTGTCCGCCGAGGTCCACGACCTCATAGCCCTCGCGGCGCGCCGCGGCATCGGCGACCGCGCTGATGCGCCCACCCTCAATATAAATATCTCTGCCCGTCTGCGGCGTCATTTTCTCCGTGCCGTCGAGCAGCACGCCGTTTGTGAGCACATAGTTTGTTTCATTCCGGAACATGGCATTTCCTCCGCTCCTTCCGTGTTTGCCTTATCATACCACACCGCTCCGAGGCCGGCAAACGGATTTTTTGCGCACTTCGTGCATTCTGCACAATTTCGGGCCGACATTGTTTGACCAAAAGCGGGTGAAAAAGCCTTGCATCCGCCGTCGAATTATGGTATTATTACAATAGTTACAAATTGTAACCTTTGATACCGTTCGGCGGCGCGCCCCGTCTGCGCCGCTTTTTCATGAGAATTTGAGGAGGATGCCCTATGAAACTGCGCCACGCGCTCCGCGGCACGGCTGCCGGCCTGCTGCTGGCGGTCTGCCTGACCACCCCCACCCTCGCGCTCACCGGCGTTGTGGACGTCGGCGGCAGCGTTCTGCGTGTGCGCAAGACCGCGAGCACCGGCTCCGCCGTCCTCGATCAGTTGCCAAGCGGCAAACAGGTCGAGATCGTGGACACCGCGACGAACGGGTGGTACGGCATCCAGCTCGGCAGCGTGAAGGGCTACGTCTCCGCAAGCTACATCAAGCTGCTTGAGGAAGCCGTCCCCGTCGTCACGGCAGAAGTCAGCGCGGTGAGCGCCTCTGCCGCGCAGAGTGAGAGCACCTATGTCAAGGTCACCGCAGACGCGCTCAACGTCCGCACCGGCCCCGGCACCGACTATGCGGTCGCGGACGAGTTCGCGCAGGGCAAGGTCGTCAAGGTCCTCGGCGCGCAGGACGGCTGGTATCAGATCGGCAGCGGCTACATCGACGCGGCGTACACCGAGGCCGCCACCGCCGAGGAGGCGCTCGAACAGCTCTACATCCGCGTCACGCAGGGTCCGCTCAACATCCGCTCCGGCCCCGGCACCGGCTACTCCAAGGTCGGCTCCCTCGCCAAGGGCCGCTGCGTGAAGGTCGTGTCCGTCCAAAGCGGCTGGTATCAGATCGAGCAGGGCTACGTCAGCGCCGCCTATGTGGAGGAGACGGACTACACTCCCGCCGCCGCTTCGAGCAAGGGGCAGGAGCTTGCGAACATCGCGCTCCAGTACGTCGGTTACAGCTACGTCTATGGCGGGGCCAGCCCGCGCGTTGGCTTTGACTGCTCCGGTCTTGTGCAGTATGCCTGCGCACAGCTCGGCTACTCCATCAACCGCACCGCCTCCGCTCAGCTGCAAAACGGCGTTACCGTTTCGTGGGACGAGCTTGCCCCCGGCGACCTCGTGTTCTTCAAGAAGCCCGGCAGCACCACCTCGAAGCCCGTCACGCACGTCGGTATGTACATCGGCAGCGGTCAGTTCGTCCATGCCTCGGACTATGGCGTCGGCGTCATCGTCAGCAACCTTTCCGACGCCTATTACACCACCGGCTATGTCAGCGCCCGCCGCATCGCGGTATAATGTCAAATCAAAACAGCAGGAGCCTGCACAGCGCGCAGGCTCCTTTCCTTATGGCTTTTTCCGTCACACCGGGTAGGCGCCGATGCGCGCGATCTCCGCGTCGCACAGCGCGCCGACCGCGTCGAAGTCCACACAGGGTTGGTAGAGCGCTTCAAGCGCGTCATGCCCGCGCTTGGCGCGCTTGAGGGACGCGACCGCTTCCTCCTCCAACGCGCGGCGGACACGGCGGATGAAGCGCAGGTGCGCCTTTTCGGCGCGGGTCAGCTTCTCCTCCGCCATCGCGTCGACGCGCAGGCGGCGGTAGGGCTTCCCTTCATAGCGCACGCCCTCGCCGGTCGTGACGAACGCAAGGCCCCGCGCGGGGATCAGCAGATGCGCGATCTCCGCGGGCCGCAGCGGGTCGCGGCAAGTCAGAATGTCCTCCCCAGCCTCCAGCGCCGCGTCGCGCAGCCGGCGCAGCACAGGCGCGGCAAGGCCGTAGCTGTCGCACAGCTCATAGACACGCGGGCAGAGAGCGTCCACGCTGTCGAAGCGGCACACCTTGCCCTGACAGGTCAGTCCGCCGAGAAAGACGTCCGCCGCGCGTCCCCGCGTCTCTCCCCTGCCCTTGAGCTCGCGCGCGGCGATCCCCGCCGCACGGCGCAGCAGCTTTTCCTCGTCGAAGTGCGCGCGCACCAAAGCGCGGCGCTCCGCGTCCACACCGCCGAGCGCCCGCAGAACATGGTACGCCTCGCGGTAGGACGCGCGATAGGCGTCGGTCAGCGCCGTCAGGCCGTTTGCGACCTCCTTCGCCGCCGCGCTGTCACAGCACTGCGACAGGTCCACATAGCGCTCATGCGCCAGCGCGTACCGCGGCTCGAGGACGTGGGGCGCGGTGCCGTCGACGATGGCCGTCCGGATAGCCGGAGCGATCACGCCGTCGAGCGAATCGGGATCGCCGGAGCAATGGATGTACACGGTCTCCAGTCCGCGCTCCTCCAGCGCTGCGGCCGCGCGGCGCATGAAGGTCGATTTGCCGCAGCCGGGAGTCCCCTTGAGAATGATCAGATCGTAAAGCCTTGCGTCGAGGAGCTGGTCATACAGCCCATAAAAACCCTCCGCGCTGTTCGCGCCGAGGAAAAAATGCGTCTGTTTCATGGTCCGCCTCCAATGGTCTTAGTTTCTATCTCAACCTATGCGCGGCGGCGCGTCCATGTTTGCGTGGACGGAAAATGTTTTGCGCAAAAAGGAAAAGCGCCCGTCACGGACGCTTTTCCTTTGATTTTTTCAGATGCCGAGCAGCTGGCGCTTCTTCGCCGCGAACTCCTCCTCGGTGAGCACGCCCGCGTCCAGCAGCGCTTTGTACTGCTTGAGCTCCTCCACGGTGCTCGACGCGCCGCCCGCCTGCGCGGGGGCCACGGTCTGCGCCGCGGAGGCGGTGCCGGTCTCCGGCGCGCCGGGGGCGATAAACTGCATCAGGTTGCGCGCAAGGGTGTGCAGCTCGTTGACCTTCTCGTCGTACTTGTGCAGGAAGGAGTCCACGCTCGGATAGTCGTCGTCAAACTCCGGCGCGTCCAGCTCGTTGCGGTAGGCTTTCCAATAGGGATGGTCCAGCTCCAGCTCCACCACGAACTGACGGAACGGCGAAGACTCGCGGAACTCGGGCTTATGGAACTCCAGCTCGCGCTCACGCTCGCGCCACTCCTCGTTGGTGCGGTCGAGATACTGCACGCGCTCGGCCTGCATGATGCGCTCATAGTCGCTTCTCTGCAGCTTGAACTGCTCGATGCGCGGTGCGAGCAGACGGACGCGCTCGGGGTTTTTGCTCTCGGCGCAGACAAGACCGGCGGCCGTGCCGGTAAAGAGCGGTTCCTTGTCCTCCGTGATGCGGAAGGACTTGAGCGCGGACTTTTCAAACACAATGGTGCTCTCGTCGTCCTTCAGGCGGAAGAGTCCGTTGGTCACATCAAGCACCAGCTGCGTGTTGAACGCGCCGAAGCCGAAGCGATACTCGGGATGGAAGCGCTCGCGCAGCACCTGATTTTTGTTGTAAAAATCTATGTAGCGGCGGAAATCGTCGAGCGTCATGCTGTCCAGCACGCCGTTCGGCAGGTCGATCTTCTTGTCGCATTCCTTGCAGATGGGCACGCCCTCGACCTTGGTCGGCAGCAGGCGGGGCGTCGCGTTGCCGCAGATGGGGCAGGGCTTCTTATTATTGCTGAATAATCCCATAATGCTTCTCCTTCTATCCTCCGTTTTGTCCGGCGGCTGTCCGGCCGTTCCTCGGACGCTCTTGCAGGAAAAGCATAGCACGCCCTGCGGAAAGATGTGCGTTTCTCGCCCGAAATGTATGGTTTTGGGGTGTGAAATGCATCCGTGTGCCGTCTCACGCCGCGAACGGCGTGAAGGGCAGGGCTTCATATTGCTTGGTATAGCGCTCCATGAGCTGCTCCGCCTCGGCGCGGGAAATGGTCTTGCAGCGGTCTTCGAGCTGCGTGTCGTCCAAGGACAGGGCATCGAGACCCTTGGCGTGGTACCACACGCCGCCGCGGTCAAAAACGCTTTCGATGGGCAAGAGCGTCTCGCCGTAGCGGAGATAGGTCCTCCCCCAATGGTCGGCGCCGCCCGACCACTCATGTGCAAGCGTACCGTCAGAGCAGAGAAAATACCGACTGCGGCTCCAGCCGTCCACGACGCGAACGGCTTTTGCGCCGTCGAGACGGTAAATATTGAAGATCACGCCGCAGCCGTCGCCCCAGTCCGCGCCGAGCAGCAGCTCGCTCGTGCCGTCGCCGTCCAGATCGCGCAGCAGCCAGCCGGGCGTCTGGTAGTAGTCGTTCACGGACAGGAGATCATGGCTGAAGTCGGTCTGCACGTCGCTCGTGCCAGAGCGCCGCAGGTCGGCGATCTCGGCGAGCAGCGCGTCGTAGGCGGCGTAGCCGGTCGTGCTTGCCGCACCGCCGCGCGCAGGGGGCGGTGTGGTCGCGCACTTATAAAGCGCCGTACATCCGGCGGTAGAAAGCGTGTCGGAGCTGACCTCCATGTAGTACGCCTGCCCCACGGTCAGCCCGGAAAAACAAACGCCGTCGTTTACCTTGACGGTCACGGCATCCGACACCCACTTGCCCGCGCCGGGCTCTCCCGCACAAAGCCGCACATTGTAATCCGTCGCGCCGGGTGCACTGTAGAGGACAAACGCCACGTCCGCAGTCTTTGCGGTAAACGGTGCGCAGGCATTTCCGCTTGCGCCGTCTCTGCTGCTTCGGGGCAGAAAGGCAGTCCCCACGGCAGGGACAGGCTCGGTCTGCGCGTCAAGTGCGCTCCTCTCCTCGGCGGTCATGGCATAAACCTTGACGGAATAGGCGCTGCCCGCCGCGTCCTCCTCCGCGTGCTGTTCCTCTCTCTCGTCGGAGTCCTGCGCCCCACCGGTGTCGGAGGACGGCATATCAAGCATTGTACCGTCCCAAGGGGCTGTCGTGGGAGCCTGCTCGCTGTCCTGCGGGTCGCCGCGATCCACCGCGCGGAGACGGAAGCTCTGCTCCATGACCTTGAGCTGGCCCTCCTCTAATTTGGCCTGCCACTCGTCCGCGCCCTCATAGCTCCAGTGCGATTCGATCTGATAGAAGCCGCCCTCCGGACGGGGATAGAGGCTGAGCATCGTGCCGCTCTCCCCCTCCCGCAAGGTGCAGCGGTAGTGATCGGAGAAATACTTCAGCGTCCAGCCGGCGCTATACAGCTCCATCAGCTTGTCGTCAAGGCCGCTCCCCTCCGTGACAAGGAAGTAAGCGCCTGTTCCCGCGCCCGAGCGCCAGAGCGGGCTGTCGCCCTCGCGCTCCCACCCGTCGAGGACGCGGATGCTCCACGCATCGGTGTAAACGCGGTCGGCATCCTCTGCCGGCTCGTCGCTCTCCCCAAAAAAGCCCTCCGGCAGAGGGGAATCCCCCTCGGTGTACGGCCAAGTGATGTGGAAATTCCGGTAGGCGTCGCCGTCAATGCAGAGGTAGACGTTGCCGTTGTTCACGACCGTGTGCCGCACGCCGTCCGTCGTGGTGACATAGAGCTCGATGCTGCTGCCGGCAAGCGGCTCCATACTGCGGACATACCGACCGCCGCTCCTGTTGATGAGCGCGACCACCTCGGCGAACTCCTCCGCGTCAAAGTCCTTGTACTGCTTGTCGGGCGTCTGCGGCATGGTCGTCAGCCTATTACTACATCAAGTTCGTCAAGGGCAGAAAGCCCAAGGATGAAGATAT
>OKSC01003254.1_pt1 | contig 12365 bp, 15 predicted proteins | sample 1601161 | NCBI WGS metagenome assembly OKSC01 (sample SAMEA3541552, study PRJEB24748) | human gut metagenome | biome: human gut; feature: human-associated habitat; material: faeces | place: China | collected 2012
TTTTAGCTTTTTTAGCGGGCTTTCCCGTTTTAAAGCTGCATATAGGGCTTACGGCTAAAGTAATTATTCTCTGCCTTACCGCCCTGCCGCTCGGCGTTTTGGGGCTTATAGGCATTAACGGCGAGAGCCTTTCGTCCTTTATTTTCGGCTTTTTAAAGTTCCTTAAAAACAGACGGGTTTTAAAAATCGGGGACGATAGGAAAAACTCCGTTTCCGAATATCTGCCGATAGAGAAAATAGAAAACGGGATAATATATACCAATGACAAACGGTACATAAAGGTAATAGAGGTTTTACCCATAAACTTTTTGTTAAGGAGCGCAAGAGAGCAAAGAAGTATTATTTACTCCTTTGTTTCTTACCTTAAAATAAGCCCCGTGAAAATGCAGTTTAAAATCATAACCAAAAAGGCGGACACCAAAAAGCACCGTGATATAGTCCTTAAAGAAATGGAAAAGGAAATGGACGAAAGCTGCCGCAGGCTGCAAAGGGATTATTTAAAGCTAATAAACCGTATAGGCTCTAAGGAAGCCACTACCCGCCGTTTCTTTATAGCCTTTGAATACGAAAATGTCGGGCGGCGAGTAAAGAACGAGGAAAGCGAGGCGGTAGCCTCACTACAGACCGCCGCGAGAACAGCTGTAAATTATTTAAAGCAATGCGGAAATAAGGTAATAATCCCGGATAACGAGGACGAATTTACCGCAGATATTCTGTACGGCATTATCTGCCGTGATGAGAGCTTTAAAAAGCCGCTTGCCGAAAAGGTTGCGGAAACTGCGGCAAGGTATATTGCCGAGGGTAAAAGCACGGATAATATTCCGGTTACCGAATTTTTATCTCCCGAAAGCACCGACCTTACGCGCGGCAGGTATATTAAAACAGGTGCTCTTTACCGCGCGTATTATATTATCCCGTTGGGCGGGTACAAAACGCAGGTTCCTGCCGGGTGGCTGAGTCTGCTAATAAACGCGGGAGACGGTATTGATACCGACCTATTCCTGTTCCGTCAGCCAAAAGAGCAGGCGGTGCGCAGGCTCGGTCAGCAGCTAAGAATAAACCGCTCGAAAATACGCGAGGCAAGCGATACAAACACCGATTTCGACGACCTTGACAGCGCAATAAACAGCGGATATTTTTTAAAAGATGGGCTTGCAAACAACGAAGAATTTTATTATATGAGCATACTTATAACCGTAACCGCCCATATGCCCGAAGAGCTTGAATGGCGGGAACGGGAATTAAAGAAAATGCTTATTTCGCAGGATATAAGCATATCCGCCTGCACATTCCGAGAAGAAGCGGCTTTTCTTTCGTCACTGCCGCTGGTATCTCTTGAAAAGCATTTGTATAACCGGGCGCGGCGCAATGTGCTGACAATGGGCGCGGCAAGCTGTTATCCCTTTACCGCATATGAATTGAGCGATGACAACGGCATACTTTTAGGGGTCAATAAATACAACAATTCGCTTGTTATAGTGGATATTTTCAATTCCTCGGTATACCGCAACGCCAATATTGCAATAGTGGGAACGAGCGGAGCGGGAAAAACCTTTACAATGCAGCTTATGGCTCTGCGTATGCGAAGAAAAGGTATTCAGGTGTTTATAATAGCCCCTTTAAAGGGTCACGAGTTTTTAAGGGCCTGCAAAAATATAGGCGGAGAGTTTATACAGATCTCCCCCGCCTCAAAAAACTGCATTAACATTATGGAAATAAGGAAAACGGATAAAAGCGCCGACGAAATAATCGACGGCGGTCATATTGAAAAATCCGAGCTGGCGAAGAAAATTCAAAGCCTGCATATCTTTTTCAGTCTGCTTATTCCGGATATGACCCACGAGGAAAAGCAGTTACTTGACGAAGCGCTTGTAAAGACCTACGCTTTAAAGGGCATAACGCACGATAATAAAACGCTTGCAGATAAAGCTGACCTCAATAAATACAAGGAAATGCCGATACTCGGAGACTTATATAATATCCTTATTTCCAACGCCTCGACCGAGCGCCTCGGTCATATACTTAACCGTTTGGTGCACGGCAGCGCAGGAACATTTAATCAGCAGACAAATGTGAATCTTGATAACAAATATACCGTGTTCGATATTTCCGAGCTTTCGGGCGATTTGCTGCCCGTGGGTATGTTCACGGTGCTTGACTATGTGTGGGATAAGGCAAAGGAAGACCGCACCGCCGAAAAAGCAATTTATGTTGACGAAATGTGGCAGCTTATAGGCAGCGGCGGAAATCAGGTGGCGGCGGGCTTTGTGCTTGAAATGTTCAAGATAATAAGGGGCTACGGCGGTTCGGCAATATGCGCCACGCAGGACTTAAACGATTTTTTTGCGCTTGACGGCGGCAAATACGGAAAGGGCATTATAAATAACTGCAAGACTAAAATAATACTTAATCTTGAAGACGACGAAGCCGAAAGAGTAAAGGATATTTTCAAGCTTTCCGAGGCAGAGATTATGGAAATAACCCATTTCGAGCGCGGCAGCGGGCTTATAAGCACAAACAACAATAATATAACGGTTGAGTTCAAGTGCAGCGAGCTTGAAAAGCGCCTTATAACCACCGACCGCCGGGAACTGAAACAAATACTTGACGGCGAAAAGACGGATATGCGGAGTTAATACGGAGCTAATGCGTATTAAATTTTTTACGCGTAAATAATGCGGATGCATTACGCATTAGGGTTAGATTTAGAAAAGTGCAGTTTACCTGTCTTAAATATTTTTAAAGTCATACCACACATTTTTATTGATAATTATAATTTTGTGTGGTATATTTTAATTGAGGTGGGAAAGTTGCTTATCGGTTCTGTTGTGAAAAATGAAGCTCTCCGCAATCAAAAGATGATATGTGAATATGAATCTTTGCTGACAAAACTTCCAAAGGGATCTGTCACCTGCCGCAAAAACGGATATTACTATTTAAGGTACAGAGAAAACGGTAAAATTTATGATAAATACATCGGCAAGGATACCGGGGAAGTAAATAAAATCCGTGAGAGACTTATTCTTCGTAAGCATTATACAGAAATGCTTCTTGCATTGCAAAAGGAGCAGAAAGCTATTCATAAAATACTGGAGGGATTGAAATGATTATCTATCACGGAAGTACGCAGCTTGTAAAAATACCGGAAATTCGTAAAGGCGATACCTTTCTCGATTTCGGACCCGGTTTTTATACAACAACCTCTGCAGAGCAAGCCGAACGCTGGGCTAAAATTAAAATGCGGAGAGAAAACAAGGCGATCGGATATGTTTCAATTTACGAATTTGATTTTGAAACTGCACTCAAGCAGGCAGAAATACGACGTTTTCACACAGCAGATATTGAATGGCTGCAATTTGTAGTTAAAAATCGTAACGGTGAAATACAGGATACACCGTGCGATATGCACATAGGACCGGTAGCAGACGATAATGTTTACCGCTCCATCCGACTTTTTGAAACCGGAGTATTGGACGCGGACGAAACAGTAAAGCGCCTGAAAACAGAGGTGCTGCAGGATCAATGGACTTTCCATACAGAAAAAATACTCACATTCGTCAGGTTCGTCGGATCAAAAGAAGTCAGAACGGAGGAATAAACATGAGCAAAGAAGAATTTACTGCGATTATGCCGTATATCAGCGCCGATTTGGTAGGTTTAATAGCACGGAAAAATAACATGTCCGAAGAAGACGCAGTTTTAAAATTGTATAATTCAAAGCTGTATTCAGCTCTTGAAGATGAGTGCACAAAAGTTTGGCATTACAGTACAGATATGCTCTATTCGCTTTTTGAACAGGAAGAACAAACCGGTAATATAGCTTTTCCGGATGTATAAGGGGGATATAAAATGAGCAAGGAAACTGCCTTTCTGGTATTTTGTCTTGAAAATTATAAGGTTCATAAATCATTGACCGGAAAGCAAGCTATGGAATTATTTTGCAAATACGGTGTATTTGACTACCTTAAAGATTTTTACGACATTTTGCATACAACCGGTTATCAATATATTAACAACGATATTGACATTTATCTCAAATCACGAAATGCCGTAATAACCGCATAGAATCAAAAAGCGTTCGATTTTCGGGCGCTTTTTAATATGGCGTTGACAAACTCAAAAATAAGGTGTATAATTATCTCGGAAACAAAGAAACAAGGAAATCAAAAAACTTGAATTAAATAATTCAAAGTACATATAATGAAAAAGGAGAAGAATTATGACACATACTGTTTTGAGAGGTAATGCTGTTATGGAAAGAAAAAAAGTAAGTATTTCAGCTAAAAGACAAATAACAATACCCCAAAAGTTTTTTACAATGCTGGGCTTTGACGATGAAGCCGAGTGCATTTTAAGAGGAAACGAGCTTGTTATACGCCCTGTTAAGGAAAGCTCGGGCGGTGAATTTGCAGAGCAGATACTGACGGATCTGGTTAAACGGGGCTTGAGCGGTGACGAGCTTATAAAGGCATTTAAAGCCGAGCAGAAAAAGATTCGCCCGGCGGTGGAAGAAATGCTTGCGGAAGCCAAAAATGCCGCAGACGGAAACGCCGAATATTCAACCTATAACGATGTTTTCGGCACGGAGGAATGATTGTGACAGAGGTAAGATTTTTACCGCCCGCCGCTAAATTTATTAAGAAAATCAAGGATAAAAAGCTAAAAGCCCTATACAGGGAGGCAATAGATACGATTTCGGAAAATCATTTGGTGGGGGAAGCCAAAACAGGTGATTTAAGCGGAGTTTACGGCTACGATATTTATTATAACAAAACCAATTACGAGCTTGCTTACACGGTTGACTATACCGACGATAAGATTATAGTTGTAATAATGGCGGGAACAAGAGAAAATTTTTATGACGAGCTAAAGCGATATATGAAAAATTTATAACCACATTATTTTAAAAAGTAATAAATATAGGAGATTCTCTAATGAAAACTCTTAAATATTCTACATGTAACGAACCGGAGGGGGATCCCGACTATACTAAAGTGACTACCGAAGAAGCAAAGCATATTGCCGAGGCGGAAAAAAGCGGATTTGTTAATGAGTCTGATATTGATTGGGATAATCTAACAGATGATTATATTGAAAATTTAACCGATTATTTCCTTTTGTCTGAGGCTGAAAAGCGTATGGCTGACAACAATGATTCCGAAAACGTTTCTCATGAGCAGATGCTAAAAGAACTCGGAATTACCGAAAAGGATCTGGACGGCATAGATGTTGAGATAGAATATATTTATTCTGAATTGGAAGCCGCTGAAAAACAAGTGAAGCAAGGAAAGGTGCTTGATGCTGATGAAAGTCTTGCGCAAATAAAAGAAAGGTTGAAAAAGCAATTCTTATTGCAGCACCGTTATACGGCACCTATTATGCGCTTGATCCGCTGGAAAGCGGAAAAGTGGATATGGTGGATGAAATATTAGCCGAACAGTTAGAAAGTATAACTGACAATAAGTTCATAAAATGGTGGGCATATAGATTTACATATCTGTTTGTGCGTGCGGCTGTTCATAATTCACCTACAACCTATCAGCTTTTGCCGAGTATAGAATATTTAAAACTTATGCCGCAGATGTATGAAGATGAATTTAAAAACAGCAAGGCAATTACCACCTTAAATGACTATTACAGTATTTTAAACAGAAGTCCGAATCTCAATTCTAATCTTACTGACGGTAATAAACGCAGTCATAAAGCCTTTCGGAATAATATAGGCGACATTGTATCGGTGTTACAAAGTGTTGATACAACTCTTATTGGCTCAAGTAAAGGATTTGACACGACATCGGTTGTACGATATAAGACAAATTTGCTTGGGCAATCTGTTATAGATGATGTCGCTAAATCAGTCGAAGGTGACGGAGTAGTATTGGCAGCCAGTGCGTTTGCCTTGTCGGGCGATAGAAAACACCGTTTAAAATACAAGGATTTTGCAAATGAGGGTTCATACGGCCATATGGATTTGGCTATGCGCAGGGCACCGATTCAATATGTATGTGATACAATCAACGGTAAAGCCTATATTTCTCCGGCAGATACAAATTCCTTGCTGGCGGAAACGAACGATACAGACAACGGTATGGCGGATAATTTAAAAATAAAGTATTCGGGCAACAGCTTTTTAACAGTAAATATTTACGATGAAGAGAACAATAATGTTGCGCAAATATCCGAAAATAAGTATTTCGGTTTTAACAGCGATACTTTCAGTTTTACACCGCTTGAAGTGGAGGATGATAATTTCAGCGCGATAATTTATATGCCGAATTATGGCTATCGCGTTGAATTCAGTTGCGGTAACAGTGTAGGAACTTCTGTGGATTTCAAGGCCGAGGTTTCAACTCTTGACAAAGACGGTTGGCGAAAGACAAGCGTTTCCGATTCTGTGGCCCAAACCTCGGGAAATGGGTTACTTGCGTCTTATGACGGAACAAATAATCCTATTTCGGCGGAAAATATCACATCTGCGGTCGGAGGTACTGTCAATAATCATTTTACCGATTGGAGTTTGGCATCTGACATAAATCTTGATCTTAACGCTGCAAAAAAGATAGATGTTTCGGGTGACGATGCAGAATCCGTATCCTCGCTTCTTACTTGGAGTTCGTCGGCTGATTCCGTTGCGTCTGTTTCATCAAACGGCACGGTGACTGCATTAGGTTATGGAAAAACAACAATATCCGCAACGGACGGTAATAAAATAGAAAGCTGCGAAATTACCGTTAATTTAGTGCCGACATCCGTTAACATTCAAAATATTATTATGACCGTAGGGGAAAGATATGTAATCACTCCGGAATTTATACCGGCAAATTCTACCGACACAGATGTTTCCTATACCTATGAAGAGGGAACGGTTATTAAAATTGATGAGTTCGGCGTTATACAAGCTCTTGCTCCGGGAACAATATCCGTGACGGCAAAAACGGGAAACGATATTACAGCTGCCTTTACAGTAACGGTTAAAGACGCCGATTTCACAAGAAAATCCGGGGATACAAACGGAGACGGAACGGTGGATATAATAGATCTTATACGGGTAAAAAAGCATATTGCCGGAGTTATGACTTTGACCGGAATTGACTTCGATACGGCTGACATTGATAAAAACAGCATTCTAGATTCTGCTGATTTAACTCGACTTCGGAAAATACTTTTAGGTATATAGAAAAAGGGTGAAACATAATGAAAAATAAAAGTATTATTTTAAAGGTTATTGTTTCGGTCGTTACTGTTGCCGCGGTTATCTGTGCTGTATCTTTGACTCGCGATTTAATGAAAAAACATCGTATCGAAACAAGAAAGCCTATTCTTAAAGTAATGTCAAGAAGTTCAGGAGGATGGATTACTTTTGGGAAAGAGCATTTTTACATCGTATATGATAACGGTGATTATGAAGAAACAGAAGAATTTCAGTGTTCGGGTACGGAAGTCTATAAATTATATATGGTAGATGATATTGAAACTGATTTGGAAGGTATGCCGGCTTACGCCAAAAATATAATTGAATATGCGGATAATCTTGAAAACAGTAATATATTTAATCTTTATGTGATAGGAGGCAGGTGCTTTTTTGATATTCACGACAGCAGAGGTATGCGTAAAAAGCATACAAGTACAGTCTTTGAATATTTTCCGGACGATAATTCCGTAAAAAGAATAGTTCAATTCAAAGATTATTACACACAGTATGTTGAACTTTACTGATTACCTCTGAGAACAAAAACCAATCACTTTTTTATGGGCGGTTGGGTTTTGTAAAATAAGTTTTCGGATAGCTATTTTGTGCGGTTTGAAATCAAACGATTTAGCAATGCTTTATAAAGATATTAAATCCCTGCCGATTTCAAAGGTGAAATCGGCAGGGATTTTACTAATTGCGGCTTTCAATTTCTTATCGTTTTAATCGATATTCAAGCGATTTTTCCGACATTTTCTCTTTCCAAAAAGGCATTGAAAATTTGCCGTATATATTCCCAGCCACCGATACTCAAAAATTCATTTGAGAGATATTCGTCATATAACAGCGAGAGAATATTTGTGTGTGACGCCAAAACCTTTAAATCTTTTAAACCAAATTCGGTTTTTAGATTGCTGTTAACCGCATAGCAATAAAGGTTTTTGTAAAAGTGAATTTTCCCGGCATTCTCAAATACTGTTTCGGTATTTTGGGAAAGCTGCTCTTTTCTGAAAGCCGTATACTCCTTTTTAATATTTTTGGTCAGTATATCTTCGTAAGACAAATTAAACCCTCATTTCTTATCGCAGTTTACATCTGTGATAGGTAATGCGCCCATTTCCTCACCAACATCTGCAAGGCGGTTTATCGCCTTAATAAGCGCCGGCAACTGATGTTCAAAAAAGATTTGTCCGTATTTTGTTTCGTGAAATTGTAATCCCATATTTAATATTCCTTTCCATTTTAATGCTTTTTAATATTACCGTCATAGTGTGTTTTAAAGCCACATTAGCTAAAAGCCGGAGCAAGGGCAAAATACCCTTGCTTCCGTACTTTACGCCGCTTTATCCGTAGGCAAAGTGTGTGCTTTGCCTGCCGAATATTTGCCCTCGGTTATTTCGTGCAAAATTTCTCTGCACCTTTCTTCGTTTCCGCAGCCCGCGACCATAGTAACGCGATCGGGTCCGCTGCCCACATATACGCTTATACAGCCGTCAAATATTTGCAGCAGAATATCCTCACGCTTGGCGCAGGCAGAAACAAGGGCGAAAAAAGAAGACATTTTTTCCATAAACAATCACTCCTTACGCCGCTTCAAGCAGGTCTTTCATAAGAACATCAACAAGCCGTATTCCTCTCAGCTCTCCGCCGTGAATAAGAATGTTGTTTTCATCAAGCTCGGCAAATTCCTCAAGGCGTAACACCTTGCTTGTTTCCGCTAAAGATTTATCCTCTTCGCTTAACCTCTTCTTTATTACCTTTTGCCATTCTCTTAAAAACGGTTCGGCTGTAATAATATCTTCATCGTTGCGGTCATAGAGGGTTCGTTTTTGGCGGATAGTGCCGCCGGGTTCCACCTCTAAAGTATAGTAGGATACATCCGGCTCGTTTGTACGGCGCAAAAACAGAATATAGCTTTCCCTGCGCTCAATGCGGTCAAGGTATCTGTCCTGTTCTGCAACGCAGTGGTGAAGATTTCTGCCCTCTGCAAGCACATCCTCAACACAGCTCGGTGCAATAACGGAAAATGTTTCCCCGGCATATTCGTACTTAGCCTTAACATATGAAAACACATCGGGCAAAAGGGGATAAGACTTTATTATCTCGTTTGCACGCTCGTGAAGATCCTTGCGCTGCAGCAGATTTACAATCTCGGCATGCCGCTGCCTCAATTTGCCGGCACGGTATATAATGGCGTCGCTTGTATCAATATTTAATTTTACCGCCATTGCAAGATAATCCTTCCATAAATCCATTACCTCATTACAGGTCATATTAAGCGCGTTCATCTGTTTGTTAATATAGTTGAATATCTGTACCGCACTCATTCTGTCAGATATAAATGACAGGTCATTCGGCATCAGATTATGCCCTATAAACCATTTCTTTAGGTAACGGGATAAAAAGACATTTTGCCCTTTTTCGTATTGCAGCCAGCTTAAATACTTAAAACCGCCGTTTGTTTCCTTTAACTCTTTAAGCCTTACGGAATCTATACAAAGAATTTTTTTAAGGCTGCTACCGCCCGAATCGATGCGATGGCGAATATTAAAGCTCTTACCGTTTAATAACTCCTCGGCAAGCTCTGTAAACCCTGCCTTAATAAGCTTTTCAATATACGATGTTTCTTTAACCTGCATTAAAAATACTTCCGGATCAATTTTACCTTTATACTCATACCATTCGTTAAGCGCGGTACATTTCAGATCTTTTTCGGAAAGTTTCCTTAATGTCTTCTCGTATATTCTTCCGTTCACGGCATAATATTGGCTGCCGCATAACCTGCCGCCTATCCAGCGAAATGCCCGACGCTTGAAATCCCCGTAAAAGTATGCCCGCAGCGGCATACCTGCGTCATTACATATGATTCTTCTGGCTTCATAATAATGAAACTGCGGAGCAAAAGGCAAGCCTCGATGATATACTCTGTACGAATGAAATTCCCTCATCATAAGCCCGTCCTTGCAGCGCTGAAAAATATATGACGGATGCTCCTGTGTTACGAAATAGCCGAATCGCCCGAGAGATTTAAATGTTATTTCCTTATGGCAGACAGGGCAGATACCCTTTGAATTGTAATGGGGTTTTTCAACCGAAACCGTATTTTCACAATATGTGCAATAGCCTTCTGTATACTTTTTGCGCGAATAATTGTAAAAAACAAAGTGTTCGTCGGTAGCCTCTTTGTCTAACCATTTTTCAAAATCCTTCGGCAGCTGCTTTGGGGTTTGCTTTAAATCCTCATCCCACGGGTCGGTTACCTTTCTGTGCCTTTTTTCAAGATTTTCCGCCATAACATCATCCTGATAACAAACAAGTATATTTGCGCCGCTTTTATCGGTCTTAAAATACTTTTTCAGTATTTTATTTGATTCGCGCGGGACATATACGGCATGACGGTTAAACCAACTATCGGGCCAATAGAGGTTGCGGAGCGAGGCGGTAAGCCACTTTTCTTTCTCGTGACTGTAAGTGATATACTTTTTATTTTTCCTATCGAAATATATATCGTATATCGGTTTTGTGCCGCCGTACCGCATTGCCTCGGTCATAAAAAAGGATACCTTTAAAACGCCTTTTTTGGTGCAGCACCTAAGATACGACCAATTTGTATATTTATTTACCCTGACATCTTTCGGTTTATCTGCTTTGGCTCTGCGGAGCATATACGGAGTAGCCCGAAGCTTCGGCATTTTAAGCAACTCTTTTTTTATCATATTCCGTTTTCTCGCTTTCCTCTAAATTGACATTATACAGTCGGTTCGGCATAATTCTTTTCCCGTCAACCTTAACTAATGCTATTTGAATAATCTTTTTGCTGTTCGGTTCTTCCTTTGCAAAGCAAAGATAATCGCCTTTTTCACCCGAAGCAATGGGGTCTTTGCCGCGCACTATTACATAACCGTTCCGGGATTTGCCGATTTCCCTTTCCACTTGGCTGCTGTTTGCCCTGAATGGGTGATCGTTTATATATGCGAGAGAATGTAACAGTAAATCCCTCAGCGTCAGACGCTTTAATATCGTTAAATGCGTACAGGAAATTTTACTGTCGCGTTCATCCTCGTCTATATCTCCGCCTGCGTCAACAATATAATATTCCGAATTTTTTATATTCGGATAATAGTTAAAGCAGTCGAGGGGATTTTCGGCGCAATGAAAGCCGTTCTTTGCGCAATTTGCTTTTTCGGTCACATTAAGCCCCGGATTAAACTGATAGTCTCTGCATATCAGTCCCTTATCAAAGCCTTTATAAGCTAACATACAAATCCTCCTAAAATAAAGAAAGCTGGTTGGTGTTTTCCGACTTTTCCTTCTCTTTGGGCGGTGGAGTCTCTTTCTTTTTTGCAGTAGACTTTTTAGCGGTTTTTGAAGTATAGGCCGGTGTGTATGTTTTCGGTTCAAACTTTTCCTCGTCCGCATAATCTACTTCAATTTTGGTTGAACGATAGTATTCCTCAGCCCAATCGTAGCAGAGATCGTCCGGAATGTCTATGCCTATAACGCCGTTTCCGTCCGGCTTTTCACCCGTAAGCTTCATATCTTCTTCAAGGTATTCCCGCGCTTTAATGTTTATATACTTAAAGCAGTTTGCAACGCTCTTTTTAGGATGAAGAATATTGCGGGAAAGGTTTTCGTTTTTCCTGCTCAATTCGATTATATAAGCGGCAACGCTTTCTTTCATATTGCGGCGGGTAATCCTTTCAACACCCGTCGCTATATTGTTTTCAGCCTGCTTTAATAATTCATCCGTGGAAAGCATTGTGTTCATTTCCCATTCGATCTGAATTTCTTCATCGCGAGCCGCCTTTTTAGCGTCAAATTCCGCCTTTCGCTTGGCTTCTTCCGCTTCAAAGGCTTTTTTTCTTTCAGCCTCGGTTTGCTCGGCTGTTTTTTCGGTGACTTCTGTTTTATTATTGGCATCCATTTTTATGCTCCTTTTTCTGATAGTGTTTTTCGTGTTCTTTGCGTAATTCTCCATTACACAAAAAAAATCCACTTGCGAAAAACAAGTGGAAGTGATAGCTGTAAATCAATCATCAAATCCTCTTATTGTTCGAACATATATGTACTGTCAGGTACGATTCGCTCAGGTTGGCACCTTCCGTAGAGGGGTTGCCGTGACTTCACAGATCCTTTGTATCTCCATCACTCTGAATAAGAAAATTCTAAAAATATT
>OKSC01003256.1_pt1 | contig 12358 bp, 10 predicted proteins | sample 1601161 | NCBI WGS metagenome assembly OKSC01 (sample SAMEA3541552, study PRJEB24748) | human gut metagenome | biome: human gut; feature: human-associated habitat; material: faeces | place: China | collected 2012
CTGCTGCGGAAAAAACATCGTGAAGTCCCTCAAGCACTTCGCTCCAGAACGGGTGCAGGAACGGAGCGGTGAAACCGGAAAAGACGACTTCGATCATGCGCGCCTCTCCGGCCGCGCCCCCGGACGGGCGGACAGCGGTCCCGAAACGCTTCCGGCGTTCGACCACCCCGGCGGCCGCCAGCCGGTTCAGCGCCTTGTTCATGGTTTTGACGTTGACCCGGAACTCCCCGGCCAGCTGTGACGCGGGCGGCAGCATCTCCGTATAATCGCCGGCGTCGATGCGCCGTTTCAATTCCGCAATGATATCCTCCTGACAGGACGGGTACATGGGCCAACCTCCGTTATCGTTTTCCATATCTTCAATAATACCATATACTGATCTATGGATTTTACAAGACGATCATTAAAGATTTGTGATTTTTTCGGTTTGAATGGCAAAAACACTTGACATCCGCCCATTTTTCCGGTATAATTAAAACCAGATAAATCCATTGTTATATGGTGAATTTAATAAGAATATGTCCAATTAAAACCGAACATTCCACCAGAAAACCATCTTGTAAAGGAGCCGGAACCATGAGAAGAAACTTCACGCTGATCGAACTGCTGGTCGTTATCGCAATTATCGCCATTCTGGCTTCGATGCTGCTGCCGGCGCTGAACCAGGCGCGCTCCCGGGCGAAGGATATTCAATGCACGTCGAACCTGAAACAGCTCGGCACATATATGGCGATCTATGTGGACGGCAACGACGGAGTGATCCCGGCCGGAAACTGCAACATCATTCCGGCGCCGGCCGCCTATTCCGGCAAATGGCAGGATATGCTGATGCGGATTCATTCTCCCGGAACCGAAATCAGGGATAACTGCTTTGCTCCCGGGCCCAGCACCAAACGAATTCCGGCCGGTCCGTTCGCCTGCCCGGCCTCTGTCGCCGAATATGACGCGACCGTCTCGACGCGGCATTATGCGATCAACGACCCGAAGGACGACGACACCGCCCGCGGTTTCGCTTCGGCCCGCAAAATGACCTTCAAAATGAAAATCGGCCGGATCAAATCGCCGAGCCGGCGCGCCGCGATGTTCGACACCGACCAGTGGGGCAGCTACCCGGACCCGCAGGCGGCTTCCGTCAGCCAGATGGTCAACACCGCCGGTGACGATGTTCTCCGTCAGGGCGTTCAGAGTATTTCTGCGCTCCGCCGCGAACGTCTGCTTTGCGGACGGACACGTCGAACAGCGCGGCATCAAAAGCATCCCGAACGATTACAAAGACGCCGAAAACGGTTATTTCTGGGGCACGACCGAACGCAATTAGCGTACGGCGGAAAGAACGCCGCCATGCAAATGACGAAAGTTTACAACAGATTGGAGATGATAAAATGAAGTCGATCCGGAAATTTCTTCTCCCGCTCCTGCTGCTCTGCCTGACGGCCTCGGCCGCACCGCTCAAATCGGACTGGAAGCTTTGCAGGGGCGCGACGCTTGAAACCCGTGACGGGAAGCAGTATCTGCGCGTCGTCATCCGCCCGGAGGAGAAGGAGGCGATGAACTGCGCCGAGGCGGAGTTCGATCTCGCTCCCTGGGCGGACAGCATGGTGGAATTAACGATCCGCGCCCGCGCAAAAGGGGTTTCTGCGCCGGTAAACTACTACAACGGCGTCAAATTCATGCTGAATTTCACCGACGAAACCGGGAAGGAGTACTGGAACAACGTCGTCCGTCTCGACGGCACGTTCGACTGGCGGGACATTTCGTTTGCCGCCCTGATCGGCAGGCCCGGAAAAAAATCGCTGCTGAAACTCGGGCTTCAGGAGAGCAGCGGCGAGGTGGAGTTCGATCTCGGTTCGCTGCGGGTCACGAAGTTGTTCGGGTCCCCCGCCGAACCGTATACGGCCGTCTATTCCGACACGGTCGCCTCCGCGCCGCAGTTCCGCGGCGTGATGTCCCCGGTCCGGTTCAAGGCGGAGGATTTCGACACGCTCGGGGAGTGGAACGTGAATCTCGTCCGCGCCCAGATGATCCGCAACTGGGGGAAGGCCGGCACCGACCGCGATCTCGGGGAGTACGACGCCTGGCTCGACGGCATGCTCGACCACTATGAGAAGATGTTTCCGCTCGGATACCGGAAAGGCATCCGGTTCGTCATCGATCTGCATACCCTGCCGGGCGGCCGGTACGAAAGCGGCGAGATGGCGATGTTCCATGAGAAGGAGTATGCCGACCATTTCATCGCGGTCTGGAAGAAGATCGCCGAGCGTTTCAAGGATAACCCGGCAGTCTGGGGCTATGACCTCGTCAACGAACCGTCCCAGATCCGCCGCGCCCCGTACGACTACTGGAACCTCCAGCGCCGGGCGGCCGAAGCGATTCGGGAGATTGATCCGGAGCGGCCGGTCATTCTCGAATCCAACGGATGGGATGCTCCGGAAACCTTCCGCTATCTGGCCCCGCTCAAGCTGAAGAACATCATCTACCAGGTTCACATGTATAAGCCGGGGGCTTATACGCATCAGCGGGTCAAGGTGCGGGACGGCAGGCTCAAGCCCGGCGAAAAACCGATTCCCTACCCGGGAAAGATCGCCGGAACCGACTACGACAAGGAGGAATTGCGGCGTGACCTGCAGCCGGTGCGGGATTTCCAGAAAAAATACGGCGCGCGCATTTATGTCGGGGAATTTTCGGCGGCAATCTGGGCGCCGGGCGCGGCGGACTATCTGCGCGACTGCATCGAACTCTTCGAGGAGTACGGCTGGGACTGGACCTATCACGCCTTTCGTGAATCCCCGGTCTGGGACGTCGAGAAGGCCGGGACGAACCGCGGGGATATCCGTCCGGCCGCCGACACCGACCGCAGGCGGGTCCTTCTCGAAGGTTTCCGGCGGAACAAAGTGAATTGAAGGAGGCGAACGCCATGCATACGCTTCCGGTATCCCACTTCCTGCATTTCGAACAGCTTGAAAACGACCAGCTCGGCAAATTTTTCGACTCCTGCGCCGCAGACGGCGCGGAGTGTCTGTCGCTGACCCCGCCGGAGCTCGAACGGCTGGCGGCGGAGCCGCTCCGCATCCGGCTGCTGCAAACCGAAAGCGCCCGGACCGGCATCCGTTTCCTGAACGCCCATGCGCCGTATGGGGATGGCTGGGATTTGAACTGTCCCGACCCGGTTCGCCGCCCGGAACTGCTCGCCGGGCAGAAGCGCTTTTTCGAAATCTGCGCTTCGCTCGGCGTCGAAACCGTCACATTGCATATCGGGACCAACGACAGCGGCCGCCCGGCTGATGAGCTGCGGAACCGGGCGCGCGAATCGCTTGCCGAATTGCTGCCGGCCGCCGAAGCGCGCGGACTTGTCCTGGCGATCGAAAACACGCTGTTTCCGACCGATACGCCGGACGAGCTGCTGGGGGTTCTGGCCGCATTCCGTTCACCGTCGCTCGGCATCTGCTTCGATGCCGGGCACGCGAACCTCATGGACGGCACGCCCGGCAAGCACTCCGACAGGATGGTCGAGTGGATCCGGCGCCGCTGGCGCGGGAACGTCCGGTTCGAAACCGACACGCTTGCTTCGCTGCTGCCGCACATCGTGACCTGCCATCTGCACGACAACCACGGTTTTGACGACGAACACCTGCTGGCGGGCGACGGGACGATCGACTGGCCGGCGCTGTTCGGGCGGCTGGCCGGGGCTCCGCGCCTCCGGTCGCTCCAGAACGAAGCGAATATGGCCGCCTGCCGGATCGCGCCGCGCCGTGCCGTGGAACGCTTCCGGGCGCTCGGGCGAAGAGAGGCGCGCCTGCACGCATAAAGCGGCGGAGGCGGCGGTTCACCGTCCTTCGTTCCGCAGTTCGGTCGGCGTCCGGCCGAGCCGTCGCTTCAGCAGCTTCGCAAGGTAATTCGGGTCGGTGCAGCCGGCGGCGGCGGCGACCTCCTTGACCGACAGCCCGGTTCCGGCCAGCAGTCCGGCCGCCTCCTGAATCCGGCGCGAGACCAGATATTCGACCGGAGAAATCCCGGTCCGCCGCCGAACCAGGCGGGCCAGCGTCGAGCGGTGGATGCCGAGTTCTCCGGCGATGGAGCCGATCGTCAGCGACGGGTCGTCGAAGCGCTCCTCCACCAGTTGCTGAAAGGTTTCGACTGCGCCGTCCGGAATATTTTCATCGCCGCGGCAGCAGCCGAGCGACAGAATTTCATACGCCGTCGCCCCGGCCCGGTATTCGCCGCTCCGGGTCAGGTCGCGCAATTCGAGGCCGAGCCGGGCAAAGAGATCGCGCGGCGCCTTTCCGGCCGGATGCGTCCGCCGTTCGAGTTCGAATCCGGCGATGACCTCGTCGAGGTGGGCTCCGTCGCAGGTCATCCAGTAATACTCCCACGGCACCGTCTGTGCCGAAATCCGGTGCACATCGCCCGGAAAATAGAAAAACACGTCGCCGGGGCGCAGGTGCCATGTGCCGGTTTCCGCGACAAAAGTTCCTTCTCCCGCCGTACACCAGAAGAGTTCGAGGAACGTCTTCCGGCGCGGCTCTTCCTCCCAGCACGGGTCTTCGATCCGGTAATGCCCTGTGGAACGTGCCCGCAGCGGCGCGGCGACGGAGCCCTCCAGCGTCGGGCGGTAAACGGCTTCTCGAATCATCCCTGACCCTCCATCGTGCGACAAAATTACCCGATATAATACATCCGTCCTCTGTTGAATGCAACTGTTCCGGAGTATAATATGGGAAGAAAACCTGGGAGGATTCGCATATGAAACAAGGCCCGAAGGTCGTCGTCATCGGGGCCGGCAGCTACTTTTTCGGCAAGCCGGTCATCTACAACATGGTTCACAGCCCGATCCTGAACTCGGGAACGCTCGCGCTGGTCGATACGGAGCCGGCCGTGCTCGAAACCATGATGAAAATCGCGGAGCGCGCCGGAACGCATGCCGGAGTGCCGCTCCGGATCATCGGCTCCACCGACCGGCGCGAAGTTCTGGAGGGAGCCGATTTCGTCGTCCTGTCATTCTCGTTCCGCAACGCCTGCTACCGGGAGCTCGACACGCGGATTTCGCGGAAATACGGCGTAACGATGTGTTCGGGCGATACGATCGGACCGGGCGGAATCTTCCGTGCGCTCCGCGAACTGCCGGAGGTCCTGCGCATTGCGCAGGATGTGCGCGAGCTCGCCCCGGCGGCGTGGCTGATCAACTTCGTGAATCCGACCTCGGTGCTCGGCATCGGCCTGATGCGGCACGCGCCCGCGGTCAGAAGTTTCGCGCTCTGCGACGGGAACCATGAGCCGTACGTCCGCCTGATGTACCTGCGCAAGCTCGGCATCATCGCGGACGACTCGGAATTCACGCCCGAAGTCGACGCGAAATTCGACCTGCGGATCGCCGGAGTCAACCACTGCACCTGGATTCTTGAATGCCGCTACGACGGCCGCGACCTGCTGCCGCTTCTGCTCGAAAAGACCCGCGAAGCCGCCCGGCATGAGTACGACCGCGCCCCGTCGCCGAAGGCGAAGCCGCGGCTGAACGCGAATTACGAGCTTGCGCTGATGGAGCTTTACGGCGCATTCCCGACCGCCGCGAGCCATACGAAGGAGTACGTTCCGTTCTTCCAGGGCTACGGCGTCACGCCGGTCACGCCGGAGCCGATCATCTGCTTCGACGGTTACAACCGTGCCGACGAGATGGCCGAAGCGTGGGCCGAAACCGAAAAACTCGCAACCGGTGAAACGCCGATCTCCAGGCTTTTCGAAACCGGGCGCGGCGACCACGCCACCGACATCATCGAATCGATGTGGGGCGGTCTCGGCAAGAAATTCTACATCAACTCCGCGAACCGCGGGGCGGTGGCGAATCTGCCGGACGATGCGTTTCTCGAACTGCGCTGCGAGCTCGACATGCAGGGGCCCCGGCCGCTGCCGGCGGGAGAAATGCCGCGCGGCCTCCTCGGGCTCACGCACCAGGTGCTCGATACGCATGAACTGACCGTCGAGGCCGCCGTCAGCTGCGACCGGAAGCTTCTGCTGCGCGCGCTGGCGACCGATCCGATCGTGAACAACCTCGGCGACGCCCGGAATATCATGAACGAGCTTCTCGAAGCCGAACGCGACCATCTGCCCGCCGGCTGGAGCCGGTAACGCGCCGCGGGAGCGGGGGAAACGGAGCCTGCATGAAATCCGGTCAGCTGTTTTTCATGCGGGCTCCGGGCTCGCGTTTCAGAGCGAAGCGCCAGAAGAGCAGCCAGAGCACCAGCATTCCGGCTGAGATCAGCCAGACCTCGCCGATGCCGCGCGTAAAGACGAGGACCAGTGCCAGCGAGGTCCAGATGCCGCCGCCCATGATCGGTTCGTGCAGCAGCTGCTTGTAGCCGAAGCTCGCCGCCGCCGGCGTCCGGTTCTCCGGGTCGACCGTGCGGAGCAGCAGGAGGCCGGTTGCGGTGACGCCGAGCGACTGGCCGAACTCCGCGATCGCCCGCTCGAACCACGCATCCTCGAAAAGCCGCGGCGCGGCGTAGAGCACCATGAATACGCTCCATGCGGTTCCGCCGAGCACGAGCAGCAGCAGCGGCATCCAGTAGTTGAGCACGAAGTCCAGCCGGATCGAGGCGACCGCCGCCACGACGAGAAAGTCGAGCGACGCTCCGCCGAGCCGCTGGATCTGCCCCTGGTCGACCAGCGAGTCGAGCCGGATCAGCAGCAGGAGCTTCTGAAGGATCAGCCCGCCGATCAGGCAGAGCGGAAAGAGCGGGAAGCTGGTCAGGATTTTCAGGTTCTGAATCGATTCCGGCATGAACTGATTGCAGCCCGCCAGCAGCTTCTGGAGCCCGTAGCCGATCAGCACGGCCAGTCCGAGCGCCGCGACGTGCAGCGCGAGCGAGTCGACCGAATCGCTCTGGACCGTCTGGCGTCCGGCCGGCGGCTGCGCGTGCTTCGGGTAGACGCCGATCCGCTCATGCGGCGTCTGCTCGCTGAAGGTCCGGATATTTCTGACCCAGCCCCGCCGGACCGCAAGGTTGATCAGCGCCATGCCGAGCGTGATGCCGAGCACCATGCCGACGGTCGCCATCGTGTAGCCGAGGGCGATGCCGGCCTCCCAGTTGAAATCCGTAAAGGTTTTGGTCAGCCCGGCGACTGTCCCGTGCCCGCCCTCGAAGCCGATTTCGAGCAGGTTGCCGAAGGCGGCGTTGACGCCGAACAGCGGCACGAGGACGGCGAAGGCCAGTCCGAGCCCGATCACATACTGCCCCCAGGCGATGAGCTGCCCCATGCAGAGCTGCGGGGCGGCTTCGTGCCAGATCGTACGCAGTTTCGGAATCTTCGCTCCGATGAAGAGCGCGGCGAAGACGATGTTGATGAGAAAGCCGGGCAGCGCGTTCCAGCTGGCATGCCACTCCGGCGGCGCATCCTTCCCGAGCGTATTGATCCAGAGCAGCCCGATCAGCCCGCCGATCACCGACGCGGGCAGGTAGAGCCGCTGAAAGAGCGGAACCGCCGTGCGGACGAGCTTGCCGAGAATCAGCAGCAGGCAGAGCCCGCAGAAAGACATGACCACCGTTTCCATCAATCTTTTTCCTCCGCCGCTTCGTCAGATCAGGTGACCCATGCGCTCTTTCTTGGTCCTGAGATAGAACTCGTTCTCTTCGCACGGCTTGATCACGATCGGCACGCGCTCGGCGATTTCGAGCCCGTAGCCGGAGATTCCGACCAGCTTCTTCGGGTTGTTGGTCAGCAGCCGCACGGACTTCACGCCGAGGTCGAGCAGGATCTGCACGCCGATGCCGTACTCGCGCAGGTCGGCCGGGAAGCCGAGCTGTTCGTTCGCCTCGACCGTGTCGCACCCTTCGTCCTGGAGCTTGTAGGCGTGGATCTTGTTGAAGATGCCGATACCGCGCCCCTCCTGCCGCAGGTAGACGATGACGCCGGAACCGTTTTCGACGATCTGGCGCATCGCGGCGTGAAGCTGCTCGCCGCAGTCGCAGCGGGCCGAGCCGAAGACGTCGCCGGTCAGGCATTCGCTGTGAACCCGGACCAGCACCTTCTCCTTGTCCTTCACGTCGCCGTAGACGAGCGCGAGATGCTCGAACGAATCGACCTTCGTGCGGTACGGCGTCACGCGGAACTCGCCGAACACGGTCGGCAGCCGCGCGCTTTCGCCGCGGATGATCAGGTGCTCGTGGCGGCGGCGGTAGGCGATGAGCTCGGCGACCGTCCCCCACTTCAGGTTGTGCTTTTTGCGGAACTCATCGAGTTGCGGAATCCGCGCCATCGTGCCGTCGTCGTTCATGATTTCGCAGATGACGCCGGCCGGGGTCAGTCCGGCGAGGCGGGCGAGATCGACCGCCGCCTCGGTGTGTCCGGCACGGCGCAGCACGCCGCCCGGCCGGGCGATGAGCGGGAACAGGTGGCCCGGCGAGACGAAGTCCGCCGCCGATGCCGCCGGGTCGATCAGGGTCCGGACTGTCCGGGCCCGGTCGAAGGCCGAAATTCCGGTCGTGGTTCCCTTGCGGGCGTCGACGCTCTGCGTAAAGGCCGTCCCGAACGGGTCGGAGAGCGACGCCGGGGTCGAAAGATTGATCTCCGCCGCGCGTTCCGCCGTCAGCGGCGCACAGATGAGCCCGCGCGCATGGGTCGCCATGAAGGTGATCGCCTCCGGCGTGACATTGGCGGCGGCGAGCACGAGGTCCCCCTCGTTTTCGCGGTTTTCGTCGTCGGTGATGATGACCATCCTGCCGGCCTTGATGTCGGCGACGAGGTCCTCGATCGGATCGAATGCAATTTCGCTCATATTCCGAAGCTCCGTTAAATCGTTATTTCGCGGGAAACCGGGCGGATATCGGTTGCGCGCCCGGTCAGATAGTCATAGCTTACGACCGTTCCGTCCAGCCGGATCGGCCCCTTTTCGACGACGGCGAGCCGGTTCGGCATGCCGGTCGTGAATTTGTAGAGAACGTCCTTCACGTCGCGTCCGAGCACGCTCGTTGCCGCGCCGGTCATGCCGACGTCGGTCTGGCGCGCGGTTCCGCCGGGCAGCACGAGGGCGTCGGCGGTCGGCACGTGCGTATGGGTGCCGAGAACGGCGGTGACCCGCCCGTCGAGCAGATACCCCATCGCGAGCTTTTCGCTTGTCGCCTCGGCATGGAAGTCGACAAAGATGCTTTTCACCGATTTCGGCAGCTCTTCGGCGAGAATCCGCTCAACCGTTTCGAACGGGTTGTAGGCCGATTCGCGCATGAACACCTTGCCCTGCAGGTTGATGACAGCGATTTCGCCGCCGGCCGGATTCCGGTAGACGCCCCAGCCGCGGCCGGGCTGTCCCTTCTGCAGGTTGGCCGGGCGCAGGACGCGGTCGAACCGGTCGATTTCGGCATCGAAGCCGCGCTGGTCCCAGACGTGGTCGCCGCTGGTCAGCACATCGGCGCTCTCGAGCAGTTCCCGGGCGCACCCCGAGGTCAGGCCGGAGCCCGCCGCCGAATTTTCGGCATTCACGATGACGAACTGACAGTTGAATTCCCGGCGCAGTTCGGGGACCAGGAGCCGGACGGCTTCGCGTCCTCCCTTGCCGACGACGTCGCCGATGAACAGCAGATTCATGACGTTTTCTCCTCCTTACCGTTGAACGGGCACGGCGCGGCTGCCGCCCCGCTTCCCGAGAATGAACAGCATGGCCAGCGCGGCCGCGAAACAGGCCGGCGCAAGGTACATTGCCGTTTTGAGCATGAAATATTTGCCGGCCACGCCCGCCAGCAGCAGCATGATTCCGGCGATGCCCCAGCTGCCGCCGACGATCATGCCCATCCGTGCGCCGAGTGCGAGCGATCCCTGCGCCGTGCGGGCCAGCACGACGAGCTGCGGGAATCCGGCGCCGACCAGCATTCCGGCGAGCGGCGCGAGGCAGGCGGCCCAGCGGCTGCCGGCCAGCGCGAGATAGAGCACGAGCAGCGGAATGCCGGCGGCGATCTCAAGTTTCAGGCAGGAAAGCACCCGGTAGCGCTTGATGAGGAAGCTCGTGCCGAACGCGCCGAGTCCGGCTCCGAGGCCGAAAAGCGTGCCGGAAAATCCGCCGAAGCTGAGCGTGAAGCCGAGTTCTTCCATGTAACTCGGCAGCAGCCCCTGCATGATTCCGCACCCGGCATTGATGAGCACCGCGAGAAGAAAGAGTTCGCGGAAGGTCAGCGGGGAGACCGGCACGGCCGAGACCGGCTTCGACACACGGTGTGCAGGTGCGGCGTGCGGCTCCGGCGCATTGTCGAGTGCGAGCCGGACCCGCGCCCGGTGGAAGAGCCAGAGCAGCAGGCCGACCGGGATCAGCAGGAAATAGAGCCCGGCAAAGCCGAACTTTTCGACCAGCACTCCGCCGATCAGCGGCCCCGTGGCATATCCGGTGAAGCCGGCGAGCATGAAAAGCGAGGTCGCCACCGCCGGAGTGACCGACCCCTCCGGAATGGCGCAGATGCCGCGCAGCCCCTCCGGATGGGCGAACGCGACTCCGGTGCCGAGCACGAGGACCAGCACGACCAGGAATGCGAACGCTCCCGTCTGCGGCGCGAGTCCGGCGAAGCAGATCGCGCAGGAGAGGAGAAGCCCGAGCTGGACCAGCTTCGGCCGCTTCGCGGCTTTGCGCAGCGTTCCGGCCCAGAGCTGGATGCCGTTCGAGCTGAAGCTGCAGAGCGTCAGGAGCACCGTTCCGGCGACGAGGGAGAGCGCATACTTCTGACGCAGCGCAGGCAGGAAGCCCGGCAGCGTTCCCGACAGCATATCGACCGTGAAGTGGATCGCGGTGAGCAGCGACAGCCGCCAGAGCGCGAGCGTGTGACGAGTCATGGTCTCCCTGTTCTGATGTAAGACGGATTTATAAACATATCTTTATAATATAACCTTCCGTATGCTCCGCGTCAACCGCGCCGATTGCCGGAAACCGGTTAATTTTGCCGGAATCATTTGCTTTTTGACGGATTCGCGTTATATTCCGCAAATGCTTGAATACGAATTGAGGATTGCTTTATGAGAGAGACACTTTCCGCCGCCGCCGGCCGCCTGCGCGCCCGGATCGAATCGTTCCTGCCGCCTTCCGCATTTCTTCCGGCTGCGGAACCGGAAAAGCTCCGCCGGTTCCTGACGGTTCTGCTCTGCGCCTGGGGCGCGGTCTGGTTCGTCGCTCCGCTGCTGGCGCTCGACAACGTGTTTATCGACGTTCCCGAGAATATCATCTGGGGCAGTTATTTCCAGTTCGGCTACGATAAGAACCCGTATCTGGGCGCATGGATCGGCTACCTCGGCAGTTTGCTGACCGGGAACAGCTTGTGGAACAGCTACCTGCTGAGCCAGGTGTTCGTTATCACGGGGCTCTGGGCGGTATGGCGGCTTTCGCTGCGCATGACTTCGCCGGCCGGGGCGTTTCTGGCGGTGATCTTTCTGCTCGGGGTGAACTTTTACGGCATCAAGTCGGTTGAGCTCTGCGACGATGTGATGGAGCTCGGCTTCTGGCCGTTGCTGATCTGGTCGTTCTACTGTTCGCTGAGGGACGGCAACCGGATCGGCAGCTGGCTCCTGACCGGGTTTCTGGCCGGCTGCTGCTTCATGATCAAATATTACGGAGCGGTGCTGTTCGTCTCGATGTTCGTCGTCATGCTGGCGACGCCGGAGGGGAGGCGGGCGTTCCGCCGGCCGGGTCCGTACCTCGGAGCGGTGCTGTTCGCGGTCATGTGTCTGCCGAACCTGATCTGGCTCGGCGGCAACGACATGGTTGCCTTCCGCTACGCCTTCGACCGGGCGGCGCTCGACGACGGGGCTCCGGCCTTCGCATTCACCTACGAGCGGCTGCTGAAATATCCGCTGCGGAGCTTTACCCGGACGCTGTCGGTGCTGATCGTGCCGCTCATTCCGTTCTTCCTGCTCTTCTTCCGGCGCGACGATGCGATGCCGTCCGGGCGGTTCGACCGGCGGTTCGTCGCGATCCTGGCCTGGGGGCCGTTCATTCTGACGCTGCTGTTCTCGGTCGTTTCGGGCGGTTCGATCAACTATTCATGGGTCGTGCCGTGCTTCCCGCTGCTCGGGCTTTTTTTCGTGCTCTGGTTCAAGCCGTATATCAACGCTTTCAGTCTGCGGGCGTTCACGGGGTTCATCCTGCTGCTCGGCGTCGTATTCGTGACGATTTTCGTGGTCCGGAGCCTCTGGCAGCAGCCGTATCTGAAGCGCGGCTGCGACTATGAGAATTTTCCGGGGAAGGCGCTGGCGGCGCGGCTGACCGCCGAGTGGCGCAGGCAGTACGCCGTACCGCTGCCGTTCGTGATCGGCGACCGGCGCGAATCGTGCAACATCGCGGTCTATTCAACCGACCGGCCGGAGGCGTATTTCTCGGCGAATCCGAATTTCAGCC
>OKSC01003261.1_pt1 | contig 12348 bp, 6 predicted proteins | sample 1601161 | NCBI WGS metagenome assembly OKSC01 (sample SAMEA3541552, study PRJEB24748) | human gut metagenome | biome: human gut; feature: human-associated habitat; material: faeces | place: China | collected 2012
GGGTGGTGCGAACCTACCATAGTAATATGGCAAGGCGGTGCCTCCCTACTCCACTACATGGGCACGCTCAAGGAGTTCTTCACCATCAGCCCTGTGATGCTCATTCCCCCGCTGTGCGTTCTGCTCATGGTTATCTTCAAGGTGCCCGCCATCCCCGGCCTGATCGGCGTCTCCGCTCTCGGCGGCATCTTCGCGGCCATTTTCCAGAAGGCAAACCTCGCGACGATCCTCGCCTCCATGTACACCGGTGTGAGCATGGATACCGGCGTTGCCGAGATCAACCGTCTCGTTAACCGCGGCGGCCTCTCCAGCATGCTCGATACCGTTGCCCTGATCCTGATCGCCCTGGCGTTTGCCGGTGTGGTCGAGACCACCGGTGCTGTCCACGCCATCATCGAAAAGATCCTCAGCAAGGCCAAGAGCGACAAGGCCATGATGACCACCGCTATCTTTGCCACGCTCTTCACCAACTTCGCCACCGCCGCGCAGTATGTCGCGATCGTGCTTCCCGGCCGTATGTTCCGCGAGGCTTTCCGTGAGCGCGGTCTGCACCCCAAGAACCTGTCCCGTATCCTTGAGGACGTCGGCACGATCTGCGCGCCGTTCTGCCCCTGGAGTACTGACGGTGTTTATATCCTCGCAACGCTCGGCTGCGCCACCGCGGCCTATGCGCCCTACATGTTCTTCTCCATGCTCTGCCCCATTGTCTCGCTGATCTGCATCTGGACCGGCTGGACCATCACTCGCATCACCCCCGAGCAGGCCAAGGAAGACATCATCCCATAAGCTGTTAATTTGAGCAGGGGGAGCGCGAGTTCCCCCTGACTCCAACAAAGAATCGAGAAAAAGGAGAAAGCAAATGAACAAGGTTATTCTCAACGGCGTGGATCTTTCCATTGAAGACGTCGTCAACGTTGCCCGCAACGGTTATCAGGTCGAGATCGACAAGGACTGCATGGCACATATCGCCGAAGTCCGCAACTACATGGAGAGTGAATGGATGCGCGATGACGCGCCCGCCGTTTACGGCTTCAACACCGGCCTTGGCAAGCACAAGGATCACAAGGTCACGATCGAAGAGAGCGATCTGCATCAGTATCGCACCGTTTTGTCCCACTGCGGCGGCGTCGGTGATCCGGCTCCCGAGGAAGTGGTCCGCGCGGCCATGTGCGTCCGTCTGAACGCCTTCTGCCGCGGCGTTTCCGGCCTGCGTCCGGTCGTCGTTGAGCGCCTTGTCGAGCTGCTCAACAAGGGTGTGCATCCCGTCGTGCCCTGGCAGGGCAGCGTGGGCGCCTGCGGCGACCTTGCCCCCATGGCTCACATCGTCTCCGTTCTCATCGGCGTGCCCCAGGCCGAGGCCTTCTATCAGGGCGAGCGCATGCCCGCACAGGAAGCGCTGAAAAAGGCCGGCATTACCCCCGTCGAGTTCCAGCTCAAGGCCAAGGACTGCCTGGCGCTGCTCAATGGCACCACAATGTTCGCCGGTATGGCGTGCCTGAACGTGCACGACGCCGAGCGCCTGTACAAGCTCTCCGAGATCACGACCGCGCTGTCTCTTGAAGCCATCCGCGGCGAGACCCGCGCGTTTGACAAGCGCATCCAGGAGGCCCGCCCCTACGCTGGCCAGATCAAGGCCGCTGCCAACGTGATGAAGCTCGTCGAGGGTTCCACCCGCGTCACCGAGGACGCCCGCAAGGTCCACCTCGAGCACGACATCATGCATCCGCACTATCAGGAGCGCGTGCAGGATAACTACTGCTTCCGCTGCATGCCGCAGGTGCAGGGCGTCTGCCGCGAGAACCTTGACTATGTCAAGCACCTCGTCGAGGTCGAGATCAACGCCGCCACCGATAACCCGCTGATCTTCCCCAAGGGCGACGGTCACTACGAGTTCCTCTCCGGCGGCAACTTCCACGGCGAGCCCACCGGCTTCGCGATGGATATCCTGACGATGTCCCTCGTCGAGATCGGCAACGTCTCCGACCGCCGCTGCTTCACGATGTGCGATCCTACCATCAGCTACGGTCTGCCTCTGGCGCTCGCCGGCGAGCCCATCGGCCTGAACTACGGCTACAACATCATTTGCTGCTCCACCTCCGCCCTCGCGTCTGAGAACAAGACGCTGGCGTTCCCCTCCGTCTGCGACACTATCCCGACCAAGGCCAACCAGGAAGACCACGTCTCCATGGCGCCCTGGGCCGCTCGCAAGGCCAAGCTCGTCATTAAGAATCTTGAAAAGATCCTCGGCATCGAGCTGCTGCTGGCCTCCCGCGGCATCTGGATCACGCAGGACCAGCTCGGCGAGTTCAAGCTGGGCAAGGGCACGTCCATCGCCTATGAAAAGGTCAACGAGCTCATCAAGTTCCAGAACGAAGACATCTACATGGGCAACCAGTCCAAGGCTACGATCGGCCTTATTGAATCCGACGAGCTGCTGAACGCTGTGGAAGCAGCGGTCGGCGAGCTGTAAGCATCCCTCTTCTCCACACAACCCAAAGCGACCGGTGCGTTCCCGCGTACCGGTCGCTTTGGGGCATGATGCACAAAAGTTGAATGGATTCGACGCGAATTAAACGCTTGCTTCTGCCGAAAACGGCCATTATACTGTAATCAATACGTCGCTCTTTTTTGGAGAGGGCAGAGGCAAGCATCCAACTTTTGGAAAAGAAAGGAGAAAGTCTGATGCAAAAGATTACAGCCGAACTTCTTGGCTCAGGACGGATCCTGCTCGACGGGAAACCGGTCAACCTGCCGTTCAAGCAGGCCGAGGCACTGGTGTACTATCTTCTTGTCGAAAAGGAGACCTTTCGCCCCAAGCTCGCCGACATCATCTGGGGCGACAGTGCGGACGAGCATAAGGTGCAGTCCAACATGCGCAACGCCATCTATGTGATCCGGCGCGAGTTCGGCCGCGATTTTCTTGTCGGCGCGTCGAAAAATGTCATTCAGATCAACCCTGAGATCAGAATCGATCTGGACATCGATCGCTTTAACGACAAAAATCTGACGGATTTCAGCTTTTACGCGGGCGACTTTCTCGAAAACTTTTATCTCAAGGACAACGAATACTACAACGAATGGCTGCTCAACAACCGCCAGCACTATCGAGGGCTGCTGCAGGAGCGGCTCAAGGAGTCCATCGTCGCGGCGTTTCAGGACGAGCGCTACAAGGACTGCGAGCTGGAATGCCAGAAGCTCATGGCGCTCGACGAGTTTGATGAGTTCGGCTATGTCTATTTAATTGAAATTTACCGCGCACGGGGCGAGTATTCCTCGGCAGTGGCGCTGTACGACAGGCTCGAAAAGCTGCTTTCCGAAGAGCTGTTCCAGTCGCCGAGCGAAGAGATCACAGCTCTCGTGCAGAACATCCGGCAGGAGCGCAACAAGAGCGTGCTGCACGTGCTTTCACAAAAAGAGAGCATCACCTCGCCGGAGAGCGAAGAGGACAGCGGCCCGTTCATGGGCCGCGAGGAGGAGCGCGGGAAGCTCGTAGACGACATCCTGCAATTTTCCGGGGGCCGCGGCGCGGTCAGCCTCGCCGTGACCGGCGAGGCCGGCATCGGCAAAACACAGCTCTTCCAAACGGTGCTTTCCTCGATAGGTAAGACGGAGGCAGCCATTTACGAGACCTGCTGCTACCGCGCCGAGGAGAACTACGTCTTAAAGCCCTGGCAGAACATCTTCGAGCAGCTGGGGCGCGACCTTAAAAATCGCGCGAGCGGCGCGGACGCGACGCTCTTCCGTGCGGCGGTTTCGCGCGCGTTCCCGTATCTCTGGCAGGTCGACCTGGAAAAAGCCATCGACCAGGACGACATCACGACCGAGAGCGGCAGCAGCAACCTGCGCGCGATCACCTACGCGCTGATGCGCCTGTCACACGCGCAGCGGATGATCTTCTACTTTGACGATCTCCAGTGGGCAGACAGTGTGTCGATCTCACTGATCCGCGATATCCTGACCTCGGACAAAAACCACCGCATCCTGTTCCTTTTCGGCGTCCGCGACGAGCGGCACCAGTATGTGGGCAGCTTTTTGGAGGAGATGAAGGCTGCGCGCTTTCTGTCGGAGCTCCAGTTGCCGCGCTTTTCTGTGGACGAGACGGGGCAGCTTGCAGACCTTCTGCTGCCGGACCGCTTTTCCACGCCTGCGCTGCGCCAGCAGCTCTTCCGCGAGACTGAGGGCAACCCCTTTTTCATCATCGAAACGGTCAACAACCTCAAGTTCAACGGCTCGGTGGCCGACATCACGCCGAACATGCGCGACACGATCCGCATCCGCATCATGTCGCTGCCGTCGGAAGAGCGCAGCATTCTTGATCTGCTCTCGTTCTTCTTCGACGGCGCATCGTTCGACATGATGCGATCGCTCTCGGGAAAAGAGGAGTACGAGCTCATCACGATTTTGGAAAAGCTCATCGACAAAAAGCTCATCCGCGAGGTCATCCGCGCCGAGAGCGTCGCCTTCCAGTTCAGCCACCAGAAAATTCTCGAGTATGTTTACGGCGAGCTTTCGCTCACCAAGCGGCGCATCCTGCACGAAAAGATCTCCTGCTGCCTCGAGCGCAGGCTCAGCGGCACGAGCGCGGACAACGCGCTTTATACCAAGCTCATGTACCACAGCAGGCGCGCGGGCAATGAGCGCAAATACCTCAAGTACTACGTCGAGTACGTTTACAACTATTTAAACCTGTCCCACGAATATTATCCGGTGCTCGGCGGGGAGACGCTGCCGACGGACGCAGAAAACGACCTTCGGCTTGATTCGTCGGACAGAGCCGGCATCCTTCGCATCCTCAAGGACATCCAAACGAAGGTGCAGGCCAATCAGGGCAAATTCGACGAGAGCGACAAGCACGGATTCCTGTCGGATTACTACCACATGATGGGCCGCTTCCACATCCGCAAGGTGGAGTATTCGCAGGGCGAGCCATACATCCGCACGCTCATCGAGCTCAACCGCGACTCGGACAGCGAGCAGTGCCGCAACAACATGATCAAGGCCTACCGCCAGCTCATCTGCATCTACATCGACCGCTACGAGACCAAACAGATGCACGAGGTCGTCGAAAAGGCGTTCGCCGTGCTTGGCGAGGACGGCAAAGCCGAAGAGCGCGCCATCTGGATGCGCCTGTCGGGTCTGTGCTCCATCATGTCGGGCCGCATCGAGGAGGGCTACGCCTCGCTCACGCAGGCGATCGAGATTTTCGAGCGCTCTGGGGAAAAGGACAAATACCTCTTCAACCTCGCGGCATCTTACGCATGGCTTGGCGAGGTGGAACGCAACCGCATGCACTATGGCGAGGCGATGCAGTACTACACGCGCGCCATCTCCATCTGCACGGAAAACTTTCTCACCGGCGGTATCGCGACGTTTTACACCTACGCCGGTCAGGCCGCGCTGGATGCGGGCGACCTTGAAAGCGCGGACGAATACCTCTCGCAGGCAGTCGACCAGTTCAACAAGGTGGAGCTGATGTGGGGGCGCGGTATCGCGTTCGCCTATTACGGCTACCTCTGCTTTGAGCAGGGAGAGTATCGCAAGGCGCTGAGCCTTTTCATCAAGGCGGACGATTATGCCCAGCGGCTCGGCAGCTGCTACGAAGTGGGCGTGCTGAACCGCATGTTTGCACAAATCAGCCTGCAAATGCAGGATTCACCGGACATTCAGGCTGTTTTTGGACGATATTTGAATAAAGACGTGTCTGTTTACTTACAGCAGTCGAAAATGCTGCTGCGCGACGCCTATTCTCCGGTCGACGAGCAGTATCTGTCGCAGCTCACGGAGCGGCTGAAACGGGAGAATAAGGCCAATACGGAACATACAGCAAATTCTGCACAGGAGATAGAACATCATGCTTGAAAACAACCACACGATTCACCTGACGCTCAACGGCGAGAGCCGCGCGTTCACGGTGGAGCCGCAGGAGACGCTTCTGCACGTGCTGCGCGAGCGCGCGCACCTGACGGGCGCGAAGAAGGGCTGTGACCTTGGCGAATGCGGCGCCTGCACGGTCATCATGGACGGGCGCGCGGTCAACTCGTGCTGTGTGTTCGCCATCGAGGCGGACGGCAGCACGGTCGAGACCATCGAGGGCATCGGCACCGCCGACGAGCCGCACCCGCTGCAGCAGGCGTTTATCGACGCCGGCGCCATCCAGTGCGGCTACTGCACGCCCGGGATGATCATGGCGGCCAAGGCGCTGCTCGACCGCAACTCCCATCCCACGCGCGAGGAGATCCACGCCGCCATGTCCGGCAACCTCTGCCGCTGCACGGGCTACACGAAGATCGAGGAGGCCATCGTCGCGGCCTCCAGGGTCATTGAACAGTACGCGAACGGAAAGGGGGCGCAGCAGTGATGGAGCAGCATCATTTCGACATTGTCAACCACGCCACGCCGCGCCTTGAGTCCATGGATAAGGCGCTGGGCCGCGGCAAGTACACCGACGACTTAGAGCTCCCCAACATGGCCTACGCCGCGCTGGTGCGCTGCCCGTATTCCCACGCCAAGGTGCTGAGCATCGATGTGAGCGAGGCGGAAAAGGTTCCCGGATACCTCGGCTGTGCCCTGCCGGAGGAGGCCCCGCAGGCCTACTTCAACTGCTCGGGCAACCCGCCCTCTCCGCTTCTGATGGCGGATGAAAAGGTGCTGACGACCGAGCCGCTGACCATCGGCGACCGCGTGGCCGTCGTCGCCGCGGAGACGGAGGAGGCCGCCCGCGCCGCTGCCGAGGCAGTGAAGGTCGAATATGAGAACCTTGCGCCGATCCTCGACGTCAAGGCCGCGCTCGCCGACAACGCGCCCGCGATGCAGCCGCATCTTTCCGACACGAACGTCGTCCAGCGGCGCGAGGTGTCACAGGGCGACATCGCTGTGGGCGAGGAAAAGTCCGACATCATTCTCGAAGACCACTTCGTCACGCCGCCGATGCAGCACACGATGATCGAACTGACCTGCTGCATCTGCGACTTCAGCGACGGCGAGCACATGACGATCTACAGCTGCTCGCAGACGGTGTTCCAGGAGCGCCGCATTCTGGCCGAGCTTTTCGGCCTCAAGGAAGTGGACGTGCACATCATCAAGCCGCTTGTCGGCGCAGGCTTCGGCGCGCGCCAGCAGCTGCACGCCCAGCACGCCGCAGCGCTCATCTCGCGCAAGATCAAGCGCCCCGTGAAGCTGCTCTATTCGCGCGAGGAGGACTTCTACTCCGTCGTGCGTCACGCCTCCGACGTTGATCTTCGCATCGGCGCGGACAAAAACGGCAAGCTGCAGCTCTTTGATACGACGTTCCGCCTGAACGCCGGCCCCTACACCACGCACACGCCGACGGTCGTGGCCGCTGCCGCCCGTAAATTGCAGTACAACGTGCCGAACTACTCGTTCATCGGCCTGAGCGTTTTCACGAACCACGTGACGGGCGGCGCGTTCCGCGGCTACGGCAACACGCAGCTCACGTTCGGCCGCGAAATTCTGATGGACCGCCTCGCGCAGAAGCTCGATATGGACCCTGTCGAATTCCGCCTGATGAACCACGTGCAGGTGGGCGAGTGCTTCCCCTGCGCGAGCATCCCTGTCAGCAGCAACGGCATTGAGGACTGCGCGCGCCGCTGCCAGCAGATCCAGAAGGAGATCGACGAGAAAGAACCCCTGATCGACGACGAAAACATCCGTCAGGCGTGGGGCATCTCCTTCAGCTGCCACGGCTCCGGCCCGTCCTCGAAGGAGGGCCTGAGCGGCGCGGTCGTCATGCTCAACGCCGACGCGTCCGTGCATCTGCTCGTCGGCTCTGCCGATATCGGTCAGGGCAGCGAGACGATGGAGAGCCAGATTGCGGCGGAATGCCTCGGCATCCCACTCTCCAGCGTGCAGATCACTGCGGCGGACACGAGCCTGACACCGTATAATACCGGCACGTTCGGCTCGAGCCAGACGTTTATCTGCGGCAACGCCGTCAAGCTCGCCTGCGACGATCTGAAAAAGAAGATGGTCGAGCAGCTCAAGGTCATCTACGACGGCTGCACGGTCAAGGAAAAGGACCACCGCTACTATATCAGCGGCGGCGAGGAGCTTGAGCTGAGCTTTGAAGACGCCGCGCGCAAGATCCTGTTCGACCCCAAGGGCAGCGTGCCCATCGGCGCGGGCACCTACAAGGCTCTGGCCTGCCCCAACCCGTTCTCCGTCTGCTTTGTCAAGGCGGAATACCACAAGAAACTCAACGCCATCCGCCTCATGGACATCATCGAGGTCGTGGACGTCGGCACGCCCATCAACCGCCTGACCGTCGCCGGTCAGCTCGAGGGCGGCATCGCGCAGGGCGTGGGCTACGCGCTCTATGAGCGCATGGAGATCAACCCGCGCTCGCGCCGCACGCTGTCGACCGATTTTCTGCACTACCGCATCCCGCAGATGGGCGACATGCCGCGCACGTATGTCGACATGGTCAACAGCCACGACCCCTACGGCCCGCACGGCGCGAAGAGCGTCGGCGAGCTTGCCACGGTGCCCGTGGCGCCGGCCATCGTGAACGCGGTGCGCCGTGCAAGCGGCATTGAGATCAACAGCCTGCCGCTGTGCGACAAATTTGCCATCCTGCCGACCGAGAGGGGGAATGTGAAATGAGCGGACAGGTTTTAGAGAGCTTACACGACATCGTCTCCGCCGAGCCCCCGACCTACATCGGCGGCGGCACAGACATCATGCCGCTGCTGAAAAACGAGGTGCGCGACGACAAGGATTTCGTCTTCCTGAAGAAAATTCCGGAGCTGCACGTTTTAGAGGAAAAGGACGGCGAGCTCATCATCGGTGCGACGATGACGCTCACCGAGCTCGCTGAGAGCGCGCTTCTGAACAGCCGCTATGCGGCCATCGCGCAGGCGGCGTCGCTGACGGCATCCCCGCAGATCAGAAACATCGCCACCGTCGGCGGCAACATCATGCAGGACCGCCGCTGCATTTACTTCAACCAGCCGCACCTGTGGCGCAGCGGCCTTCCGTACTGCTTCAAGACCGGCGGCAGCATTTGCCACCAGATCCCGAACTCGCCGGTCTGCCGCGCGATCTACTATTCCGACGTCGCCACCGCGCTCATCGCTTACGAGGCGGAGGTCGAGTACATCGAAGACGGCGAGACGCACCGCACGGACCTTGCATCCCTCATCGAGCGCCACAGCGTGGCCAACGGCCTTGCCTGCCACGAGCACCTGCCCATCCTCGTCACGCGCTTCTTCATCCCCGCGGCGGAAGAGGGCGAGCGCAGCGGCTTTTATAAGTACGCCATGCGCACGACGATCGATTTCCCGATCATCAACTTCGCGCTCCGCTGCGGCGGCAAGCGCCCCGCGCGTCTGGCTGCGGGCGCGGTCGCGCCCCATCCGGTCGTGATGGCCGAGACGGCGGCGAAGATCGACTCCGACGCCACGGATGACGAGGTCATCGCGCAGGCCGAGGCCGAGCTCAGAAAGCTCGCCATGCCCATCAAGGAGGCCTGCATGACCCCCGCCATCAAGCGAAGCCTCTATCGCCACGTCGCAATGCTGCTGGATTTGAGAAAATAAGCAAAAAAAGAACCGTCCGATCGGACGGTTCTTTTTTGTCGTAGAAATTTATTTCGCGGCGCGGGCCAGAACGGCCTCGGCGCTCATGTTCGGATTGATGGTCTCTTCGCTCTCGACTGCGATGGCCGCGGCGGCGGTGCCGGCGGCGCAGCTTTCGGCAAGGTTGCGGCCCGCGAGGAACGACCAGACGAGGGACGCCATCATCGCGTCGCCCGCGCCGGTGGCGTTGCGCATCTCGGCCTTGCAGATGGGCTCCAAATGCGTCTCGCCCTGCTGCGCGGCAAACACGCCGTCGCCGCCGAGCGATAGGAATACGCGCTGCACGCCCTGATCGAGAAGCGCCTGCGCGGCCTGATGGAGCGTGGCGTCATCCGTGATCTTCACGCCGGAGAGGAGCTCTGCTTCGATGCGGTTGGGCTTGAGCGTGTGGACGTGACTGAGTAAGCCCTGGAGCTTTTCCGCCTTGACGGTGGATACCGGATCGACGAAGAGCGGCGCGGCGCAGTGCTCGATAAGGTACGCGATGGACTCGCGCGGCAGGTTCGCGTCCACGACCACCGCGGCGGCGCCGTCGAGCAGCTCCTTCTGCGAGGCAAAGTAGTCCGGCGTCAACTTTTCGCAGATCTCCATGTCGGCCACGGCCACGGCCATGTCGCCGTCGCTGTCGCCCACGAACACGTAGGTCGAGGTGCGGCCGTCGGGCACGCGCAGCGCGTGCGAAAGGTCGATGCCGAGTTCTTTACAGCTCTCTTCGACCTGGCTTGCGCGCGAATCGCCGCCCACGGCGGTCAGAAGATACGTCGGTACGCCGAGCAGGCACATGTTGTGCGCGATGTTGCGTCCCACGCCGCCGAGGCTCAGCTCGACCTTGCCGGGGTTCGAGTCCTTCGCGCGCAGCGGCGCGAAAGAGTGCGCGCCGATGTCGATATTCACGCCGCCGCAGACGACGGCGTAGGGAAGATTCTTTTCGTTAGACATGATGTTGCTTTCTCCGAATTATTTGTGATAAAGACGCTTGGATTCATACTTCGGCTCGCAGCTGACGTGAATGCCGAGGCGCTTGTAGAGCTTGATGTCCTCCTCCGAGACGATGACGGAGAAGTGCGCGTCGCAGCCGCGCAGCGTGCCGAGCTGGGCTCTTGCCATGTCGGCGAGGGGGTTCGTCAGCGCCGAGATCGCCAGCGCGATGAGCACCTCGTCAGAGTGCAGGCGCGGGTTGTGGTGGCCGAGCGACTGGATCTTGAGCGCTGAGATCGGCTCAATGACCTGATTCGAGATGAGGTTCATGTCGCTGCGGATGCCCGCCATGGCCTTGAGCGCGTTGAGCAGCAGCGCCGCCGAAGCGCCGAGAAGGGAAGAGGTCTTGCCCGTGACAACGCGGCCGTCGGGCAGTACCATCGCGCCCGCGGGCGCGCCGGTCTCCTCAGCCTTCTGCTTGGCCGCGGCCACAGCGGGGCAGAGGTCGGGCGTCACATCCGCCTGCTGCATGACGAGCTCGAGCTTTCTGAGCTGGCAGGCGTCAGCAATGCCGCGCGCGACGTCGACCTGCGCGGTGTAGTAGCGGCGCAGAATTTCCATGCGCGAGGCCTGACGGCAGACCGCATCGTCGATGATGCAGTTGCCCGCCATGTTGACGCCCATGTCGGTGGGGGACTGGTAGGGGCACTTGCCGGAGATGCGCTCGAAGATCGCGCGCAGGACGGGGAAGATCTCCACGTCGCGGTTATAGTTCACGGTCGTCTCGCCGTAGGCCTCGAGGTGGAACGGGTCGATCATGTTCACGTCGTCAAGGTCCGCGGTCGCGGCCTCGTAGGCGAGGTTCACGGGGTGCTTGAGCGGAAGGTTCCAGATGGGGAAGGTCTCAAACTTGGCGTAGCCCGCGCTCACGCCGTGTTTGTGCTCGTGGTAGAGCTGGGAGAGGCACGTCGCCATCTTGCCGCTGCCGGGGCCCGGCGCGGTGACGACGATGAGCGAGTGCGTCGTCTCGATATACTCGTTGCGGCCAAAGCCCTCGTCGCTCACGATGTGGGCGACGTCGGAGGGATAGCCCGCGATGGGGTAGTGGCGGTAGTTGCGAACGCCAAGCGTGTTGAGACGCTTGATGAAGGCATCCGCTGCGTTCTGCCCCGCGTACTGTGTGATGCATACGCCGCCGACATAAAGCCCCAGCGAGCGGAACGCGTCAATCAGGCGCAGGCAGTCGTCATCATAGGTGATGCCGAGGTCGCCGCGCACCTTGTTCTTTTCAATATCGTTCGCGTTGACCGCGATGACGATCTCCGCGTCGTCGCGCAACTGCTGAAGCATGCGGATCTTGCTGTCGGGCTGGAAGCCGGGCAGCACGCGCGAAGCGTGAAAGTCGTCGAAGAGCTTGCCGCCGAACTCCAGGTACAGCTTGCCGCCGAACTTGCTGATGCGCTCGCGGATGTGCGCGGACTGCATGGCAAGGTATTTGTCGTTATCAAAACCGATTTGTCCCATCGTAAAAAGCACCCCATTTTCAATTTACACATAATATATGCCTATTATATAGAACGTACGGCGGCTTGACAAGAAATGTGCCCGCAGAAAAATAGATGAAAAACGGCGGCGAATTTCTGCTATTTTCCCCTCTTTACATCAGCGAGCTCTTAGCGTATGCTATAAACAGTCTCTTCACGGGGGGAGAGAAAAAATCCGCACTTTTTGAAAAAAGGTGTTGACAAAAGAATGCGGATATAGTAGTATATCACTGTTCGATTCGCGCGGTTAGCTCAGCTGGTAGAGCACATGCTTGACGTGCATGGGGTCACAG
>OKSC01003263.1_pt1 | contig 12347 bp, 8 predicted proteins | sample 1601161 | NCBI WGS metagenome assembly OKSC01 (sample SAMEA3541552, study PRJEB24748) | human gut metagenome | biome: human gut; feature: human-associated habitat; material: faeces | place: China | collected 2012
TCATTCCCGGAGAGAACTGGAAGGTGGAGGATATCGCGTAATAGTCTTCACCCACCCGGATACAATCAATATCGCTATAATCTGACGGAATGATGGGGTTCAGGTAGGTACCGTCTTCCTGGTCGCCCCAGTTTTTCCAGTTCCCCCATTCGGCTTGTTGCTGCCCCATCAGGCAGCCGCTAAAATATACGCAAAAGATGAGTGCTAATAGGTGTTTCATAATAACTTCTTATTAGTAAATATTCCATTCCCAAATTCCTTTTACGCCCTCTGATATCTTTATCCTGAGATACCGGTATTTCTTGCCTGGTGCATCCGTATGCGGCGACTGTATTCTTATATCTTCATGTCCTCCACAAGCTTCCCATACCTTTCCATCGTTCGAACCTTCAAGCAGATAGGCATGTCCGGCTGTGGGACGCACAAAGTAGACTTCACTGCGGCGCACCTTTCTGGTTGTTCCCAAATCTGCAACAATCCAGCTTTCATTATCCCTGTCAGCCGCCATCCACCGCGAGCCATTGGCCCCGTCTGCTGCAAAAGCGGGAACGAAATATTCTGTTCGGCGGCACAAAGTATCCTTCATCGGTTTGATGTGTAAAGGCTCTGCTATACTGGACGCATAAATGGTGTCTACCTTTATTTTCTTCTCCCGCTTTACCTTCCGCAAGGCACCCACTCCATCCAGAGTAAGTTCGACAGGCCGGATGGTGCCGTCTTCATTAAACTCCAATCGGTTTACATAAGTTTGCCGGTTTGTACTACGCCGTCCAAACTCCAGATAAGCGAAATAATAATCATCCGTTCCTTCCGGACTGAATACACAACCATGTCCCGGACCGAAGACGCCCTTCTTATAATCAGTCGTGGAAATGATATCCTGCTTGGGAAATTCAAACGGCCCCATTGGAGAAACCTTGCTCATCACATAGGCGTACTGATACTTTTCGTCTCCTCCAATGGTGTATAAATAATAGTATATTCCTTGTCTTTTAAAGAAAATGGGTCCTTCGGAATATTCTTTGCGGGGAGTGGAGATCATTTGAATGTCCGAATCCACCGTTATCATGTCTTTATTAAGTTTAGCCACATGCCTGCGTCCCCAGAACACATAAGCCTGACCGTCGTCATCAATAAATACCTCGGCATCAATGCCTCCGGGATCTTCTGTTTGTAATAAGGTGGAAGTAGTGAAAGGTTTATGAAACTCATCCTTTCCACGGGCCAGCCTGAAAGGACCATCCGGGCTATCCGCTACTGCGGGATACATATATCCGTTTATTGTCGGATAAATATAGTATTTGCCATTGGCAGCGACAACCTTGCTGGGTGCCCAGTACTTTTCTTTCGCGGCAGAAGGGAAATAAGTACCGTCAAAGCTCCAATGAACAAAGTCCTTTGATTTCCATACCACAGGCGGTCCCGAAGTTTCCAATCCCCGGCCATATCCGTCAGTGGTAGCGTAGCAATAGAACGTTCCGTTTATTTCCTGAATGCTTGCATCTGCAATCATATCAGGTATCAAAGCGTTACCGAAAGGATTGTCTGCTCCTGTCTGCGCTGTTATTGGCTCTGAAATCAGAATCCCTAACATTAAACTGGTAAAAAGACTTTTCTTCATAATATTATAATCGTTTTAAGGTTATACCTACTTTAAGAAAAAGCAAAGTAAAGCTTTTCTATCAGAATTCTTACTATTCATATAGATGAAACATTCGCTCCATCAATTTCCATTTCTCTGCCGAGGTGCTTGTAGGTACACACTCCTGAAATTTGGATACATACTCTTCCCATTCTGCTTGTCTGGGTAAATGAGAAAGCTTGTCCATAGCTGTTTCCCAATTGAAGTCAAGCGGTGTTTCTATAATCATGAATAACCGGGAACCTAATATATAGATTTCCATCTCTAAAATACCTACTGAACGAATGCCGGCTCTTATTTCCGGCCAGGCTTCAGGTTTGCTGTGGCACCTGATGTATTCCTTAATTAGTTTTGGATTGTCTTTTAAATCCATAGTCTGGCAATATCTTTTTACCGGGCAATGGTATTCCTTTACTTGATATCCTTTATTTGTCATAATCTTATTGCATTAAAAAACTATATAATAATATAAGTATCCGGAGACAAAGTTCCGGATACTTAACCATACCTATTAATTACTTGTCCATTAAATAAAAACTAATTGTATCCTGTATTCTGTTTGAGGTTCTTATTGACATTCAGATCATTCTGTGGTATTGGGAAATAACGGTTATGAGGTGACCAGGTGCGTTTCTCAAACTGATAATACATGTCTTCATCAACCGGAGAAGCTGCAGTTCCGCTTCCCCGATAATTCCGGGCTTTGGGATCGTCTGATAGTTTAACGCCTGTGAATGTATGGTTCAACTCTTTTTCGGCAATGCCCCAACGCAATACATCATAATAACGCAGGCCTTCAAAAGCCAGTTCAACCCGCCTTTCTTTGCGGACAGCTTCACGGATTAGTTCCTGAGACATATTGGCTTTTTCAAGCTTTGTTAATTTTACACGGTCACGAATGTCGTTTATTGTAAGGTCGAGAATGTCTTGGTCTACGGCACTTGGCTGAGCTTCGTTCAAAGCTTCCAGATAGCTTAACAAGACTTCTGCATAACGCATTATCGGCGTATAAGTGGGAGTAGCTCCCAAATTGTTGATTATGGAAGGATCACATCCTTTCTTGGGGCAATAACCATTAAACAGGGCAAACTTGTTATAGTAATCTGAAGTGTTGGCACCTTTGAAACAGTCGTAGGTTATATCATTATATTTGGTTCCCGGATAACTTCCCAATGGCGGCAAGAAGACGGACGCATATAAACGTAAATCACGATTTGCATAGGGGTCATTTTCATCATATACTTCAGATGTTTTTATATCCTTACCGTCTGTACAAAAGTACTCTTTGACCAGTTCATTATAAGGGGCAAATTGGTGCCAACCACCGTAAGCAGCCTCAGGATACAAATATTGATAACGTGAATTTGTATATAAGTCCTTTACTCCCATGATGCAGAATATTGTTTCAGGACTATATTCTCCGCCTATCTGGAATAGCTTTTCATAACTATCTTCACCATAACGGCGATCTAGTTCATATATTCCGGAATCAATGACGCTACGCAAAACAGCAGCGGCTTCCGACCATTTCTCTTGTGCCAGATAGAGACGGCTTAACAATACTTGTGCTGCTCCTTTCGTGAAACGTCCATATTCTTCCGACGAGTATTTGGTTGGCAATAGATTGATGGCTGCTTTCAAATCAGTTTCCACTTGAGCATAGACGTCCGCTTGTGGAGTTTGTGAGATGGTGTTAGCTTCTTCTACTGACAATGTTTTCAATGGCATCGGTACATCTTTATAATAAAATGCAAGATTGAATAAGAAATAGGCACGCAGGCATTTCACTTCGGCTGACCAGATTCCTTTTTTATCTCCATCCATAGGACAGTCCGTTATATTTTCCAGGAAGACATTGTATTTGGCTATCTGGGTATAGGCGTTTCCCCAAAACCAGCGCAGATTACTATTGGTGGCAACTGTGTTGGAACTTGCCATCAATGTGGAAAAGTTTTCTTTTTCCGTACCATTTCCTCCGGCAAAGTCCAGATAGAGCAATCCTTGTGGGGTGGCAAAATCATCATGCGACCAGCCGGTCTGGAAACGATAACATCCGGTCAATGCCAGCATAGCATCTCCTTCACCTGTCCAAAAGCTACCATCAGAAATAGATGAAGGAGGTTCTTTATCTAATAAGTCTGAACAACTTACTGTTACCAATGATAAAGCCAAAGTAACTAAACAGGCTTTTGTTATTTCTAATGTATGATATATATTTTTCATATTGTTCTTGATTGAATCGTTAACTTAGAACTTGATATTAAATCCAAATGAATAGATGCTATTGATAGGATAATAGGATGGACCATCTCCTGTAGCAATTTCATTTTCCGGGTCCCAACCTTTATAGAAACTGTTGAAAGAGAACAGATTCTGCCCGCTCACATAGACACGTACATTTTCCATTCCTATTTTCTTTGTCCATGTTTTTGGGAAGGTATATCCTATTTGCACATTCTTCACACGCAGGAAACTGGCATTACGTACCCAGTAATCAGAGGTCTGAAGGTTTGTATTATTCATATTCAGAGTTTCCAAACGTGGATATTCTGCCCATTTATTGGGATTTGCTTCTGTCCAGCAATTATCTGCCTGCCATCTCTGGATTTGTCCGCCATTGTAAAATGCATAGGCCATATAAGAACCGATGAGGCGTTTGTGTCCTCCCAAACCTTGCAGTAAAGCGGAGAAATCGAGTCCTTTGTAAGATGCTGACAGATTCAGACCATAATAGAATTTAGGGGTGGTGCTTCCTAATACGGTGCGGTCATATTGTGCATCCACTTTGCCATCAGGCACTCCGTCAGGACCGCTGATGTCTTTGTATTTCACATAGCCCGGTTTTAGGCTTGATTTACCAACCAATTGTTCGGGAGCTGCATCTATTTCAGCCTGGTCTACGAATAAACCATCTGTCTCGTAACCATAAATTATTCCGATAGGTTGTCCCACAATACGGTTATTATTGATTTCTTCAGTAGCACCATTTGCCAGTTTCTCTACGGCATTCTTTACCCAGGTAAAGTTAGGAGAGATGCTAAAGCGGAAGTTACGTCCGATTTGTCCGTTATAAGTAAGATTCACCTCGATACCCTTATTGGATACAGCACCAATGTTTGACTGTCCAACCCCGCGTCCCATTATGCTGGATACTTCTACCGGTGCCAGAATGTCTGAGGTATATTTATAGAAGTAGTCCAAAGTACCGGTAAAGCGTCCGTTAAACAGACTGAAATCCAAACCGATATCCGTGATAGCTGTCTTCTCCCAGGTTATTTCCGGATTATTATAAGTTCCTGCGGCAGCACCGGGTTGCAGGGCGGCAGGATTGCCAAAAGGATAATCTTGTCCAAGGCTGTAAGTTTGCTGATACGGATAGACACCGATGTTTTGATTTCCCAATACACCGTAGGAAGCGCGAACCTTCAGATTATCGAATATATTAGAAACGGAACTGTTCTTCCAGAAGTCTTCTTCTGAAATTCTCCATCCGGCAGATACAGATGGGAAGATTCCCCAACGATGTCCGTCTGCAAAACGGGAAGAACCATCATATCGCAAATTGGCTTCCAACAGATAACGGTCTTTCAGTGAGTAATTGATACGTCCGAAGAAAGATAATAATGCGTATTCTTCCAGTGAACTGTTATTCGTAGCTGTTGCTTTGTCACCGGAACCTAATTCATATAGATAGTTATTGGGGAATGTATTTCTGTAACCTTCTAACCCTCTATTGGCTGATTGCTCTACGGATGTACCTGCCAGTAACTTAAAACTATGATCTTTTATCCGCTTTTCATAAGTAGCCAATGCTTCGAAAGTAGTGTATGTATTGTTGGCTGTCCAGACGTTCAAAGAAGCCGGTCCCACAGTCTTACTTTCATCAAAATAAGTATCCGCACGATAAGCTTTGTCATACTTAGTCCAGTAATTAACCCCTGCTTTTCCGATGAAAGAGAGTCCTTCAACAGGAGTGTCCCATTTCAACTGACCGGAAGCACTGATATTTCTATTGATGTTTTGCACGAAAGATTCACTTGCCAGCCATGCCTCCGGGCTGTAATTGTCCTGATACCCAAAACTGCCGTCAGACTTCTGGCCTGCATAGATAGGACCCTGGCGTACGGCATATCCTATCATCCCATCAATACTTTGAGGCTCTCCATTGGGAGCATTGTATTTATTGTTATAGGCGTTAATATTCAGATTGAGGGTAAGTCCTTTAGCTATTTCACTTTTCATAGTGAATAATGCTGTCATACGTTCGTTAGAAGTATTTGCCGTCATACCTTCCTGGTTGCGGTAGCCTATTGATAAGTTGTAGTTCGTTGTGGCATTACCGCCTTGTATGCTGACGTTATGCTGATGTTGGAAACCGGAACCTGACTCCAATAGCCATTTCAGATGATTTACATTAGGATAATTATCGGGGTCTGAGCCGTCTTTGAATTTCTGTATCTCTTCAGGGAGGTAGGCATCTTGCTTATCCATATTGCGCATAGCCATATTGTAGTATTCTGCATATTCCCATGATGGCAGGAAATCCGGTAACTCTGTGGGACGTTGCCAACCAAAAGAATTACTGTATGTGATGGTAGTCTTTCCTTGTACTCCCTTTTTGGTTTCAACCAGGATGACACCATTAGCGGCACGGTTACCGTAAATAGAGGCTGAGGCGGCATCTTTCAGGAAAGAAATACTCTGAATGTCGTTGGGGTCTATATCGTCTATATTCCCGGATAAACCGTCAATCAATACTAACGGATCTGTTCCGGCATTGGAGAAGGTACCTGTACCACGTATTTTGACCGTTGCTCCTGTTCCCGGACGACCGGAAGTTTGTAAAACACTCAGTCCCGGTGCTAAACCTGCCAATGCTTGTGCAGTACTCATCACAGGTTTGCTGGCTAAGTCTTCGGCCGATATGGAAGATACAGATCCTGTCAGATTCACCTTCTTTTGTGTACCATAACCTACGATTACAACTTCTTCCAGCTTCTTCGTATCTTCTTCCATAATGATGCGAAGCTGCTTATTCTCTTCTGCCTTTATCTCCTGAGAAATATAACCTACATAACTGATATGGAGAATATCTCCGGTTTTAGCTGTTACGGTAAATTTACCATCCAGATCGCTGACAGTTCCATTATTGGTACTTTTAACCAATATGCTTACCCCAATCAGGGGTTCGCCAGAAGAATCGGTAACTAAGCCTTTCACATTGCTTTGCACTTGTGCCCAAGTAGCGTTGCTAAGATGACAAACCAATAGGATCATTATGAATCTCATTGGTTGCATAAGTCCATACGTTAATCTGTTTCTCATAATTTTAATTGATTATTGGGTTATTTTTAAGGTATAGCGAGAGCTTATCGACTTAAAAAAAGCCGATAAATACTCTCTTATTCCTTATGATTTTATTTCTTTATTTTAAAGACGGGAGCTATGTTGTTGAGCTTTTTCTCCGGCAGATTAATGGAAAGCCCTTCTGCTGTGCGGTTGAATCGTACCGGGCCATATCCGAGCAGTTCTACCTTCCTTATCTTTTGCGGAAATAGTTTGCTGTCGGCAGCTAATGATTTGATGATTACATTTCCATTTTCCGGCCAAGCCAAAACCGTGGCATATAAATCCTTCTTAGTTTGGGTAAAACTCAATTTTGAAGGATCTGATGTCGATCCTATATATGGACTCAATACTCCGGCGTATCTTTGTATAGACGACGTTACAATAGAATAACAATGCATTGATTTTAATATCGGCTTCGGCTATCGGACCTTCGCCGAACACTTCCCAAGGTCGGGTGCTGTAGATAGCTTCTTTATTAATATTCATCCATTCGCCGAATTCATTCAGTATCTTTTCTTCTTTTTCATCAAACGTACCGTCGGCCCGCAAGGGAACGCTAAGAAGCAGATTACCATTCTTACTTACGATGTCAATCAACAGTTTTGCGACATCCGAGGCTGATTTATACCAGTTATTCTCATAGACAGATGTAGTGTAATGCCATCCGCCAATGCATGAACAGGACTGCCAGGGTCGCTCCATTATTTCATTGGGTGCACCGCGTTCTACATCCCAGACGATGGCTTTGCGTTGGTTTTCATCCAATATCTTACTCAACATGACGGCTTCCAACTTGCCTTTGTGGGTCGCCATATTGTGGTTATAGAAGTGAGCCGCAATCTTCAGTCCGGCATCACTGATTGGATAGAATGGAGCTACAGTCACATCAAAATAAATCAGATCGGGATTATAGCGGTTGATGGCATCTACGGTACGGTCATAGAAGTTTGTGCAGTATTCCTGAGTAGGCAAACATGCCCCGTTTCCCCAAGCCCATTGGCTATGAATCATGCCATCCGCCCAGCTACCTTTACTCATCGGATGATTTTGTGCATATAAATCCTGAGGGTCGTATCCTTCCCACCATTTGCCTTTACCATCCGCTTTTGTTAAAGTGCCATCGTAAGGGACACCGGCTTTAGGTCCGTGTCTGTCATAACGTTGGGAGGGTTCATACCAGGTCCAGGCATGGTCAGCATGGAAACTGATACCAAATGGAAGCTCGTATTTGCGTGCCGCTTTTTCCCATTCTGCCAAGATATCACGTTTCGGACCCATGTTCTTTGAATTCCATGGTTGATATTTACTATCCCAAAGGTCAAAGTTATCGTGATGGTTACCTAAAGCAAAGAAATACTGCGCTCCTATTTTCTTATAGAATGCAACCAGTTCATCCGGATTCCATTTTTCTGCTTTAAATAAAGGGATGATGTCTTTGAATCCCACTTCAGAAGGATGACCGTAGTGCTCTACATGATGCTTATATTCTGATGTTCCTTCCATATACATGGAGCGTGCCATCCAGTCGCCCGAGCCTTCTACACACTGAGGTCCCCAATGCGCCCATATTCCGAATTTTGCGTTCCTAAACCATTCGGGAACTTGGTAATTCTCCAAAGACTCCCATGTAGGTTGGAATTTACCTTTCATCATAGGTTCGTTCTTTTCTGAAACCGGAACCTGATAGTTCTGGGCAGATAAGGTTCCTATTGAAAGAACTAAAGAGGCTAATAAAATTCTGGTTCTCATAGGTATTAATTTTGTTTCTATTGTACATTGCAAAGATATGGATTAATTAATAGTTATAATAGGATTAAAAAGTGTTTGTATTGGAAAATATCGATTATATAAATAGGATATATCTGATATGATAGGATAAAAACGATTTTTATATTGAGAATATCGATAATCGTTTTGAATGATAAAGAAATTCACCTACCTTTATCGAGTTACTAAATACTATATACTATGGTTTCATTGGTTGATAAGTTACACCCTCTTGTGTTGAATGTCGGTTTAGCTGTGCATAATGCAGATTGGAACTGGAAGAATGTAAATAGTCCGTTTACGCGCTTATATTATATAACGGAAGGGACTGCCCAAATACAGTTATCGGGGAGCGTACAAATTTTAAAACCAAACTATCTGTATTTTATTCCAGCTTTTACTATACATAGTTATATATGCAATTCCTATTTTTGCCATTACTACCTGCACATTTATGAAGAGCATCAGTCAGATTCCAATTTATTAGATGAGTGGGAATTTCCGGTAGAGATACCTGCCGGTGATTTAGATTTGGCTCTATTTCAGCGTCTATGTGCAATAAACCCTCACATGAGTTTGCCTAAGTCGGACCCTTCGACTTATGATAATAACTCAACGTTGATGGAGAATCTTCTGAAGAACAAGCAGCGTGCGTTATGTGATAAGGTTGAATCACGTGGTATTGTATACCAGTTACTGGCACATTTCTTAAAGCGTGCGCAAATTAAAGTGGAGACAAAGGACGATCGGATAGAGAAAGCTATTCTTTATATACGCAAACATATCTATGAGGCTATAGACCTGACAACTCTGTCTGAGAACTCATGTTTGTCAAAAGATCATTTTATCCGTTTATTCAAAAAAGAAACTGGTGTGACCCCTTCAAAATATATCAATCAGAAGAAAATAGAAAAGGCACAACTCATTTTGGTAACTGATGAGATGTCCGTAAAGAACGTGGCTTTTTCTCTTTCTTTTGATGACTATTCTTATTTTAACCGACTATTTAAAAAGACAACCGGACTGACACCTCAGGAATACCGTAATTCTTATCACTGATAATCGGAGATTTAGAACAGTATTCTTATTTGAACCATACCCGATCCGTGTCTGGCCCGTATCTGGTCTATGCGTATAGATACGGAGGAAATACGGGCCGGATACGGTTCAGGTCTTGAGAGAGAAGAAATACAGAACATTCTTGTCGCTCATTTTTACGGAAATTGTACTCCGATTATTCTCGTACCGAGAACTTATAGATGCATTGGCTTTGATATTTTTCTCCCGGTCTTAATACCGCCGATGCCCATTCCGGCTTATTTGGTGTATCAGGATACTTCTGTGTTTCTAAGCAGACAGATGCACGGAAGTTATAAACGATTCCCTTCTTGCCCGTCAAAGTTCCATCCAGGAAATTGCCGCAATATACCTGTATACCGGGTTCATTGGTATAAACATTCAGAACGATGCCGGTAGCCGGTGATTCAAGGGTGGCACACACCTTGTTTACATCTCCTTGAGTATTCAAAACCCAGTTATGATCGATTCCGTTACCATTCTTCAACTGTTCAAAGTCCTGGTTGATATTGGCACCGATAGCGGTGGGCTTTCTGAAATCCATGGGAGTCCCTTCTACTGTTACTATTTCACCGGTTGTCATGAAAGTACTGTCTACCGGAGTATAACTATCGGCATTCAGTGTCAGCAGGTAAGCGGAGTTATCCGTAGACGGATCACCATCCAGGTTGAAGTAAGAATGGTTGGTCATGTTGACGATGGTAGGTTTATCCGTTTCTGCTTCATATTGTATATCGATGGCATTGTCATCTGTCAGTTTCATGATAACGGTGCATTGCAGATTGCCGGGGAATCCTTCTTCTCCGTCCTTTGCCAGATAAGTCAGTTGCAATTCCTGGTCGCTCTTCTGTACCCCTTTGTACACACGATACTGGAAACCTTTCGGACCGCCATGCAAGCAATGGCCGTAGTTATTCTGCGGCAATTGATATTCCACACCATCCAGTGTGAAGCGTCCCTGGTTAATACGATTGGCATATCGTCCGATACTTGCTCCGAAATCAGACGGATATTTGATGTAGTCCTGTATGGAATCAAAGCCCAGTACCACATCCTTCATGTTTCCATCCTTGTCGGGAACCATGACCGATACGATGCGGCCTCCGAAATTAGTGACACACACTTCCATCTTGTTCTTGTTCTTCAGAACGAACAAGTCCGTTTTCTCACCATTGACTTCTGTCTGGAAATCGCTTCGCTTCAATCCGGATTCGGTCAGTTCTTCTTTTGTAGTTGCGGTACATCCAGCCATCAGAACTGTGCATACCAAAAGAATTAGTTTATTCATATAGTTTTAATTAAAGTGACTGTGGCATTGTGATAAGTAGTTGCATTATGCGTAACTTTTACTTATTACAAACGTAGTGAAGATTGTTTTGAAATCGTAGTAGTATAGCACCAAAAAATAAAACTATTTGTTCATTCTTGATATCTATGGTAGTGGTAAGGGGTGTTTTCGGTAGTTTTTAACGCTTTCTGTAGTAATGGTGTGTTTATATTATACTTGTAGGGGCAATGTTACCCCTACAAGTATATTGCAATTGTTTGTTACTTATTCTTTACTTTTCCGGGAATATGATTCTATAATTTCCGCTCAGATGCATGAAAGCGAAGAGGCGGAGCAATCCGTCATAGTAAGCATCGAAATATCCGTCTTCATACGGCTCATGTTTTGCGTTCCATAACTTATCTACAAACTCGCGGCTTTTCTCGTGGGTACACATCAGTGAGGCGGCGGCAGAAGTGGCAACCAGACCTAAAGAATGTCTTAATGCCTTATGCTCTCCGGCCCGGAGGGTGTCTTTTACTTGCGTGCCGTCTACGTTATACTGATCTACGAAGGTATCAATACCCTGGCTGTAAAGGAAGTTCTGGATTTTATTGCCGTATTCCTGTTGCCACTCTTTGTCGGCACATGCCCAGGAGTAATCTAAGGCGATGTTCATAGGTACGCGCCAGGAGTCAAAGCGGAAAGCATCGCCGATGATGCGGTTGTTGCCCAGCAAACTGCCGTCATAGTTGTTATAATCGGGGTTTAGTCCGGTTACGGGGTGGATACTTTTATGCAGATATTCGCGGCTGCGTTCGGCGCATTCACGCCAAAAGTCAGCTCTGCCGTCATTGGCCCAGCGTGCCCATACTTCGTAAAAAGCGGGTACATGGTAAGACGGGTCGGTAAAACGTCCGCCATGTATGTCCGGAACGAAAGTGATGAGCTTATGCTCCACATTGATGAAAGGCATTACACGGTTTGTGCCGTCTTTCTCCATGGAACAGTTCAGGATATTCTGGGCTTCGGCAAGGTAGTTGATGCCGGTGTCATTTCCCCAACGGTTGGAAGCGAAGATGAGGGCGGTTACATAGTAAAGCTCTCCGTCGGAGGCGGGGCCTTGGGAGTTACGGGTACCGTCCGTTGCACAACTCCAGGCAAAGTAACCTTTCAATGGACCATCCTGGTGCTGCATGTACTTTGTGCCCCATCGCCAAAGGCGGTCGAAGATATCTTTACGGT
>OKSC01003267.1_pt1 | contig 12337 bp, 10 predicted proteins | sample 1601161 | NCBI WGS metagenome assembly OKSC01 (sample SAMEA3541552, study PRJEB24748) | human gut metagenome | biome: human gut; feature: human-associated habitat; material: faeces | place: China | collected 2012
GCGGAAAGATCTGCCCCTTGCGCAAGCGGCGCGGGTGTGGTATCCGCCGCATCCGGCACACGGTCATGGCCGGTGAGTCGGACGACTGAAACAGAAAAACGCCGCGGAGGCCTCCGCGGCGTTTTTGTTATCCCCTGAGCTGCTGCGCGTATTCCTCCTGCGGCCGCAGGCGGCCGACGGCCGAGAACGACACGCGGTCAAAGTCCAGCGTCTCGCGCGCAAGGCCGAGGATGTCCTCGCGCGTGACGGCGTCGTAGCGCGCGAGCACCTCGTCCGCCGGGAGCACCCGGCCGAGGTACAGCTCGGAATAGCCGAGCTTGTTCATGCGCGAGGCGGTGGATTCCTCCGCCATGAGCACGCTCGCGTGCACCTGTTCGCGCGCGCGGTCGAGCTCCGACTGCGTGACGCCGTCGGTGCGGAAGCGCTCGAGCTCGTCGCGGATGAGCGCGAGCGCGCGCTGCTCCGTCTCGCGGCCGACGGCGGCGGAGATGCCGAACATGCCGCAGTCGAGAAAGCTCGCCGTGTAGGTGTAGATGGCGTAGCACAGACCGTTTTTCTCGCGCACGGTCTGAAACAGGCGCGAGGACATGTTCCCGCCGAGGATGGACGAGAGCAGCGCCATGGTGAAGCGCTCCTCCGCCCCCGTCGGCAGGCCGGGAAAGCCAATGCTGATCTGGTTTTGCTCGATGGCCTTGCGCTTGAGCGTGAAGGCTGGGGTGTAGCTGCCGGACCGCATGGTCAGATCCGGCCGCACGGGCAGCCACGAAAAGTGCGCGGCGAGGCGCGCGATGTTCTCATCCGTGAAGCTGCCGGACACGGCGATAACGATGCGCGGCGCGATATAGTGCGCGATCTGAAACGAGCGCAGGCGCGCACCCGTCAGCCGGTCGATCGTGGCCGGGCGTCCGAGCACCGGCCGCCCCAGCGCGCCGGGGAAGGCGGCGCCGATGAGCCGCTCCGTGACCAGATCCTCCGGCGTGTCGGCGTACATGTCCATCTCCTCGCGGATGACGCCGCGTTCGTTATCTGCGTCCGTCTCGGAAAAGTTCGATGTGAAGAGCATCTCGGCGAGCAGGTCGCCCGCGCGGTCGAGGTGCTCGTCGAGCACGCGCGCATAGTAGCACGTGCCCTCGCGCGTGGTGTAGGCGTTCACCTGGCCGCCGATGGCGTCCATGCGTTCTGCCAGCTCGGAGGCGGAGTGCTGTGCCGTCCCCTTGAAGAGCATATGCTCGATAAAGTGCGCGCTGCCGGCCTCGCACGGCGACTCATACCGTGACCCAACGCCGACCCACACGCCGATGGCCGCCGAGCGCACGTGCGGCATGTGCTCGTAGACGATGCGCACGCCGTTCGGCAGCGTCTGTTTTTCGTACATAATGTGCTGTCCCCCCATGGAAAAGTGGGCGGGGTGTATGCGCACCCCGCCCACACAGTTGTGCCGAAATTACATCAGGCCCTTTTCACGCATCGCGTCCTTGCGGGACAGGTCGATGCGGCCGCGATCGTCGACATTCATGACCTTGACCCAGGTCATGTCACCGATCTTGAGCACATCCTCGACCTTTTCGGTGCGCTTGAACTCGAGATCCTTGATCTTGACGAGGCCGTCCTTGCCCGGAGCCAGCTCGACCCATGCGCCGAAGTCGCTGCGGATGTTGGAGACCTTGCCGTAGTAGAGCTCGCCGACTTCCGGCTCGAAGACGATGTTCTCGATGGTCTTGCGCGCGGCGCGGCAGGCCTCGATGTCCTCGGACGCGATGAAGATGGAGCCGTCGTCCTCGATGTCGATCTTGCAGCCGGTGTCGGCGCAGATCTTCTGGATGACCTTGCCGCCGGAGCCGATGACCTCGCGGATCTTGTCGGGGTTGATCTTCATCTGGATCATCTTCGGGGCGGAATCGGCCAGCTCCTTGCGCGGCTCGGCGATCGCCTTGAGCATGATCTCATCGAGGATCTGGAAGCGGGCCTCGCGCGTCATGCGGAACGCTTCCTTGACGATCTCGTGCTTGAGGCCGTCGTTCTTGAGGTCCATCTGGATGGCGGTGATGCCCTGCTTCGTGCCGGCGACCTTGAAGTCCATCTCGCCGTGGAAGTCCTCAACGCCCTGAATGTCGATGAAGGTAGTGAAGTCGTCGCCGTCCTGGATCAAACCGCAGGAGATGCCGGCGACCGGCGCCTTGATGGGCACGCCGGCGTCCATGAGTGCGAGCGTGGAGCCGCAGATGGAGCCCTGCGACGTGGAACCGTTGGACGAGAGCACCTCGGACACCACACGGATGGCATACGGGAACTCCTCGACCGGCGGGATGACGCACTGCAGCGCCTTCTCAACGAGCGCGCCGTGGCCATACTCGCGGCGGTTGGTGCTGCGGGCGGCGCGGGCGTCGCCGGTGGAATACGGCGGCATGTTGTAGTGGTGCATGAAGCGCTTTTCTTCCTCTTCCCAGATGGTGTCGAGCTTCTGGGACATGGACAGCGTGGCGAGCGTGGCGATAGACAGCACCTGCGTCTGGCCGCGGGTGAACAGGCCCGAGCCGTGCACGCGCGGGATCACGCCGACCTCGGCGTCGAGCGGGCGGATCTCGTTCATCTTGCGGCCGTCGACACGATGACCGGAAAGCAGCCACTTCTTGACGATCTTCTTCTGCATCTTGTAGAGGATCTCGTCCATGTACTGCATCATGTCCGGGTGCTCGGCTTCATATTTTTCCTGCACGGCGGCGATCCATTCATTCACGCGCGCCTCGCGCACGTTCTTGTCGTCGGTGTCCATGCAGTACTCCATGCCTTCCATCTCGTTGGCGCACAGGAGCTCGAACAGATCCTCGTCAAAGGAGGCGTGCTCATACTCAAACTTCGGCTTGCCGATCTCGCTGACCATCTTGTCGATGAGATCGAGCACGGGCTGCAGGTGCTCGTGCGCCTGCACGATGCCCTCGTACATCACATCATCCGGCACCTGGTCGGCCTCGGACTCGATCATGACGATCTTCTTGTGCGTGGCCGCGATGGTGGTGGTCATGCGGTTGGTCTTGCGCTGCTCCTGCGTGGGATTGAAGAGGTACTTCTCGCCGTCCCAGCCGAGGACGATGCCGGCGATGGGGCCGTTGAACGGCACGTCGGAGATGCTCACGGCGGCGCTCGCGCCGATCATAGCGGTGATCTCCGGGCTGCAGTCGCGGTCGACGGACAGCACTTCGCAGGCGATGATGACGTCATTGCGCAGGTCGCTCGGGAAGAGCGGGCGCATCGGGCGGTCGATCAGGCGGCTGGCGAGCACGGCGGGCAGGCTGGGCTTGCCCTCGCGGCGCATGAAGCTGCCGGGGATGCGGCCGACGGCGTAGAGCTTTTCGTTAAAATCAACGGACAGCGGGAAGTAATCCACGCCGTCTTTCGGGCGGGCGGAGGCCGTGCAGGTGACGAGCACGGTCGTCTCGCCGTAGCTGACGAGGACGGCGGAGTTGCACAGCTCTGCGAGTTTGCCGGTCTCCATGACGAGGGGACGGCCTTCATACTCGATCTCGTAGCGCTTGTAGTTGGGGAACTGCTTGTGCGTGGTGATAATCATGGGTTCTGGTGCTCCTTTCTTTTGTTGGCGGAAACGCCAGAGCCAGCACTTGCATCCACGTCCCATGCGCGATGGGGCGCAGATTCAAATACTGGGCAGCGGCGCTCCCGAAAATGGGCTGCCGGGGCGGAAACGAAAAAAGCAGGGGGACAATATGAAATTATCCCCCTGCGTTCAAACGTTCATACCCTTCGGAAAAGCCGAACTTACTTGCGGATGTTCAGCTTTGCAATGATCGCACGATAGCGCTCGATGTCCTTCTTGGCGAGGTAGTCGAGCAGACGGCGGCGCTTACCGACCATCTTGTACATGCCCAGACGGCTGTGCTTGTCGTTCGGGTGCACCTTCAGGTGCTCGGTGAGCTGGTGGATGCGCTCGGTGAGGATGGCGATCTGGACCTCCGGAGAACCGGTGTCGCCCTCGTGCGTCTTGTTGGCTTCGATGACTGCGGTCTTTTCAGCTTTGGTAATCATGGTGATGACTTCCTTTCTTTGTTTTCGTATCCGCTGGCGCAGAACCGGGCGGAAAGGCACCGCTGCAAAGCGGCAAGCCCCGGATCCGGGCACATGGACTGTTTTACAATACCACACCCCGCGGTACTTGTAAAGAGAAATCTTTCTCCATACGCCGCGCGGCGCAAAATTCCCGCCACCGTCTCGGCGGACAGCGGCGGGAACGGGCCAAACTTATTTCGCACTCTTGCCGTGGGCGGCCTTCATGCGGCGCTCATGGTCGAGGATGCGCTTGCGGATGCGCAGGCTCTTGGGCGTGACCTCGAGCAGCTCGTCGTCCGCGAGGAACTCCAGGCACTGCTCCAGGCTCAGCTTGCGCGGCGGCACGAGACGCAGCGCGTCGTCAGAGCCGGCGGCGCGGGTGTTGGTCAGCTGCTTTTTCTTGCAGACGTTGACGGTGATGTCCTCCTGCTTCGGCGACACACCGACGACCATGCCGGCATACACGGGCACGCCCGCGCCGATGAACAGCTGGCCGCGCTCCTGCGCGTTGAACAAGCCGTAGGTGATGCTCTCGCCGGTCTCGAACGAGACGAGCGAGCCGGTGTTGCGGCGGCTGAGATCGCCCTTGTAGGGGGCGTAGCTGTCAAAGACGGAGGCCATGATGCCCTCGCCCTTCGTATCGGTCAGAAATTCGTTGCGGTAGCCGAACAGACCGCGCGCCGGCACGAGAAACTCCAGACGCGTGCGCTTGCCGATGGGCTCCATCTGCTGCAGTTCACCCTTGCGGGCGCTGAGCTTTTCGATCACGGCGCCGACGGCATCGGCCGGGACGTCGGCGACAAGGCGCTCGATCGGCTCGCACTTCTGGCCGTTGATCGTCTGGTAGAGCACGCGCGGGGGCGAGACCTGGAACTCATACCCCTCGCGGCGCATGGTCTCGATGAGGATGGACAGCGACATTTCGCCGCGGCCGGCGACGTTGAACGAATCCGTCGCGCCCTCGAGATCGCTCACGCGCAGGGACACGTCCTTGAGCGTCTCGCGGTAGAGCCGCTCGCGGATCTGGCGGCTGGTGACGAACTTGCCCTCGCGGCCGGCAAACGGGCCGTCGTTGACGGAGAAGGTCATCTCCATCGTGGGCGCGGAGATCTTCACGAACTCGATCGGCTCGACGCAGCTCGGCGCGCAGATCGTGTCGCCGATGGTAATGTCGCCGATGCCGGACATGGCGATGATGCTGCCGGCCTCCGCCTCCGTGACGGGCACGCGCTGCAGGCCCTCGAACTCATACATGGACACGGCCTTGGCCTTCTTGGCCGGGGCGTCCGGCTCGTGGTAGTTGCACACGGCGATCTCCTCGTTCTGACGGATGACGCCGCGCTCGATGCGGCCGATGGCGATGCGGCCGACAAACTCATTGTAGTCGATGGACGACACGAGCATCTGGAACGGCGCGTCGACGTTCTGCTCCGGCGCGGGGATATACTCCAGGATGGTGTCGAACAGCGGGCGCAGGTCCTTGCCCGGCACATCCGGGGAGTAGGACGCGGTGCCCTGACGGCCCGAGCAGAAGAGCATGGGCGAGTCGAGCTGTTCGTCGGTCGCGTTGAGGTCCATGAGCAGCTCGAGCACCTCGTCAATGACCTCGTGGATGCGCTGGTCGGGGCGGTCGATCTTGTTGATGACGACGATGACGCGGTGGCCGAGCTCGAGCGCCTTGCTGAGCACGAAGCGCGTCTGCGGCATGGGGCCCTCGGCGGCGTCGACGAGCAGAATGACGCCGTTGACCATCTTCAGGACACGCTCGACCTCGCCGCCGAAGTCGGCGTGGCCCGGGGTGTCGACGATGTTGATCTTCGTGTCGCCGTAGCGCACGGCGGTATTCTTGGCCAGGATCGTGATGCCGCGCTCGCGCTCCAGATCGTTGGAGTCCATAACGCGGTCGACGACCTCCTGATTTTCACGGTAGACGCCGCTCTGCTTGAGCATCTCGTCGACCAGGGTGGTCTTGCCGTGGTCAACGTGGGCGATGATGGCGACGTTTCTCAATTTCTCCATTTTGCACACTTCCTCAACGCAAATACATATTTCAAATGATTTCTGTTCGCACGAAATTGTATTTTAGCATGGAAAACCTGATATTGCAACAGTTTTTCGTGTTTACATTCTCCGAACGGCATGATAAAATGTGTTCATATCTGTATTTTTCGTTTTTGAGGGGGCAGACCATGGAATCCAACTTCTTTGCGCTCATTTCGCGCATGCGCTATATCGCGCGCTGGGGCCTGATGCGCAACGCCCTGCCCGAGAACATTCAGGAGCACAGCCACATGGTGTCCGTGCTGGCGCACGCGCTCGGCGTCATCCGGCGCGACATTTTCCACCAGCCGTGCGACGTCAACGCGCTCGCAACTGCGGCGCTGTATCACGATGCGTCGGAGATCCTCACGGGCGACCTGCCGACGCCGATCAAGTATCACAACGCGGAGATCATGTCGGCCTACCACGCGGTGGAGGATCTGGCCGTGCAGAAGCTGCTCGGCATGCTGCCGCCGGAGCTGCGCGAGACCTATGCCGATGTGCTCGCCGAGGATAAGGACGGCGACATTTATCCGCTCGTGAAGGCGGCCGACAAGCTCTCAGCCTACATCAAGTGCATCGAGGAGCGCAAGGCCGGCAACAACGAGTTTCTCTCCGCCGAGGCGCAGACGCGCGCGGCGCTCGAGGCATCCCCCCTGCCGGAGGTGCAGTATTTTCTGGAGCATTTCATCCCCGCGTTCGAGCGCGATCTCGACGAGCTCGGCGCGATCGGTCAATAAGGAGGACAAACCATGCGTGCAATCGTAACCGTGATCGGAAAAGACCGTGTCGGCATCATCGCCGACGTGACCGCCCTGCTGGCGCAGTACGGCGTGAACGTGCTGGACATCAGCCAGACGGTATTGCAGGAATACTTCACGATGATCATGCTCGTGGACGCAGCGCAGTGCACCGTGCCGTTTGCAGACCTCGCCCGCACGCTCGACGAGGCCGGCACACAGCGCGGCCTGCAGATCCGCGCCCAGCGCGAGGACATCTTCAACGCCATGCACCGCATCTGAGAGGACACGACCATGATCAACCGCAGTGAAATTTTGCAGACGATCGCCATGATCGACCAGCAGCACCTCGACATCCGCACCATCACGATGGGCATCTCCCTGCTCGACTGCGCGGACGCGGACATCGAGCGCAGCTGCACGAAGGTATACGACAAGATCTGCCGCCTTGCGGGCGATCTCGTGCGCACGGGCGAAGATATCGAGGCCGAGTTCGGCATCCCCATCGTCAATAAGCGCGTGTCCGTCACGCCCATCTCCCTTGTCGGAGCGGGCACGGGCGCGCAGTCCTATGTGCCGTATGCCAAAGCGCTCGACCGCGCCGCGCACGAGATCGGCGTCAACTTCCTCGGCGGCTTTTCCGCGCTCGTGCACAAGGGCATGACGGAATCTGACCGCGTGCTCATCGCCTCCATCCCGGAGGCGCTGGCCGAGACGGAGCTGGTGTGCGCGAGCGTGAACGTCGGCTCGACGCGCGCGGGCATCAACATGGACGCCGTGGCCGAGATGGGCCGCACCGTCAAGCGCGCCGCCGCGCTTACGGCCGATCAGGGCGGCATGGCCTGCGCCAAGCTCGTGGTCTTTGCCAACGCCGTGGAGGACAACCCCTTCATGGCCGGGGCGTTTCATGGCGTGGGCGAGCCGGAGTGTGAGGTGCACGTCGGCGTGTCCGGGCCGGGCGTGGTGCAGCACGCGCTGCAGAGCGTGCATGGCCAGCCGTTCGACGTCGTGGCCGAGACGGTGAAAAAGACGGCCTTCCGCATCACGCGCATGGGCCAGCTCGTGGCGCAGGAGGCGTCCGCGCGGCTGGGCGTGCCGTTCGGCATCGTGGACCTGTCGCTCGCGCCGACGCCCGCCGTCGGCGACTCCGTCGCGCGCATCCTTGAGGAGATGGGGCTAGAGGTCTGCGGTACCCACGGCACCACCGCCGCGCTCGCGCTCCTCAACGATGCCGTGAAGAAGGGCGGCGTGATGGCGTCCTCGTCCGTCGGCGGGCTTTCCGGCGCGTTCATCCCCGTCAGCGAGGACGAGGGCATGATCGCGGCCGCGGCCTCCGGCGCGCTGACGATAGACAAGCTCGAGGCCATGACCTGCGTGTGCTCGGTCGGGCTCGACATGATCGCCGTCCCCGGCGACACGAGCGCCGAGACCATCGCCGCCATCATCGCGGACGAGGCCGCCATCGGCATGGTCAACACCAAGACCACCGCCGTACGCATCATTCCCGCGCCCGGCTGCAAGGTCGGCGACACGGTGGAGTTCGGCGGCCTGCTCGGCTCCGCCCCGGTGCAGCGGGTGCACCCGTTCTCAAGTGCGGAATTCGTGGCTCGCGGTGGGCGGATACCCGCGCCGATGCAGAGCCTTAAAAACTGAAATACAGGAGGGAACACATGAAGCTGGACTACATGATCGAGCTTGAGGGCGGCTTCCGGATCCACGGCAGCGAGGAGCTGCGCTCCGGCTGCCTACGGATAAGACCCGTGCTGCCAGAGGGCAGGGTGAAGGCCGTCACGGCGCGCGTGAATATCACGATGGCTGAGGACGAGCGCTTCTTCGTCAACGGCTACCAGACGTGGACATATTGCCCGGAGCAGGGCAGGCACGGCTTTACGCGCGGCATGGGGAAGCTGCCGAAATTCGTCATCGACAAATTCGGCATAGACCGTTACGGCGACTATTTCTTCGTTGATTACCCGCAGACCCCCGGCGTCATGCACGGCGAGAGCTACTGCTATTTCCGCCGCGGAGGGAATTATCGGCTCATCGCGTCCCTAGACGAGCGCGCGGGCTATACCCTGCTTCGCTACGACAGCCGCTGTGGCGTACTGACCATATCGCGCGACTGCGCGGGTGTCCGCTGCGGCGGGGTGTTCCCGGCGCTGGAGCTTTACTATGCCGAGGGCGGCGAGGACGCGGTATTTGACGGCTGGTTTGCGGCGATGGGCGTGAAAAGCCGCGGCGCAAAACGGCTGTGCGGCTATTCGAGCTGGTATAACCGCTATCAGAATATCGACGCCGAGAGCATCACGGGCGATCTCGCGGGCTGCGCGGAGCATCATATGCTGCGCGGCGACCTGTTCCAGATAGACGACGGCTGGGAGCCTGCCGTCGGCGACTGGCTGGAGACGGACGCGAAGAAGTTTCCGGACGGGCTTAAGGGCACGGTTCGGGATATCCACGGCCGCGGCTTTCTTGCGGGACTGTGGCTCGCGCCTTTCGTGTGCCAGAAGGATTCGAAGATATTCCGAGAGCACCCCGACTGGCTCCTGCTGCATGACGGCAAGCCGTGGTACTGCGGCAGCAACTGGGGCGGCTTCTACGCGCTGGACATCGACAACGCGGAGTTTGTGCGCTATCTTGAGCAGACCTTCAGCCTTGTGCTGGACGACTGGGGCATTGACCTCGTGAAGCTCGACTTCCTCTACGCCGCCGCACCCTTCGGCGATGCGCGCGAGAGCCGCGCCGGACGCATGACGCGCGCGATGGAGCTGCTCCGCCGCCTGTGCGGGGATAAGCTCATCCTCGGCTGCGGTGTGCCGCTGATGCCATCGTTCGGGCTGGTGGATTACTGCCGCATAAGCTGCGACGTCGGGCTTGACTGGGACAACAGCCTCATCATGCGCCATACGAACCGAGAGCGCGTCTCGACCCGTCAGGCCATCGGCAACAGCATCTCGCGCCGCCAGCTCAACGGCCGCGCCTTCGGGAACGATCCGGACGTGTTCTTCCTCCGCGAGAGCAATATCCGCCTGAGCGAGACGGATAAATATAAGCTCGCGGTCGTCAACAGCCTGTTCGGCACGCTGTTTCTGACTTCGGACAATATGGGCGAATACGGCAGCGAGGCCGCGGCGCTGTATGAGCGGCTGCGCACGCTTTCGGAGCGGGCGGAGAATATACGTGTTGACACCGACAACGGCCTTACCGTATACTACGACTTGGAAGGCACCGAGCAGGTGCTGGAAATAGAATAATAGAACAGGGAGAGAAGATATGATAGGCACCGGACTTAAAAAGCTTGCCAATGAAAACGGCATGAAAGTTGCAAACGGCCTCGCCTATGGTACGTTCCGCGGCTATTCCGCGGCGTTCTGGGACGGCAGCGGCACCAAAACCATGATGCTCAGCACGAGCATACGGGACGTGGACGCGAAGAGCGAATTTTTCTCGCGCCTCGGACAGGTGAATTATCAGAAAGAATACCGCGTCAGAGAGCTGACCACTATGGACGACGGCATCGTGGTGGTATTCAACGACACCGTCGGCACGCTGAAGAAGATGGACGAGTTTTTCAATTTCTTTTTCCCGATACTCGATGCCTGCGGCGCCACGAAGGCGGATGTCTGCTCCTGCTGCGGACAGCCCTTCGACGGCACGGAGAGCTGGCTGCTCGTCAACGACGCGCCCGTGAAGCTGCACAGAGCCTGCCGCGAGCGCATCGAGAGCGACACGCGCCGCGAAGAGGCCGCGGCGAAGGAGAACGACACCGGCAATTACGGCATGGGTCTTTTGGGCGCATTCCTTGGCGCGGTGCTCGGCGCGATCGTCTGGGCGCTGATATACATGCTTGGCCGCGTCTCGGTTGTGGGCGGCCTGATAATCGCGCTGTTTGCGGTAAAAGGCTATGACATCCTGCACGGCAGACAGGGCAAGGGCAAGATCGCGATAGTGCTGATAATGTCGCTGCTCGGCGTCGTACTCGGCACCTTCGGCGGCGAGACAATAGCGCTTATCAAGGAGATCGCCGCCGGGACTCTGCCCGGCTTCGTATACGGCGACGCACCGGTTCTGGTTCTGGCGCTGCTTGCCAACGAGCCGGAATATCAGTCGGTTGTGCTGAACAATCTCGGCATGGGCGTTCTGTTCGCGGCGGTTGGAATTTATTTCATCCTGAAGAAAACCCACAGAAGCCTCAAGGGCCTGGTAATAAAGGAACTGCCGTAATTATCCGAACATGAAAAGCGGAGCCGTCACTGCGCGTGATAGCTTCGCTTTTATACATTTAAAGGGAATTAATACGGAAAATTATTGAAAAAGCCATAAAAATGGAATCTTTAGAGCAATTTTAACGCTTGACAAAACATCATAACATGTTCTATATTCTAATATGCGGCAGCTTATCCGAAGGTTCGCCGGATAAAGCTGCGTCTATGCAAACCTCCGCGATGTCGGAGGTTTGTTGATTTTAAGGGATCGCAAAATCAACAAGGGCGGGATGCATAGAACATTTGGCCTGACTGGGTACTTTGGGTCTCAGACGGTTGCTGTCGGCTCCCGCGCGGCGTCGCGCGGGCATCGTACCGGAAAGCCGGTACGATAAGCCGGAAAGCTGGTATTTACCTTACGGCTGCGCTTTTCTATTCTTATAGCTGGGAGGTTGATCGGCTTGGATATACAAAAGAACATTGCAGCAGCTATAAGGGCTGCGATGGAAGAACGCCAGCTATCGTTGACCGAATTCTCCAAGGAGCTTGGCATAGGAAAGTCGTCTTTGCAGGCGTACCTTAACGGTCAGCAGAATATGCGCTCAGATACTATAGAGCTTATAGCAGAGAAGCTGGAGATAACTCCGGCTGAATTGGTATCATACCCCGCCGAGCAGCAGCCTCCAAGCGAAAATCTGCATCCACTGCTGGAACCTATCGAAAAGGAGTTCCAAGCGGTGAACAAATTTCTGACCGTAATTTCCGACAGACTCTATGAGCTGGAAGCGAAGCTCGAGGAAAGAGGGGAAGACGTTCCGCATGGGGACGACTGACCGCCCATGCGGCAGAAAATGATCTGTCGATGTGAAATGGATACGGATTGTGAAAGCTATCGGCGCGTGATGCAGGTAATGAGCAAGAGGATGCTCTGCGCATCATATTATGCGGTATGCCCGAGGTGCGGATGCTCGCTGGAGCGCGATTATATGGCGTTCTGCGACCGCTGCGGACAGCATCTCGGCTGGAGTGAATATAAGAAAGCGCGTGTGATTGACACGTGAATTAATTGTAAGCCTTAGATAATTTGAATTTACGGCCAGCTTATGGACTGTGCCGGGTGTACGGATCAGAAAGGACAAAATGGCGGCGAAGCTTGTGCTTCACCGCCATTTATTTTTTCGCGTCTTTTAAAATTTGATGACCAGCCATGCACACAGCGCGATCTGCGCTATGGCGATGAGAGGGAAGAACACGTTGATTTATGCGGCTTTACGGGCGCAGTAGCGAGGG
>OKSC01003269.1_pt1 | contig 12334 bp, 10 predicted proteins | sample 1601161 | NCBI WGS metagenome assembly OKSC01 (sample SAMEA3541552, study PRJEB24748) | human gut metagenome | biome: human gut; feature: human-associated habitat; material: faeces | place: China | collected 2012
GATGATACTCCGCCGCAGCGACGGATACATCGGCACGCTCATCGACGATCTTGTGACCAAGGGCACGAACGAGCCGTACCGCATGATGACCTCGCGCAGCGAGTACCGCCTGCTGCACCGGCAGGACAACGCGGACAAGCGCCTTTCCGGCATCGGCCTGCGTATCGGGCTTGTCTCCGAGGAGCAGTACCGGCGCGTTCTCGACAAATACGCCGCCGTGGACGCGGAGCTGCGCCGTCTTGAAAAGACGCATATCGCCCCGAGCGACGGGATAAACGCGCTGCTCACGGCGCGCGGCACGGCTGAGATATCCACCGGCAGCTCGCTCGCTGATCTCATCCGCCGCCCGCAGATAAGCTACCGCGACCTCGCGGAATTTGACCCCGAGCGTCCGGAGCTTCCGCGCGCAGTGACGGAGCAGGCGGAGATAAGCCTCAAATACGAGGGCTACATCAAGCGACAGCTAAAGCAAGTCGAGGAATTCACGCGGATGGAGAGCCGCCCCCTGCCCGCCGACATCGACTACGACGCGATAAACGGCCTGCGGCTGGAGGCGCGCGAGAAGCTGAAAAAGATCCGGCCTGAGAATTTTGGGCAGGCGAGCCGCATTTCCGGCGTGTCCCCGGCCGACATTTCGGTGCTGATGATCTACATGGAGGGCGGAAGATGAGCAAGATCGTTCTCGGCTTTTCCGGCGGAGTGGACTCCACTGTATCCACCATGCTTCTGAAAAAGGCCGGACATGAGGTGTACGGACTGTATATGGACAACGCCGACGAGGCCGCGCGGCAATGCGCGATAGACACGGCGGAGTTCATCGGCGTGCCGCTGACGGTGCTGGACGTCAAGGCCGAGCTTGAGCGCAATGTATGCCGTCCGTTCACGGAGGCGTATCTGCGCGGCGAAACGCCGAACCCCTGCATAATCTGCAACCCCAGCACAAAGTTCAAAAATCTGCTCGCCGAGGCCGACCGCGTCGGCGCGGAGCTTGTAGCCACCGGACACTACGCCCGCACGGAAAACGGCAGGCTCATGAAAGGCATGCCCGCCAATGATCAGAGCTACATGCTCTGCCGCTTAAGCCGCGAGCAGGTGCGCCGCACGGTGTTCCCGCTCGGCGGCTTCGAGAAAAAGCAGGTGCGCGCGCTGGCCGAGGAATTCGGCCTGCCGGTCGCGCACAAGCCGGACAGTATGGAGATATGCTTCATCCCCGACAAGGACTATATCGGCTGGATATCGCGCCGAGCGGAGCTGCCGCCGGCGGGAGATTTCATCTTCCGCGGCGAGGTCGTCGGGCGGCACGAGGGCATACACCGCTACACCGTAGGCCAGCGCCGCCCTGGGCTTATCGACGGGCGCAAGGTCTACATCTCCCGCATCAGCGCAGCGGATAACACTATCGAGCTTGCGCTGTGGGAGGATATGTTCAAAACCGAAGTCCGTGCCAGAGACTTCAACTGGCTCATCGACCGCCCCGCCGAGTCGTTCCGCGCGAACGTCCGCGTGCGGCACACGAAATGGGAGATGCCTCCCTGCACCGTATACCCTGAAGGAGACGGCGTGCGCATAATTTGCGACGAGCCGGTGCGCGCCCCCGCCGTGGGGCAGTCTGCCGTGCTTTATGACGGCGACTACGTCCTCGGCGGCGGATTTATATTCTAAGCGATCCGGTGAACTCATTGGAAAAGAATCTTACAAACGGCAGCGTACTGAAAAACATAGCCTATTTCTCGCTGCCATATCTGCTCTCATACTTCCTTCAGACGCTCTACGGTCTGGCCGACCTCTTCATAATCGGCCAGTTTGAAGGCGTCGCCAGCACGACCGCCGTGTCCATCGGCAGTCAGGTCATGCACATGCTGACGGTCATGATCGTCGGCCTCGCAATGGGCTCGACCGTGTGCATAGGTCAGGCCGTCGGCGCGGGGGACAAGAAGCATGCCTCGGCCGCCATCGGCAACACCGTTACGCTGTTCATGCTGCTGTCCGTCGTCATCACGGCGCTGCTTCTGGCGCTTGTCAGACCCATCGTCTCCGTGATGTCTACGCCGGCGGAGGCCGCCGACGGGACGCGGGCGTATCTCACGATCTGCTTCATCGGTATCCCGTTCATCACGGCATACAACATCATAAGCTCCATTTTCCGCGGCCTCGGCGACTCGAAAAGCCCGATGATATTCATCGCCGTGGCCTGCGCCGCGAACATCGCGCTTGACTACATATTCATCGGTGCCATGGGACTTGGCCCCGCGGGCGCGGCGCTCGGCACCACGCTGTCGCAGGCGATAAGCGTTGTGTTCTCGCTAGTTGTGATACTGCGCAGGAAGTCCGGCATCAGCCTCGAACGCCGCGACCTCCATCCCCAGCGCGACACGATGGGGCGGCTGCTGCGCATCGGCGTCCCCGTGGCGGCGCAGGACGGGCTGATCCAGATCGCCTTCATCGTCATCACCGTCATCGCCAACCGGCGCGGGCTTGACGCCGCGGCGGCAGTCGGCATCGTGGAAAAGATCATCAGCTTCGTGTTCCTTGTGCCGTCGTCGATGCTGTCAACGGTGTCGGCGCTCTGCGCGCAGAATATCGGCGCGGGGAAGCAGGCGCGCGCCGAGCAGACGCTGCGCTACGCGATAATCATCGCGGTGAGCTTCGGCATCATTATCGCGCTGCTGACGCAGTTCATCTCCGAACAGGCGGTCGGCCTGTTCACGCCGGACGTGATTGTCATCACGCTCGGCGGGCAGTATCTGCGCGGCTACATCTGGGACGCGCTCTTCGCCGGAATACACTTCTGCTTCAGCGGGTATTTCTGCGCCTGCGGCCGCTCCGAGATATCGTTCATCCACAACATCTCTGCGATCGCGCTCGTGCGCATCCCCGGCGTGTACCTGACCTCGAAGCTCTTCCCTGACACGCTCTTCCCCATGGGACTTGCCACCGCCGCGGGTTCGCTGCTGTCGGTCATCATCTGCGTCATCGCTTTTGCGCTGCTCAAAAAGCACAGTGTTAAAACCGCACAAAGTTTGCGCTGAATCCGGCACATTATATGTGCTTTTGACGATTTTATGATTTTGGTGTAAAAATCGTTGACAACGCGCGCCGACCGGTATAAAATCCACGTCATAAAAAGGCAACGACGTCTGATATCTTTCAGACGTCGTCGCCTTTTTTGCATTTCAGAGAAAAACAGGAGATGATTTTATGACAGTGGAATTCTGGTATTTGATCGGCGCGGCTTTGGTGTTCTGGATGCAGGCAGGCTTTGCGATGGTCGAAACGGGCTTCACGCGCGCAAAAAATGCAGGCAACATAATTATGAAAAATCTGATGGATTTCTGCATCGGAACAATAGTGTTTTCCCTGCTTGGATACTCGCTGATGATGGGGCAGGACTGCCTGCGCGGGCTTGTCGGGCTGCCCAACATGGATATGTGGTCATCCTTCAAAGCATTTATAGCCTCCCCCACAGACGGCAGCTTCACCGGCGCGTCCGTATTCGTATTCAACCTTGTTTTCTGCGCAACCGCCGCAACGATAGTTTCCGGCGCTATGGCTGAGCGCACGAAATTTTCCGCCTACTGCATATATTCGGCTGTCATCTCGCTGTTTGTCTACCCGATAGAAGCGCACTGGATATGGGGCGGCGGCTGGCTCAGTCAGCTTGGATTTCACGACTTTGCCGGCTCCTGCGCGATACACATGGTCGGCGGCATCGCGGCGCTGGTCGGCGCGATATTCCTCGGACCTCGGCTCGGTAAATATGTCCGCGACGAGAGCGGAAAGGTCATCAAGGTCAACGCCATCCCCGGCCACTCGATAACCCTCGGTGCGCTTGGCGTGTTCATCCTCTGGCTCGGCTGGTACGGCTTCAACGGCGCGGCGGCGACAAGCGCATCCGAGCTTGCGTCCATATTCCTCACGACGACTATCGCCCCCTCGGTCGCAACCGTGACAACGATGCTTTATACGTGGATAAAAAACGGTAAACCCGATGTTTCCATGTGCCTGAACGCATCTCTTGCAGGGCTTGTCGCCGTGACCGCCGGCTGTGACGCATTCGACGCACTGGGCGCGGCCATCGTCGGCATCGTTTCAGGCATACTCGTTGTCGTCGTAGTTGAATGGCTCGACATTGGGCTGCACATCGACGACCCTGTCGGCGCCGTAGGCGTACACTGCGCCAACGGCATATGGGGCACTATCGCGGTCGGTCTTCTCGCAAATCCCGCCGCCCCCGCCGGACTTGACGGCCTTCTCTACACCGGCTCCGCAAAGCTCCTGGGTATACAGTTCATCGGCTTTGTATCCGTCGCGGCATATTCGGCAGTACTGATGTGCGCGGTGTTTGCACTTATCAGGAAGTTCAACGGGCTGCGTGTAACGTCAGAAGAAGAGCTGCTCGGTCTTGACATAACGGAACACGGTCTGCCCAGTGCCTACCCCGATTTTGCTCCGTCGGTGAGCAAATACGCGGCATATGCCCCCGAAGAGGGCGTTACCGTCGTTACCGGCGACGTTCCGGCGGCCGAAGCGATTCCCGTTAAGGCAGTACGCACCGTTCCGGACGGCACACCCAAGTTTACAAAGGTCGAGATAATCTGCAAAGACTCGAAGTTTGACGCGCTGAAGAGTGCTATGTCGGCGCTCGGTATTACGGGCATGACCGTGTCGCATGTACTCGGCTGCGGCATACAGGGTGGACAATCTGAATATTACCGCGGCGTCAAGCTGGAATCCAACCTGCTGCCGAAGGTGCAGGTCGATATCGTAGTCAGCAAGATTCCGGTGCGCAGCGTTATAGAAACGGCAAAGCGCGTACTATACACCGGCCATTACGGCGATGGCAAGATATTCGTTTACAATGTGGAGAACGTCGTAAAGATCCGTACCGGCGAAGAAGGCTACGACGCGCTTCAGGATGAAGAATAAAATTTTTCCGGCAGCTGCGCGCTGCCGGAATTTTTCTTGAAAAAGTGCTTGACTTGTCGTAACTGCAGGAGCTATAATGACGGCATAAGATATTGTTAAAATAATAACCGGTTTAATTCTGAAGGAGGCTATCATTATGGAACGCAAAGTCAGAGTAGTACAGTACGGAGCAGGCAAGATGAGCCGCTATCTCATGCGCTATGTGATCGAGCATGACGGTGAGCTGGTCGGCGCATTCTGCCGCAACAAGAACCATATCGGCAAGGATGTCGCCGAGATCATCGGCAACGGCTTCCCGACCGTCGGCGTCAAGGTAGAAGACTCTGCGACCGCCGACGCACGCATCGGCGAGCTCAAGCCCGACGTGTGCATTATAGCCACCCGCAGCACCGTAGCCGAGCTTGAGGACATCTTCACCATCTGCGCCAAGCACGGCGTGAACGCCATCACCACCTGCGAAGAGGCGCTCTATCCCTGGAACTCCTCCCCCGCTCTCACCGCAAAGCTTGACAAGCTCGCCAAGGAAGGCAACTGCACCCTCACAGGCGTCGGCTACTGCGACCTCTATTGGGGCACTCTGGTCACGAATCTCGCCGGCTCATCCCATAAGATTACCAAGATTGAGGGCAGCAGCTGGTATAACGTCGAGGACTACGGCGTAGCTCTGGCCGAAGGCCACGGCGCAGGTCTGACTATCGACGAGTTCAACAAGACCATCGGCTGCTATAACGAGACCCCGTCCGACGAGATGAAGGAGCTTGTCGAGAGCGGCAAATACGTCCCGTCCTACATGTGGAATCAGAACGGCTGGCTGTGCAGCAAGATGGGTCTGCACATCACCTCTCAGACACAGAAGTGCATCCCCTGCATTGACAAGGAGGATCTGAAGTCCGAGACGCTCGGCATGGTCGTCAAGGCGGGCGATGCGACCGGTATGCGCGCCATCGTCACCACCGAGACCGAGGAGGGCATCACCCTCGTCACCGAGTGCGTCGGCAAGATCTACAATCCCGAAGAGATCGACCGCAACGTCTGGACGCTCCACGGCGAGCCGGAGACGACCTGCATTGTCAACCAGCCCGCGACCGTCGAGCTGACCTGCGCGACGCTAGTCAACCGCATCCCGCAGCTTATCGATGCGCCCGCCGGTTATGTTACGACCGACCAGTTCCCGTACAACGAGTACATGGTTCACCCGATGAACGAGTACGTCCACAGCAAATAAAGAGTAAAGCGCAAGACAACAAAAAGGCGTGACTTTAAAAGTCACGCCTTTTTAATAGCTTTAATAGCTTTTTTATTGTAAGAACTTACTCGTCCTTATCCTCGTCGTCCTCGCCGCCGATGTCGAACTCAAGCTTCTCGCCGCACTCAGGGCAAAGGATGTATCCCTTGTCGAGCGTCTCTTCGTCGAAGCTGATCTCCTCGCCGCAGGCGGGGCAGGTCACGTCGTAGATGACGCCGTCATACTCCAGCTCCTCGTCTTCGTCGGGATCCTCGTCGGCGTCCTCATCGTAATCTTCGTCATAGTCGGCATCACACACATCGTCAGGAGTGTCCAGATCGCAGGTCAGCTCCTCCAGATAGCTCAGATCCTCGCCCATATCGTCGATGATATCGGCCAGATCAAGATTGCTTTCCTGAAGATCCTCGATCTCGTGCGCCATGTCGGACAGCAGATCATTCAGCGCCGCCCACAGCTTGCCCTCCTTGGAATCCGGCGTAACGCCGAGTCCCTCGGCCAGCCCCTTGAGGTATGCGGCTTTTTCAACAACAGTCATGTGAAAACCTCCTTTAATCAGGTCTAAAACAGGGGAGACGCTTGTCTCCCCTGAATTTTTGATGAATTATGCTCTGGATGCGTACTCGCCGGTACGGGTATCGACGATGATCTTCTCACCCGGCTCGATGAAGAGAGGAACCTTGATGACGGCTCCGGTCTCGAGAGTGGCGGGCTTGGTGGCGTTGGTGGCGGTGTTGCCGGCAAAGCCCGGATCGGTCTCCGCGACCTCAAGCACGACGTTGATGGGGGGAACAACGTTGAATACCTTGCCCTTGTAGGAGTAGATGGAGCAGACCATGTTCTCCTTGACGAACTTGAAGTTGTCGCCCAGGACGGACTCATCGACCGGCTCCAGCTCGTAGGTCTCGGGGTTCATGAAGTAGTAAAGGTTGCCGTCGTTGTAGCTGTATTCCATGTCCATACGGTCGATGGAAGCGCTCTCGAACTTTGCGGTGGGGTTGAAAGAAGTTTCGGTGACGGCGCCGGTGATGACGTTCTTCATCTTGGTACGGACGAAGGCCGCGCCCTTGCCGGGCTTGACGTGCTGGAACTCAACGACCTGCATGACCTGGCCGTCCATCTCAAAGGTAACGCCGTTTCTGAAATCGCCTGCTGTAATCATATAAAGGGACCTCCCAAAGAATTTTTAGAAAAATCTATTAACTTAGATATTCTAATATATATATGCGATTTTGGCAAGTAGATTTTCTCGATTTTCCAGTCTTTTTGCAAAAATCAGAGGATGGTGAGCTGTTTCGGAGCCTTGGTGATGACCTCTGCGCCGTTTTCATGCAGGATCATAACGTCCTCGATGCGCACACCGAACTTGCCGGGGATGTAGATTCCCGGCTCCGCGCTGACCGCGCAGCCGACGGGCATGATGGCCTTGCCGGAGAGGTTTGCGCCGGGCAGCTCGTGGATGTCGAGGCCGAGGGAGTGGCCGAAGCCGTGGCCGAAGTACTGGCCGTAGCCGGCCTTGGTGATGACGTTGCGCGCGGCGGCGTCGATCTCATAGCCGGGGATGCCGGCGCGGGCGGCGGCGATACCGGCAAGCTGCGCTTCGAGGACGATGTTGTAGATATTCTTCATCTCGTCGGTAGCGTAGCCGATGGCGACGGTGCGGGTCATGTCGGAGCAGTAGCCGTGCTTGAGGCAGCCGAAGTCCATGGTCACGAAGTCGCCCTCGTGGATGACCTCGTCGCCGGGGACACCGTGCGGCATGCTGGTCTTTTTGCCGGTGATGACGATGGGGTCGAAGGAGTTGCCCTCGCTGCCGTTGAGCAGCATGTGGTACACCAGCTCCGCCGCGACCTGACGCTCGGTCATGCCGGGCTTGATGATGCGCAGCACTTCCGCCAGCGCCTTTTCGCTGATGGCCTGCGCCTCGCGCAGATAGCCGATCTCCTCCTCGGACTTGGAGGCGCGCAGCTCGGAGAATATCGCCTGCGCGGGCAGAAGCTCCATTCCCAGCGCCTTCTCATAGCCGAGATACTCGGCGTGGCTCAGCTTCTCCTCCTCGGCGCCGAGACGCTCCACGCCCGCTTCCTTGAGTGCGGCCTGGATCAGCGAGAGGCGGCTGTGCTCGCGGTCGAACATCTGCACATTGCAGCAGCAGGAGGCGGTGTTGGTCGCGGCCTCGATATAGCGGGAGTCCGTGATGAGCCACGCGGCGGAGCGCGCGACAATCACGGCGCCGTCGGTGAACGGGAAGCCGGTGGCGTAGCGCTGGTTCTTCTCGTCGGTAACGAGCACGGCGTCAAGATTTTTTTCGATCAGCTTTTCCTGAATTTTTTTGATGTTGTTCATATACCTGTCTCCTCTGGTGTCGGGCGCGGAAAGCTCACTGTGAATTTCGTTCCGCGCGGTTTATTTTGTCCGACAGTGATGGTGCCGCCATGCAGCACCACCGCGTCGTGTACAATACTTAATCCAAGGCCGCTGCCCCCGGCCTCGCGGGAGCGGGCTTTGTCCACTCTGTAAAAACGCGAGAATACGTTTAGCCTGTCCTCTTCCGGGATGCCAATGCCCGTGTCCGCGACCTCGAAGCTGACGGTTTCGTCGGTCTGGCTCAGGGTCATGGTGACGCTGCCCTCGGGGACGTTGTATTTCACGGCATTTTCAACAAGGTTAAAGATGATGTGGAACATGTCGTCCGTCGTCGCCATGACGACGCAGCCGTCGGCGAGATCGCAGCGCAGGCGCACGTTCTTCTCCGCGGCGAGCGGGCGCAGCAGCACGAGCGCATCGACCGCGACCTGCTTGACGTCCACCGGCTCCGGCACCACCTGCACCCCGTCATCAAGACGCGACAGGTCGAGCAGCTTTTCCGTCGTGCGCTGGAGGCGCTCGGCCTCGTTGCCGATATCGGTGACGAATTCGCGCACGGTCTCCGGATCGATGTTTTCGTTCTGGACGATGCTGTCCGACAGCAGGCGTATCGACGCCAGCGGCGTTTTCAGCTCGTGCGATGCGTCGGACACAAAGCGGCGGCGCTGTTTCTCCGTGGTGTCGAGCCTTTCAGTCAGGAGGTTGAATTCCTCGCCGAGGTCGGTTATCTCGTCGCGCCCGCGGGTAACGAGCCGGTGGCTGTAATCCCCGCTCGCAACTATCTTTATTGAGCGCACAAGCTCGCGCATGCGGCGCAGCAGCAGCGTTGTGAACAGTCCCGTCACAAGCAGCGCGCCGGAGCAGATAGCGAGCGATATCGTCCGGATGCGGGACTGGATGCTGACGATTATCTCCGCCCGCTCCGCGTCGTATTCATAGATGTACAGCGCGCCCATGGCCGCACCCTGCCCGTAAACGGGCATCGCGAAGCTGCTGGCGAAGGCTTCGCCGGTAAACAGCGAGCGGAAGACGCATTTTCCGGTGAGCGCGAGGAGCAGCTCTTCAATGTCGGTGTCCTCATCGACGGTGCCCCCGTCGTCATACAGGACGAGCCCATCCGCATCAGTGACTACCGTGCGGGCATAGCCGCCGATATCGAGAATACGCAGCACCTCCGCGACGCTCTCCTTTGTCAGCCGGTCAAGCCCCGAAAGCGACGAGGCGATGACCGTCGCTTGGCTGGACATGGCGCTGTGCTTCTCTTCAAAGACCATGTCTCTTGAGGACGTCATCGGATAGGTATTCAGCAGCAGCAGCAATATCAGCAATATCGCCGCAATGAAAGAGAAGATCTGAACTCTCAGGCTGTGCATAAGCTGTCCTCAGTCGGCGAAGTAATATCCGACGCCCCACTTCGTGACGATGTACTCCGGATGCGCGGGGTCAAGCTCCAGCTTCTCGCGCAGGCGACGGATGTGCACGTCCACGGTGCGCGTGTCGCCCTGATAATCGTAGCCCCAGACGAGGTCGAGCAGATTCTCGCGGCTGTACACCCGCCCGGGATTTTTCATCAGGAACTCTATCAGGTCAAACTCCTTCATCGTGAGCTCGACCTCCTCGCCGCTCTTCATCGCGCAGCGCTTGGCCTCGTCCACGGTGATGTGCCCGCGGCTTATCGTGCCGCTCTTTTCCTCGGCAGCGGCGGGCGCGGCGGCTATCGACGCTCTCCTCAGGAGCGCCCGGATGCGCGCCTTGAGGGCAAGGATGTTGAAGGGCTTTGTGACATAATCATCCGCGCCGGACTCAAAGCCCATGAGCAGGTCTGCGTCCTCGCTGCGCGCGGTGAGCATGATTATCGGCACGGTGGAGAAGCTGCGGATTTCCTGACAGGCTTCGAGCCCGTCTTTCTTCGGCATCATCAGGTCGAGGATTATGAGGTCATAGTTCCCCTCGCGCGCCATCGTGACGGCGGTCTCGCCGTCATAGCAGGAATCGACCGTGTAGCCCTCGTTCTCAAGATTGAACTTGATGCCCTTGACGAGCAGCTTTTCATCATCAACTACAAGAATTTTCATTAAGCTCTCCGTTTTTTGCCATCCGCCCATTCGCTTGACGGGGCAGGAATAATTAGATATAATACACTTTACGGGCTTTGCCTGTTAATGGCATTGCTGTGCCGCGGCAAATGCCCTATCTATATTACTATAACATATTCCTGAAAAAACGGGAGAACAAAATGAAAAAAATAAAAATTTTTCCGCTCCTCCTTCTCATGTGCCTGATGATGACGGCCTTCGCGCCGTCGGCATGGGCCATGGAAGCGCCGCAGCTCAACGGCAAGGCCGCCGTCGTGATCGACCTCGACAGCGGCAAAATGCTCTACGGCTATAACGAGAACGAGCAGCGCGCCCCCGCCAGCCTTACGAAGGTTATGACGGCGCTGCTCGCACTCGAAGCGCTCGACTCCGGCCGCTGTGAGCTGACGACCATGGTCACCGCACAGAACGACTGCCGCGACGGCATGAGCGACGACAGCAGCACCTCCGGCCTGCTGATCTCCGATATCGTGGCCGAGGCGCTTCACCCGGAGCGCTGCATCGGAGCTCACCCCTACAATCCCCCGCACCTGATTCCTCTGGTGGAGCTCACCCGCTGCGACAAGACGGACGATGACTGCGTCCAATTGGCCTATGATTTCTATCAGTCCATCGGCAAGGAGGCCGTTCTGCTGCGTAAGGAGTGTCCCGGCTTCATTGCCAACCGTCTGCAGCTGGCCCTGTATCGTGAGGTGCAGGATCTGGTGATGCGGGGCGTATGCTCCGTGGAGGATGTGGACAAGGCGCTGGTGTACGGCCCCGGCATCCGTTGGGCCATCTTTGGCCACAACATGATCATGCAGATGGGCAACCCCGGCGGCCTCACCGGCATGGTGGAGATGCTGGGCAATTCCGGCGACCGCTGGCTGGAGGATATGGCCAGCTGGACCCACCAGCCGGACAACTGGGCGCAGGTGGCCCAGCCCGGCGTGGATCAGGAGATGGCCAACTTCCCCGACTACATCGGCCACACCAATGCCGAGTGCATCGCCTACCGGGATCAGATGCTCATCGACATCCTGAAGCTCCATAAGAAGCTGTGAGGCTCCCCATGAACAACATCAGTGGATTCCTCAAGCGCCGCTGGCCGGCCATGATCGCCAGTCTCCTGATCTGCATCTGCGCCGGCTTCGGCTACGCATGGAGCGTGCTTCAGACTCCTATCATTGCCGCCCACGGCTGGCCGGATCAGCAGGTCTCCCTGACGTATACGGTGACGGTGCTGTGCTCCACCATGGCGCCGCTGTTCTTCGGCGGCCTGATCCGCCGTCTGGGGACCCGGCGCTGCGTGGTGGTGGGCGCCGTTCTCTTCGGGGCGGGCCTGATGGCCACCGGCTGGATCAGCGGCGGCGTGTGGCAGCTCTACCTGTTCTACGGCGTCCTCTCCGGTCTGGGGACCGGCTTCGTCTACCCGGCCATGATGGCCTATGTGGTGCGCCTGTTCCCGGAAAAGTCCGGTATGGCCTCCGGCCTCGGCACAGCGGCCTACGGCTCCGGAGCCATTCTCTGGGCGCCGGTGGCAGCGGCCCTGATCCGCAGCGTGAATCTGCGGGGGACGTTCTGTATTCTGGGTGGTGCCTTTCTGGTGCTGATCCTGCTGGGCAGCACCCTGCTCCAGAGTCGGATGCCCACCTTTCCGAAAGGGAAAGTCTTTGCCGAGTGCTGTGTACTGGGCCTGTGGCAGACCACGACCCAGTACGCA
>OKSC01003272.1_pt1 | contig 12321 bp, 8 predicted proteins | sample 1601161 | NCBI WGS metagenome assembly OKSC01 (sample SAMEA3541552, study PRJEB24748) | human gut metagenome | biome: human gut; feature: human-associated habitat; material: faeces | place: China | collected 2012
GCTGCCGAGCTCAAGGAAGCTGGCGCAGAGGTCGAGGTCAAGTAAGTTTACTTGTCACCAAAAAATCCCGGGCTGCATCTGCAGCCCGGTTTTTTTGCAGTATTATAAAATTATGTTAACCAGCATACAGAGCAGCACGCCGATCATTGTCGGGATTGCCGCCGCCAGAAGCGTCCACCGGAAACTGCCCGTTTCGCGCTTGATGGAAAGCAGCGTTGTGCTGCATGGCCAGTGAAATACACAGAAAATCAGACAACACAGCGCTGTTTTCGCTGTGATTCCACTGGCAGCCAGAAGTGCCGCAGCCTCAGCCCCCTGTGCATCCCCAAGCACACTCTGCTGCGTCAGCAGCATCAAAATGACCGGAATCGCCAGTTCGTTGGCTGGCAGCGCAAATAAAAAGCCTGTCAAAATCACTCCGCTCATTCCCAACAGCCGCCCCACTCCATCCAGTGCGCCGGAAATCCACAGCAATAAGCTTTTCCCGTTCACCTGCCACGCGCCAAGCGCCCATAAAAGCAGCCCCGTCGGTGCCGCAACCATCACGGCACGGGAAAGCACATGCAGTGTCTTCCCAAAAACTGCGTCGTTCAGAATTTTTTTCAGCTGCGGCCGTCGATATGCGGACATCTCCAATACAAATGGCATACCGGTTTCCCTGTTCAACCTCTTGCTGAGCAGAGAAGACACCAGAAACGTTCCGCCCGCGCCCATACAGACCGCCGCCGTCAATACCAGCGCCAGCAGAAGACTGTTTTCGCGCCCCAGCAGAACCGCTCCCATCGCCAGGAGCATCGGGAACCGTCCGTTGCACGGCATCATCGCGTTCGTGCAGACCGCCGTCAGCTTCTCCGCCCGCGTCGGCATGATCCTGCACCCCGTTACCCCAACTGCATTGCATCCGAGACCCATACACATCGTCAGTGCCTGGCGGCCGGAGGTGCCGCAGCGGGCGAAAATGTGGTCAGTCAGGAAGGCTGCACGCGGCAGATATCCGGCGTCCTCCAGGACAGAAAACAGGAAAAAGAAGATCGCCGCAGGCGGCAGCATCACAGCGGTGACGCGCGCCGCCGTTGCATAGACACCGCTGATCAGCGCATCCGCAAGCCAGTGCGGCCAGCCCGAACAGGCTTGAAGCAGAACCCGCTGCAGCCAGTCAAAACCGCTTTGCAGCCAGACGGAGAAAACGTTGCTTCCCTCCAGCGTCAGCCAGAACAGCACGGCCAGCAGAATCATAAATACGGCTGCACCGGTATATTTCCCCGTCAGGAGCCGGTCTATCCGAATACTGCGCTGTGTCCTGCCGCTGTCTCCTGATTGCACGACCTTCCCCGCAAGCTGTCGGGCATGGCGAACGCAGTCCGCAGGCGCAGAGTGCTCCGGCAGGTGCGGCGTGAGCGTGATGTAGCCATCCATCACATCGCGTATCGTCTGCCGCAGCCGTCGGATATCCTTCGCGTCGCTTGCACATGTACCGACGACCGGAACCCCCAGCAGGATTTGCAGCGCATGAAGATCGATCCGGCTTCCTCTTGCCTGCGCTTCATCCATCAGATTGACGCAGACGATCAGCTTTTCACACCGCGGCATCAGCTGCAGCGCAAGCGACAGGCTCCGAGCAAGGCACGTCGCATCACAGACGGCGATCACACAGGCGTCTGTATGCGCGTGCAGATACTCTGCTGCAATGCGTTCCTCCTCCGACCCGGTTTTCAGCGAGTATGCGCCCGGAAGATCCGTCACGGCATATGCCTGCGCGGCATAGGAATATGTGCCGTGTGCCACGGCGACTGTCTTTCCCGGCCAGTTTCCCGTATGCTGATGCAGCCCGGTCAGCGCGTTGAAAATGCTGCTTTTGCCGACGTTCGGGTTCCCGGCCAGCGCAATGGCGCGGAGCACGGGTTCGTTCCGGCTCATCTGGCTACCTCCACAACGATCTGCGCCGCGTCCTTTTTCCGCAGTGCAAATACCGCTCCGCCAACCGCATATGCCGCAGGCGATGCGTGCGGCGCGCAATACAGGCAGCTGAGCTCCGTTTCAGGCAGCAGTCCCAGCTCCTCCATACGCGCCTTGGCCTCGCCCGGCATCAAAATCTCGCGTAGGACACCATATTCCCCCGGCCGCAGCGCATCCAGTCCCATCCGCCGCTTTTCCATGGGCGCACTCCCCTTTCTGTTCCTCTGGTTTCTAATCCAGAATATACAGAAAAGCACGGTTTTGTGACAACCCCATTGTGTTTGGCTGCGCCGCGTGGTATACTGACAGGAAATCACACTTGAGGTGCGCCATGCTTCACAATTATCACACGCACACGTTCCGCAACCATCACACGGTCGGTACGGAGCGCGAATATATCGAATCCGCCATCAAAAACGGCTTCCAGACGCTCGGCTTTTCCGAGCATGCGCCATATCGGTTCCCGGATGGCCATGTTTCCCATTTTCATATGTTCCCTGAGGATTTAAACGACTATATCCAGACGCTTCTGACGCTCAAGGCAGAATACGCCGGCCGCATCGAGATTCTGATTGGCTACGAGGCGGAGTATTATCCCCGCTTCTTTGACGATCTGCTTGCGCGCATCACGCAGTATCCCGTCGACTATCTGCTGCTCGGTCAGCACTATATCCACAACGAGATCGACGGTGTTTATGTCTATGAGCCAACGGATGATCCTGAGATTTTGAAAGTTTATGTAAACCAATGCATTGCAGGACTGGATACCGGGCTGTATACCTATCTGGCGCACCCGGATCTGATTCAGTTTACCGGCTCCGAATCGCTTTACCGGCGGGAAATGGAACGGCTGTGTCTGGCTGCGAAGGAACGGAATATTCCGCTGGAGCTGAACCTGTTGGGGCTGCGCGCGAACCGGGCGTACCCCTCCGCACGCTTTTTCCAGATCGCAAAGGACTGCGGCAGCACGATCGTCGCCGGGATCGACGCGCACGACCCGGATTGCTTCTTCCAGCCCGAAACATTTGCGCCTTATCAGGCATTTGTGGCGGAGTGCGGGCTCACCGTAACGGATTCGATCACGCTCCGGCCTGTCCGACGCTGACCAGTCAATAAAAGAACAGCCGCGTGGGAACACTCCCGCGCGGCTGTTCTTCTCAAATCGTATCCAGAATCAGCTGGAAGACCGCGTCGGCGGCCTGTTCGCGGATCTGGGCGCGGTCGCCGGACAGGTGCAGCTCCTTACAGAAGGAGAAGCCTGCCGTGTCGACGGCGATGTAGACGAGGCCGACCGGACGGCCCGTGCCGTCCCCATCCGGCCCTGCAAGACCCGTTACAGACACGGCGCAGTCTGTCTTGAGACGTTCGCGCGCACCGCGCGCCATTTCGTGCGCCGTTTCGCGCGAGACGGCAGTGCAGACGTCAAGCGTCTCCTGCTCTACGCCAAGCAGGCGGTGCTTGATCTCGTTTACATAACTAATCACGCCGCCCTTATACACAGCAGACGCACCCGGAACGTCGGTCAGCAGCTTGCCGATCAGGCCGCCGGTGCAGGATTCCGCCGTGGCAAGCGTCAGGCCCTGTTCTTTCAGGCGGCTGACGACAGCCTCAGCCCTTGTGTTCATCTTCATAGTAGCGGATCTGGGTCTTTTCCGTGTTGGCGATGGCGCGGGCGATCAGGCCCTCCACGTCCAGCTTCTGCTCCTCGGCCTCGACCTGCGCGAGAACCGGCTTTGTCTTCGGATGCTTGGGCGTAAAGACGGTGCAGCAGTCCTCATACGGGAGAATGGAGGTATCCAGCGTCCCGATACGGCGGGCGACGGTAACGATCTCCTCCTTATCCATGCCGATGAGCGGATGGAAGATTGGCATATGGACGACCGCGCCGGTCACGGCCATGGCGTCCATGGTCTGGGACGCGACCTGACCGAGATTTTCGCCGGTGACAAGGCACTTCGCGCCGTGGTCGCGGCCGATGGCCTCTGCAATGCGCATCATAAAGCGGCGCATGATGATCGTGAAGTATTCCTCACGGCAGTGGTCGCGGATGGCCTCCTGAATTTCGGTAAAGCCGACGATATCAACGGTCATGCGGCCGCAGAACTTCGTCATGATGTGCGCCAGCTCCAGAACCTTTTCCTTGGCAAGCTCCGAGGTGTACGGGTACGAGAAGAAGTGGATGCATTCGATCTCCACGCCGCGCTTGGCGATCATGTAACCCGCGACCGGGGAATCGATGCCGCCGGAGAGCAGGACTGCCGCGCGTCCGCCAGTGCCCGTCGGCAGGCCGCCTGCGCCGGGGACGGACGGGCCGTGGACGTAGGCCGCCGTCTCGCGGACCTCGATATTGACGGTATAGTCGGGGTTGTGGACGTCGACCAGAACGTTCGGGAATTCCTCTGCCAGCCGTCCGCCGATCTCCTGCGAGATCTGGATGGAGTTCAGCGGGAAGCGCTTATCCGAGCGCTTGGATTCGACCTTGAAGCTTTTGGCTGCGGACAGCTCATCGCCCAGATACTCGCAGACGGCGTTAAACATGGCGTCGAGATTTTTTTCGCAGGCACGGCAGCGGCACATCTGGGCCACGCCAAAGATCGTGCCGCAGGCCTCCCACGCGCCGTCCAGATCGCAGTCCTCGGTCAGCGGCTCGACATAGAGCGTCGACTGGACGATATTGACCTTGAATTCGCCGAATTTCGCCATGCGGCGGCGGGTGACGGTCTTGAGCTTATCCTCAAAGACGCGGCGGTTCTGTCCCTTCAGGACGATCTCGCCCAATTTCAGTAAAAAAAGTTCTTTCATGATATGTGTCCTATTCTATAAAAATGAATTTGGTTTTATAAAATTATCTTGCGTTTTCTCCGCCGAGCTGGAAGGAGCGGTACTGGACAGCCTCGGCGATGTGTTCGGGGCGGATCTGGTCGCTGCCGGCAAGATCGGCGATGGTTCTTGCGACCTTCAGCACGCGGTCATAGCTGCGGGCCGTCATGCCGAGCGCGTCGAACGCCTGCTTCATAAGGGCGGTGCAGTCCTCGTCCAGCTGGCAGAACGTGCGCAGCTGCGCGGGCTGCATATAGGCGTTGCAGCGAGTCGACGTGCCGCTGTAGCGTGTGTTCTGGATGCTTCTTGCCGCGTCGACTCTGGCCTTGATGGCGGACGACGGCTCCGCCTCTGACCGGGAGCGCAGCTCGTCAAACTTGACGGAGCTGACCTCGACGATCATGTCCACACGGTCGAGCATCGGGCCAGAAATGCGGCTTAAATACCGGTCGACCGCTGCCTGTGAGCAGGTGCACCGGCCGCTGGGATCGCCGTACCAGCCGCAGGGGCAGGGATTCATGGCACAGACCAGCATGAACTCGCACGGGAAGGTCTGCGAGCCCTGCACCCGGGAAATGGTGACCTGTCCGTCCTCAAGCGGCTGGCGCATGGATTCGATGGCGTCCCGGCGGAACTCCGGCAGCTCGTCGAGGAACAGCACGCCCTTGTGCGCGAGAGAAATCTCGCCGGGCCGGACATTCGCCCCGCCTCCGGCCAGTGCAGCTGCGGAGACGGTATGGTGCGGGCTGCGGAACGGACGCGATTCGATGAGCGGATGATCCGGGCGCAGAAGACCCATGACGGAATAGATCTGCGTGACGTCCAGCTGCTCCTGCCGCGTCATATCGGGCAGGATGGACGGCAGGCGCTTGGAGAGCATACTCTTGCCGGAGCCGGGAGGGCCTACCAGAAGGATATTATGCCCGCCTGCCGCCGCAATTTCAAGGGCGCGCTTTGCATTTTCCTGCCCTTTTACATCCTTGAAGTCCAAAAGCTGCTGTGTTTTGTGCTCCGGCTGCCAGATGGGCGCGGGATCGATCGGCGTCTGGCCGGTCAGGTGCGCGGTCAGCTGCCGGATGTCCTTTACGCCGTAGACGGCCAGACCGCCAGCCAGCGTGGCCTCGCGCGCGTTATCCTCCGGGACGTACAGCTCCTCATAGCCGAGCCGCTTCGCGGCCAGCGCCATCGGCAGGACGCCGGGAACGGCGCGCAGCGCCCCCTCCAGACTCAGCTCACCGAGGAACGCGCAGCGTTTCTTCGGAAGCTTTACCTGCTCGGAGGCAGCCAGAATAGACAGGAGGATCGGCAGATCGTAGAGCGTGCCGGATTTCTTCGTACCCGCCGGAGCGAGGTTCACGATGATGCGGCTGACCGGGAACCGGAAGCCGCAGTTTTTGATCGCGGCGCGCACGCGTTCGCGCGCCTCCTTGACGGACGCGTCCGGCAGACCGACCAGATCGAACGCCGGAAGCCCCGTACCGATGTAGCATTCCGTCTGCACCTCGTATCCGTTGACGCCGGACAGGCCGAGCGAGAGCACTTTACTGAGCATCTGCATCCCTCCGCTTTTTTCTTCGCATCTATCATAGCGCATTTCACGTTAAAAACCAACAGGTTTTTCAAAACTTGCCGGAATGCGCGGCAGATTTTCGAAAGATTTCCGCCAAATCCAAAAAGCTTATCTCAAATTTGATTTACATTGACAAGAAAATGTGATATAGTCATTATGCATGAATATGTAATTACTTTTAGGAGGTAATTGTTTTGGTTCGTAAATTCAAAACCATGGACGGCAATAATGCCGCGGCTCACGTATCCTATGCGTATACCGAAGTCGCCGGTATTTATCCCATTACGCCGTCCTCCCCGATGGCGGACTTTGTCGACCAGTGGTCTGCCGCAGGTCTCAAGAACATCTTCGGCACCCGTGTCAAGGTTGCTGAGATGCAGTCTGAGGCCGGTGCGGCCGGTACGGTTCACGGCTCCCTCGGCGCAGGCGCTCTGACGACCACCTATACGGCGTCTCAGGGTCTGCTGCTGATGATCCCGAATATGTACAAGATCGCGGCGGAGCAGCTGCCCTGTGTGTTCCACGTCTCGGCTCGTACCGTCTCGACCCATGCGCTGAACATTTTCGGCGATCATTCCGACGTCATGGCCTGCCGTCAAACCGGCTTCGCCATGCTCTGCGAGACCAACCCGCAGGAAGTCATGGATCTGTCCCCCGTCGCACATCTGTCCGCGATCGAGGGCAAGGTTCCGTTCCTGAACTTCTTTGACGGCTTCCGTACCTCCCACGAGATCCAGAAGGTCGCCTGCTGGGATTACGCCGATCTCAAGGAAATGTGCAACATGAAGGCTGTCGAGGAGTTCCGTCAGCACGCGCTGAACCCGGAGCATCCCGCTGCCCGCGGCTGCCACGAAAACGGTGATATCTTCTTCCAGCACCGTGAGGCCTGCAACCGGTACTATGACGAGCTGCCCGCAGTTGTCGAAAAGTACATGGGCAAGATCAACGAGAAGCTCGGCACGAACTATCAGCTGTTCAACTACTACGGCGCTCCCGACGCTGACCGCGTCATCATCGCGATGGGTTCCATCAACGACGTTGCTGAGGAAGTCATCGACTACATGAACGCGCACGGCGAGAAGGTCGGCCTGGTCAAGGTCCGCCTGTACCGTCCGTTCTGCGCAGACAAGCTGGTTGCGGCTATCCCGGCTACCGCCAAGAAGATCGCAGTCCTCGACCGCACGAAGGAGCCCGGCTCTCTGGGCGAGCCTTTGTACATGGACGTTGTGACCGCTCTGGCCAACGCAGGCGTCAAGGCAACCATCATCGGCGGTCGCTACGGCCTCGGTTCCAAGGATACGCCTCCTGCTTCCATCTTCGCTGTTTACAACGAACTGAAGAAGGACGAGCCGAAGCATGAGTTCACCATCGGCATCGTGGACGACGTGACGAACCTGTCCCTCGAAGAGGACAAGAACTGCCCGAACACCGCCGCGGAAGGCACCATCGAGTGCAAGTTCTGGGGTCTGGGCGGCGACGGCACCGTCGGCGCGAACAAGAACTCCATTAAGATCATCGGCGACCATACCGACAAGTATGTGCAGGCCTACTTCCAGTACGACTCCAAGAAGACCGGCGGCGTCACCATCAGCCATCTGCGCTTCGGCGACAAGCCCATCAAGAGCCCGTACTACATCAACAAGGCCGACTTCGTTGCCTGCCACAACCCGTCCTACATCACGAAGGGCTTCCCCATTGTCCGTGACGTCAAGCCGGGCGGCGTGTTCATGATCAACTGTCAGTGGACGCCGGAAGAGCTGGCCCATCATCTGGATGCCGCTTCCAAGCGCTACATTGCCAAGAACAACATTCAGCTCTACACCATCAACGCCATCGATCTGGCGCAGTCCATCGGCATGGGCAAGCGCACCAACACCATCCTTCAGTCCGCGTTCTTCTCGCTGGCAAAGGTCCTGCCGGAAGCGGACGCCATCAAGTACATGAAGGAAAAGGCCACGCAGTCCTACTCCAAGAAGGGCATGGACGTCGTCGAGATGAACCACAAGGCCATCGACGCCGGCGCTACCGCCTATGTGAAGATCGACGTTCCCGCTGCCTGGGCCAACGCAGAAGACGTTGTCGCCCAGCACAACCTCGAAGGCAAGCCTGAACTGGTCAAGCAGGTCAAGAACATCCTCTTCCCGGTCGACAAGATGGACGGCGATTCCCTGCCCGTCTCCACGTTCGTCGATCATGTCGACGGCCAGTTCGAGCTGGGCGCTGCCGCTTACGAAAAGCGCGGCGTTGCCGTTGCCGTTCCGGAATGGGATTCTGCAAAGTGCATTCAGTGCGGCAACTGCGCATATGTCTGCCCGCACGCCACCATCCGCACGGTCGCTCTGACCGATGAGGAAGCCAAGAACGCACCCGCAGCCGCCAAGATCGTCCCGGTCAAGGCCGGTAAGGGCAAGGGCGTTTATCAGTTCACAATGGCCATCTCTCCGCTCGACTGCATGGGCTGCGGCGTCTGCGTCGGTGCCTGCCCCGAAAAGGTACAGGCCATCAAGATGGTTCCGCAGGAAACGCAGCTGGATCAGCAGGACGTTTTCGATTACTGCGTGAACAAGGTCTCCGAGAAGAAGGAGCTTCAGACTGCCGACGTCAAGGGCAGCCAGTTCCGCAAGCCGCTGCTTGAGTTCTCCGGCTCCTGCGCAGGCTGCGCCGAGACGAGCTACGCACGCCTCGTCACCCAGCTGTTTGGCGACAAGATGTATATCTCCAACGCCACCGGCTGCTCCTCCATCTGGGGCAACCCGGGCGCTACCAACCCGTACTGCACAAACGCAGAGGGCAAGGGCCCCGCATGGTGCAATTCCCTGTTCGAGGACAACGCGGAGCACGGCTTCGGCATGTACCTCGGCCAGAAGGCCATCCGTGACAGCCTGATTGAGAAGACCAAGGCTCTGATCGCTGTTGAGTGGACAAACGCCGAGCTCAAGGCCGCTGCGCAGAAGTACCTCGACACCGTCAACGATCTCGAAGCCAACGCTGCCGCCACCAAGGCGTATGTCGCGGCTCTGGAAGAGAACGTTGCGACCGTCGACGAGCTGGCACAGGTCCCGCAGTTTGCCGAGCACGCTGCCGAGCTCAAGGCCAAGGGCGAAAAGTACTGCGACTGCGACGCCTGCGCACTTGGCGCAGACATCCTGTCCAAGAAGGATTACCTCAGCAAGAAGTCCGTCTGGATCTTCGGCGGCGACGGCTGGGCTTACGACATCGGCTTCGGCGGTGTCGACCATGTCCTCGCCTCCGGTGAAGACGTCAACATCTTCGTCTTCGATACCGAGGTCTACTCCAACACCGGCGGACAGGCTTCCAAGGCTTCCAACATCGGTCAGGTCGCACAGTTTGCGGCTGCCGGTAAGGAGACCAAGTCCAAGTCTCTGGCGGAGATCGCCATGTCCTACGGCTATGTCTACGTTGCGCAGGTCGCCATGGGCGCCAACGCCGCGCAGACGCTGAAGGCCATTCAGGAGGCCGAGGCCTACCACGGCCCGTCCCTCATCATCGGCTATGCACCGTGCGAGATGCACTCCATCAAGGGCGGTATGCAGAACTGCCAGAAGGAAATGAAGAAAGCTGTTGACTGCGGCTACTGGAATATGTTCCGCTTCAACCCGGCTGCGGAGAAGAAGTTCACGCTGGACTCCAAGGCTCCCGCCGGCGGCTATCAGGAATTCCTGATGAACGAGGCCCGCTACAGCCGTCTGACCCGCGAGTTCCCGGAGCGTGCAACCGTTCTGTTCGCAAAGAACGAGGAGAACGCCAAGGAGCGCTACGAGCACCTGCTCAAGCTGGTCGATATGTACGACAAATAATTATCTCCTATGCAAAAGGGGCGGTACCTTCGGGTACCGCCTCCTTTTGTGTCAGGCAGATTTGCTTTGCATGAAACAGACCGTATAAAAGCCCGGCGCGTTTGAACGCGCCGGGCTGCTTGCTTAATTGCGGTTGAAGATCTTGAAGATCTCGTCGATATCGTCGATATCCTCCTGCGCCTGGCTTCTGCTGGCGCTGGCCTTTTCCTGTGCGGCGGAGAAGGCGCCGATGGGTTTGGCGGGCGACTGACGCTTCTCTGCGAAGCCGGTGGCGATGACCGTCACGCGCATTTCATCCTGAAGCTCGTCGTCGAACGCGGCGCCGAAGATGATGTTCGCGTCGGGGTTGGCCGCTTCCATAACAATATTGGCGGCAGTCTCGACATCGTCGAGGCCGAGGTCGTGCGAACCGGCAATGTTGATGAGAACGCCGGTCGCGCCGTTGATGGACGTCTCAAGCAGCGGGCTGGAGACGGCGGCCTGCGCAGCCTGCTCGGCCTTGTCGCGGCCGGTGGCGGAGCCGACGCCCATATGGGCCTGCCCTGCGTTGCGCATGATGGCGGAAACGTCGGCAAAGTCGAGGTTGATGATGACATTCTCGCTGTAGCCGACGAGCTCGGAGATGGAGCTGACGGCCTGCTTCAGAACATCATCCGCAATGCCGAATGCGTTGGCGAAGGTGATCTTCTGGTCGGTGACGAATTTCAGGCGGTCGTTCGGGATAATGATCATGGAATCGACCTTATCGGTGAGGTTGGCAATGCCAGCCTCAGCCTGCTTCATGCGGTTCGCGCCCTCGAAGCGGAAGGGCTTCGTCACGACGGCGACGGTCAGAATGCCTGCGTCATGCGCGACCTGCGCGATAATGGGTGCAGCGCCGGTGCCGGTGCCGCCGCCCATACCAGCGGTGATGAAGACCATATCGGTGCCCTCGAGCACCTGAGAAATGAGCGCCTTGGATTCCTCGGCAGATTTCTGGCCAATATCCGGCTTGGAGCCTGCGCCCATGCCGCCGGTCAGCTTTTCGCCGATCTGCACCTTATTCTTGCACTTGGACTTTTCAAGGTCCTGCTTATCCGTGTTGACCGCAACAAACTCGACGCCCTTGACGTCGGACGCGATCATGCGGTTGATAACGTTATTGCCGGCTCCGCCGACGCCAATGACTTTGATCTTGACTACCTTATCTGCTGTATCTGCCATTTGTCTTCCTCCTGTATATCTCACAGCCCACAACTGCATCGTTTTAGATTATGTCGACTTTATTCTATCTCGAAAAAGGGTGTGCGTCAATAGAAAATGCGGAAAATTCAGCAAAAAATGCGGATTTTATGGTTTGCGTCCCCTCGGCTCACGCTGCGGGCTGGAAGGTGGCCCTTTTCTGCGCGGCCTGGGTCAGATCGATGGTTCCGGCCTGAAATTCGCTGAGCTGGTCGAGAATGGAGCACAGATAGCGGATCTTATAGGCCAACTCATCGGTCCCGCCGAGCTTGATCTCGTAGCGTTCGTCGTACCAGATGCTCATGTCGTATTCCTTTTCCACATCGATCACGCGGATATGCTCCAGAAGGCCGGTGCCGTCAAGCTCCTTCATGACGTCCAGCGCGGCGGCCAGCGCTGTGGGCGTTGGGGAAGAGACGGCTTCCCCCTCCGTGGGCGTGGAAATGAGCAGACCGTTGATGTGCGGGTTTTCATTGAATGCGGCAGGCTCAATGCGCTCAAGCGCCTTGCCGCTTGGACCGACGAGCCAGCAGGCGTTCGTGTCGGTCATGACGGCAAAGGAAACGACGCTCTCGCGGACCTGAATGATAATGCCGTCCGGCAGGCTGCGGGCAATGGAAACATCCTCGACATACGGCAGTGCGGCCTTGATGTTGCCGACAGCCAGCGCTTTATTGACCGTCAGGAGATTATCGCCCTGCTGGATCTGCGAGGCCTCGATGATCTGGTCGGCGGAATAGACGGTGTTGCCCTGGATCTCAATGGTGTTGACCTTGAAGAAGATCGCGACGCCGAAGACGATCGCAGCAACGACAGCGAGCATGATGAGGAGCTTGCCGAGCGCACTGCTGCGCACCTGACGTGCCTTGCCTGCGGCTCGTGCTTCCCTATTCGCTTTGCTTTGCTTCGTGCGCATGATGCATTCTCCTTCGGAGG
>OKSC01003289.1_pt1 | contig 12267 bp, 9 predicted proteins | sample 1601161 | NCBI WGS metagenome assembly OKSC01 (sample SAMEA3541552, study PRJEB24748) | human gut metagenome | biome: human gut; feature: human-associated habitat; material: faeces | place: China | collected 2012
TTTTTATGGGTGTACTTGGCGAGCAGGTCGTCATAGTAGCCCGGCCCGAACTTCAGTCCGGTGACAACGGCCTCCTGAAGCGGCGCCGCCGCGCCGACCGTCAGGAAATCGTGCACCTTTTTCGCGCGGTCGATGATGTTCGGCGGCGCGATGATGTAGCCGAGGCGCCAGCCGGTGATCGAGTAGGTCTTGGACAGCGACGAGCACGACAGCGTGCGCTCCCACATACCCGACAGGGTCGCGAAGTAGGTATGCTTGTGCGGCGCGTAGACGATGTGCTCGTAGACCTCGTCGGTGATGACATAGGTATCGTACTTTTCCGCGAGCGTCGCGATAAATTCCAGCTCCTCGCGCGTAAACACCTTGCCGCAGGGATTGGAGGGGTTGCACAGGATCAGCGCCTTCGGGTGTTGGCGGAAGGCATTCTCCAGTACCTCGGGGTCAAAGGTAAATTCCGGCGGCGTCAGCGGCACATAAATTGGTTCTGCCCCGGTCAGGATCGTGTCTGCGCCGTAGTTCTCGTAAAACGGCGAGAAGATAACGACCTTGTCCCCCGGGTTCGTCAATGCCGTTCCGCGGAAATTTTGCATTTTGGAAAATCGCTGGTATAATAAAGGAAACAGACAAATCGTAAATCGGAAAGGATGTTCCCGATGCCGCAAGATAAATCCTTACAGATGAATCAAACCATCGAAACTGCCATTTTGCAGCTGCAGCAGTCCCCTACCCCGGAGCAGCTGGCCCACACACTGACCGTTGTCCGCCGCTGTATGCAGGCAGGCGGGCAGTGGATCGTGGCCGTCGAGCCTGTCCCCGGTGGCGGGCAGGTGCAGCCCCGGGTCGTGACAACGGCGGACGGCGCAAGCTGGTGGTACGCCTTCACCTCGTTTGAGGAGCAGATGAAAAGCCCTGACACGGTGAAATCGACCTTCCTTGCAGAGATTGACAAGCTGTTTGCCGCAGCGCTCTCCGCACCGGAAATCGCGGGCATTATTGTAAATCCGTGGCACTGCACCCTGCAGCTGGATAAGGAGCTGATCCGCATCATCCAGCCGGGCCGTGCCGGCTGACGGGAGGATGTAGACGATGAAAATTCAATCTGTTGCTATTTTGGGGGCCGGAGCCGTCGGCTGCTATGTGCTGTGGGGCCTGGCCGACAAGGCCGCTGCCAACAGCCTGCAGCTTGGCGTCGTGGCGGAGGGTTCCCGCGCCGAGCGGCTGCGGCAAAACGGCTGCACGATCAACGGGCAGGTCTATCACCCGCAGGTCTGGACCCCGCAGCAGGCCCACGGCGTCGATCTGCTGATCGTCGCGCTGAAATACGGCGCGCTGCCCGGCGCACTGGACAGCATCCGCACCATTGTGAGCGAACGCACCGTTGTCATGAGCCTGATGAACGGCGTTGACAGCGAGGAACTCATCGCCGCACAGATCGGCGCAGCTCATGTGCTGCCCGCACTTATCAAGGTGGCCTCCCACCGCACCGAGGACGGTGTGCGTTTTGACCCGGAGACGACCATCGGCATCATCTACGGGGAGCTGACCGCACCGTTTGACAGTGACCGGGTGCAGGCGGTGCGGGCGCTGTTTGCGGACACGGGCATTCATTTCCGTGTGACCGAGCATATCCGCGAGGAGATCTGGTCCAAATTCAGGCTGAACGTCTGCAACAATCTGCCGCAGGCGATCCTCGGCGCGGGCGTCGGCTGCTACAGCGACAGTGCCCATATAAAGGCCATCAGCAACGGCCTGCGCCGCGAGCTGGAGGCCATTGCCGCCGCCAAGGGGATCGACCTCTCCAAGGCAGCTGCGGCCTCCACCCACGGCAGCACCGTGCCGCCAACCGCGCGCTACTCCACCCTGCAGGACCTCGACGCCGGGCGGCATACAGAAATCGATATGTTCTCCGGTGCGCTCATGCGCATGGGGCGCGAGTTAGGCGTCCCGACGCCCTACAACGAATACACCTACCACATGATCAAGGCTCTGGAGGAGAAAAACGACGGCCTGTTTGACTATACGGCAACAGATGCTGTGACCTGCTCCCGATAATAAGGGGGTGCTGACGGCCCTTGCGGGCGGCTGCATTTTTCTTAATTTTTTTATTTTCTGCAGAAAAAAACTCTCAATAGTCCCACCGTGGGCGTCTATTGAGAGTTTTTTTCTGCATTTTATAATTACCTGCGGCTCTGCGTCTCCTTTTGGCAGTCTGCATTTTAGAAAAGCTGTGCTTCTCCTGTCGGCCCTCTCCCCTTCCCTGCCGGTTTCCCCGGATGTGCACGATTTTGTTTGCCGTTTTGTATACCATATATAAATTATTACAGTTTGTTTCTTTTGTTCTATTTTTGCAGCGGAGAAGATTTCTCGCAATACTTTTTGTTTTTTTCGTATACTTTTACGTACTATCGAAGATTCTTAGAGAATTTTTTGTTCAGAATAAAACTCTCAATACAAAAAGGAGAATTTTTCTGTTTTTTTATTCTATTGTCAGAAAATTTCTCTCAATAAGCCTTTTTCCCCTCTGCCCTCTCTTTTTTGTCACTGCGCTCTCCCCTGCTCCGCCGGAAAAGCCGCGAACTGATTTTTTCACTGCGCAGCATTTTTCTCTCAACAGCGCAGAAGAAAACTCTCATTTCGCTGTCTGCTTTACCCGCAGCCGCTTGCGTACTGAGAGTTTTTTTCTGCCGAATTGAGAGTTTTATTCTGGCAAAATCAGCAGAAGAAAACTCTCAGCACAGCAGAATATTTCTCTTTTTTCGTGGGAAGAAAACTCTTTTTTCACAGGAATTTTTCTCTCAATTCAGCAGAAGAAAACTCGCAATCTACTTATTATATATAAAGAGATAAATTTATAAAATAATAAATAATAATTATAAGAAAAAAAATACAAATGGCACATTTATTTTTTATTGCGAGAAGCCGTTGACATTTTCCGCAATTGCGTGTATGCTTAATGTACTGTATTTGTGGAGGTGTAGGCCTATGTCTGAAAAGCGGAAAAATGACACCATCATTGAAGGCGAATACTATGACCCGGACCTCCCTGTGCAGGAAAACACGCCGCCACAAAAGCACCGCCGCACCCGCTCTGCAGGCAATGTACCCAAGTACAACCCGGCGTCGGAATCGATCATCACCAAGAGTAATGACCTGATCCAAAAGACAAAATATGCTCTGCCAAAGCTGGAGCAAAAGGTGCTGCTGGCAATGATGGCACAGATCAACCCCAAGGAGACCCCGGATGCGGATCGCGTTTATTCGTTGAGCTTTTCCGACTTCGGGCGGCTGGCCGGGGTCAACATGCACGACAACACCTATCTGGAATACCTGAAGGACACCGTCAAAAGTTTGGAGGACCGCTCCTTCTGGAGCCTGGACCCGGCCAGCGACGGCCACCAGTACAAGGTCCTGTCCTGGCTGCAGCGCGGCTCCACCGTGAATGACCGGGACAAGCAGATCCGCGTGCGCTTCAATCCGGAGATCCTCCCCTATCTTTCCCAGCTGAAAAGCAACTATACCTCCTACAACGTGGAATATCTGCTGACGATGAACAGCACCTACTCCATGCGTTTTTACGAAATTTTGCTCTCCTACGACAACGGAGACACCGATTACGGCTACACGAACGGCCTGGTGTTTCAGCCGGTCACAAAAGAGATACTGGACCGTTTCCCGGACAAGGCGCAGGACATCCGCGGCTTCAAGTACAAGGTGTTTGACATTCAGGAGCTGAAGGAGCAGCTCTCTCCCCCGCCGGAAAAGCGCAAAAAGGACAAGGAAAAGCCGCTGACCGAAAAGTACAGCAACTTCCACGATTTTGAGCGCTACGTCCTGACCAAGGCCAGGGACGAGATCAACCAGATGACCGACCTCTGGTTTGACTATATCCCGGTCCGCATCCGCGGCGGCAGAAAATACGAGCGGCTGTACCTGTTCATCCGCTACAAATCCGCGCAGGAGATGGACGCAGTGCGCCAGCTGCACGCGCAGAAAAGCGCTCGCAATGAGGAAGTCCCGCGCCGCAGAAGGACGCGGAAAACCACCGAGCCGGAACGAAGCGCGGCAGCTGTGTCCGTGGCAGAGCCGCTGGGGGACGAGCTGTTTACTATGACGGTGACGCGGGCTGTTCGCGTGCTGGAAAGCAGGGCGCGCAGCCAGACACTGCAGGAAAAAATTTCACCGGAGCTGTACAGTGCGGTGTCCTCGGTGCTGGTATACACGGCGCGTCTGCTTACCAACACCAACAGCGAGAGAAGGGCAAAGCAGGCGCAGGAGACCCGCGACGCGCTGAACCGCATCCTGGCCCAGCAGCACGATTTGACCTGCTGGACGCTGGGCATGGCGCGGATGATGCTGACCAAAAAGGAGCACGGCCAGCTCAAGTCGCCGCAGTACAACGCGACCATTGTATACAACGCGATGGAGGATATTACGATCATCCCGAGCGGCAGGGACGAGCTGCGCAGCGCTGGTGCAACGGATCATTTCAAGGCAGATCTGTCCGTCTTTGATGAATAAATTTGCCACGGAGTTATAAGACCAAAAGCCATAACAAAAAGCGTATGGATACCTGGTCCGCAAAAAGCTGCGGCACAGGCGTGTCTATATGCTTTTTTCTTTATATAAAAATTTGCCACGGAGTTATAAGACTTTTCTGCCGCAGAAAAGCCCTGCCAAAACTGCAAAAGTGCTGTTGACGATGCTGGCAAATGTGGTATACTATACATAGATGAAAACGACATAAAAAATAATTTGCCACGGTGTTATAACTACATAATGAAATGGGGAACAAGCGAATGGCTGCAACAGTAATAACCATTGCGGTGGAAAAAGGCGGCTGCGGGAAAACCGTAACGACCTCTAACCTTGCCTATCTGATGGGCGATGAGGGCAAAAAAGTGCTTTGCCTGGACACCGACCCGCAGGGCAACCTGACGTTTGCCCTTACAGGCGGCAACGCCATTACCAGCAAGGCCTTTGCCAACCGCAGTCTGTATGATATGATCGACGGCTTCCGCTACAACACACAGACCAGAGATTTTATCGTCGAGTCGGAATATGAAAACGTGGACCTGATCCCGGCCAACGACCAGACGCCGCGCCTGTCCAAGCGGCTGGAGGATCTGTACACGGACGCCCAGCGGGACTATGACCGCGGCGACCCGAAGTATCTGGCCAGCGATACCGACGTGCTGGACTATTTCCTGCGCCAGGTCAAAGACGAGTACGATTATATCCTGATCGACACCCAGCCAAGCCGGGACAGCCTGCTGCTCTCCAACGCAATTGCCGCGGCGGACTATGTGCTGATCCCGCTGAAGTGCGATTCCTTCTCGGAGGACTCGGCGTTCCGCACCTATGTGCTCTGCAATGAGATGCGCAAGAGCAAGACCTCCCGCATCAAGGGCGTCGGCGTGATGCTGACGATGGTGCAGAAAAGTGCAGCCTCACAGGACATCCGCAGTGACTGCCGCGCCAAGCTCGGCGCAACGCTGTTCAACGCGGAAATCGCCTTTGGCAAGAGTGTGGATAACAGCATCAACCGCTGCGTGCCGGTCTGCTACTCGGCCCGCACGCAGCCCCCGGCCAAAAGCTATGTGGCGGCGTATGAGGAGCTGAAAAAGCGCCTGGCGGAATTGGAGGAAAAGTAAGATGGCTATGAAAAAGAAGCCCGGCAGATCCAAGGTCGAGGTGGGCATTCCGTCCACCGAGGCGGTTTTCAGCGCCGGAAACAACAACGCCTCCGGCAGCCTGATTGCCAATCTGGCCACGCAGAACCGCGCCGAGCTTGCCTATGAGCTGCGGGAAATTGCCTTGCAGGACATCGAGCTGAACCCGGACAATGCGATTTTCCGCCAGCTGGACACCGACGAGGATGTGGAAACACTGGCCAACGACATTGACCGCAATGGCCTGATGCACAATCTGGTCGTATATCCGCGGACGGATGGCAAACAGACGAAGTACGTCCTGCTCTCCGGCGAGCGCCGCTATAAGGCATTGAATTATTTGCAGGCGCGCGGCGACGCAAAGTGGAACACAGTCAAAAACTGCCGTGTTGTCACAACACCGCTGAGCGACAACGAGAAAAAGGTCATGCTGCTGAGCGCCAACCTGCAGGTGCGCGGCGGCTTTGCCAACGAGATAATCCGCCGCAAGGCGGTTGCCGAGCTGGTGTCCTGCCTGCAGGCAGAGCCGTACAACCTGACAGCAGCTGAGGCAAAAAAGGCCATCAAGGAGGCAACGCCCATCAACGGGCGGCAGATCGATAAGGATCTGAGCATTGAAAAAAATCTGAATGAGGGTCTCAAGGATCTGCTGGATCGTGGCTTTGTGCTGCGCAGCGAGGCGGAGAGCTTTTTGCGGATGACGCCCGAGGAACAGAGAATCGCTGCCCAAATGCTGCAGCAGCTCTATGCTATTGCGTACAACGGTCCGGGCAGCGCAGCCATTCAGGACGAGAAAAAAGCGATTCGCGGGCGATTCGTGGATGCACTGCGGACGGTGGCCGACACCAGCAGTATGCAGGATGCCCACGAGGCGTTGGTCGCTGCGGTGTTCACGGTCCAGAAGGAGATGGCGTGTCTGAAGGAGACCATCCGAAAGGTCAAGACCATCCCGCCGGAGCAGCCCGCCGCGCAGACAGAGGTCATCCGGGAGGTCAGGGAAAAGACCGCCAGCGCCAAGGCACAGAGCAAAATTACGGGCAAGCTGTCCAGCCAGACAAGCCGCCTGGAAACGATGCTGCGCAGGAAAAACCCCGAGAAGCGCCTTGCAGAAAAATATACCCACGAGGAGCGCCGGCAGGCCATGAAGGAGCTGGACGAGATGATCGCCACGGCCACGCGGCTGCGGGAAATCATTGCAAAGGTGGAGCGCAGCGCCGATGAAGCCCAGGAAGTATAGGCTGCGTATCCGCCTGCACCGCAAAATTTACGACCTGTTTGAGATGGAAGCATTGTGGCAGGACAGTAAGATCGGTACGCTGGCCAACCGCATCTTGCAGGAGGAGCTGACCAAGCTCCGGCAGGTCGGACTGGACCACTGCGTGTGCGGGGATGAGGACGCAGCATCCGCGCGGCGCATCGAGGCAGAGAAGCACCCCGAGAGCTATTATATGCTGCCGTCGTTTGACTGCCGCGAAAAGTATATGCCGACCCATGGCCGCGGCCTCGACACGAAGGGACAGGTCACGCTGCTGGTCACAGCGGAGCAGCTGCAGCTGATCGACGCGCTGTTTGACCGGGAAAGCGGCTGTGTCCGCGGGCTTTACTCGGAATCCCAGGGGCAGACGGTCAAAAGCTACCGCTATCAAATCGTGGGGCTGCTGCTGCACAATCCCTTGCTGCAGGAATTACAGAAGCAATAATTGCTACAGAAAAGGACTCGCAATGGATTTGCGGGTCTTTTTTTATAGAAAGTTTGTGGCAGGGAAGGGGAGAGTAAGGAGTATTGCGAGAGAATTTCTTGAAAAAAATGAAAAAAAGTAAGAAAAAAGCACCTGCTTTGTTATAGAGAGAATGTAGGGGCGAACATTGTTCGCCCGCCAACCTGGTGCAGCAAGGCTTTTCCGGGAAGGCCTTGCACATGGCGCGCGGGCACGGGCGAGCAATGCTCGCCCCTACAGAGTTTTATAACGGCAGAATGATTTACAAACAGTAATAGTAAAGTAAATGTTTCCAAATTGTACTTTTAATGCCCTGTATTGCGAGAGACTTTCTGCGAAAAAAAGAAAAAATCAGAAAAAATCTCTGCCTTGCAACTGCGTTTTATATCTGCTACAATAGCGGTAAAAATAGGGGAGGTCTGCACATGGAACCGGAAAAGCTGTTGGAGGCGCTGCACACAGCGGAAAAACTCAAGGACACAACGCGGCATTGCTATACATCAAAGGGACGGCATGAGAGCGTGGCCGAGCACAGCTGGCGCATTGCGCTCATGGCATTCTGGCTGCGGGATGAATTTCCGCAGGCGGACATGGACAAGGTCATCCGCATGTGCCTGATCCACGATCTGGGCGAGTGCTTTACCGGGGACATCCCGGCGTTTGACAAGACCGCCGCCGATGAGGCCGCCGAGGAAGCACTGCTTTCCCGCTGGGTCGATTCACTGCCCGAGCCGGTCTGTACCGAGATGCGGACGCTGTACGCGGAGATGGCCGCCTTGCAGACGACGGAGGCCAAAATCTACAAGGCGCTGGATAAAATGGAGGCCATCGTCCAGCACAACGAGTCCGCGATTGCGACCTGGGAGCCGCAGGAGTATGCGCTGAACCTGACCTACGGCGTGGAGCAGTCGCAGTTCTCGCCCTATATGCAGGCGCTGCGGGAGGCCCTCCGGCAGGAAACGCTGCGCAAGATGGAGCAGGAGGGCGCGACACCGCAGCCGTGAGAACGGTATAAAAAATCCTCCTGGCGGGCAGAATAGAAGGTGATGATTCTGCTGACAGGAGGAAACCAAATGCGAGAAATGTTCTGCTTTCAGTGCCAACAAACGGCGCATAACACCGGCTGCGACGGCAAGGCCGGTGTCTGCGGCAAAAAGGCCGACACCGCCAACTATCAGGATGAGCTGATCGGGGCACTTATCGGGCTGGCGCGGGCGGCGCGGGCTGGGACACCGACACCGCACACCGATGAATTGATTTTGAAGGGCCTGTTCACGACGATCACGAACGTGAACTTCAACAACGAAACTATCCTGCAATGCAAGGCGGAAATCGAAAAGGAAAAGGCTGCCGTCGGCCCCGGGCAGCTTGACGATTACGACCTTGCCGCGCTTTGGGCGGCGGGGGAGGACGTGCGCTCGTTGAAATCGCTGATCCTCTTTGGGCTCAAAGGCATGGCGGCCTATGCGTACCACGCCCGCGCACTGGGGAGAACAGACCCCGCTGTGAACGCCTTTTTCTATGAGGCACTCGAGGCCATCGGCGCAGAGAAAACGCCTGACGAGCTGCTGGCGCTGGTGCTGAAAACCGGAGAAGTCAATCTGGCCTGTATGGCGCTGCTGGACGCAGCCAACACCGGCGCATACGGTGACCCCGTGCCGGTCACGGTGCCGCTGACGATTGAGAAGGGCCCCTTCATCGTGGTCAGCGGCCACGACCTGCACGATCTGAAGCTGCTGCTGGACCAGACCGCGGGCAGGGGCATCAACATCTACACCCACAGTGAGATGCTGCCCGCCCACGGCTACCCGGAACTGAAAAAATATCCGCACCTCAAAGGCAACTTCGGCACGGGCTGGCAGAACCAGCAGTCAGAGTTCCACAACATCCCCGCGCCCATCCTGTTCACAACGAACTGTCTGATGCCGGTGCGGCAGAGCTACAGTGACCGTGTGTTCACGACGTCGGTGGTGTCCTACCCGGAGCTGACCCACATCGGGGACGACAAGGATTTCACCCCGGTCATTGAAAAGGCGCTGGAATGCGGCGGCTACCCCGAGGATCACCCGATGACCGGGATGAACGGCGGCAGCACGGTCATGACCGGCTTTGCCCGCAATGCGGTGCTGTCCCACGCAGAGCAGATCGTCCGGCTGGTCCGGGAGGGGAAGATACGCCACTTTTTCCTGATCGGCGGCTGCGACGGTGCAGCACCGACGCGCAGCTACTACACGGACTTTGCACGGATGACGCCGCCCGACACGCTGATTCTGACGCTGGCCTGCGGCAAGTACCGGCTGAACGATATGGATCTGGGCAGCATCGAAGGCATCCCGCGCGTTCTGGATTGCGGGCAGTGCAACGACGCCTACAGCGCCATTCGCATTGCGCTGGCGCTGGCCGAGGCGTTTGGCTGCGGCGTCAACGACCTGCCGCTTACGCTGGTGCTGTCGTGGTATGAGCAGAAGGCTGTCTGCATTTTGCTGACGCTGCTGTATCTGGGGCTGCGCAATATCTACCTTGGCCCCACGCTCCCGGCGTTCGTCTCACCGAATGTACTGGACTTTCTCGTTAAGCAGTACAACCTGACGCCCACGGGCGACCCGAAAACAGACTTGGAAAAGATACTGAACCGACAATAACAACATCCGCCGTGCAGAGAGACGCCTCTCTGCACGGCGGTTGCTTTTTGCGGCTTTTGGCTTATTCAGGCAAATGGGCGTTTACACCTTCACCAGCTCATACGCCTGCGTGCCGATGCCAAGGGTCTCGGCGCTGTCGATGGTGTGGGTGCCGTGGCGGCTGTTGACGCGCTCCATAAAGTGGTCGCGGCCCGGGTCATTGCTGTTTATGACCAGATCGATGCAGGCGCGGTCCAGCGCGACGGGGTCAAGGCTCGAGAGGATGCCCACATCGTTCATGCAGGGGTCCTCGGCCACGGCGCAGCAGTCGCAGTCAACGGAAAGGTTCTTCATGACGGCGACATAGGCAATCTTGCCCGCAAAGTGCTTTGCCACGGTGGAGGCGGCGTCTGCCATGGCTTCAAGGAAGGTGTCCTGCTCGGCGCAGTTCTCCCACAGGATGTGCTGGTCGGTGACCTTGCCGCCGGAATGGATGTACGCCTTGCCGGCGCTGGACGCGCAGCCGATGGACAGCTGCTTGAGCGCACCGCCGTAGCCGCCCATCGGGTGACCCTTGAAGTGGATGAGCACGAGCATACTGTCATAATTCTCGATGTTCTTGCCCAGATAGTTGACCTTGAGGACCTTGCCGTTCTCGACGGGCCATTCGACGTCCGGACCCTCGGCGTCCATGATGTCAACATCAAACAGGTCGCTCCAATGATGCTTCTTCATCAGCTCGATGTGCTTGGGCGTCTCGTTGCGCGCGCCGCCGTAGGCTGTGTTGCACTCAACAACGGTGCCGTTGACGGCGTCGATGACGGGCTTCATAAACTCGGGGTGCAGGTAGTTCTGGTTGCCGTCCTCGCCGCTGTGGACCTTGACGGCCACCTTGCCGGGCAGCTCGATGCCCAGCTGGCGGTACATCTTCACAACGGCTTCGGGGGTGAGTTCGTTGGTGAAATAGACTGTGGATTTAGCCATAATAGGGGGACCTCCGTTTAAAATAGTAGCGTGATAAAAGGCTTCCCCCTCGGGGGAAGCTGTCCGCGGAGCGGACTGATGAGGGCAAAGCATGCGATTGCTGCCTGTTCACGGGTGGCCAACGGAGGGTTGCCCCTCATCCGGCCTCGGTCGGGGCCTCGGCCACCTTCCCCCTCGGGGGAAGGCTATTGAAACCGCAGCGGCAGCTCCGGTTCGCACCCTTACTTTTGCCTTTCTGTTGTCTCTAGCATAGCATGAAAGCCGGGTTTAATGTCAAGTGGTTTTGCAAAAAATGAAGCAAAAGCCTTGCAAAACACGACAAACTGTGCTACTGTAAATTTGTACAAAAGGGGAGCTTGCGTAAAGCGGGCTGAGAGTGGGCTGTATCGCCCTGACCCAAACGGCAATACCGCACAATTCCCGCCCTACGGGCTTAAGCACCGCTCCGGCGGCTGCGGCGTGCCATCTGCGTTGCCAAAATGCTCGATAATACACAAAGTATTATCTGCGCTTTTGGCTTAGCAGCTGGCGCGCCTCGCTCGCCGTATCGGCACTTAGAATTATGCGGTATTGCCTGAACCTGATTTGGATAATGCCAACGTAGGGAGAATAGGAAGATGCAGATACTGGCGGATATACCATTCTTAGTTGGTGTATCCGCTTTTTTCGTGTTGGCAGTCGCGCCTGCATGAACTGACATAGGATGCCAGTTGATCGGAGTGGAATGTGCAGAATGCATTTTGCCTCAGTTATGTAGATTTGGAGGAATGAAACATGAAAATATTACCGGAACAGATGCGGTTATATGCCGTAACGGACCGCACCTGGTTACATGGAAGAAATTTGATCGATGTGGTTTCTGAAGCCATTGATGGGGGAGCCACTTTTGTGCAGCTTCGGGAAAAAAACCATCTGGAGGGTATGGAGCTTTCGGGAGAGGAACTGCTTGCAGAGGCGAAGAAACTGGCGCAGCTGTGTCATGAACGAGGGGTTCTGTTTGTAATTGATGATGATGTGGAGCTGGCGCTGGAAGCTGGCGCGGATGGCGTCCATGTGGGTCAGGAAGATATGGCAGCAAAGAAGGCCAGGGCGCTTCTGGGACCGGATAAGATCCTTGGGGTGTCGGCCCATAATCCGGAGGAGGGCAGGAAAGCCCAGGAAGACGGTGCAGATTACCTGGGATGCGGTGCAGCTTTTGTGACAGGAACCAAGCTGGATGCGAAGCCCATTACGGCGGAAATGATGAAAGCTGTGACAGAATCGGTGGAAATCCCG
>OKSC01003308.1_pt1 | contig 12191 bp, 10 predicted proteins | sample 1601161 | NCBI WGS metagenome assembly OKSC01 (sample SAMEA3541552, study PRJEB24748) | human gut metagenome | biome: human gut; feature: human-associated habitat; material: faeces | place: China | collected 2012
GGTGCCCGACAGGGGGAAGAGCAAATTCCGAAGCGCGGCGCACATTCACCAAGCGCACCACTATGCTTCTTGCATATTGTACTGCAAGGTATTTTTCTTGTCAATGGTTTTCTTCGGATAAATTTTCCTCTTTCTGACACTTTTTTCTTACCCACTGCCCTGTCCCCTCCCCCTTGCCTGCCCCGTTCCGCCGTGCTATACTGGGAAAAACACATCCCGGCAAGGAGGTGCCGCCATGATGAAGGACGAGCTGCGGGCCAAAGCCAACGAGCTGCCGCTGCTGCCCGGCGTCTATCTGATGATGGACAAAACGGGGCAGGTCATCTACGTAGGCAAGGCCAAAAAACTGAAAAACCGGGTAAGCCAGTACTTTCAGGACACCGCCTCCCACAACGGCAAGACCCGCCGCATGGTGTCGCAGGTGGATCGGTTCGACACCATCATCGTCCGCTCGGAGTTCGAGGCCCTCATTCTGGAAAACTCCCTCATCAAGCGGCACATGCCCCGCTACAACATTCTGCTGAAGGATGACAAGGGCTACCCCTTTGTACGGCTGGATGAAGCGTCCGAATACCCCCGTTTTTCGCTGGTGACCCGTCCCGCGCAGGACGGCGCCCGGTACTTTGGGCCCTTCGGCGGCCGCAGTGAGACGCGGCAGGCCATCGACGCGGTGTGTGCCGCCCTGCGGCTGCCCACCTGCTCCCGCCGGTTCCCGCAGGATATCGGCAGGGAACGCCCCTGCCTGAATCACCACATCGGCCGGTGCGACGGCTTCTGCCGTCCCGACGGCCCGGACGCTGCCGAGTACCGCCGCCGCATCGCTCAGGCTGTGCGGCTGTTCGAGGGGCGGCTGCGGCAGGTGACGGCGGAGCTCACAGCCCAGATGAACGATGCCGCCGAGGCGCTGGACTTTGAGCGTGCCGCCGCCCTGCGGGATCAGGTGCGGGCGCTGTCGGTGCTGTCCAAAAACCAGAAGGTCATCGCCGGCATCTGCGCCGACACCGACGTGTGGGGCGTGTACACCGGCCCTGCCCGGGCCGGCTGCGCCGTGCTGCACATCGAAAACGGCGACCTGCTGGGCCGCCGGGTGGAGGTGCTGCCCGCCGCTGAGGACGCCGCAGCGCTGCTGGACGCCGTGGTGACCCAGTATTATCTGGGCCGTGAGCTGCTGCCCCGGGAGATCCTGCTGCCGCTGCCGGCGGAGGACATGGACACCCTGTCCGCCCTGCTGACGGAGCGCTGCGGCCACACCGTCACCCTCCGCGTGCCCCAGCGGGGCCAGCGCCGGGAGCTGCTGGACATTGCCTGCCGCAATGCCCGGGAGGAGGTGGAGCGCGTCACCTCCGATGCCGAGCGCATCGCCGGCACTCTCCGGCTTTTGCAGGAGCTGGCCGGGCTGCCCGTACCGCCCCGCCGCATGGAAAGCTGCGACATCTCCCACACCGGCGGCGCCGATCAGGTGGCCAGCATGGTGGTGTTCGTGGACGGACGCCCCCTGAAGCGGGACTACCGCCGTTTCCAGATCAAGACCTGCGGCGGCCCCGACGATTACGGCGCCATGGCGGAGGTGCTGGAGCGCCGGTTCCGCCGGTATCTGGACGGCGACGAGAAGTTCGCCCCCCTCCCTGACCTGCTGCTCATCGACGGCGGTGTGCAGCACGCCCGCGTGGCGGAGGAGGTGCTGGAAAAGCTGGGGCTGACCGTGCCCGTTCTGGGTATGGTAAAGGACGACCGCCACCGCACCCGTGCTCTGGTCACCGCCGACGGCCGGGAGATCGGCATCCAGACGCCTCCCGCCCTGTTCGCCCTCATTGGCCGGGTGCAGGAGGAGGTACACCGCTTCGCCATCACCTACCACCACCAAAAGCATGCCAAAAACGCCTACCGCTCCCAGCTGGACGGCATTGCCGGTGTGGGGGAAGCGCGGAAAAAGCTGCTTTTGCAGCGTTTCGGCACCATCAAGGCCATTCGGGCCGCTGAACTACCCCAGCTGGAGGAGGTACTGCCCAAGCCCGCCGCCTACGCCGTCTACGATCATTTTCACAAGGAGGATACGCCATGAGATACTACGCCACCCTCGGCCCCGCCTGCTGCGATGCCGGTACGCTGGCGGCGCTGCTGTGCCGGGGCGTTACCGGCTTCCGGCTGAACCTGTCCCACACGCCGCTGGCGGCACGGACGGACTGGATCGCCGCCCTCCGCACCGCCCAGAGAAAGACGGGGCTTCCCGCCCAGCTGATGATCGATCTGCGGGGCCCGGAGGTACGCATCGGCGCGCTGCCCGCCCCCCTGCCGTTGGCGGAGGGTCATACGGTGACGCTGGGCGCGGATATCCCTGTGGAGAAGGATGTGCTGGCGGCGCTGCGCCCCGGCATGACCGTCCTGCTGGACGACGGGGCCATGGCGCTGACCGTGATAGACGGCGGTGTGTGCCGCGTCACCCGGGGCGGCGTCCTCACCGGTCATAAGAGCCTGACGCCGGAGGGCGTCGATCTCCGCCGTCCCGCCCTGTGCGAGGCCGACCTTGCCGATCTGGCGCAGGCGGCGCAGCTGGGCGTGAACGCGGTCATGCAGCCCTTCGTCCGCAGCGCCGGCGATCTGCACACCGTCCGGGACGCCATGGCGGCCAACGGCCTTGGCCATGCGGAGCTGTTCGCCAAGGTGGAAAACCGGGCGGGACTGGACGCCCTGCCGGACTGGCTGGATTTCTGCGACGTGGTGACGGTGGCCCGGGGTGATCTGGGCAGCAGCCTGCCGCTGGAGCAGCTGCCTGCCGCTCAGAAGCGCATCGCCGCCCTGTGCCGCAGCCGCCGGAAGCTCTTTCTGGTGGTGACGCAGCTGCTGCACAGCATGCTCGACCACCCCACCCCCACCCGAGCGGAGGTGCTGGACATCTACAACGCCGTGCTGGACGGCGCGGACTGCCTGATGCTCACCGGCGAGACGGCGCAGGGCCTCTATCCGCTGGAATCGGCGGAGTGGCTCGTCCGCGTGGCCCGCGAGGCGGAGAAGGCCCGCTGAACCGCATAAAAAAGGAACGCACCCCGGTGCGTTCCTTTTTTATGCTTATTTTTATGCTCATTCGCCGTCACGGCGCTTCCGGCGCAGCAGCGCCAGACCTGCCAGCGATGTCACCGCCGTCACGGCGCTGACGCCGATACCGGCATCGAAGGTAGCGGGGCTGGCCTTGCCGCCCTCGCTGTCAGCCGCGGCGCCCAGCCGGGGGATGATGATATCGTCCCGGCTGATCTCCTTGGCCCCGCCGGCATCGGCAAAGTATTTCCCGCAGGCCCGGCACGTCCAGTATTCGATGCGGCCCGTGACAAAGGCGCCCGGTTCCTTGGCCGCCGTGTGCTTCAGGTCGTGGTTGGCGGTATCCACCGCGCCGTAGGACTTCCCGCACACGCTGCACACCGCCTTGGCGGTGCAGGTGGCCGTGCCGCCGGCGCAGTCCGCCGTCTCCGTGTGAGTGCAGCCGTCGGTGCCGCACCGGCGGGTGTGGGTGCCGTTGCCGTTGGATGTCCACGCGCCCCATGTGTGGCCCAGCGCATTGCCGGAGAAGAAGGTTGCCTCATCCGCCGTGCCCTCGGAGCTCAGACCGCAGACTGCGCAGGACTTGTAATAGATTGCCTTTTCGGTACAGGTTGCAGCAGACTTCAAATACTGCGTCTCTGCTTTTTCAGCCGTGAAGCTGTGTGCCGCCATCTCGCCGTATTCGCCGCCGCAGACCGTGCAGACAGCCTTGGCGGTGCAGGTCGCCGTGCCGCCGGAGCAGTCCTTCGTCTCCGTGTGAGTGCCGTCCCGCTTGCAGGCGCGGGTGTGGGTGTTGTCGCTGCCGCTCGTCCACGGGCCCCACTCATGTCCCAGTGCGGCCAGTGTCCCGCCGCAGGCGGTGCATATCGCCGGCGTTGTGCAGGTGGGCTGCGCCGTGCTGCCCTTGTGGTCGCACACTGTCCACTTGGCTGTCAGGGTCATGTCTCCCGTCACAGCGGTGTTGAAGTCATACTTCGTGTCATCCAGATACCAGTCCGTGAACTGATAACCTTGTCTGCTGGGTACATCCGGCTGGATAGCTTTCTCGCCCTTCTGGACGATCTGCTTTGCGTATTCGCCGCTGCCGTCCGTGTAGATCACGGTGACAGGGTTGCCCGCGGGGTCGGGGATGTTGGTGGTCGGCCCGGGCTTGCCGGTGGTCTGGATGGGCTTGCCGCTGAGCTTGGCGTGCTCACCCATGGTCAGACCGGCGTAGTACGTGCCGCCGGAGACATGGCACTCCGTGCGGACGGGTTTGTAAAAGCTGCCGCCGGAGATGTTGCTCCAAAAGTTTTTAATTATGTCCCAATCCAGGTAATCATCAGGGATTGCCGCGGTGACGCTGCCATGGAAAATACCGCCCCGGATGTCGCCCTCGCAGTAGACATCGCCGGTAAAGACCGTGGTAGACTTCCCGTCCGTGTGGTCGATGGCGTTGGTGGCCTTGATCTTAGCAGGTTGATCGCACCCGTTCAGCCCCACATACACCGAGCCCTCCACCCGGCCGCCGTTGGCATAGAGGAAGCAGCCGGGATAGTTGACGGTATAGGTCGAGTCAAGATCCATATAGATCGCGGCGCCGTATTCGATGGCGCCTGCCTCGGTATCGTCCTTTTCGGTGGCCGTGCAGCCCGTGATGCGGGCATTCTCCCCCAGCTCCAGCTCAGCAAAGGCGATCAGGGCCACGCCGCCGCCGCGTTTCGCCTCGCAGCCGGAGATCGCAGCGTCCAGAACAGATATCTGGTCTGCATGGCCGCCGATATACAGGCCGCCGCTGTGTTCGCTTGCCTTGCAGTTTTCGATGCGGCCGCCGGTGATCCGGACGGTACACCCGGATGCCGAGATGCCGCCGCCGTACATGGCAGAGCAGCCGCTGATGACGCCGCTGGTCATGGTGACGGAGCCGGCCTTGGCATAGATCGCGCCGCCGCTGGCACTGTAATCGGCTGAGATAGCGCAGTTCCGGATGGCGCCGCCGGTCATGGTGACGGAGCCGCCCTCGGCATAGATGCCGCCGCCGAACGCTTGATTCGCTCCGCTCTGGACGCCGCAGGCATAGATGGTGCCGCCCGCCAGCACGAAGGATGCACCCGTCTCCACATACACGCCGCCGCCATAGTAATTGTAGGACTGTCCCGCGCCATTGTCATACTTAAACCCCTTGCCGCCGGTGATGAGGCCGCCTGCGGGAAGGGATGCGTCGCTGTGGGTCGCCGTGGGGGCGCTGTCGGTCAGAGTCAGGGTGCTGCCGCCGGTGACGCGGAAGATGCTGCCCGGGTCTGCCGTCTCGGCATAGCGCAGGACGTGGCCGTTCAAATCTACCGTGGCCTCGCCCGTGACCTTCAGCGTGCCGGAGATGGTCACGTCCTCCGCCAGCGTATACACGCCGCTGCCCAGACCGTTGGCGACATAGGCGTCGATGTTGTCCGCTTTCAACTTTGTTCCGGCGGTTCCGGCAAGCGCCCGCGCTGATACGCCGGCGTCCTCGCCCACGGTGTAGTTCGCCGCCAGCACCTGCACCGGCAGCAGCGTCAGCGCCATGCACAGCGCCATCAGGGTGGAAATGATCCGTTTTCTCATGCCTGCTCCTCCTTTTCCTCTGCGGGCATCCCGCCCAGATGGAAGTCGTACCGCATCTCCAGCGCGTGGAACAGCTGCTCCATGATGCGCTGGGCCACCGCCCGGACATCCATGGTGCGCAGGAACGCCAGCACCTGCTGCAATTCCTCCTCCGGCACCCTGTAGCCCCGCAGGCTCAGTGTCAGAAAGCTCTCCAGCTTCCGCTCCAGCGTCAGCGTCTCGTCACAGGGGTACGCCATGTAGCCCCGCATCAGGCCCGCCGACCCGATCTCCATGTGGAAAAAGTCCTCCGCCGTCCGCTCCGGCTGGTACGGTCCGAAGATCTCGTACAGCTCACGGGCTGTCTCCCGGAAAATATAGCCCGACGCCTCCTGCTGGGTGTAGGCCTCGATGTATATCTCCCGCAGGTTCTCGTTGAGCTCCGTCAGCGTCATCTGGATTGCCGTCTCCGCCGCGTAGACGTACACCGGCGGCAGCCGTCCGCCGATGGCGCTCCGCGCCGCGCCGAACTGGCTGGTGAACATAAAGGCCACCAGCTCCGTCAGTACGCCGTCCTTGGCCCGGAAGATGTTCTGGAAGCTGCTGTTGGACACCCCCGCACCCTGCACGATCTGTGCCACGGTGGTTTTTTTGTAGCCCTGCTCCAGAAACAGCTTGACACAGACGGCCAATATCCGCCGTTTCGCCGGCAGGCTGGCGTTGGTCAGCGCCATGTCGGCCACCCCTTTCTCTCTTACATGGCATGTGTGCCATCATCATAGCATATCCACTGTCCGCGGCGCAAGGGTTTTTGCAAATTTTCCCGGCTTCCGGCAAAAAAAGAGCACCGCGCACAGAAAAACTGTGTGCGGTGCCGTTTTCTTGCGTGTTATTCCCCGATCTGGTTCTCGATCAGGTCGGCCAGCGCGTCCACGGCCTCCTTCTCGTCGGAGCCGTCGGCGATCAGCGTGATGACGGTGCCCTGCACGATACCGAGACTCAGCACGCCCAGCAGGCTCTTGGCGTTGACGCGGCGCTCCTCCTTCTCCACCCAGATGCCGCTCTTGAACTCGTTGGCCTTCTGGATAAAATAGGTGGCGGGTCTGGCGTGCAGACCGACTTCATTCTTGACCGTGATTTCCCGTGTATACATGGAACAGCACTCCTTATGCAGCAATTTTTTCAGAAACTGTGAAAAAGGTCACTTACAGCATTCTTATTATACCGAAAGTCCCTGTGAAATGCAATGGGCATTGATACGAAATTTGTATCGCCCCACCATACTTTCCCCGAGCAATTCGTCGAATTAGACAAACTCTGCCGGTCATTTCAGCTCCACCACGGTCACACCGGCCTCGCCCTCGCCGTACCGGCCCAGCCGGAAGCTCTTAACGGCCCGGTTTTTCTTCAGCAGCTGGTGGACGGCGGCCCGCAGCGCGCCGGTGCCCTTGCCGTGGATGATGGTGACGGTGCCCAGCTTGGCCCGCTGCGCCGCGTCCAGATAGTTCTCCACCACGCTCTCGGCCTCCAGCGTCTCCAAGCCCCGGATATCCAGCTCGGCGGAGGCGCGGGCGCCGCTATTGATCTGCACCGTGCCGCCGCTGGCGGCCCGGGACTTGGCAGCCTGCTTTTTCTTCTCCTCGATCTCCTCCGCCGTTTCCAACAGCCGCACCTGCGCGGCCTTGACGGTCATCTTCATTTTCCCCGCCTGCAAAAGCAGGGTGCCGTCACCGTTGACAGCCAGTACCGCCGCCGCTGTCCGGACGCCGGCCAACTCCACCGTGTCGCCCACGGCGATGGGGCGGCTGGGGGCCGGGATAGGCTCCTGCTGCTCATCCCTCTGGTGCAGCGCCGCCTCCGCCTCCTTCAGGCGGCGGCGGACATCGGCCTTGCCGTCGTTCACCGTCTGATAGTCGCTGCGCTGCTGCTGCTTTCGCAGCTCGTCCAGCTCGGCAAACACCTGCTCCGCCTGCTGCTGGGCCTGCCGCACGATGCGCCGGGCCTCAGCCTCGCCCTTGGTGCGGGCGTTGTCCTTGGCCTTCTCCATCTGCTCCCGGAATGTCCGGGCCTTGCGTGCGTCCTCCTCCCGCTGCTGCCACAGGCGATCCGCCTCCGTCTGGGCCTTCTCCAACCGCTGGCGCTTCTCCTCCAGCTGGGTCAGCACGTCCTCAAACCGGACAGATTCGCTGTCCATCTGGGCCTTGGCCGTTTCGATAACGCTTTCATCCAGTCCCAGCCGCCGGGAGATGGCAAAGGCATTGGACTTGCCGGGAATGCCGATGAGCAACCGGTAGGTGGGCCGCAGGGTCTGCACATCGAACTCACAGCTGGCGTTTTCTACCCCCGCCGTGGTCATGGCGAAGGTCTTCAGCTCCGCGTAGTGGGTGGTGGCCGCCGTCAGCGCCCCCTTTCCCCGCACGTCCTGAATGATGGCGATGGCCAGCGCCGCGCCCTCCACCGGGTCTGTACCCGCGCCCAGCTCGTCGAACAGGATGAGGCTCCTGTCGTCGGCCTGCTTTAAGATCTCCACCGTGTTTGCCATGTGTGCGGAGAAGGTAGACAGGCTCTGCTCGATGCTCTGCTCGTCGCCCACGTCCGCCAGAATACGGGAGAACACCTGCACGGCGCTCTGGTCGCCGGCAGGGATGTGCAGGCCGCACTGCGCCATCAGACTTAAAAGTCCAATGGTCTTCAGGGTCACGGTCTTGCCGCCGGTGTTGGGGCCGGTGATGACCAGCGTATCAAACCGTCCGCCCAGCTCCACCGTCACCGGTACGGCCTTGGCCTGATCCAGCAGCGGGTGCCGCGCCCGCTTCAGGTCGATACCACCCCGCTTGCGCACCAGCGGCCGTCCCGCGTCCATGGCGTAGCTCAGCTGCGCCCGGGCAAAGATGGTGTCCAGCTGCACCAGCACGTCGTAGTTATAGAGGATCGTCTCCCGCTGGGCGGCGCACTCGCCGGACAGGATGCGCAGGATGCGGTCGATCTCCTTGTCCTCCTTGGCCTCCAGCTCCTTCATCTCGTTGTTGGCCTGCACCACGCCCATGGGCTCCACAAACAGTGTGGCGCCGGAGGAGGATACGTCGTGAACAAGTCCCGGCAGGCTGCCCTTGCACTCCGCCTTCACCGGCACCACGAACCGCCCGTCACGCTGGGTAATGAGGGCCTCCTGCAATACCTTGGCGTAGGACGGCGAGGAGATAATGCGCTGCAGGATCTGGCGTCCCTTGGTGGCCGCCACCCGCATCTGCCGCCGGATGTCCGCCAGCTCGGGACTGGCGGTGTCGGCGATAGTCTCCTCGTCCAGAATAGCCCCGCGTATCCTGTCCTCCAGGTACTTGTTGGGCCGCAGGGCGGAGAACAGCCGGTCGATGGCCGTGGGCTCCCCCTGCCGGTCCGCATCGTAGTCGCTGACCCGTCGGGTGGCCGTCAGCACCCCGGCGATATCCAGCAGCTCCCGGGTATTCAGCATACCGCCGTGGTCGGCGCGGTTCAGCGGCTGTGCCACATCCTTCACGCCGGTGAAGGACGGGCTGCCGCGGAGCCCCAGCCGGGTCTTGGCCGCGTCCGTCTCGTCCAGCAGATGGCTGACCGTCTCCGCCTCGGTGGAGGGCCGCAGCCGGCGGCACCGTTCCTTGGCCTCGTCGCTGGCGGCCCGCTGTGCCAGCAGCTCCAGCACGGCGGGCAGCTCCAGCGTCCGCATGGATTTTTCAAATAAGTCGCTCATATGTATGTCCTCATGTTACCCCAAAAGGGATTTGTAGTAGTCCAGTGTCCGGAAGCTCCTCTCCAGCTGGCTGGCGGCGAAGGCTTCCCCCGCCTGATCCAGCCCCCGCAGCGCCGCGGGCTCCAGCGCAAAGGCGTACAGCCTCCGGCTGTCGCAGTACAGGATATGCCGCAGCGCCGCCAGACCTGCCGCCGTCAGGGGCATACTCAGCCCGCCGGGCTGCTTGCAGCCGCCGCAGTGTACCACGCCGCGAAGCACATCCAGCATAGGGGTCTCCGGCTTCTCCCGGCCGCACACGGCGCACTCTGACGCCAATGGCTCAAAGCCCGCCAGCGCCAGCAGTCGGAACTGGTACGCCGCCTTCACCAGCCGGGGCTCCTTGCCCAGATAGCACAGGGCGTACAGCGCGTTCAGCAGCAGCGACAATATCTCCGGCGACGCCGTTTCCTCGGCGCACACCGCCTCCGCCAGCTCCGTGAAGTAGGACGCCAGCGACAGAAGCACAATGTCCCGCCGCACGCCGTCGAACAGCTCCACAGTGGAGGCCTCATCCAGCATATACCAGCTCCCCCGCTTGTACAGCGTCAGCTCTGAGTAGGCCAGCAGCTGGCAGGCGGCGGCGATGCGGCTGTTTTTCCGCCGCGCCCCCCGCGCAATGAGGGGGATCCTCCCCATGTCCGGCGTCAGCACCGTCAGGATCTTGTCCGTCTCCTTTGTCTCCGTGACCCGCAGCACAAGGCCGGTGGTCACTGTTTTTCCGTTTTGCATACCGCCTCCTGTTGGCCGCGCCACAGCAGATACACCTCCGGTGCGCCGGTGTCGCGGAACAGCTCCCAGTAGTCCATGGCCGTCACCTCCCTGCCATTAGCATGGAGGTCTGCGGCGGAATTATCACTGGGAATGCTTGGTGGTTACTCCTCCGTATACCCCTGACTGCGGATAAAATTCACATTGTCCCGCCAGTTTTCCTTGACCTTCACCCATGTCTCCATGTACACCTTGGTACCCATAAACCTCTCGATGTCCCGCCGGGCCAGTGAGCTGATGCGCTTGAGCATCTCGCCGCCCTTTCCGATGATAATGCCCTTGTGGCTGGCCTTTTCGCAGTAGATGGTCACATCCAGATCGATGATGCCGCTGTCCTCCCGCTCGGAGAACCGCGTCACCTCCACCGCCGTGCCGTGGGGGATCTCCTTGTCCAGACACCGCAGCATCTTCTCCCGCACGATCTCGGCGCACACCTGACTGTCCGGCTGATCGGTGGTCATACCGTCGGGGAACAGCTGCGGGCCCTCCTGCGCGTACTTGGCCAGCTGGGTCATCAGGTCGTCCAGTCCGTCCCCCGTCCGGGCGGAGATGGGGATGATGGCGTCGAACCCGTCATACGCCTCGCTGTACGCGGCGATGACCTCCAGCAGTGTGTCCTTCTTTTCCACCGTGTCGATCTTGTTGATGCCCAGCACGCAGGGCAGCCGCTCCTCCCGGATGCGCTGGATCAAAATGCGCTCCGGCTCGCCCACATGGGCGATGGGCTCCACCAGCAGCAGCGCGCACTCCACGTCGCTCAGGCTCTCCCGCACCACCTTGACCATGTAGTCGCCCAAACGGCTGCGGGGCTTGTGCAGACCCGGCGTGTCCAGCAGGACGTACTGGGTGTCGCCCCGGTTCACCACGCCGTAAATACGGTTGCGGGTGGTCTGGGGCTTGTCCGACACGATGGCGATCTTCTCGCCCACCAGTGCGTTGGTCAGGCTGGACTTCCCCACGTTGGGCCGTCCGCACACGGTAATCATGGCAGTTTTCGTTACGTTTTCCATCAGGTGATCCTCAACTTTCTTTCATTTGAGCAATTTTTTGTGTATGTCTTACTTCCGTTCCAGTCCCAGCACGGCCATGATGGCCTCCTCCCGCGCCCGCATCCGGGCCTTCTGCTCTCCCTCGTCCATATGGTCGTAGCCCAGCAGATGCAGCACGGAGTGTACCGCCAGATACGCCAGCTCCCGGCGGTTGCTGTGGCCGTACTCCTTGGCCTGCGCCTTCACCCGCTCCAGCGAGATGGCCATATCGCCCAGCGGCACATAGCCCGTCCCCGGATCGGCGTCCTCCTGCCCGGGCAGCTCGCCGGGCGTCAGCTCGAACTCCGGAAAGCTCAGCACATCCGTGGGTCTGTCCACCTGCCGCATCTCGCGGTTCAATTCCTGTATGCCCGCGTCGCCGGTGACATATACATCCACCTCGCAGGGTACGTCCACACCCTGTTGGCCCAGCGCCGTGCGGATGACCCGCCGCAGGAAGCTCTTGGTGCCGTCGCTGACGCCGGGGACGTCCGCCGTCACCGGGATATAGTGTCGTTTCATTTCTTTTTCTCCTCAAATTTTGCGTAAGCCTCGATGATGCGCTGCACCATGACGTGGCGCACCACGTCCTCCTTAGTGAGCTTGCAGATGGCCACGCCCTCCACGTCCCGCAGCACCTTCATGGCCTCCTTCAGGCCGCTGACCTTGTCGGCCGGCAGGTCGATCTGGGTCACGTCGCCGGTGATGACCACCTTGGAGCCGAAGCCCATACGGGTCAGGAACATCTTCATCTGCTCGCGGCTGGTGTTCTGGGCCTCGTCCAGAATGATGAAGCTGTCATCCAGCGTCCGGCCGCGCATATAGGCCAGCGGCGCCACCTCGATGTTGCCCCGCTCCAGATACTTCTGATATGTCTCCGCGCCCAGCATATCGAACAGCGCGTCGTACAGCGGCCGCAGATAGGGATCCACCTTGCTCTGCAGATCGCCGGGCAGGAAGCCCAGCCGCTCACCGGCCTCCACGGCGGGACGGGTCAGGATGATGCGGTTTACCTGCTTGTCCCGGAAGGCGGCCAC
>OKSC01003310.1_pt1 | contig 12181 bp, 4 predicted proteins | sample 1601161 | NCBI WGS metagenome assembly OKSC01 (sample SAMEA3541552, study PRJEB24748) | human gut metagenome | biome: human gut; feature: human-associated habitat; material: faeces | place: China | collected 2012
GTTTCTTGCGATACCGTGCCGAGAATTTGTCGGTAAAGTTCAGATTTGCACATATTCAGGAAAGTTTGTAAATTTGTAATCCTCTTACTATAAAAAATAGGTGCAGCAACACCGTAGAAGCGATATGCTTCCGTCGTGGTGTTGCTGCACCTTTATCGTTTGTAGGAGGTAAGAGGACTACAAACGAAGGCGGGGGCTTTTTTATGTTTATCCCCGAATAGTATCGATAAAAATTATTTGTTTGCGGCTTTATTTGTCCATAGTTATTATGTTCACGCTATGGGAATGTACTACCGTTGGTATTTCTTAAATTTTAGTCCAAGTCGTATGGGCGGTATCTCTCTTATATACATATCCGTTTTGGATGCGTAACCCGCCATTTCCGATCAGGACTTCGAAAATATCTCCTGTGAATACCGCGTAGTTGCTCGATCCTTTCACAACGGCTACTCCGTTGGGAGCTATCAGGTTCTTGCGGATGTCAGTCACGAAAGAAAAAGTAATCGCTTCGACAGTGGTGGATGACGTACTTCCGAGTTCTCCGGAAGAGGATGCTTCCACGGTTACTTTTATGTAGTAGTATGCCGGGGTCGTAAAACGATAACTAATGTTCTTGTTGATCTGTATCGATCCCGTGCCGGCATCTGCGGAAGATTGCCGGAATATCGTGTCGGTAGTATCGGCTGTCTGGTTAATAATTTCGATCTTCACGCTTCCTCTGCCTCGGATCGTCCCCTTGACTTGTGCCGACATCTGCACCTCCGCTCCGCATTTGAATTGACTTGAGTTTCTGGAATCCGAGGCGAAAGGCTTCGTTTGAGAGGTTATGACCGCTATACTTTCCGTCGTTTGGCTCGACGGGACTTCGGAAGAACCCAAAACCTGGCTTACGCTGTTTATATTGTTAGTAGTGAGTATGATCTTGTTTCCGCTTGCGGTCGCATCGCTCACTTCTACGGAATCGTTTTTGACCTGCATGATTCCGATAGTTCCTTTGGCGGCGTGTATATCTCCGTCGGCGTGTACTCTGAACACGGCTTTTTTCCGGTTCGTATAGTCGGCTCCCGACCAGAAGGGCACATCATCTTCCTGCAAGCCACTCACTCCGGCCGTCACTTCTCCATCAGCATTTTTCAGCAACATCACATTGGTCATTATCAGACCGCCTTTCACCTCGGTACTTCCGTCTTCCATCGCCTGCTTGAGGTACTCTGTCGATTTGATGGATTCGTCGATCGCGTCGTCGATCAAGTCCGACATGTTGCTGCTTATTTGATAATAATCGGAGAATACCTTTCTGAACTCGGTACCGGTTATCTCGGATGTCGTACTCATATCGGCCAGCAGGGGCGTGATATAATCTTCGAGTGCCTGGAAATAGACCGTAAAGGAATCCGTGGGTACATCATACTTTTCGGCATTCGCCATGATACTCCAGTATTCGCCTTGAATCCGCACCCATTCATTAGCCACCTGCTGTTTGTCGGAGGGCGTCAGGCTCGAATCCGAGGCGATGTAGTCCACATCCAGCTTCACCTGCTCGATCTGCGCCTGCACATCTTCCTCGGCCGTGATATACCCCGTGGGGGCCTTGTTGCCTTCCGTAAGCTGAATGTCGTAGAGATACATGGAAACACCTTTGCCGACATACATGTATATCTTCTGTACCACACGCGAAGCATCGATGGTATGGACCACTTCATATACTCCTTCCGTTCCCGCCGGAGGAGCGGAAAGCACTTCTTTGGTGCCGTCTTCGTATGCGATACGGAACGTAATTTCGGCACCCTGCTTGATCCGGGCTTTGAAGACGTACGGAGTATTCGGCTTGTATTTTATCTGGCCGTCGAAACAGTCGGGGACCGTCGAAACCTGGGAGGCGTTAGTTGCGGCAAGCCCGGCTTGTATAAGTTTGCTCCAATTGACATACAAATATGCTCCGTCCGCGTCCGCCCCCGAAGTTACGACATCCGTAACGCCCTCTTTGACACTGTTCCATTCCCGGATAAATTGTTTAGCGATATAGTTGCGGGCGCCGAACTTTACATCTTCTTCCGCAACCAAGTATCCTGCCGGCGCCTTGTTACCTTCGGTGAGCTGAACGTCATATAGGTAGATCGGGTTCCAGGCAACCACATAGAGAACTATTTTCTGCAAGGACTTCCCGGCTTGGGTCGTATAGACCGCTTCATACAGCTCGGATGCGGTCGGCGAAGGCGGCGCCGACATGTATTGATAGGAGCTGTCGTCATAAACCGCACAGAATACCACGCCACGGGCACTGTTGGGTTGCTTGATACGGGCCTTGAAGACATAGGACATGCCGGCCTTGTAAGCGATCTTACCCCCGAAACAATCCTCCCAAGTTGCGATGGCACTCGTAGAGGGTGTAGCCACGCCTGCATTGCTCGCTTTGTTGGCATCGATCCTCATGTATGCTCCATCCGTGTCCGTACCGGTCGTTACCACGTCCGAAACACCCTCTTTGGCGCTGTTCCACGCATAGAGGAATTGTCGGGCGATATAGTTGCGGGCGCCGACTTGCAGGTTGTCCACCGCTTCGTCAGCCTGCTTCTGTGCCACGAGGTTAGAGAAGCGGCTCACCTCGGCGTAGTAATCGGCGAATTTCTGGTTGAAGGTGTCGGGGACGATCGTCGTGTCGGTGTCCGAGGTCAGGCCGATGCTGCTCAGGTAGGCTGCGAGAGCATCGTAAGCTCCTTTCAAAGCCGTTATCGATACCCCGAAGGATGTTGCATCCGTCTGGTATTTGGCATACTCTTTCTGTATCTGCGACCATTGCTGTCGCACGGCGGGTTTTTCCTCTTTCGATAACGTACCGTCTGAAGACATGGCTGCCAGTCGTTCTTTGGCTTCGTTGGCTACCGTATCATCGGTGTATTTGGATGCTTTGTCCCAATCCGAGCTTTCGAAATTGCCCGTTGCACGGGATTCGATACAGCGCATGATGTCGCCACCTTCGCCCTGCGTCCAGATGTCACCCACATCGTAGGGTGTAGTCGGTGTTACGACGAATACACGACGTTTGGCATCGGCCGTGTCCTGCGCCCGCGCCGCCTCTTGCAGGGCCTTTACCGCATCGCTGTCGGCGATCGGCGTCCATTTATAGGTTCCGTCCTCTTCTTTTACCCACCGCCACGATTTGCCCGCATCGGGGTTCGTCGTCTCGTCGCTCGATATGGTGAAGTGAATCTGCGGGTATTCCGCCGGAGTGATTTTGGCATTATCGGTTTTGCGGATGACAAAAGCTATGTAGGGATTGTCGCTTCCGACGGTATAGCTCTGGCTCCATACGTAACTTGCTATAACCGCTCCGGATGACGCTATCGGATTGTAACCCATCGTATAGCCTTCACCCACCGACAATACGGCGCCTTTGGGTATTCCTCCGACCGGAGTTTTGAGCCGGATGCGGGTGCTGTCGGCGATTTTGATCTGATCCCAGGTCTTAATGCCGTCGATATAGGATGCACCGATGCTGCCCTGCTCCCAACAGCCTGCGTCCGTCGGGTCGAAATTCGCGGGCAGCGTATTGGTGAACGTGTCGCCGATATGGTTTTCCTGCTCGCCGTCCGCTATCCATGTTTGGGCCGGTTCATTGTAAAGCGAGGGAGTATAGGGATAGAACCAGTTTTCCACGACACCGTCCAGCCGTTTGTTGATCTCGGACAATTCGCCGGGCAGCGTGTTATCGATGTAATCCTTAGCCTGCTGAGCTTTGCGATCGGCGGAATTGGCAGTGTCCTGGGCTTCGGTGGCCGTCTGATCGATCTGTTCGATGTCGAACTCCTTCTGGAACTGTCCCGTCGCGGGGTCGTAGAGCTTGCCTTGCTTCCAGCCTGCCTCCGGGGTGAATGCCACGCCGACGCCGTTGTCGCCGACAAGCCGGAACAGCTTGCTCCGGGTGTCCAGCAGCGCCTTCTTGTCCAGGCTGCTGATCATACCTTGCAGGTAGATATTATCCAGATAGGCCGAATAGCCCGACATTTGGATCCCGAAGACGGAGAGGTTCGTAAGGTCACCGAACTGTGCGGCGATATTCTCGGCCGTAAACTCCCAGTCGCTGACATTGCGGAGATAACGCTGGTAGGTGCGCGTCGAGTAGCGCGAGCTCTGCCGGGCGGGATTCGTGAACGATCCGTAGGCTACGAAGGTCATCGATTCCATCGGATCGATCTGCTTGGTAAAGGTGGCCGACAGGGGGCGCAGCTCGTAGCGGAACCGCTCGTTGCGGTCGCCCAGGACCTCCGTGATACGGAAATAGACCGTTGCGAAGCCTGCGAAAGAGAAGTTGCCCCGGCCGTCGTCGGAATCTGCCGTCGCATTGTTCGACGGGTCGAAGTCGTGGAAGATACCCATGCAGATATCCCCGACAGCTACGGCGCCGATCTCTCCCTCTTCGAGTTTGAGCGTTACGAGCTTCTGCTCCTTGTCCACGCTCTCGATCACCCCGGCGCCCGGAGCGCTCCAGTCGTCCCCGACGCTGATGCCCACACGGTTGTACCGAAGCTCCGGAACCTCCAGAAAACGACGGATGAAGAGGCTCTCCAACTCGCCGGCGCCTTTTTCACTTATAAACCCGCCCACTCCGGTAATACCGGAGGCATATGATGGTCCAAATTGTGCCCCTGCGTTGAAAGTCATTCTACCTTTGAACGTATCGGGTGCCTGCTTGTTGGCAAACTCCCATATTGCCCTTCGTGCAGAATAAGCATTTGTATCGGTCGGGAAAGTATTATCGTATCGGGTGATTAGATATATAGCCGCTCCATTCTCCGCAATGCCTATACGTTGGGAATAGAGCGATGCTTTCACGTCCGATTCAATACTGCCCAGGCGGGAATAAGGAGTATTGTCGCCTATCGTATAGGTTGCGATGTACTCGTTGTATAGTTTTTTTTCATAACCTTGAATCCGGGAAAGACGACCGTCTATACCGAATTGAGGACCCATTAATCGTACAGCCTGTCCTGCTTCGTAGTTTTTTTCGTTGTGTGTACAATACACGGGATTCGTTTCACAGTCATAGACTGTCGTGTCGCTGCTATGTTTGGCAGCATAGGAAGTGCCGACCTCAAGAAGTTCTTGTTCTGCTTCGTCTATGCGTTGCTGGGGGAGTTTGACGCCTGTGAGTACGAAAGTGTCAGGCCCTCGGTCATCATCTTTTCCACGAGGACGCATGTTTTCATTCGGTATAATCTGCTGACTTTCGCCGGACGTTTCGACTTGGGCGATGATTTCAAATTTCTTGTTGAATCCGTCTTCGGGTTTCCAGGTCGCGGGGTCGATATTGTCGCCATTGTCGTCGATAAGGGCGAGTTCGAAATCCCAGCCGATCAAATCGCCGCTCGTAAAATGTGCCCCCAGCGTTTCTCCTTCGATTACGTCTGAAGGTAGAAATGGCGTGTCGTTGCATACCATGACGTATGCCTTGTCGGTCTGCCCTTCAATGATTGTCCGATCGATAGTTTCTACCGAAGTGACGGTTTCCGTGTTCTTCGGGTAGATGTCGTCGAAAAACACTACGACTTCCTTGATTTCGTTTTTTGTAAGTCCGGGACGTGCGTCTATGTATTGCTGCCCATCCGGAAGCCGTAACCGGACTTCGGAAACGTGGTTCGTTACGCCGCCCTGTTCGGATTGTCCGTATTCTTTCGTCAGGTTGCGCGTGGAGCCGAATACATAGAAACGGGTCCCGTATTCGGAATCGTCCCCTTTCTTGGCCGGGATGCTTTTGACGACTTCTCCGCGTTTGAATGTTTCCGGCGTTCCGAAGTTCAGTTTTCCGAAATGCAGGGTTACGATACTGCCGTTCTCCTCGGTCCACCATTCGACATCGAAAGTCTCGGCAATGGATGATAAGGCATCCCAACAGGTATCGCCATTGAACGATACGAGCTTGTTGGTTTCCGGATGTTCGACATTTACACTTCCCATCTGCCAGTTGTTTCCTCCCAGTGCCTTGTTCATGTTGGCGACGATGAGCGCCCCGAAGGATGCCAAGTCTGTCGTGTTGTGGAATACAGCTTCAGGATTATCGCCTCCCAGCCAGAAGCAGATGAAATTTTTCATGTGGTTTTGCTGCGCCTGGAACTGAAGCGTGTATTTGTAGCCGCCGGTTTTGTTGTCGAAATCCGGATAAACCTCCGACATGATTTCGAATTTGCGGCCTTTGTAGGTGATGTATGATCCGAGGGGGAAATCCAGCGGGGTAAGCAAACTAAAGGGGAGTTCGATGTAATAATCCCCCATAAGTGCGTATTTGATAATGGCACTCGTTGTTACGGGCGCATCGTATATCGCTTTACCGGAAGGGTTGTATATTGTCATTTCGTCGATATATGTATCCTGTGCCATCACAGGGTCGATACAAAAGTGTGGGGTTTCGGCACATTATGCAAGTAATTTTAAGAAAAAATACAGAAAAACGCCCCGGTCTTTTGACCGGGGCAAGAGGGGGTTGCTTCCATCCGTATTTTAAGGTTTAAGCCATGAACTTTGCGGCTTAACGATTAGACGAGCGTTGTTATATGCCATCTTCAATGTTAAGCATGTGCGCGCTGTATAGGTATTATTCCCTATTTTATGCGTGGCTAAAGCTAAATCCGGATTGGGTGATCCAGGGGTAAGGCATAAGGGCAACAGAAGTTGTATTTTCCCTTCGTAATACTGGGGGACAGCTATTTTGTAATTTGACCTTGCTTTTTTTTGGGCTTCATTAATCGCGCCAACGAGTCTTCTGCGCATTTCGTCTGAACTCAGCCCTTGCATGTGTGCAGGAAATCTGTCCATGTTGTCCGCAATGATATGGTCGATTTGAGGGACTACCCTGCATTGAGGATTGAAAATCAAATCCTCGGGTTTCTGGAAAAAATCAGCAATGTCCGGAATATTATCGCCGAATTTGCTAATTAGCTGAATATCGCTTTCCCTGACAAATGCCTTGAAAACATAAGGCGATAAACCTTTCTCGGCTACATCTGGCCTATTGTTGCGTTCAGCAAGAGCAAATATGCTTTCCAAATTTGCAGTTACAAGTCCAGTATTGAAACATGCAAAATTGTTATCAGAAGAAAAGGATATTTTATTTTCAGATTTAATTTTGCGGAAAGTATGTTCGATATAACTTTTCAAAATGGAATATTTGGCTTGCGTAGCATCTGAGAAATCCCATGGTTCCGGATCTGCTATATTATTCGCAAGATATTCAATAGATGCGTCATAATTAGGGAACCAACAAAAGTCAAAAAGAGCCGAATGAAATTTTTTCATAAACGTAAGTTTTTTATATTGTCAATAAATAAAAAGACCGCCATGTAATATTATGACGGTCTTATTGTATCCTTTATGTTCGATATTCGTGGTTACGGATAGACCCGTACGTCTATATTTCATTATATGATGCAAATATAATACACGTTTTTTCGAGGTGCAAATTTTTTGCCAACTTTTTAGTTGCACTATGAAAACGTAGCCGAATACACGTTTATTGTCCTAACGTATGGAAATGATAAAGAGCGAAATTCGTAAGATTGGAGAAGAACTGCAATTGATTTGATAAGGATGGGGAGGGGCTAACGCATCATTTTACGATGAATAGCAGAAGCGAGTAAAAGGCTGGGATAGATTCCCGGCCTTTCCTATTCGCGTGCCGCCCGATCTGCGGGGTTGGGTTCTCGGAATTTCACTGCTAATTTACAGGCATTCAATCGATAATTTTCAAATTGAGTGCTGTTGCTATATAAAAGATTATACGTATTGCCTAAATCCGGGACATATAGTGTTACGGTTCCTTTGTGTAATTCTGCAACAAAAGCAGCATAGTTAGATAAAAATGCCTCTTGTGATGTTCCTTTGATCAAAAATGTCAATGTTACGTCACGTTCATTTACAACCGGTGAATCCGGAACAATAATATCTATTCCGTTTTGTGTTGGATCGTCATTTTCGACAAATTCTTTGAGAGATGGAGGTGTAAGGAGGGCTGCATATGCTCCTGAAAGCATGGCAACTCCCATTGTAGATAACGGTTTGTTATTTATAGTTACTTCTGTTGTTGGCATGTTTTATAGGTTATCAAGTTTTCGATTTATTGCAACAAGAGTTTCGCCCATTGCAGGCAATATGCGGGTGTATGTTCGAATATCTGCGACATTACCATTCAATTGAATCATAATATCTCGGATGTCGAAAGTCACATTACGCGTATCCATATTGATCGATCGAAGCAGCTCCATACCATTGACAAGGATGTTCATTTTACCTTGCATGTCAGTAAAGCGACCGTTGAGTTCGTCGCTTGTGTCTTGGGACATTGCCTGAAAACCGCGTGAAGTAGCATTCTGGGTAGATGCCTGATTGTCGGATAGCAGAGAACCTGCCCATCCATATTTATCATCTAAATATTTTTGTAAGTCATCAGCCATTTTATAGGCCTCCTCTTGTTCCTCGGCTGAAAATACCCCATCTAACCAGAACTCTTGCAATTTCTCGCGAATTTTCTTCATGGCTTCGGAAGATTGTATGGCAGATTTAATACTTTCTATTACCATTTGACGCATCATATTCCGAACCACATCTCGTGCGGTTCTTGCCCGATCTTCCCCGTTTGCCCATGCATCGGCGTAAGCTGTTGCGAAATTATCAATTGCAGATTTTAGATCTTCGCCAAAAATTGCATCTAAGGCCTTTTCCTTATTTTCTTCTATTTGTTTATTTATCTCATCAATTTGATTTTCCCATTCTTTGATTCGTTCTTCATCCGTGTCTTTTTTACTACGCTCTTCTGCTATTTGATTTTGTATCAATATTTTTTGCTGTTCGAGTAATTCATTTTGTTGTTCGATAAGTTCAGAAGCATCTGTAGAGTATGCCTCTTCAACGGCCTCCCCGAGTTCATCATATGATTTTTCGAGAGCATCAATTTGATCTTGTAAGCGCTGAATGTTACGTTCTTTTCGTCGATCTCCGCTGAAAAGGTTTATCAGGCTGGTGATAGCCGACACAGTTCCTTGAATGCCTTGAACAATATTTCCAGATGCGAATCCACTCACAGCTTGTGCTGCTCCGCCTACAGCACCTGCAATGTTGTTAATGGAGGCCGTCGTGTCTTCATCTGCTCCCAATGCTGACGCAATAGAAGACACACCGCTTATCGATGCAGCAACGATGTCAATTGCCTCCGCTACTGCTTGCCAGGCATCTTCACGTAGCTTTACAGCTCGAAGATCATCCCCATCTGCAAGTGCCTTTTTATAAGCCTTGAAGTTTGCCGAAATACTTGCGAATGGATTCTTCCGAGTGGCTATATCTGCTGCTTGGTCAAGTTGATCGGTTACTGTTTTCAGATTGATAGGGTCGAGGTCGGCATCTTGGAGCAGTCTGTTTATGTTGTCAATAATACGCAATATCTCACGGCTCGACAAGGCGTCGAGGTTTTGGAACAGATTAATCCAGTCATCGGTTTTCATCAGTTCGTCCACCTTGATTTGTCCGATTTCCTCTGTTTCATGTTTGTCGATTTGAGGAATAAGGTCGGAGCGGCCGTTCTTTGTTGCTGTTTCCCTGTCTTTGGCGTGTTTCTCGCGTATCTTGGCAATCTTATCCTCCATCGTACCGTATTTCTCGACAATGGTATTTAGGCTGGCCGCAATTTCCGCTTGGTCGATCTTGATACCCAAATCGGTCGCTTGCTCTTTGGTGATATTTCCAGCCTTCAGAGCATCTTCTACCCACTTGCGGAACTCCTCGTATTTGTCTTTTATGCCTTTGATGCGGCGATCTTCTTCCGAGAGCGTGTCATCGGTGATCTGCTTGTATATCTTGTCAAGCTCTTGGGCGTATTTCAGTTCTATGGCAGCTCGGTCATCGGCATTTTTTTGCTGAATATTCGATTGCCTTTCCTGAAAATCTTTTGTTTGATCTGCAGTTATGATTCCACCCTGCGCGGCTTTAAGTTTCGATTTATCCTGCTCGAGTTTGTTCATTTCCTCTTTTGTGCGCAAGTCTATTTCGGCCAGCTCTTTCTGCTTGCCATCTTTCAAAATATCGATGCGCGATTGCTGAAGGGCTTTATCATTGGCGAGAATAAGATCGGATAGCTTTTTCTGGGCTTTGGCGGCATCCGTCACCGTTTTGCCCGAAACGCTGTATTGTTTAATTTTCGAATCGTATTCGGCGATTTTGGCGATCAGCTCATTCCATTTCGCTGTCCCTTTCAATGAAACGTCCATCGCTTCGAGAGCTGCTTCCGCCTCCTTCTTCTGTCCTTCCCAATAGGATTTGTTGCGATTGGTTTCTTTTCTGTCTGACCGTAGGGATGATATTTCATTTTGTTTGGTTGCGATTTGAGATAGATTCGACTGTTTAAGCGACTGATAATAATCTTCGCTCTCACCATACAGAGGAAGCAAATACGGGGCTTCTTTTTGCTTATTGCGTGCATTCTCAATTAAACGGTCGATTTCTGCGTTTTGGGCTTTCAGCTCGTCGATATTGCCCTGCAATGTGGCAATCTTGACCTCCGCAGGGGCAGCGTCCCACTCGGCGGCTTTTTGTGTTTCTTTTAGTTCATAGAGCTGTTTGCGGTACTCGTCCAACTCAGCCTCTGCATTTTTATAAGAAAGACTAAGTCCGGCCATTGCTGTCCTATCACCGAATTTCATAGCATCTGCTATCGCTTGATCTAACCTTTTGACCTTTTCGAGGGCGGCATCATACTGCTCTTGCAGATTGTTCTCCTTGCGTGTGTCGTTGATGTCGTTGAGCTCCTTTGTAAGATCGATAAGCGACAGGAGCTTGATTTCCTCCTCGCTGTACCGCTGCAACAGTTCGGGGTAGAGACGTATCAGCTCCTCGTAGGCTTTGCGCTTGGTGTAGGCCGTGCTGACCTCGTCCTGCATGGTCGCATGCAGCTGCTCGGCCTTATTCTTCTGTTCATCGAGCTTCTGATTGTAGGCGTCGATGGCGGCGTTTACCTTTTCGTAGGCTATCTCCTCTGCGGATTTCGCCGTGATAATCTTGTAGAGTGTGACGGCAAACGCGGAGGCGGCCGCAGCGATCAACACATAGGGATTCTTCATCAAAGCCGCATTCAGTGCCTGCGTCTTCTTGGTCAGCGTTCCCATTACGGTTTGGAGGGTGGAGAGACCGAAAGCGTGGGCGAGCGTTACCGTCCTGTGTACCCTTTCCGTTGCCGTCAGGACAACCAGAGCCGCCTTATATGTACCATAGGCGACGACAAGCTGGGCGACAATGTCCAGCACCTGATTATAGTTCTCGACGAGTGAAATCGTGCCTTTGAGTGCACCTGCAATGATGCCTTCTTGCGACTTGCCGAGGTCGTTGAACATCATGTCGAGAGCATCGCCGAGATTGGAGATGAGGCCCGTAATGGTTTTGGATTGCTCCTGCATGAGGTTGTGGAACTTCCCGCCCTCGTTCGTCATGCTTTCAATAGCCTTCTGCACCTCTGGAAAGCCTATTTTGCCTTCCGTGACCATCTGTGAGATTTCCGCGCGGGTCTTGCCGAGTTGCGTTGCCAACTCTCCCGCGAGGTCGATGCCTCGGCTTTGGAACTGCATTACGTCACGCGTGTATAAACGCCCCTGTACGGCCGTCGTGCCGTACAACCACGTGAGGTCTTGCAGGTTCAGTCCCAGACCGGCCGCAACATTACCGAGCCGAGTCAGTGTGTTGGTAATATCCTCTGCTGCGAATCCATATGCGAGAAGCTGGCGGGCGCCGCTGGCCACGCCTTGCAGGTCAAACGGCGTTTTGGCGGCCAGTTCGACCATTTGTGACATCAATGCATCAGCCTTTTCTTTACTTTGGAGCAGAGTTGCGAAGGCCACTTCGAGCTGTTGAAACTCGCCACGAGTTTGCGCGATTTGTTTCACCAGCCCCGCAAGCGACACTCCGACGCCGATTTGTCCGAGGGTGGTAGCCAGGCGACGCATTGCAATATCCATACGGTCGGCGTCCGTCACGACACTGGACGTTACGGTTTTGGCCGTTTTCTGAAGTTCACGGAACTTGCGAATTGCTTCATCGTTATCTATGACTACGGTAAGGTTTATACTCATAATACGATGACGGTTTTATCTTTATTGATTCACTACTGTCCAAAGAAATTACCCCATAGGTTCAGTTGATCTGAATCGGA
>OKSC01003320.1_pt1 | contig 12149 bp, 11 predicted proteins | sample 1601161 | NCBI WGS metagenome assembly OKSC01 (sample SAMEA3541552, study PRJEB24748) | human gut metagenome | biome: human gut; feature: human-associated habitat; material: faeces | place: China | collected 2012
TACGAGAACTTCATCGGCGGCGTCATTGATAAATCGGAATACTTCGAGTTCCGCAACAGCTACACCAAAACCATTGAGAACAAGCAGGACGCGCTTCTGCGGGTCAAAAAAGAAATGAAGCAGACGGTGACAACCGGCACGACTGAACGGAACTGGGTAACGCTTTTCAAGCAGTATGAAAACGTCGAAGAGCTGAACCGCCGTGTGCTGATGTCCCTTGTTGACCGCATTCTGATTCACGAAAACCATGCAATCGAAATCGTCTTCAAATACAAGGACGAATACCAGCAGACGCTTGAATACGTTCTCGGCTATGCCGACGAACTGGACATTGCCGTATAAAGGAGGGATGAGCAAATGGCAAGAAAAAGCAGAAAGCAAATTGCAGTTGAAGAGCCGGTTATCGAATCTGTCTCTTCCGAGGTCTTCTCAACAGCCATCTATGCCCGTCTTTCCGTTGAAAACAGCGGCAAGTCCGAAAAGGTGGATGTCATCGCAAATCAGATTGAGATTTGCAAGTCCTACATTGCAGAGCGTCCCTACCTCATTCAAGACGCTGATTTACGACCTTTACAGCCGCGAGCTTTCCCAGAAGGTCAAAAGCGCCAAGCGGCAGCGCGCGGCAAAGGGCCTGTTTCTCAGTCCTTTCGCGCCATACGGTTACAGGAAGGATCCACAGGACAAGAATCATCTGCTACCGGACCCGGATGCGGCAGCGGTTGTGCAGCGCATCTTCCGCCTTGCGGCAGAAAAACACGCGCCCAGAGAGATCGCGGCGCTTCTGAACGCAGATGGTATTCCGTCTCCCATGCGGTACAAGCAGGAAAACAGCTGCTCTCGTGAACGATGGCCCAGCATCCATGAGAGCAACTTCTGGACAAAGGGTGTGATCTACAAGATTCTTCGGGATGAGCGGTATCTCGGAACCGCCATTTACGGGAAGCGGGAACGGGACATGGTGGGGCTGACGCATTCGGTGAAGAAGGCAAAAGCGGATTGGATCACCGTAGAAGCGGCACATGAGGGCATCATCGAACCGGAGCTGTTTCAGGCGGCGCAGGCCGAGCTGAAAGCATTCAGCGAAAAAGACAGCCCAGCACCCAACGCAAATCCGCTGCGCCGGAAAGTAATCTGCGGCTACTGCGGGTACGCCATGCAGCTGGTAAAAGCAAAAGCCCCGTACTACAGATGCTGTAGCGCGGAGCTTGGGCTGCCGTATGGATGCAAGACGGAGCCTGTTTCCCAGACGGATATTCAGGACGCCGTGCTGGCACTCATCCGCACCTATGCGCAGTGCGCCGTTGATCTGGACCGTTTGCAGGCCGAACAGCGGCAGCGTATCCGGCAAGCGCAGAAGCAGGCAGAGAAAGCGCTCACCGCGCTGCAAAACAGGCGGCAGCAGCTGGAGCTTCTTTTACAGAACCTCTACGAGCAGCTGATTGATGGCAGCACCGACCGGGAGGCATACCTCTCCCAGAAGCAGAAAATTACCGCACAGCTTCAGGAGCTGACCGAAAAGGATGCAGAACTGAAAGCTTCGGCAAGTGTGTCTGACGCGGACACTTCGCCGGTTTTGGAACGCTATCGACAGTACACAGAGCTGGACACGCTGACACCGGCCGTTGCAAAAGAGCTGGTGCAGCGCGTGGTGGTCTACCCGGACAGCAGGCTGGAGGTGCAGCTGAACTGCCGCGATGAGCTGGAGGCGCTGCTGGCAGAAGTGCGTTCATCAATATCATAGAAAAGCAGGATGTGCATTGCCTTTTGACGTAATCCACTACAAAATAGTGACTGTAATGTATTCACATCAGATTCCTCAAAACCGGATTTATAAAAGGCTGAGGGAATACTATATGGTTTTCCCTCAGCCATATTCAAAAACGGCAATTGGAGTGTTTAGCCATAATTGCTGAAGTGATTAATATGTGTATCATGTATTTGTTAGGAATTCCTATTTTTGTCACATGCAAATAATTATTCTATGTGGATTTAAGATAGACAGAATAATGGCTTTCTCCAACAATCATCATACATCCGGGACTGCTTTGAGTAAATGTGTAGTCAGCAATAGACTGTAAGAGCTTCCTATCATCGGTACTCGGAAATGTTGAGTTGGTAGGATGGGAATGCCATTCTCCGATGTATGTCAAATTACCGATAGTGATGTTTTCAATTTTACAAACTTCTTCGTACACTCTATTGCTCCCTCGAATATATGCATCGGGATACTCTTGGCTGTCTGATGGGGAATCAATAGCATCCACAATATAGCAGATACTGTGCGCAAAGTCATATGACCCAATCAGTACGCCACCAGTCTCATTTGGCAACCGCTCTCTTCGCTGGCGATATAGTCTATCCATAAGTGTTGGTAATACTTTTACATTCCATCCATCGCAGAGACGCTCCTGACATTTCTCAGCAGTTTCCTCATAACGCGTTATGGACAGATCTCTCCAGTCCCACACCATTATTGCTGCATCGCGCCAATTATCTATCTGCTTGATTACTTTACTTGATATGCCAGAAAAAATGGCTGCATTATCTTGAGGATACACCAAGCTAGTTTCCCTACAGGTTGAAGAATACAAAACTTGATGATCTGATTTTAGGTGATTTTGCAATTCTGGTGTCTGTGTGAGCAAATGGTAATATTGCATCTCCAAGGTATCTAATGAAATACTTCGATCCGCATTTTCCAATAGCATGATCAGTGCGGTACCAGTGGGATTCATAAAAAAACTGACTGCTCTTGTTTTGCCTGCAAGTTTGTGAGAAAGATACCTTCCAACAGCAACTGATGCGGAGCAATCTACTACCAAGCTCGACTTATCAACAGCGGCAACTATTTCCTCTATGGCATCTGGGTCAAATACATTTGAAGGGATTGCCCTTGCGACAACTTCTTCTCTGTTTGAAAAGAGCGAATTTGCGTAAATTTGCATTGCTTGTGCCTTATTCTGTCCTATGCTATCAATGTTTAAGCAATGCCGTGCCAAATTATGAGGATAAAGTACATCCGGGTCGATATAAACCCATTTACCATAACCGGAACGGATGCAGTTGTTAGCAATTTGCGAACCCAAAGCACCCAAGCCAATTTGTACAAAGCTTTTTTCTGAATTAAGCGGCTCGTTTTCATTCAAGTGAAACGCGAATCCACGTGTAAATGAAAAGAGTACATTGTAAGGATTAACCGGAATGTCTTTGTAGGCGTCTGTTTCAACAGACTTTAAGAGTTTGCGTTGCTGATTTCGCTGATAACCAAATGCCTGATAAAGGCTCTGAAAACTATCAGCCAACCGAAATGCTCTTATGCAAAACTGTTCAGGCGGTTCGTTTTCAGAACGAGCAAGTCCAATCTGGACTGCCAGAAGAACTTCACAGCTTCTCAGATTAGTTTCTTTTTCCTGAAAAAACTGTTTGAATAAAGAAGTCTGTTTTATCGCCCATATCTCAGGAATACAGCGTTCTAGATTTTCGATTATATGATCGTTAAACGCTGCATCCAGTTCACCCAATGTTGTTGGCATTTTGTTTATTATATTTTGAGTGTAAGCTTTTTTAATGCGAACTTCCAACAGGGTGTATATTTTACCAACGTCTTTGTTTTCAAGTGGAACCTCTTGAAACAGTGTACCGCTGGGAGAGTCGATTCTTTTCAGCCTGATAAGGGGAAGTTTGTTGCCTACGTTCAAAATCAGGCCATCTCGCGCTCCAGGGAAAAAGGGCTCCAGGGGCTGATCTGCTTGATGGAGTTTACCACGAGCTGTTTGCTCAAACCACCAAATTATCTGGTGCAAGAACATACTGGCGTTAAATGAATACCTGATCTCTTCAAAGGAGACATCGAACAGGCACAGGGTTTTATGTCCATCTGGTAGTACATTCAGATGTGGAACCACAGGAAAATCATCACGACAATACACTAAGGGAATATTCTCATCTCTCACAAAGATACAGACCTGTTCAATGACCATTACAGGATTAATGGGATATTGCGGGATCTCCATTGGACCCATATCAATGATCAAGCAGTCATTTCCCTCTTCTTCGTGTATGGAAATCAGTTTCCCCCAGCCAGTAGCATCAAGGGTTTTTACCACGCTTGCAGCGAAGGGGTTTTTGTATTCGTAGACCAACTTTTTCTCCTATCAATATCCTGCTCGAGGAGCTGATTGCTTCAGGTAGTTTTCACGGTGGCTGTTTCCCTTTAATGTAAGACCCATAGAATCAATTTCAAATATAATAGGAGTAGGTTTTACCCCTCCAGTAGGTATATGCTCCATTGTTGCCAAAAATTTTACATCGCTAGTGGTGTATTTTTCATATGCACGTTTTGCGCACATATGGGGTGGAGATGTTTCTTCGGTTACTTTCTTGCAAGAAGCTACTGTATATGCGCTCTGACCTCCTTGCTTAAGGAGCCACTGAATATTGTCCGTGGGAGTAAGCACGCGGACTTCTTTCTCACCTTTTTCATTCAAACCGGTATAGCTACAGTGATGTGGAATATCATAAACATCCCAGGCAAGACAAGATTCATTGCCGTTAGACTTGGAAATATCGACAATTTTGTCCAAGACCTGATAGGGCGTGTCTCCCGTAATCAGCAGATTTGTTTCACGATCATCGTTGAACATCCGAACCTGAAGAACGATAGATGGATCATTTTTATCCTGCACTTCCTCACTGTCATCAGAAAAGGGGGCATGCACAAACACTTGCATCTCATCACTCAAAGACCCAGAAAGATTTATAATCTGTCCCGCATGAACAATTAGATCGGCAACGTCGTCATATGCAATATCCTGATTCTCTAGCCAGTCCAACAAGGTGTCTGGCGCGGCAAATACCTTAATACCGTACCCTTCCTTAAGACGATATCTTGCTTCCGCACGAATAATCTTAGCATCAGACTGATTTTCTAAGTCAGTATCCAGCAAGAATGCAGCGGGAACCCACAGCTCTTTGATCTTTGCACGGCTATCTGATTGATATTTTTTTGCGTGATCGAAATAAAAGAAGTCCTTTGCGCCTTTAGTGTGATCTTCGTGAGCATGAGAGAACATTACTACATCAAACTTGTCGAACGAGGATAATGCTTTCTCCAGATCATAACGCTCATCTGTTGTAGAACCGTCATTCATGTCAGCATAGTCGAAGAGTATTTTTCCACCGTTTTCCAGTTCCAGGAGACAGGTTTCTGCATTTCCAAGCGGATAAAAGGTAAGTGTCTGGGCCATATTTCTTGCTCCTTTCAATTAATTGCGCTAGATGTATTTTCTGCTGATCGATTGGACATATCAACAGCGATAGTCGTATTAACAAATCTGTTCATTTTCAAATGGGTGCAGTAATTAAACGCTGCGGCAAAAAGAATAAGCAATATAACAAATTTTCTTGAGAAAACTACTATGGACGGAAAAATAAAGAGAGATAAAATATACATAATCAAAAATGAGATTACTTCAACATATAGGTCTCGGCACATTAGGTAGTCTTTCTGGCATTGACTTACCGGGCCATTTTCTTGATGCTTTTGGTATATCTCATACCAATTCTTGTTTTCAAAGTTTCGACTTTTTTTCTTATCTGTAGGAATCTGCTGAATGATATCTGTGTACGTGGCAATTGCATCAGAGATCTGAAAACGATCATCTTTTAATTGATGGGTTTTGATTCTTGAGAAAACTGTTTCTCCTGCACGCGGCATAAAGAATAAGCCAACCAACTTGTCTTTCAACCTATTGCTAACAAGGCAGTCGCACAAAAGCGTTGCACTCGACAAGATGCCAGAAATCACTGTTGATTCTAATACTGCTACAAGAATGGTGTAGTTGCTTTGGCCTTCAGTACATTCAATATGCCCTAGAATAGGTGTGCACCACATTAAGAATAGAAAGAAAAGAATATACATCAAATTCTTCATTTCCTTATCCCGATGGTCTTTCATTTTATGCTCCTTTCTTGCCTTTTAATGAAGGATTATATTGATCAGTTTTCAAGAATAATTATATTATATCAAGCGATTACATTGTTGACAATACCTGTAAGTACTTTCGACAAATAGAACTCGGAAATTATTTATTGATTTAATGATAAGAAGAATGAAGAAATCTCGATTTCTTGGAATGCTTGGACTATGATCGCGTTGACAAAGATGATCGTACTGTTAGAAAATTCTCTGATAGCGAAGATTTGCAAGCATCCATACTGGATTTCTTACAGAAAACCATAAAAGCTGAAGGAAAACCATAGCAAAAGAGCTGGTGTATCGCGTGGTGGTTACCCTGGACAGCAGGTTGGGAATTCAGCTAAACTACCGTGATGAGTTGGAAGCGATGCTGACAGAAGCCCATTCACCAAAATCGTAGAAAAATCAGCAAAAATCTCTCAAAAAAACTTAGCCCCTACTTGACAGCAGCGGATGAAGGCATCACCGGAACCTCCGCGAAAAAACGGAAGGATTTCCAGAGACTGCTTGCAGACTGTCGGAATGGACGAATCGATAAGGTGCTGGTGAAGTCCATATCCCGATTCGCGCGAAATACCACCGAATGTCTGGAAGCTGTCCGGGAACTCAAATCCCTTGGGATCAGCATCTTCTTCGAGGAACACAACATCGATACCAGAATGGTATCCAGCGAGATGCTGACGGCGGTGATTGCTTCCTGCGCACAGGTGGAAAGTGAATCCATCTCAAAGAATACAAGATGGGGAATTCAAAGAAAAATGCAGAGCGGTACATACGTGGCTTCCAGCGTTCCTTTCGGATTCCGAAGGGAGAATGGGAACCTCAGAATAGAGGAGCCGGAAGCGAACTATGTCAGGTATGCGGTCAGCAGCTATTTATCCGGGAAAAGCGCTTCGGACATCGCAAAGGAATTTGTGGATAAGAGTACCGGGGATGCGGTTCTTGCCAGCAGGAAGTGGTCATTCCAGGCAGTTGTAGAAATGCTAAAGAATGAAAAGTACTGTGGGGATGCGTTGTATCAAAAAACGTACATGACAGATGCCCTGCCGAGACAATGCCTGCGGAACAGGGGGGAGCGGGATCAGTATTACGCAGCGAATACCCATCCGGCCATTATTGACCGTCAGTCTTATGAAGCCGTCCAGATGCTGCTTCGGCGCAGAAACGAGAACCATATGCAGCATACTATTAAGACCTCACCGTTGGGAGGCAGATTCATCTGCGCCAGATGCGGCGGCGGTTTTCGGAGGAAAGAATCCGGTGGCAGGCCTGCATTTGCCTGTATGACGCATACACAGGATCGGAATGCCTGTGATATGATTCCAATCCCAGAGAATGAAGTCTATCGTGCATTTTTGCGGTTGTACAGCAATTTAAGGGATCATCCAGAGGTTCTGGACTTCCAAATCAAGAAACTTACAGAGATTCGCAGCCGACAGATGCTGTGGAGTCCGGCTGTGGTGGAATTGAACAGGGAAATATCGGATATTTTAAGTCAGAGTCACGCTTTGAGCCTTCTGAACAAGCAAGGGATGGTTGACTCTGATATTTTTATATCCAAAAGCAATCAGCTGGCAGAGCAGCTTCGCAAAGCCAAGCAACAGAAAGAGATCCTTCTGAAAAAGAAGGAAAACGATGTCATCGAGCAGACCAAATCTTTGCAGGGAGTCTTTCAAGATGGCCCGGAATATTTGGAGAATTTCGATGAGGAGTTGTTCTGCAAACTGATTGATAAGATCATAGTGGAAAGCGGTACGAAAATCCGGTTCCGGCTGAATAATGGTATGGAATTGCCGGAGCATATCGAAAGGATGGTCAGGTGATGGGAACAAACAGGAAACTGCCTTTTGGCTATCGAATGGAATTTGGAAGGATCACAATCCATTTGGAGGAAGCCAGCTGGGTGCAGTACATCTTTACGCAGTACAATCAAGGCGTGTCATTTCAGGGGATTACCGATAAAATGCGAAACTCCGGAATGCCATATGACGGGGACAAGCAATGGAATAAGAATATGATTGCAAGGATACTGGCAGACTACCGGTATTGTGGTGATAAGGAGTATCCTGAGGTTATTGACGAGGTTACTTTCCAAAAAGCCGCGGAGAAAAGAAAAAGAAAGTCAGCCTCTCAGCAAAAGACGGAGGCACAGGCTGCTTTGCGAAAAAAGTGTGCCGGAAGAATGACATCATACATCGAAAGTGAAGTGCTGTGCCTACTGAACAATCTTGCTATGAATCCAGAGCGGATCGTAACACCACAGACGCCGCAGGCACATTCCCCGAGATTGGATATGCTGAAGTCAGAACTGGAGGAACTCATCAGTCAGCTCCCGGTGGATGAGAGCCGTACCCGCGAGGTGCTGCGGGAAATCGCCGCAGAAATGTATGCGGACATTGACCCCAGAGAGTACGAAACCCAGCGGCTGCGAAGGCTGTTTCAAAAGGAAGCGCCGCGCTCAGAGTTGGATGCAAATCTTATCACTATGAGCATATCCGCTGTTCTGGTGGACAGCAATGGAAATGTAAAGATCAGACTGAAAAACGAGCAGATCGTGGAAAGGGGTGAGCAAAATGGATGATATTCGCAGGACAGTAACGGTCATACCGGCAAAACCGCAGATGGATCAGCGGACGGTCATGCGGCAGCTGCGGGTGGCAGCTTACTGCCGGGTATCCACAGAGGAGGAAGAACAGCAGTCCAGCTATGAAGCGCAATGTACTTATTATACGGACAAAATCATGACCAATCCCGAGTGGACAATGGCAGGCATTTTTGCGGATGAGGGTATCTCGGGGACGTCCACCAAAAACCGGGATGATTTTAACAGGATGATCCGCAGGTGCCGCCAGAAGAAAATCGACCTGATTCTGACAAAGTCCATTTCCCGGTTTGCGAGAAATACGCTGGACAGCCTGAAATACATTCGTGCATTGAAAGGTATGGGAATCGGCATCATCTTTGAGAAGGAGAATATCAATACGCTGGAAACGGACACGGAATTGATTATCACCTTCATGAGTGCCTTTGCCCAGTCGGAAAGCGAATCCATCAGTGCCAATGTCCGATGGGGTAAGAGACAGGCTATGAAAGAGGGAAAAGCATCCGTTAATTTCAAGAAGCTCTATGGGTATTATCTGGATGACGAAGGAAATCCGCAGGTAAATTCAGATCAGGCAGAGGCTATCCGCAGCATCTATGATCAGTATTTGCAGGGAGCCAGTTTAAGAATGATCAAGCTAAGCTTGGAAGGGAAGGCGGTGCCGAATCCAGCAGGTGGGGCAAAGTGGGATATTTCCCAGATCAGGAGCATCCTGGGAAATGAAAAATACTGTGGGGACGTTCTGATGCAGAAGACCTTTACACAGGACTGTATCAACAAAAAGGTTATAAAGAACACGGGACAGCTTCCCATGTATCTGATTCAGAATAATCACCCGGCAATCGTCAGCAGGGAAATATATCAGGCGGTTCAGGCAGAAAAGACCAGGAGATCGGCATCTGCAAGTCCATCCAAAAAGATGTCCTCTACAGGCCGTTCCTGTTATGCCAGCAAGTTTGCCTTATCTGAGCGACTGGTGTGCGGGGAGTGCGGTACCCTGTATCGAAGGTGTACTTGGAAGCGGAACGGAAAGACAAGAATCGTCTGGCGCTGTGTCAGCCGGTTGGACTATGGTGCAAAGTACTGCCACCAGTCACCGACCATGGACGAGGAACCACTGCAGTGGGCAATCATGACGGCAATCAATTCCGTAATGGATTCCAAAGAGACAATATGTAGACAGATTACGGAAGCGGCAGTAGAGGAAACAGGGATCCTTCCGGATTCCACCATGACACTGGGAGAAATTAACCGAAGGCTTGAGGAGCTGGAAGCGGAATTCAACATATTGCTCCAACAGCCTGACAGTGCAGTGAAGAACGCAGCAAGGTTTGGCAGTATCGCCAATGAGATGGCGTCACTGAAAGAACAGCGTGAAAAAGTTGCCGCCCGGCTCAGAAAAGACCAGACGGTACAGTTACATGTGCATACGATGAAAGCGGCATTAGACGGAATGAGCCACCACATGCAGCAGTGGGACGAGGAAATGGTCCGGCAGCTGGTACATACGGTAAAAGTAATATCCGCTGACCATATCAAGGTGTTCTTGTATGACGGAACGGAAATTGATCAGACAGTAGGGCATGGCAACAGTATCATTGACTAAAACCAAAAGACGGGAAAGAAGGAGAAAATTTGATGGAGAAAAACAGTGCTCCCATCGGCGGCGTAAGTCTGGCTCGGGTCGAACAGAGCCGGGAACAGATGCATCAGAAGATCGATGATCTGTATGACGAGCTGGTTCAAAAGATTCTTATGGAGGAAAAGAGGCTGACAATGGACGACGGTGAACAACTGTTGTCACTGGCGGCAGATCCAGTACGGTTCAAGGGACTGAAGCCATCTAGGCTGTTATTCCCGGATGGCAGGATAGCGACTGTGCAGAATTGGCGGCAAGCCATTCTGGAAATCCTGCGGGAATGCAACAAAGACCCGATTAGACATGATCGGATGATGCGGCTCCGCGACTTGGTAGCGGGCAGATTGCGCCCACTTCTCAGTGGCAGTCCAAAGGGAATGAATGTACCTGTCATGATTGACGAAGGGCTGTATCTGGAGGGAAAACTGGATACGGAGTACCTCATCAAGACTGTGAGGGATCAGATATTAAATCCTGCTGGTTATGACTATGATAAGATCGGCTTGGCTGTCTACGATCCGAAACAGGAGATGGTACAGAAGAGCCAATCAATGCAGATGTAACACTCTGCTGTATGACGGAACTGAAATTGACCAGGCAGTCACCCTTGACAGATGGCGGAATCGTGGTATAATGAACATAGAAAAGGGCGTTGCCGATAGACGGTTAGCCCCCTAGTTGATTACAAGAAGTAAACCGCACTAGTTGGGGCTGGGGCGGTTTACTTCTTTTTTATGATCGTAATGATCAAACTGGCAAAGGTGATGAGAACCATGAGCAGCTGGAACAGTTCCTCATATGTAACAACATTCACACCTACCACCCCCTTCCAGTAAGGACAGGGGGTAAAGAAGGATCACCCCCTGAAAGAGGGGGATAACCGCCTACCGTGTTATGGCAACGCCCGGTTCTCGAAAGAACCACGTTTATTCTACCAAAATGTGACATAGAAGTCAAAACATATTTTCGATATGCCAGCTGTTTTCATGGCTGGCTTTTTGCTTTTGGAGGTGTGTACCGAATCAGGAGACAAACGAATTAACCATGGGCAGCCTGTTTGATGGGATCGGCGGCTTTCCTCTGGCGGCGGTGCGGAATGGCATCCGTCCGGTATGGGCAAGTGAGATTGAAGCTTTTCCTATCGAGGTGACAAAGCTGCGGTTTCCCAACATGGTTCATGCTGGGGATATCACAAAACTAAACGGAGCGGAGCTGCCGCCAGTAAATATCATATGTGGGGGCAGCCCATGTCAGGATCTCTCAGTGGCCGGAGCCAGAGCCGGTCTGGCCGGTGCGCGCTCCGGCCTTTTTATGGAACAGGTCAGACTTGCAAAGGAGATGAGAAATGCAGACGAATTACGAGGCAGAACAGCTATCGATATACGACCCCGATTCATGGTGTGGGAAAATGTTCCCGGAGCCTTCTCCAGCGGAACACCAAAAGGAGAAGACTTCCGGTGTGTTCTCGAGGAGATCGCCCGAATTAAGGTCGGTGGTGTTTCAATCCCTCGACCTTACCCCTGGCCATGGCAATCTGCTGGGCGAATCATACTGGGAGCTAATTTCTCCCTGGCGTGGAGATGCCTCGACGCTCAATACTGGGGTGTCCCCCAGAGAAGAAAACGGATCTTCCTTGTCGCGGATTTTGCAGGAAGATCCGCCGAAAAGATACTATTTGACCAGGAAAGCTTGCTTGGGTATCCTGCGTAGAGCTGTTGAACGGGGAAAGGAACTTCCTGAAAAGCTGAAGCGGGCGCTGGAGATTCAAGCTGGTCTCGTTCTGCTGGATGGCAGACCCACGAAACTGGAAGCCTACCATATCAACCAGAGGGACGAGGGGATCGACCTTCACGGCGTATCCGGAGCGTTGATGGCGACTAGTACTCTGTAAATCCTAAATCTTTATAATGGGGTATAGATGCTTCAGCTTA
>OKSC01003321.1_pt1 | contig 12146 bp, 8 predicted proteins | sample 1601161 | NCBI WGS metagenome assembly OKSC01 (sample SAMEA3541552, study PRJEB24748) | human gut metagenome | biome: human gut; feature: human-associated habitat; material: faeces | place: China | collected 2012
GCAAAAAGAGGCCGTTTAACAACGGTCCATGGTGTGATCGAAACGCCAGTATTTATGAATGTCGGGACTGTGGCAGCGATCAAAGGTGCAGTCAGTACAGATGATCTCAAAGATATTGGAACACAGGTGGAGTTATCTAATACATATCATCTGCATGTAAGAACAGGAGATAAGCTGATCAAGGAATTTGGAGGGCTGCATAAGTTTATGCACTGGGACCGCCCGATCCTTACAGATTCTGGCGGATTTCAGGTGTTTTCATTGGCGAAGCTTCGTAAGATCAAAGAAGAAGGAGTTTCTTTTGCTTCTCATATTGATGGAAGAAAGATTTTCATGGGACCAGAAGAAAGTATGCAGATCCAGTCAAACTTAGGATCAACGATCGCGATGGCATTTGACGAATGTCCGCCACATCCTGCAACAAGAGAATATATGCAGAATTCCGTGGATCGTACAACAAGATGGTTGAGACGATGCAAAAAAGAGATGGACCGCTTAAATTCTCTGGAAGATACAGTCAATCCACATCAGATGTTATTTGGGATCAATCAGGGTGGAACATTTGAAGATATCCGAATCGAACACGCCAAAGAGATTTCCAAGATGAATCTGGATGGATATGCACTAGGTGGACTTGCAGTTGGAGAAACGCATGAAGAGATGTACAATATCCTTGAAAAGACAGTGCCATATCTGCCAGAAGATAAACCAACTTACCTGATGGGGGTTGGAACACCGGTGAACATTTTAGAAGCAGTTGACCGTGGAGTTGATTTCTTTGATTGTGTATATCCAACAAGAAATGGCCGTCATGGACATGTATATACGAATCAGGGAAAACTTAATATGTTCAATAAAAAATACGAATTGGACCATCGTCCGATCGAAGAAGGATGCCAGTGCCCAGCCTGTAGAAGTTACAGCAGAGCCTATATCCGACATCTTTTAAAAGCAAAAGAAATGCTAGGAATGAGATTATGTGTCTTGCATAATTTGTATTTTTATAATACAATGATGAGTGAGATTCGTCAGGCAATCGAAGAAGGCAATTATAAGGAATACAAGAAACGTAAGATCGATGGCATGATGAACCAGTAATCTTATTAGAAAGATGGAGGAAGAAAATGGATCAGGTTACAATGACAATTCTGATGTTGGTTGTTTGTTTTGGATTAATGTACTTTTTAACGATCAGACCACAGAAGAAAAAAGAAGAAGAGTTAAAACAGATGATGGAAACTCTGGAAGTTGGAGACAGCGTGTTGACAACAAGCGGATTTTACGGAGTTGTTGTAGATAAAGTTGATGAAACAACAATCATTGTTGAATTTGGTAACGACAAACATTGCCGTATCCCAATGGAGAAATCAGCAATCCAGGCAATGGAAAAAGCGAACGCATCATCATCTGAAGAATAAGATGAATATTTGATCAAAAGAAAAGAATCTGAGACAGAGAATAGTATCTGTATTTCAGATTCTTTTTTTGTTTCTTAATGATAATTCATCAGATCATCAATCAAATGATCTGGGACAAATAACGGTCCGCGTCCGGTTCCAATTTCGATATCTGGTTTATTCGTTCCATGGAAGTCTGATCCTCCAGTTGCAAGAAGATCATATTCTTTCTGCCATTGGCGAAGTTTTGTGATCTGGCCGATATGATGGGAAGAATGATAAACTTCGATTCCTGCGAGCCCTTCTTCTTTCAGATCATGAATGAGATGTTTGGTATCTTCATTTGAGAATTTATATAAAAATGGATGTGCAAGAACCGGAATTCCGCCAGCATCAAGGATTAATCTTAAGCAATCTTTTGGATCAAAAAATGGTTTTGGAACATAATATTTACACTTTTCACCAAGATATTTGGAAAAAGCCTGATCCATGGAAGAACAAATGCCTTCTGCGATCAAAGTTCTTGCAAAGTGAGCTCGTGTGATCACAGTATGAGGATCACCATTTTGCAGTTTTTCAAGCGTGATCGGATAACCGTCTTTTTGAAAGAGTTCGATCATATCAAGATTTCTCTGAAACCGTTTGTCACGGAGCATGTTCAGCGTTTGATTTAACTGCTGATCCTTATAGTTGATTCCGTATCCTAATACATGAATCTCACGATGAAGTGCATCACATGAAATTTCAATTCCAGGAATGAATTTCAGATCATCTGGAAGATCCATGGCAAGAATTTCAGGAATTCCATCGACAGTATCATGATCTGTCAGAGAAAATCCATATAATCCTTTTGCTATCACTTTTTGAACAATCTGTTTTGGTGTAAAAGTTCCATCGGAACAAGTAGAATGTATATGAAGATCGATCATAGGAAAACTCCTTTCGTATTTTTAATGTCAGTTTATCACAAAAAGGCATAGATTCAAAATACCAGTCATAGATTAAATAGAAAAAGGAGCAATTGTTATGGACATGGGGAAAAAGGGACTCTATATGATACAAAGTCTGGTATTTGCCTACATTGCCACAGGAATTTTATTGTGTCTTCTTGCATTTATCATCTATCAAAGCAATGCAGGAATGAAGATCGCGAATCTTGGAATCACACTTACATATATTCTTGCATCTGTTTTTGCTGGCATGCTGATCGGAAGTAAGATCGGAAAAAAGAAGTTTTTATGGGGATTTGCAGCAGGAATGTTATACTTTATGATCTTGACTTTGATCTCATGGATTTTTCAAAAAAATATCGTTCTGTTTTCCACAGAAAGGATCACAGCATGTTTCTTATGTATTGCAGGAGGAACTTTAGGTGGAATGCTTGCTATTTGAAAATGAATATGATACAATATAGCAAGTTATTTTATGAGAATCAGGAGGACGATAAGATGAAACATATTAAAACTCTGACAAATAAAACATTACAGAACACAGTGAAAAAAGGTGGATGTGGTGAATGCCAGACATCTTGCCAGTCAGCATGTAAAACATCTTGTACAGTAGGTAACCAGACCTGCGAACACAGCAAATAGTCAAATCGAACAAAGACTTTGTGCTTGAGGCGTTCCTTGTGGGCCGCCTCATTTTTTCGATGAAAGAAAATAACAAATAAAGGGAGAAAGAAACAATGGTTCACCAGTATAAAAATAATGGATATAACATGGTCCTTGATGTAGCAAGTGGATCTGTCCATGTGGTTGATGACCTGACATATGAGGTGATTGCTTTATATGAGGATCATACATTAGAAGAGATCATCAAAGAATTATCATCCTGGGATGAGAAAGATGTCAAAGAATCTTATGGAGAAGTTACAGAATTAAAAGATGCAGGTGTATTATTTACAGAAGACTGTTATGAAGAATACATTTGTGGATTCAAAGACAGACCAACAGTTGTAAAGGCACTCTGTCTTCATATTGCACATGATTGTAACCTTGCCTGCCGATACTGTTTCGCAGAAGAAGGAGAATACAAGGGAAGACGTGCATTAATGAGTGCTGAAGTTGGTAAGAAAGCATTAGATTTTCTTGTAGAGAATTCAGGAAACCGTAGAAATCTGGAAGTTGATTTCTTTGGTGGAGAGCCTTTGATGAACTTTGATGTAGTGAAAGAGATCGTTGCATATGGACGTTCTTTGGAAGAAACACATGATAAGAAGTTCCGTTTTACATTGACAACAAATGGTGTATTACTAAACGATGATATCATGGAGTTTGCCAATAAAGAGATGGATAACGTTGTATTAAGTGTGGATGGAAGAAAAGAAGTTCACGATTACATGAGACCATTCCGTAATGGAAAAGGAAGCTATGATTTTGTTATCGACAAATTCAAGAAATTTGCAGACAGCAGAAACCAGCAGAAATATTATGTAAGAGGAACTTTTACACATCATAACTTAGATTTCTCAAAAGACGTTATGCATTTAGCAGATGCAGGATTCGAACAGATTTCTGTAGAACCTGTTGTAGCACCAGATACAGCAGATTATGCGATCACAGAAGAGGATCTTCCAATTCTGATGGATGAATATGATCTTCTTGCAAAAGAGATGATCAAAAGAGAGAAGGAAGGAAAAGGATTTACCTTCTTCCACTTTATGATCGACTTAACAGGAGGGCCATGTGTTGCAAAACGTTTATCCGGATGTGGTTCAGGAACAGAATATCTTGCTGTGACTCCATGGGGAGATTTATATCCATGCCATCAGTTTGTAGGAGAAGAAGACTTCTTAATGGGTAATGTTTACGAAGGAGTCAAGAAAGATGAGATCGTCAAAGAATTCAAGGCATGTAATGTATACTCCAAAGAAGAATGTAAAAAATGTTTTGCAAGATTCTATTGCAGTGGTGGATGCAGTGCAAACTCTTATAACTTTAACGGTACGATCGATGGAACTTATGAGATCGGATGTAAATTAGAGCGCAAGAGGGTAGAATGTGCATTAATGGTAAAGGCAGCATTGGCATTAGAAGGGGAGACGGAGAATGAAGAAGCGTAATAGCAGCGGCAAGTATATTGCAGGGCTCATTTTACTGATCGCTTTGTGTGTATTTGGAGCATTTATCACAACCAAGGGAATTACAAAGAAGAAGATCGGTCGAGCAAGCAATATCGAACTTGGATTAGACCTTGCAGGTGGAGTTAGTATTACATATGAAGTAGATGGCAAGAATGTATCTGATAGTGATATGAAAGATACTGTATACAAACTTCAGAAGCGTGTAGAAGGGTACAGTACAGAAGCAGAAGTTTATCAGGAAGGAAAAGATCGTATCAATATCGAGATTCCTGGAGTAACAGATGCAAACAAGATTTTAGATGAGCTTGGTAAACCAGGAACACTTTCTTTTGCAGTTCAGAAACAGGTAAAAGTAAAGAAGAATGGAAAAACAACGACTCAGACAACATTAGATACTGTACTGACAGGTCAAAATGTTAAGAAAGCCAAAGCTGTAACTAATCAGAATCAGACAACTGGTAAGAAAGAATATTTAGTTGCACTTGAATTTGATGCTAAGGGAACAAAGGCATTTGCGAAAGCTACAAAAGCCAATATTGGAAAACCAATTTATATTATCTATGATAATCAGGTGATCAGTGCCCCAAATGTACAGGAAGCGATCACAAAAGGAGAATGTACGATCGATGGTATGGAAAGTTATGAAGCAGCAGAGAATTTAGCTTCATCAATTCGAATCGGTTCCTTACCAGTGAAATTAAACGAATTACGCTCTAACGTAGTATCTGCGAAATTAGGAGTGAATGCGATCCAGACAACGGTCAAAGCAGGAGTCATCGGATTTGTACTGGTATGCTTGATCATGATCGCATTTTATGCAGTGCCTGGTGTGATTGCGTGTGTGGCACTTGCGATCTATATGCTGATGATGTTATTAGCACTGAATGGATTTAATGCGACACTGACATTGCCGGGACTTGCAGGTATCATCCTCGGTATCGGTATGGCAGTTGATGCAAACGTTATCATTTATGCCAGAATTCAGGAAGAGATCGGGGCAGGAAAGAGTACAGGAGCAGCGATCAAATCTGGATTCGGAAAGGCAGCATCAGCGATCATTGATGGTAACGTTACAACATTGATCGCAGTATTAGTTTTATGGTTTAAAGGATCAGGAACGGTCAAAGGATTTGCTCAGACACTTGGAATGAGTGTATTGATCTCTATGTTTACAGCACTTGTGATCAGCCGATTCCTTGTATATGCGGCATATCATTTTGGACTTCGCGACAAGAAATGGTATGGAAAACCAAGAACGATCAAAACAAGAGATTTTGTCCGTACAGGTAAGAAATACGTTGCAGTTGCAGGTGTGATCATTTTGATTGGACTTGCTGCACTTCCAATGAATCGAAGCAAGATTGGATCAATCTTGAATTATGATCTGGAATTCTCAGGTGGTACAGCATCTACGATCACATTCAAGGATGACCAGAAAGTCAATGATTCTCTGGAAAAACAGGTTGTGAAAGCTTACGAGAAAGTCAGCAAGTCAACCTCTGTTCAGAGTCAGAAAGTAAAAGCAAACAATCAGATGGTTGTAAAAAGTGTAGAATTGAATCTGAGCCAGAGAAAACAGATTGAAAATACATTAAAGAAAGATTATAAAGTAAAATCTGTAACAACAGAGAATATCAGTTCAACGATCAGTAATGAAATGCAGAGAGATGCATTTATTTCCGTTGTGATCTCAGCGATCTGTATGCTGATCTACATTGCGATCCGATTCAAAGACGTGAAGTTTGGATCCAGTGCGATCATCGCATTGATCAATGACGTATTGGTCGTATTTGCAGCATATTCTGTTGGAAGATTATCTATTGGTGGAACATTTATCGCATGTATGTTAACAATCATTGGATATTCTATCAACTCAACGATCGTTATCTTTGACCGTATCCGTGAGAATCTGAAACTTCAGACGATCCGGACAAGAGATGATATCAAAGCACTTGTAAATCAGAGTATTTCAAGTACATTGGTTCGTACGATCAATACAAGTTTGACAACATTTGTTATGGTGTTAGCGTTATTCATCTGCGGAGTATCTTCCCTAAGAGAATTTGCATTAGCATTGATGGTTGGTGTCATCGGAGGAGCATTCTCTTCTGTATTCTTAACTGGACCACTTTGGTATATGATGAAGACGCGAATTGGATCAGATGTGATCAAAGAAAATCAGGCAGCCAGTCAAGCACAGCCAGAGAAGATCACAGCAAATCCAAACCGCAAGAAAAAGAAGAAAAAGAAAAGAAAATAAAACATTCAAAAAGAGTATTCAGTAAATACTGGATGCTCTTTTTTATGAAAAATGGAGTAAGATGATGGAACAGTGGTATCTGTATAAGAAAAGGGCTGATTTTAATCAGATTGGAGAAAAATTTAACATAGATCCAGTGATCGCACGGCTGATCCGCAACAGGGATGTGGTTGGGGATGAACAAATACAGCAGTATCTGTATGGAGAACTTTCAGATATTTCAGATCCTTTTTTGATGAAAGGTGTCAAAGAAGGAGTTGAGATTTTGAAGCAAAAGGTACAAGAAGGGAAAACGATCCGTATTATTTCAGATTATGATGTAGATGGAGTTGTCTCAAATTATATTTTGTGGAAAGCGATTCATGATCTTGGTGGAAAGATTGATTTTCAGATTCCAGACCGCATGAAAGACGGCTATGGAATTAATGAAAATATCATTGAAAAAGCAGTGGAAGACCAGATTGATACGATCCTTACCTGTGATAATGGGATTGCAGCAGCAGATGCAGTTGCATATGGCAAAGAACATGGACTGACAATGATCATTACGGATCATCATGATGTGCCATTTGATACCGATGAAGCAGGAGTGAGAAAAGAGGTTCTTCCACCAGCAGATGTAGTGATCAATCCAAAGCAGGAAGCATGCAATTATCCGTATCCGTTACTTTGTGGAGCAGGAGTGGCTTTTCAGTTTATGAGGGCATTTTATCAGGCAATGGAAGAAGATGAAAGCCAATTGGAAGAGTTGTTATCCATGCTTGCGATCGCGACTGTTTGTGATGTGGTAGATCTGACAGGAGAAAACAGAATCTTTGTCAAAGAAGGATTACGCCGAATCAAAGATACACAAAATATCGGGTTGAAAGCATTGCTGAATGTGCATGATCTGATGGATAAACAGATACAGTCTTATGCACTAGGATTTATTGTTGGACCATGTATCAATGCGAGCGGACGTTTGGAATCTGCCGAAAAAGCATTGAATCTATTTCTGGAAGAAGATGAAGAGAAGGCAAAACAGACAGCAGAAGAATTAAAAGAACTGAATGATCTTCGGAAAACCATGACAGAAAATGGTGTAAAAGAGGCACTGGGACAGGCGTTCGAATATGAAGCAAAAGGAGATAAAGTGCTTGTATTATATCTTCCAGAATGTCATGAAAGTATTGCAGGTATCATAGCAGGAAGGATCAAGGACCGCTTAAATCATCCAGTATTTGTCTTAACAGATGCAAAAGAAGGAATCAAAGGTTCTGGACGTTCCATCGAAGGATATTCCATGTTTGAAGAGATGATGAAAGTCAAAGAGGTGTTCACAAAGTTTGGGGGACATCCAATGGCAGCAGGATGTTCTTTGGAAAAAGAAAAATTACAGGAATTCCGCAAAAAGATCAACGAGAACTGTACCCTTGAGAAAAAAGATTTTGCAAAGAAAGTACAGATTGATATTGATATGCCAGTTGATTATATCACCATGGATCTGATCTATCAGTTATCTGTTTTAGAGCCATTTGGAAAAGAAAATAAAAAACCATTATTTGCGCACAGAAAGTTAAAAGTGGAACGTGTGAATGTTTTTGGAAAAAATAAAAATGTGATAAAATTAGCATTAAAGAGTAGTCAGGGAACTAGGATTGATGGCATGATTTTTGAGGATGAAAATGAATTTCGAGAGAAAATGGGAACAGCAAAGTATATCACATGTACATATTATCCAGTGATCAATGAGTATCAGGGATATAAAAGTCTTCAGATCAACATTCAAAATTATTTTTTTGTGGAGGAATAGCATGAGTAAGATAAAATTAGTAGCAATGGATTTAGATAATACACTCTTAGACAGCGAGAAACAGATTTCAAAACACACAGAAGAAGTTCTAAAAGAAGCGATCAGAAGGGGTGTTTATATAGTTCCAGCAACAGGACGTATTTTTAAAGCAATTCCAGAATTTTTAAGAGATATTCCAGGCGTTCGATATGCAGTTTGCTGTAACGGGGCAACTGTTTATGATCAGAAAGAAGATAAGATCATATATACAAATCATCTACCAAAAGAAACGGTATTTTCGTTGTTTGATATTTTGGAAAAATATCATTGTACACGTGATATTTATCAGAATGGGCAAGGGTATATGGAACGATGCTATTTTGACCATCTTGCAGAGTATGGTGTATCAGATCATGTATTAAAACTTGTGAGAGATACAAGACTGCCACTGGATGATCTGCGAAAGTACATTGAAGAGCATCCGCTGGGAATTGAGAAGATCAATGTATTTTTTGATGATATGGAAGAGCGGGAAACTGCAAGACAAGAATTAATCGAGAAAAATATTGCGAGTGTATCAAGTTCTCTGGGAAATAACATTGAAATAAATCAGATTGGATGTGATAAAGGAGATGGACTTTTACATCTGGCAGAGCAAATTGGACTATCTATGGATGAAGTGATGGCATGTGGAGATGCAGGAAATGATACGATGATGATCAAAGCTGTAGGAACCGGTGTTGTTATGGAAAATGGACAACCTGATCTGAAAGAGATCGCAGACTTTGTGACAAAGACAAATAATGAAGATGGTGTTGCATATGCAATTGAAAAATTAGTCTTTGAAGCATAAGATGTGAAAAAAATGTGAACATGGATCATGACCATTCATTTTTATTGACGAGGGTATCCAAAGTGGTATAATAAGTATGTTTAAATAGTTAGGGGGAACAATGAAAGATGAGAAAAACACGTAAAACAGCAGCTGTAGTAGCTCTGTATACGTTTTTGATGCTTGGATCAGTGTCTGTGGTCAGAGCAGATCAGCCAGTCACAAGAGAGCAAATAAGCAGTGAACAGACTGAGACCAAGACAGATTCTTCTGCCCAGACGACAGAAAGTGAAGCAACGACAGAGACAACAACACAGACGACTCAGGCAAAGCCGACAACGGAAGCAACAACGCATACGCATACAACGGCTGCAGCAACACATACAAAGAAACATACAGCGGTAACGCATACAAAGAAACAAAAGACAAAGTCTGATCAAGATAAGAAGAAAGATAAAAAAGATAAGAAAAAAGACAAGAAAGATAAAAAATCTATCATTCCAAAAGTATATAATGATCATAGTCTTGAGATGAAAGATAAGAAAGAGACGATACAGGGATTTATTTACTTTAATCAGGCAGATGCAGCATGGAATGACAATGGATATCAGATCAAAAGCAGTGGATGCGGACCAAGCGCTATGGCAGTTTGTATCAGTTCGCTGACGAATAAATGGGTAACTCCAGTTGATACAACAGTATGGGCATATAAGAATGGCTATTACAGTAGTGCTGGAGCAAGTCATGAGATGGTCCCAGCACTGGCACAACAGTATAAACTGGAATGTCATGGACTTGGAAGTGATGTCAGCAAGGTTAGAGATGCATTGAAGAAGAAGCATCCAGTAGTAGCACTGATGGGGCCAGGATATTTTACGAAGAAAGGTCATTTTATCGTATTGGTTGCGATCGATGATAATGATCAGGTAACGGTTGCAGATGTTGGAAGCAGACAGCGTACACAGTACAAATATCCACTAAAAGAAGTGATCGCACAGACGAAGTCAGCATCAGCAGGAGGTCCATGCTGGGAGATTTATTCTGATCAAAAGATATCTGCGAAGGCTGATAAGAAGGCAAAGCAGCTGAAAGCTGAGAAGAAATACAGAAGCAAAGAATTTAAAGCAATGTATAATGAAATCAAGTCAGTATTGCAGAAGAATTATCAGTTAGCGGTTCCACTAAAGAAAGGAACACTAGTTAGTGAAGAACAGTTTGTTACGATCACATCCTTAGGAATCAACGATAAAGTTTCCGTAATGGATGCGAGCAAGAAGTTAACAAGTGATGTTGATCTTGATACAGTAGTAGATGAGATTCAGACAGAGGCAGTCAAGGATTCTTTTTGGAATACGATCATGATCGCACCTGACAAAACTAATTTGACAGATAAATAAAATAGTATATATTACATAAAGAAAAGCACAGAATCATTGAGTATGATCAATGATTTCTGTGCTTTTTCTATTCTAAAAAATAGGAGGAAAGAAAAATGAAGATTCAAAATATGATCAAAAAAATAACGATTGCTGTATTATCTGTAGCAATGATGCTTGCACCTATCGTTAATATCAAAGCGGCATCAACAGATGTGGTCGATACAAGCAAAACCGGATCCATAACGATCCACAAATATGACATGACAGCAGCAAAACAAGCCGGTGTTAATACCAGTCAGTTTACACCAACAGGAAAACAGGACACTGCTGCGGAAGCAGCCTTGGAAAAATATGCGATCAAAGGTGTGGAATTTAGTTACCTGCGAGTTGGAGATGTTGAACAGCAGAGTGAGAATGGAAAGATTCAGATGATCTATGAACTTCCAACCACAATACAGCAGATTTTGGGTTTGACATCTTCTGATGCAGCTAAAACAGAAGGAAGCAAGACATATTTCACAAGCCAGCAGATCAATGAGAAACTTGCAAAGGCATTAGAAGATAATACGGTAACGAAAGATAAATTAGAAGATTACATGGGAAAGAATGGGACAGCCATGGATGAAACTAATGCTAATGGTGTGACAAGTAAAGACAAATTGCCACTGGGTCTTTACCTGATCGTTGAGACAAAGGCACCAGAAAATGTAACTTACACAACAAATCCATGGTTTGTACAGTTGCCATCCACGGATTCTAAGGGAGATGACTGGTTCTATGATGTAATCTGCTATCCAAAGAATGAAACTGGAAATCCAACACTTGACAAAAGAGTACGCAATAATCCAGATCAGGACAATGTAACAACTGCCAATACAGACAGACTGGCAGATTTTACTTCTGCAAGAAATGAATACAAATACCAGAGTACCGTGACAGCCTCTAAAGCAGAAAGACTGGATTATCAGTTCATTTCCAAATTGCCACATATCACATCATCAACAACCTATCTGTCAACTTATACATTTAACGATACAATGGCAAATGGAATGACATATGGGAAAGATGCCGTGATCGCAATCTATGAAACTAAGGATGCAACGGACAGAACAAATGTGAACAATGTTGAGAAGAGTGGTGCATTGGCTGTATGGAAGAGTTCCGACACGGATCCAAAGTTTGCAGCAACATACGGAAAATCTGGAAACGATCCTGCAATGAAGATCGAGATGACAAAAGCAGGACTTAATGAGTTGAATAAGAAATATTCTGATAAATATATCGTTGTATACTATACAGCTAAGGTAAACACAGATGACAGCGTTATTCTTGGTGATAAAGGAAATTCAAATGATGTATTCCTTACGCTTTTCCCAGAGATCAATCGGCAGGAACACCATTTCGCCTTCTCCGTTGCGGGTC
>OKSC01003330.1_pt1 | contig 12110 bp, 10 predicted proteins | sample 1601161 | NCBI WGS metagenome assembly OKSC01 (sample SAMEA3541552, study PRJEB24748) | human gut metagenome | biome: human gut; feature: human-associated habitat; material: faeces | place: China | collected 2012
GCCCTCGAGCGGGCACTGCCACTCCATGCTGTCGGGCACGTCGCCGTCCTCCAGATGGTTCGCCGCAACGGGCAGATATCTTCTGAGCTGCTGAATGCGCGCCTTTGCGACATACGGATTTTCCGCAGTCAGCGAGCCGCCGACGCAGCCGCCCGAGCAGGCGTTCAGTTCGACGAAATCGAGCCTGTCAAGCTTCTCGTCCTCTATCTCCTCGAGCACTTTTATGACATTCTCTATGCCGTCCGCGGCCAGATATTTGTCCTTGAGCAGAGCGGCAGATTCGCCGCCGCTCGACGCCCAGCTGACTCCCATGAGCCCCGACTCGCAGGCGTCCTCCGGCGCTCCGAGGTGGTTCATCTGCTTTAAAAGCACAGGGTATATGTCTTTCATCGCTATCGCCGCGTCAACGTTTGACTCCGGCAGGCAGATTGGCTGCTTGACGGCGGTTATCTTCGCGGGGCAGGGCGTGATAAAAAATATGCCTATCTCCGAAGAATCGAGACCCGTCTTGGCCTGCGCCTCTTTGCGCGCTATCATGGCGGCGGTCTCCATGGGAGAGTTGAGCGGCAGAACGTGGGGAATAAGATTCGGGAAGCAGACCCTTATCAGCCGGCACACGGCGGGGCACGCCGAGGATATGACGGGCTTGGGTATATCGTGCTCCGCGATATATTTTCGCGTAGCGTCGCTTATCAGCTCGGCGCCCCTTGCCACCTCGAAAACCTCATCGAAGCCGAGCCTTTTCAGAGCCGTTATGACATAGCCGATATCGTCAAGGTGGTTAAACTGCCCGTAGAGCGAGGGCGCGGGCAGAGCTACTCTGTATTTGAACTCGATTATTCTGTTCATCGAGTCGCGGTGCGAATATTTTGCATGGTGCGGGCAGACGCGGATGCACTCGCCGCAGTCGATGCAGCGTTCGGAGATAATATGCGCCTTGCCGTTTCGCACGCGGATAGCCTGCGTGGGACATCGCTTTATGCAGTTGGTGCAGCCCATGCACTTCTCCTCGTCGAGCCGCACCGAATGGAAATACGTGTTCATATGGAAAACCCTCCCGGCGCCCGCGGACACGGGCGCTCAGTCAGCAATCGTTATTGTATACTGTTATACACTTTGAGACTGATAGTCGTTCCGACATCCTTTTCCGTCTCTATGTTCATCTCATCGGTATACTTCTTTATATTGGGCAGACCCATGCCCGCTCCGAAGCCGAGGGCGCGCACCTTATCGGGCGCGGTCGAATAGCCCTCCTGCATGGCGAGCTCGACATTCTCTATGCCGGGGCCGTGGTCGGTGAGCACCATGGAAATGCACTCGGGCGATATCTCGACGTCTATCTCGCCGCCGCCCGCATGAATGACCATATTTATCTCGCCCTCATACATGGCTATCGAGACGTTTCTTATCACGTTGGCGTCGAAGCCGAGCCCCTTGAGCACGCGCTTTGTCTCGCCGGACGCCTCGCCCGCGCGGGTAAAATCCTCTCCGTCAACGTCAAAGTGGAGCTTCATATTATCCATTTGCCGCCCGTCCTCCTCTCAGCCCTGCCTGATAGAGCTTTCCGCAGGAGGTAAACATTTCGAGCTCGGTTTTGAGCACGACTATATCAAGCTCGCGCGCAAGGTCGAGTATCGCGTCACCCGGCACCTTGCCGCGCACGAACACTATGACCTTCATATCCATCATTTCGGCGGTACGCACGACCTGAGGATTGACAAGCCCCGTGAGCAAAACAGCCTGCTCCTTGACAAACGCGAGCACGTCGCTCATCATGTCGCTTCCGCAGGCGGTATGCACCTCTCTGTCCAGATGATCGCCGCCGCAAAGCAGTTCGGCCGAAAGAATTTCTTTAAGCTGTAAAACAGTCATTATACTCCACCCTCTTAGCAAAGTTCTCAACTTTTTCGGAGTTTTCCTCCGACTTATGTTGATTATAACATGACAGCGCGGTCTTTTCAACCTCGGGGAAATAAAAACGGGCGGGATTTATCCCGCTGATCCCTTCGCAATCTACTTGCAGGGTCGAGCTTTGCTCGCCTGCTGTAGTTGTTTCATAAACCGCGGGCGGATGATATCCGCCCCTACACGGTTGCGATATACGCAAGCTGCTGTAATTTTGCGGCTATTCACTTTGTAGGGTGCGGCGACTCGACGCACCGCTGCCGCCGCCAAAAGCCCAAGTACAGACAATGAAGCCGGGATTTGCGGGAGATAAGCAATTACGGCTCCCCTGCAGGGGAGCTGGCTCGGCAAAGCCGAGACTGAGGGGTTATTGCACGGATTCGCCCGATTTTTTCACGGCTGTTTATTTCTTCAATGTACTTTTGTAGGGGTCGGCGACTCGACGCACCGCTGTCGCCGCAGGCGGCACAGGAGACAAGCCTCAAGCGGAGAGCGTTTTACACGACACGGATGAATAAATAGATTTTCGGTGACGTTAATGCGTCAAAGGGTCGTCGAGTCGCCGACCCCTACGCAATCTACTTGCAGGGTCGAGCTTTGCTTGCCTGCTGTTGCTGCCGCATAAACCGCAGGCGAATGATATCGCCCCTACACGGTTGTGATATATACAAAAGTAAAAAGTCCCGGCAGACAATATGCCTGTCGGGACTGAATCTGTTTTACGGATAATCGGCTTTTGCGGGACTGCCGAACGCCGAATATCGGACTTATTTCTTTGCTTTTGCGGCTTTCTTGGCTTTTCGCTCTTCCTTGCTGTCGAGCCAGCCGAACTTGTACATTGCAAACGCGCCGAGGAGCGATGCTATAATGGTGACGAAGATAAGCGTTCCGACACCCATGGTCGAGGCGAAGATGAGGGTTATGACGCCGACCATTATCGGGAATATCGAAATTCTCCAGTGCTTTGCGAAGTAGGTGGCGGCGAGCGCACCGAAGAGCGCGGGCAGCACCTGCTTGAAGGCGGGGGCGATGTTGGGGTTAGTCGTCAGCATCGGGAGCACCGGACGGAAGGCGAGCACGCCGACGGCGAGGATTATAGTAGTCGTGATAGCCGAGGACGCTATGGCGATAGTCGAAATGACCTCGCCCTCCTCGGAGTTTGCGCGCACGCCCGCGTTCTCCATGGCGTTGAGTCCGCAGGGCAGCTTGAGGTTTGTTATGTTGCCGGTGACGAAGCTCAAATATGTTCCGCCCGCGCCGAGCATGGGCGCGTAGGTGATCACCTCGGCTATGCCGGAGAGCCAGTATACCGGGATAACGACCTTCATTGCATTGAAGAGATTCGAAGCCTCGGGCCACGCATTGTAGTGTGTGCTTATCGCTATCGGCACAAACATGAGGGCGGCAATCGCGGTTATCGAAGAAATTCTGCCCCAGACGTGAACTTTTTCGCTGTAGGGCTTTGCGTTCTTTTTACTCATTTGCGTTTCCCTCCTTATCAGCCTCTCCACTCAAGATAAGCAAGTCCCTCGGGGCAGACCTTTGCTATGACAATAGCAATGCCCATCGCGGCGAACATACTTATCGGAAGAGCGAAGGTTTCGAGCCACTTTATCTTGAATTTTCTGCAAAGGAAAGTGAGCAGGGTCATGAAAATCATCGACGCGGCGAGCACGCACACGGACATAAAGCCCGCGCCGTCGCCGAACTCATGGCCGTAGAGCGGATTGTCGCCCGCCTTGCCCGCGCCCGCAATGGAGCGCGCTACGAATGCGGCGATAATGCCGATGAACGCGGCGGCGGAAAGGGTGTCGGCAAGCTTCGAGTTCTTGTCGGCGACCTTGCCCATGGTCTTTTGCACCTTCTTCATAACGAAGATGATGAGAATAAGCGGCAGGATGCAGCCGATAGTCATTACAAAGGCTATCGTCGCAAAAATCTTGGGGTCGGTGACGGGGCTCGAAAGAGTCAGACCGAAGGTATCGAGCGCTGCCTCCGCGGCGACGCTCTCATAGGCGAGGTTGCCTATGACCGAAAGCCTTATCCACGGCAGGACGATGCCCAGGGAGTTTGCGAGCACGATGACAGTAGCGAGAATAGAGATGGCGGGAGCGATGGTAAACACCGCGCTCGACATGACCGTATTCTTCAGCTTTTCTGTTGATATTCCGAGTTTTTTGCCTTGTTTCCATGCCTTGATGAGGAAGAACAGCGACTGCGCTATGACAAAGGCGACGATGAAAAGACCGATTCCTATCATAAAGCCGTTTTCCTTGAAGTTTTCAGGGACCACAAAAACACCTCCTATAAGTTTTCAGCGTATTAACTCACTAAGAATGATATCATATTATGGCGGTGCCCGTCAAGAAAAGTCGAAGATATATTGTAAAAAATGTGCAATAACCACGCTTCTTTTATTTTCTGTCTGTGTCAACATCAAAGCTTCCATATATAAAAATTTTATTTGTAATATTTTAAAGCCGGTACATACATTTCCGCCATTCTGTTCAACTTTTCATTTATCCGCATAATCTCCCTCAAGCGGCAAACAATAGACTTACACAGAAAAGCAAGGGAGTTAATATAATGAAAGCAACAGGCATAGTCAGACGAATCGACGACCTCGGCAGGGTCGTTATCCCAAAGGAGATCCGCCGCACGATGCGTATCCGCGAGGGCGACCCGCTCGAAATATACACGGACGCGGACGGCGAGGTTATTTTTAAAAAGTATTCGCAGGTGGGCGAGCTGTCGTCTTTAACGGCGCAGTATGCCGAGGTTTTGCATAAGAGCACGGGGCTGCCCGTGGTGATAACCGACCGCGACAGGGTCATCTCCTGCGCGGGAGTGCCGAAGAAGGAGACGGTCGAGCGCAGGATAACGCAGGCGCTCGAAAACGTTATGGAGAGCCGCACCCCGTTTATTTTCGCGCGGGACGGCGAACCCTTTCGCCCGATAGAGGGCGTCGAGCGCGACGCGGCGGCGGCGTTTCCGATAATCGGCGCGGGAGATGTGTCGGGCGCGGTGGTTCTGCTCGCCGCGGACGGCGCAACGGTGCCGTCGCAGACGGAGATAAAGCTCGTTCAGGTCGCCGCGTCGTTTCTCGGCAAGCAGATGGAGGAATAGCCGTTTTCCCTTGACAAATGCCGCCCCGCGCTATAAAATAATCGCATATCCGAATGACGGGTTTGGGAGAGAGCCGGTTTTCCGGCCACCGAAGGGGCGAAACTCTCAGGTAAAAGAACCGAGCCGGGACGGAGCTCTGGAAAGGCATTTGCACCGACGAAGCAATCCGCGAAGCGGAGAATCTTTCAGGTAAAAAGACAGAGTACACCATTGTTTCTTATGGTGTACTCTTTTTTGTTTCGGAGGGGTCTATGGATATTCTTATTTTCGTTTTCGAAATCATCGGCACCGTCGCATTCTCCGTCTCGGGCGCTATGACGGGGCTGAAAAAGAACATGGATATTTTCGGCGTTATGATACTGGGCGTCATAACGGCTATCGGCGGCGGGGTCATACGCGACCTCGTCCTCGGCATAACGCCGCCCGGCACCTTCGGCAGACCCGTCTACGCGATAGTAGCAACGGTCACCGCGATAATAACATTTCTGCCCGCCGTGCACCGTCTTATCACGAGAAATCAGCATATCCGCGACTTCGTTCTGCTCGTTCTCGACTCGTTGGGGCTCGGCGTGTTTACGGTAGTCGGCATACAGACAGCCTACAGAGCCTCGAGCGAAAACAGCATCTTTCTTATATTATTTGTCGGAGTCATAACCGGTGTCGGCGGCGGAGTCCTGCGCGATGTGCTCGCGGGGGAGAAGCCGTACATATTCGTAAGGCATATCTATGCCTGTGCCTCTATCGCCGGCGCCGTCGCCTGCATTATAATCTGGCGCTTCAACAGCACCGCCGCGGTTATTTCTGGCGCCGCGATAATATTTGTCATCCGTATGCTCGCCGCCCATTTCAGATGGAGTCTGCCAAAGGCGAACGTTCTCGCCCCGTCGGACGAAAAAGAGGCGGCCGAAAACGACGAGAACACGCAGGAAGTATAACCCGATTTTTTAAATCGGCATGGGATCGTTTGAAAGCAGTATGACAATTATAACGGCTATTGCAAATGCCGCTATGCCGATAATAACGGCTGCTTTTTTGCCGAGCTTTTTCTTTGCAGCCCTGCATATCAGCGCAGCAAGCGCCACGGCGACGGCAGCCGCCGCAAGGGCAATTCCCAACGATTTCCACAGCCACGAAAGCTCGTAAATCTTATTCATAGAGTCGTCCTTTCTGCTTTTAAAGCGTCATTTTAAAACCGTTTTCTTCAGTCTTTCCAGATCCTCTGCATCGGGATGCGACAGGGCGCAGTCAAAATTTTCGATAAGCATATCGAGGTTCGCCGGAGGATTCGGGCACCTCCGGGGTTATCTCGCCGAAATAATCGCGGTTTTCTTTCGGCAGAGCCTCGTCTATTGCATCGGCAAGAAGCTTGGTGGTGCTCGTAGAGCTGCTGAACACAACAGAACAGCGTTCCATGCTGCCGTCCCCTTTGTTTGTATATTTTACGCTTCGCTCCCGCACCGACGTGCGTGAGTATTTTTTAAGGTGTCATATATAAATTTCCCCATCTCGTCTATAACATCCTCCGCCCGGGGAAAAGCTCCGGCAACGTTTATATAGCCGTGACCCATACCGTTATATACGACAAAAATCACCTTCTGTGCCGGACGTATTACGCTTTTGCCGCAAAGGCACAGGTGAAAATACCGCCGCTCTGCTTTGCGGCCACGTGACCGCCGTACTTTTCGGCGGTCTCCTCGAGAATCTTCAGCCCGTAGCCGTGCTCGCCCGTGCGCTTCTTTTTCTTCTCCTCATAATCGGGGGCGACTGCGTTTTCGCTGCTTATATAGAGCATTCCGTCGTTTTCGTCGACAAAGCTCTTTATCTTTATATATCTGTTGTCCTCGAGCGCCTCCGCCGCGTTTATCGCGTTGTCGAAAATATTGACATACGCCTTGCAAACGTCGACCTCCTCCATGCCCACGGATTTCGGCACATCGAGATTGAAGTCATATGCAATGCCGTTTTCGCGGCACTCCTTGGCCTTGTTCGAGGCTATGGCATTGACGAGCGTGTTGAGGCAGAACTTCTCTATTTTTATATCCTCGACCTGAGTTTTGAGCTGGTCGAGCATTCGCTCCGCCGATTCGCGGTCAACCTCGGTTCCGCCGTGTACGACCTCGTACGCCGTCTCGATTATGTTGGCGAGGTCATGGCGTATTTTTCGCACCTCACCGCTGCTGTTTTCGATATTTCTGTAATATTCGAGATTGAGAGCGTTCTGGTAGTCCTTTATTCTCAACTCCTCGCGCAGCTTCTCGTTCTGCGCCGAGCGCGACATGATATAGAACAAAACGGCGTCGGAGATTATGCAGAGCACCGCCGCGATGCAGAGCATTATCATCGGCGCGCGGGTCGGGTCCTCAAGAAACGGCAGGCCGGTGTTCTTGTCCCTGAACCAGCCGTAGTAAGAGATTATCATCATCGCCGCCGCCATGACTATGACCTGGCTCAGAGGGAAGAAGATAAACGTCGCCATCTGCCCGCTTGGCAGGAGCATATTTTTTTGCCGCTTCATTCTTATATAGGTAAAGCCGGCAAAAAGCAGTATCAAAAGCACGGTATTGGGCAGAGAGACAAGATATGTCATAATGTCGTCATAGGGGTTCAGTCCGCAGGCGATGCCGCCGCTGATGAGAAGCGCCGACACGAGATATGTAAACGACAGCAGCACCACGGAGACAAAAAGCCTCGTTCTGAGCTTATCCTTGAAATAGACTACGGACGAGAAAAAATAATATGCAAACGCCGGTATTTTAAAAAATACCGACGGCACATCATAAAAATATCGCTGGGAGAGCGCTATTGCGGCAAAGGGAATGAGTGTCAGAAAAAACACCGCATAGCGATTAAAGCGCGGCGTGAGGTTCATGCAGAGGAACAGCACCACGAGCGCTATCGAGAAAAAGTTAAAAACATACCAAAAGACATCAAAAAAGGTCATTTTACCGAAGCTCCCTTGAAAAGCACATACTTGTCCACCGACTCGGTTTTCTTCGAGCGGCTTATCGGAAATACCTTTCCGTTCATCATATAAAAGTGCGTCGCCGTATACCTGGCTATATATTTCAGGTTCACGAGGTAGCTCTTATGGCAGCGGACAAAACTCTCCCTGAGCTGCTCTTCCGCATCGTCGAGCTTGCCGTAGGCCGTGATGCCGTCCCCGTCCACCATATGTATCTCAACGGAATTCCGCTCGCTCGAGACGTAAAGTATTCTGTCGCTGTCCACTTTACCGGACACGCCGTGGCGGGAATATTCCAAATATTTTTTATTCGATTTGCGGCCGCCGCTGCGCTCGCGCTCGATATATCCGAGCAGAAGCGTCGGGTCTATAGGCTTATAGATATAGCCGCAGTCGTCGACCTTGACAAACGCCTTGGAGACGAGATCCTGATTTCCCGAGACAAACACTATCTTGATTCCCGGGCATACCGCGCCTATGAAGCCGGCGATATCCACGCCGCTCTCGTCCTTGACGGCGATATCGACAAAGGCGAGGTCAAAGTTGTTGTCGGCATCCTCCGGCGCAAGCCTTTCGGACAGCTCGGCGGAGCTGTGTACGCCGACAAGCTCTATATCCGGATATGCGTCTTCGATTATTCCCGAGATTCGAGAAACCATTGCGGGTTCGTCGTCGCATATGAGAATACGCATGGAAAGCCCTGCCTTTCTTTAAGATAATTACAATATACCCGTATTTACAGTATACCTAAAATACGGACTTTTTGCAAGAAAAAACCGCAAAATAAAAAATCACGTTCTGCTCTTTTCAAAGAGAAATAATTGTTGTATAATTTTGATATATAAGAGTATTGATGAGGGGTGTTCGTTTGTCCGGGGAGTATTCCAGCCGCAACCGCAGGATGCTCAAAAAGCTCCTGCCCTACTATAAAAAATATTCGGGGCTCTTTGCCCTTGATATGTTCTGCTCCGCGCTGACTACCGTATGCGAGATAGCTCTCCCGCTGATAGTTCGGCAGATAACCGACCGCGCGGCGCACGACATTCACGACCTGACGGCGGAGCTGATTATAAAAATCGTCGGCTTCTATATCCTGCTGCGCATTATCGACACCGCCGCCAACTACTATACGGCGTCGGGCGGGCATATCATGGGCGCAAGGATAGAGACGGATATGCGAAACGACCTGTTCTCGCATCTTCAGGATATGTCCTACTCTTTCTACGACGACACGAAGATAGGCCAGCTCATGTCGCGCATAACAAACGACCTGTTTGATATCACGGAGCTATCTCACCACGGCCCCGAGAATGTGCTGATGACCGTGATAAAGATAATCGCGGGCTTCATTATGTTCGCGTCGATGAACATATGGCTTGCGGTCATAGTCTTTTCGCTCTTGCCGCTTATGATGCTCCTGACCTCGCGCAGCCGCCGCAAGATGCGCGCCGCGTTCAAGCAGCAGAGGCGCGAGATAGGCGAGATAAACGCGCGCACCGAGGATTCTCTGCTCGGCATAAGAGTTGTCAAGAGCTTTGCAAACGAGGATATCGAGCGCGAAAAATTCAACGAGGGCTCGCGCCGCTTCTTCAAGTCCAAGCAGAACGGCTACAGATACATGGCGATCTTTCATTGCACCGTCCGGCTCTGCGACGGGCTTATGTATATAGCGATAGTCGGCATAGGCGCGGCGTTCATGATGAAGGGCAAGACTACCGTAGGCGACTTCTCGGCGAGCCTGCTCATGGTCAGCACCCTGCTCTCGGCGATACGCACGATAGTCGAGTTCAGCGAGCAGTTTAACCGCGGCATGACCGGCATAGAGCGCTTCACCGAGATAATGGACGAGGTCAGCGACATAAAGGACAGCCCCGACGCAAAGCCCATAGAGAACGTCAGAGGCGATATAGAATTCAGGCGCGTCACATTTTCATATAAGGGCACGGATAAGAAAATCCTCTCCGACTTCTCCCTGCACATAGCTCCTGGCGAGAATGTCGCTCTGGTAGGGCCCTCCGGCGGCGGCAAAACTACGCTGTGCAATCTTATCCCCCGCTTCTACGATGTGGATTCGGGCTGCATCTTACTCGACGGCACGGATATCCGCGACATAACTCTCGCTTCCCTGCGCTCGAATATAGGCACGGTTCAGCAGGATGTCTATATGTTCTCCGGCACGGTCAGGGAAAATATAGCCTACGGCTGCCCGGGAGCCGAAAACGAAGATATCACGGCGGCAGCCAAGAGAGCCGGAGCGCATGAGTTTATAGAGGAGCTGCCCGAGGGGTACGACACCTATGTCGGCGAGCGCGGGGTCAAGCTCTCCGGCGGTCAGAAGCAGCGCATTTCGATAGCGCGCCTGTTTTTGAAGAACCCGCCGATAGTCATTCTCGACGAGGCGACGAGCGCGCTCGACAACGAGAGCGAGCGCCTTGTTCAGCAGTCGCTCGAAGCGCTCGCAAAGGGGCGCACGGTCATAACCATAGCACATCGTCTGACTACCATAAGAAACGCCTCGGAGATAGTCGTGCTCACGGAGGACGGCATAGCCGAGCAGGGCAGCCACCGCGAGCTTATGGCAAAGGGCGGCGTATACAGCGAGCTCTACAGTATGTATTCAATTGACTGATTTTTCCGAAAGGACTGATATAAAATGCTTAAAAATATTTCACCCGTTATCTCCCCCGAGCTTCTCAAGATACTCATGGAGATGGGTCACGGCGACGAGATCGTTATCGGCGACGGCAACTTCCCGGCGGCGAGCATGGCTCAGCGCCTTGTCCGTCTCGACGGCCACGGAGTGCCCGAGGTGCTCGACGCGGTTCTCAGGCTCATGCCGCTCGACACCTATGTTGACGCACCCGTTGCGCTCATGGACAACAACGGCGACGGCGACCGCCCGGCTATTTGGGAAAAGTACGAGGAAATAGTCAAATCAAACGAGGGCGAGAAAAATATCGAGCTTATGGAGCGCTTCGCCTTCTACGACAGAGCGAAAAAGGCCTACGCCGTCATAGCGACGGGCGAGACCGCGATATACGCAAATATCATACTGAAAAAGGGCGTTGTGAAATAAGACGGAGGAAAATCAAAAATGGCAAAGAGAGTTTTGGCGTTCGACTTCGGCGCATCGAGCGGGCGCGCGATAATCGGACGTTTTGACGGGGAGAACATCCGTCTCGAAGAGGTTCACCGCTTCTCGAACGACCCCGTGAGCGTGAACGGCACGCTCTACTGGGATGTTCTGCGCCTGTTCTTCGAGATAAAGCAGGGGCTGACAAAGGCGAAGCTCGCCGGCGGCTTCGACAGCATAGGCATAGACACCTGGGGCGTTGACTTCGGGCTTTTGGACGAGTTCGGCTGCCTGCTCGAAAATCCCGTGCATTACCGCGACGCGCGCACGAAGGGCATGATAGACGAGGTTTTCAAGACCGTTCCCCGCGAGGAACTCTATTCCCGCACGGGCATTCAGTTCATGGAGCTCAACACACTCTTCCAGCTCTGCTCGCTCAAAAAATACCGTCCGCACATTCTCGGCAGGGCGGATAAGCTGCTGTTCATGCCCGACCTTTTCGCCTATATGCTCACGGGCAAAAAGCAGACCGAATATTCCATTGCCACGACCTCGCAGATGGTCGATATAGAGACAAAGGATTGGGCTTACGATATTCTTGACCGCCTCGGCATACCCACGGGAATACTCACGCCCATTGTTCCGACGGGCACGGAAAACGGCGTGCTGAGCAAAGAGATCTGCGACGAATTGGGACTCGACCCCGTGAAGGTCGTCAGCGTCTGCGGACACGACACGCAGTCGGCGATAACCGCCGTTCCGTCGGAGCTTGACAGCTTCGCGTTTTTGAGCAGCGGCACTTGGTCGCTCTTCGGCACGGAGATACCCGCTCCCATAGTAAACGAGACCTCTCTCTCGATAAACATCACCAACGAGGGCGGCTACGGCGGCATGACGGGGCTGCTCAAGAATATAATCGGTCTCTGGCTCATTCAGGAGAGCCGCAGACAGTGGAAGCGCGAGGGCGAGGATTACAGCTACGCCGACCTTGAGCGCATGGCGCTCTCCGCCGAACCGTTCAAGTGCTTTATCGACCCCGACTCC